>Ga0315540_10001161_pt1 | contig 15107 bp, 16 predicted proteins | sample SalMarSW160110MG_FD_203677 | JGI IMG/M metagenome (GOLD analysis project Ga0315540, IMG submission 203677) | Salt marsh sediment microbial communities from the Plum Island Ecosystem LTER, Massachusetts, United States - Salt Marsh Sediment SW1601-10 ... | reverse complement strand
CCCGGCCGGGAGTCTACGAGCTTCCCTTGGGCATCAGCGTTGCCGATCTGATGGAGCGGGTGGGAGCGCAAGAGGTGGCCGCGGTTCTGGTGGGCGGACCCAGCGGAGAGATGATCAACAGTGGCCAACTGGACCGCCGGCTCTGCCTGGAAGATCTGGCGACCGGCGGATCGGTCATGGTTTTCTCGGAATGGCGCAACATTCTCGAGATCGTCGAGCACTTCATGGATTTTTTCATCGAAGAGAGCTGCGGTTACTGCACCCCCTGCCGGGTCGGCAACGTCTTCATGAAGATGCGGCTGCAGACGATCAGGAAGGGATTGTGCCAGCGCGAAGACATCGATTACCTGGAGGAGCTCGGCAAGACCATTGCCATGACCAGCCGCTGCGGCTTGGGTCACACCTCGCCGAACCCGATCTTGTCCACCATAAGGAACTTCCCACTGGTGTACTCGGTGTTGCTGAAGGAGGGCGGAGACGGTCTGCAGGCATCCTTCGATATCCAGGCTGCACTGGAGGAGTCCCGGCGACTCGCCAAGCGCCGCTCCATGATCTACGACCCCGCCTACGACAGCGGACCCTAGCGATGAACGAGGATTTCGATTTTCGTATCGACGGACGGACGGTCCGTGCCACGCCCGGTCAGAGCATCATGGATGCCGCCGACGAGGCCGGCATCTACATTCCGCGCCTGTGCGACACGGAAGGGTTGGCGCCACAGGGCAGCTGCCGGATCTGCGTCGTCAAATTGAACGGGCGCCCGGTTTCCGCCTGCACCCAGCCCGCGGTCGCCGCTTCCGAGGTCGAGAACGATACCGACGAGATTCGGCACTATCGCCGCGACCTGGTCCGCATGCTTTTCCACGAGGGGAACCATCTCTGCCCGATCTGCGAAGCCAGCGGGCGCTGCGAGCTGCAGGCCATGGGTTATCGCTTCGGGATCATCCAGCCGACCAAGTACCCCTATCTGCAGCCGGTGCGGCCCGTGGACGCTTCGCACCCGGACATCGTCCTCGACACCAACCGCTGCATCCTCTGTGGCCGCTGCATTCGCGCATCGCGAGACATCGACGGCAAGCACGTATTCGGGTACATCGGGCGCGGTATCCACAAGCGGGTAGGCGTGAACGGCCCGAGCCTGGCGGCCACGGATGTCTCGATTCACGACAGATCGATGGACATCGAGACCTGCCCCGTAGGGTGCATCATCCAGAAAGGGAGAGGGTTCTTTGCCCCGATCGGCGAGCGCGAGTACGACAAGGCTCCCATCGGCTCGCAGATCGAACAGCGCGGCGAGGACCCCGAGGCATGAAGAAGCGTGTCGCGACCGTCTCCCTCGCCGGCTGCTTCGGCTGCCACATGTCGCTGCTCGATATCGACGAGCACTTGCTAGAGCTGCTCGAAGAGGTCGAATTCGACCGCACGCCGCTCAACGATTTCAAGCGTTTTACCAAGCGCTGCGACATCGGGCTGGTGGAAGGGGGTTGCTGCAACGAGGAGAATGTCCACACCCTTCGGGATTTTCGCCGGAATTGCGATGTCCTAGTTGCTGTAGGACAGTGCGCCGTGATGGGTGGGCTGCCCGTGATGCGCAATGCGATCATGCATGCCGAAGACCCCCTGCGCGAATGTCTGGAGACCGCCTATCTCGATAGCGCTACGGTCTACAATCCCGCCAATCATATTCCCAACGACGTGGCACTGCCGCTGATGCTGGACAAAGTCTATACCCTGGCCGATGTGGTCGAGGTCGACTACCAGATCCCCGGCTGCCCGCCCTCGGGCGAGACCCTGTGGCGCAGCCTCCAGGCGCTACTGGCGGGCACGCCGGGCGAGCTGCCCTACGATCTGATCAAGTACGACTGAGCCGTCTGCGACGCCGGAGGGCGACCATGGCAAAGACCCGCGTAATCGAGATCGAGCCGCTCACCCGCGTCGAGGGGCACGGCAAGGTGACCATTCATCTCGACGATCGCAACCAGGTGGACGAGGCGCGGCTGCATATCGTCGAGTTTCGCGGCTTCGAGCGCTTCATCCTGGGCAGACTCTTCTGGGAAGTCCCGGTGATCGTCCAGCGGCTCTGCGGCATCTGTCCCGTCAGCCACCACTTGGCCGCCTCGAAGGCGATGGACAGCATCGTCGGCGTCGATTGTCCGACCCCGACCGCGGACAAGATCCGCCGCCTGATGCACTATGGTCAGGTCCTGCAGAGCAACGTTCTGCACTTTTTTCATCTCAGCTCGCCGGATCTGTTATTCGGCTTCGACAGCGAGGTGGAGAAGCGCAACATATTCGGCGTAATCGAGGCTTATCCCGACTTGGCCGTCAAAGGGATCAAGATTCGCAAGTTCGGGCAGGAAGTCATCAAGGCGACGGCGGGCAAGAAGATTCACGGTACGGGCTCCGTGCCCGGCGGTGTAAACAAGAACCTGAGCCTGGCCGAGCGCGACCACTTGTTGAAAGATGCCGATCAGATGATCGAGTGGACGCGAGAAGCGGTCGGCATCGCGCGGGACTATTGCCTCGAGCATACCCAGCTGGTCCGGGATTTTGCCAATTTCAACTCCAGCCACATGTCTCTGGTGCGGGAAGACGGCGCCATGGACCTCTATCACGGACAGCTGCGGGCGATCGATGCCTCCGGTAACCTGATCTTCGATCAGGTAGACTACCGCAACTTCAACGACTATCTGATGGAAGAGGTACGGCCCTGGTCCTACATGAAGTTTCCCTTCATCAAGAGCCGCGGGCACATCGACGGATGGTACCGGGTGGGACCGCTCTCGCGTATGAATACGGCCGGATTCATCGATACACCGCTCGCGGGTGAGGCCCACCGGGAATTCATGGCCTTTACCGGCGGGCGGCCCAACCAGATGTCGCTCGCCTATCACTGGGCGCGAATGATCGAGGCACTGCATTGCACCGAGAAGATCCGGGATCTGCTCGACGATTCGGACCTGCAAGGCTCCGATCTGCAGCTCAGGGGCGAGCGCCGGTACGAAGGGATCGGGGTCCTCGAGGCGCCTCGGGGCACTCTGTTTCACCACTACCGGGTCGACGAGAACGACCAGGTGACCTATTGCAACCTGATCGTCTCCACCACGAACAACAACCAGGCCATGAACCGGGCTGTCACATCGGTGGCTCGCCAGTATCTCTCCGGTCAGGACAAGATCACCGAGGGAATGCTCAACAAGATCGAGGTGGCGGTGCGTGCCTACGATCCGTGCCTTTCCTGTGCCACCCATGCCCTTGGGAGGATGGCGCTGAAGGTGGATCTGTTCGATGCCGCGGGGGAAAAGATCGACAGCGCGGTAAGGGGATAGCTTCCCGGCGGTGGTGCCTACTTGCGAAAAGATACTGGTCCTGGGTTACGGCAACCCGGCGCGGGGTGACGATGGTCTGGGACCGGCCCTCATCGAAAGGCTCGAGCGGGCGAGCTTCGAGCAGGTGGAGACGCGAGTCGGCTACCAGCTGTGCGTGGAAGATGCCCTGGACATCGGCGGCTTTCGCCAGGTCATCTTCGTGGATGCGTCCTACAGCGCGGATCCTCCCTTTGAATACCATCCGCTCCAAGAAGATGCGACACGGGCAGTGCTGGATACCCACGGAGTTTCTCCCGAGGCATTGATGCTTCTCGCCCGCACCCTGTTCGGGGCGGAAACCCCCGCCCATATCCTGGCCATACGCGGCTATGCGTTCGAGCCCTTCGTCGAGGTCTTGTCCAGCCGGGCGGAGAAGAATCTCGATCTTGCTTTAGGACACCTGTCGGAACAGTTGTCTATCGGTACCGAAGGAACCCGTGAGAAATTCGACATCCATCCAGACACCGATCCCGAGTTTTCCGAGAAATGCTGCGTTGCCGGAACCTGATGTATCCTCCAAGCTTTTTCGCCTAGTGTCTCCAACATGTCCGGAAAGCTCTTCATTCAAACCTATGGCTGCCAGATGAACGAGTACGACTCCGCCCGCATGGCGGAGGCATTGGGCGAGTCGCATCGCCTGGAGCTCGTATCCCGGCCGGAGGACGCGGACGTGCTGCTGATCAACACCTGCTCCATCCGGGAGAAGGCCCAGGAAAAGGTCTTCTCCCAGCTCGGGCGCTGGCGCCCCTGGAAGGAGCGCAATCCGGCACTGGTCATCGGCGTGGGGGGGTGTGTGGCCAGCCAGGAGGGGGAGCATATTCGGGAGCGTGCCCCGTACGTGGACCTGGTGTTCGGACCCCAGACCCTACACCGTCTGCCGCGGATGCTCGACGAGGTACGAGGCCGTCGCCGGCCCCAGGTGGACGTCTCCTTCCCGCAGATCGAGAAGTTCGACTGCCTGCCCGCGCCCCGGGCGCAAGGCCCCTCGGCCTTCGTTTCGGTGATGGAGGGCTGCTCGAAATACTGCACCTACTGCGTGGTGCCCTACACCCGGGGTGAGGAGGTCAGCCGTCCCTTCGACGACGTCGTCGCCGAGGTGGCGGAGCTCGCGGAGCAGGGGGTGCGGGAGGTCAATCTGCTGGGCCAGAATGTCAACGCCTACCGCGGGCCCACCCACGACGGGGGACTGGCCGACCTGGCGCTGCTGATCCGCTACGTGGCTGCTATCGAGGGCATCGACCGTATCCGCTATACCACCTCACATCCCATCGAGCTTTCCGATTCCTTGATCGATGTCTATGCCGAGGTTCCCGCGCTGGTGAGCCACCTGCATCTGCCCGTGCAGAGCGGGTCGGACGCCATCCTGGCCGCCATGAAGCGAGGGCATACGGTGCTCGAGTACAAGTCCAAGGTCCGACGCCTGCACCGGGTGCGTCCGGACATCAGCATCTCCTCGGACTTCATCGTCGGCTTCCCCGGGGAGACCGAGGAAGACTTCGCCGCCACCCTGGCCCTGGTCGAGGAGATCGGATTCGATACCAGCTTCAGCTTCATCTACAGCCGGCGACCGGGAACCCCGGCCGCGCAATACCCCGGCGACGTGTCCCAGGAGGTCAAGCAGTCGCGCCTCGCATGCCTGCAGCAGCGCCTTGGCCATCATGCCCAGGTCATCAGCCGGCGCATGGTGGGCACCCGGCAGAGGGTCCTGGTGGAGGGGCCATCGCGCAAGAGCCCGGCGGAGCTCGCCGGGCGCACCGCCAACAATCGGGTGGTCAACTTTCCGGGTGCCCAGGACCTGATCGGGGACTTCGTGGATCTCGGCATTACCCGGGCCTTGTCCAACTCCCTGCGTGGAGAGCTGTCCCGGTGATCCGCGCTCCTCGCCCTGCCGACTGCGGACCGGGTCCTTCTCCGATCTGAGGCGCCGTCCCGCCGGAACCGCTCCATTTTGCCCACCCACCTGGAAACCCTGGACCTGGAGCTGCCCGAAGACAACGCGCGCCTGGCCAACCTGTGCGGCCAGCTCGATCAGCATCTGCGCCAGATCGAGCGTCGGCTGGGCATCGAGATCAGCTACCGTGGATGCGTCTTCCGCCTGATCGGTGAGCACCAGTCCGTGAGCGCCACGGCGCAGCTGCTGCGCGATCTCTACCGCGCGACCGCGGACGAGGTCCTGACCCCGGAGAAGGTGCACCTGCACCTGCAGGAGTCCGGTGTGGATGCCCTCCTCGTAGAGGCCGACGACCGGCTGCCGGACCTGGTCATCAAGACCAAGCGTGCCCTGGTCCGCGCACGCGGACCCAACCAGCAGCAGTACCTGCGCGCCATCCTGCGCATGGACATCAACTTCGGGGTGGGACCCGCCGGCACGGGCAAGACCTATCTGGCCGTGGCCAGCGCCGTGGAAGCCCTCGAATCCGACAGGGTCCGCCGCCTGGTGCTGGTGCGCCCGGCGGTCGAGGCCGGCGAGCGGCTAGGGTTTCTGCCCGGGGACCTGGCCCAGAAGATCGATCCCTACCTGCGGCCCCTCTACGACGCCCTGTACGAGATGCTCGGCTTCGAGCGGGTGAACAAGCTCATCGAGCGCAACGTGATCGAGGTCGCGCCCCTCGCCTATATGCGCGGTCGCACCCTCAACGACGCCTTCATCATCCTGGACGAGGCCCAGAACACGACGCCCGAGCAGATGAAGATGTTCCTCACGCGCATCGGCTTCGGCTCCACTGCCGTGATCACCGGGGACGTGACCCAGGTCGACCTGCCGCGCGGCCAAGCTTCGGGTCTGCGCCAGGCGATCGAGATTCTGCGCCACGTGGATGGGATCAGCTTCACCTTCTTCAGTGCCCGGGACGTGGTGCGTCATGCCCTGGTTCAGCGTATCGTCAGTGCCTACGATGCCTTCGACCGCCGACAGACGGATGCCAAAGAGTAGCCGGCGTGGGATTGGAGCTGGACATTCAAAGGGACACGATGGCGCCGGATCTGCCCACGACCGCACAGATCCGCCGCTGGGTCGAGGCGGCCCTGGCCGGCCGGCGCGAGCGAGCCGAGCTCAGTATTCGTCTGGTGGACGAGCCCGAGGGGGCGGACCTCAACCGGCGCTTTCGGGGACGGCACGGCGCGACGAACGTGCTCTCCTTCCCCTTCGAGCCCTTGCCCGGCCTCGGGGAATGCGACCTGATCGGGGACCTGGTGATCTGCGCCCCGCTCGTGGCTCGGGAGGCCGAAGAGCAGGAGAAGACCTCGGAGGCCCACTGGGCACACATGCTGGTGCACGGGGTGTTACATCTCCTGGGCTACGATCATGTGGGCGACGTCGCCGCGGTAGAGATGGAAAGGCTGGAAACCCGAATTCTCTGCGGGTTAGGATTCCCACCACCTTATGAGGATCAGTAGGAAACGATGAGGAGCGTTCGAGCCGGACTCGGGCTCTATGCGAGAGGCTGGAAGAAGAAGCTCGCTCGGCTTGCCGGCAGCGAGCCGCAGAACCGGGAGCAGGTCGTCGAGCTGTTGAAGGACGCCAGGGGCCGGGCCCTGTTCGATGCGGAGGCCCTGAGCATGATGGAAGGTGCCTTGCAGGTCTCCGATCTGCGGGTGCGCGACATCATGATCCCTCGGGCCGATGTTGTTTGCGTCCGTCGCGACGACCCCTTGGAGGAGATCGCCAGGGTGGCGGTCGAGTCCGCCCACTCCCGTTTCCCGGTTATCGGCGATGACAAGGGAGAAGTGGTGGGAATACTGCTCGCCAAGGACATGCTGCCGCTGTGTCTGGGAAACAGAGAGCGGCGCGTCTTCAACATCCGCGATCTTCTGCGCTCCGCCGTATTCGTGCCGGAGAGCAAGCGTCTCAACGTGCTGCTCCGGGAATTCCGCACCAGCCGCAACCACATGGCCATCGTGGTGGACGAGTACGGCAATGCGGCCGGTGTCGTGACCATCGAAGACGTCCTCGAGCAGATCGTCGGCGAGATCGAGGACGAGCACGACTTCGACGAGGGGCCTCCTATCTTCAAGCGCAGCGCGCGCGAGTACACGGCAAAGGCCCGGACCACCATCGAGGAGTTCAACGACTACTTCGGCAGCGATTTTCCGCACGAGGAGTTCGATACCGTAGGCGGGCTGGTCCTGAGCGCCTTCGGTCGCCTGCCCAAGCGTGGCGAGCGCACCCAGATCGCCTCCTTTCGCTTCACCGTGATGCGGGCGGACAGTCGGCGGATCCACCTGCTCGGCGTTCATCCCCTGGCAAGCGAGGATAGCTATGGCGAGAAATCTGCCGGCCTCTCCGCTTGATGTCCTTTTCGTCTCCAGTCGCCCACCGGAAGCGATGAGGTGACGGGAGCCCGGCGGCTGATATCGCCGCCGGGTGCATCCGGGCTCAGCGGCAGCACTCGTCCATCATGCGCTCGATGATCGGGGCGAGGATGATCTCCATGGCGTATCCCATCTTGCCTCCGGGCATCACGATGTCGTTGCGGCGGGTCATGAAGGAATCGTGGATCATGGCGAGCAGGTAGGGGAAGTCGATGTCGAGCTTCTTCGGATCCTGAAAGCGGATGATCACGAAGCTCTCGTCGGGCGTCGGAATGTCCCTCGCGATGAAGGGATTGGAGGTATCCACCGTCGGCACGCGCTGGAAGTTGATGTCCGTCAGCGAGAACTGGGGCACGACGGTGGTGATATAGTCCGGCATGCGGCGCATGATGGTGTCCACGATCGCCTCCGCGGAGTAGCCGCGCTCCAGGTTGTCGCGGTGGATCTTCTGGATCCACTCCAGGTTGACGATGGGGACGACGCCGACGCCGAGATCCACGTGCTGGGCGACATTGCTCTCTTCGGTCACCACCATTCCGTGCAGCCCTTCGTAGAAGAGCAGGTCCGTGCCGACGGGAAGCTCTTCCCAGGGCGTGAACTGGCCGGGCTCGAGGGAGGTGCCGAGCCGGGCGTTGTGCTCGTCCGCTTCCTCTTCGCTATGCAGATAGTATCTTTTCTTGCCGGTACCCGATTCGCTATATGTCCTGAACAGCTCTTCCAGCAGCTCGAAGTGGTTCGCCTCGGCCCCGAAGTGGCTGAGGTTTTTATGCTCGGCGTGCGCCTTGGCCACCGCGGCCTTCATCTCGGCGCGGTCGAAGCGGTGGAAGCTGTCGCCTTCGATAATCGCGGCATGGTAGCCGTCCCGGTAGAAGATGTGCTCCAGGGCGCGCTTGACGGTCGTCGTTCCCGCACCTGAAGAGCCGGTAACGGCGATGATCGGATGTTTTTGTGACATGGGTGTCTCCTGTTCTCTCTGATTTCGTGGGGTCCCGGCCAAGCGCCGTATCTCGTATCTGCTCGTATCTGTTATGAGTCGGTCAGATGAGATCTGGGGATATGCAGCGGTCTCCGCGACCGTGACCGCGGGGAATCCTACACCTCGATTGATGGGAGGGACATCCGATCCGGAGGTCCGAATCCAGGGCTTGCTGGCATACCTTATCCTCTGAGGATCGGCAGTCGAGGCATTGAAGAATTGTCTAATATAACACGAAAGCGAATGGTCAAGACGTTGGCGCCAATCGGAGTCTACACCGGCCTACCGTGCTGCTCGAAGCCCCGTCCCGGTCGCGCAGGGATGAGCTGGTAGATCCCGGTTTCCTGGAAGTCTGGTGACGCTGATCGAGCGGCAGGGTCGGGCAAGAGCCTCACCCCATGGCGCGAGTCTCCATTCCGCTCGGTACCTCGCGCACGGGCGAGGGCAGGCGTTGCCGCGAGCGCTTGTCGACGAGGTTCTTGACGGCGATCAAGAGCCCCAGTCCGATGAAGGCACCGGGTGGCAGGATGGCGAGCAAGACCCCGTGGAAATCCGGTCCCAAGCTCAGGCTGAGGCCCCGTGCCAGGTCGCCGAACATCAGGTGGGCCTGGTAGAAGAGGGTGCCTTGTCCTGCAAATTCGCGAATCCCCCCGAGGGTCATGAGTACAAGGGTAAAGCCGACTCCCATGCTCAGTCCGTCCACCAGGGCCCGATCCACCGGGTTCTTGGAGGCGAAGGCCTCGGCGCGCCCTATAATGGTACAGTTGGTGACGATGAGCGGGATGAAGATCCCCAGGACTTTGTGGAGCTCATAGAACCATGCCTGCATGGCGAGCTCGACGGCGGTGACGAAGGATGCGATGACCAGCACGAACACGGGGAGCCGCACCTCCGGGCGCACCAGATTGCGGATCAGGGAGACGGTGCCGTTGGACAGGACCAGGACTGCGGTGGTGGCCAGACCCATGCCGAGCCCGTTGGTCGCCGTAGTAGTCGTGGCCAGGAGTGGACACAGCCCCAGGAGGGCTACCAGGGCTTGATTATTCTTCCAGAGACCGTCGCTGACGATCTCCTGATAGGACTTGTCGTTCATGGGGAGTCCTCCTTCGTCCGCATCGGTGCTGACTTGGTCGGTTGCTCGTAAAGCGCGGCGCCCTGCTGCCGGACATAGATCAGCGTTCTCTTGACTTCCTTGACGACGGCTCGCGGGGTGATGGTCGCGCCGGCAAACTGGTCGAAGACGCCACCATCGCGCTTTACCTTCCACTTGTCCTCCGGCGGATTGCCCAGGGACTTGCCGTCGAAGTCCAGCACCCAGTTGGTCTTGGAAAGCTCGATCCTGTCGCCGAGGCCGGGCGTTTCATGATCCGAGAGCACGCGCACGCCTCCCAGGCTCCCATTCGCCAGCACGGATACCAGCAGCTTGATGGGTCCTGCATAACCGTCAGGAACGACCGGGTCGAGAACCAGGGCCAAGGGTCTGCCGCCCTTGCTGCGGACCCGGAAGACTCGGGTCGTCGCCGAGCCCAGCAGCTCGGAGTCACTGACCAGGATCTGGTCCTCGAGTGGGTCATTGCCTACGTCCTCATGGGGAATGATCTCCCTGAGCGTGCGCAAGGTGGCCTCGCGCTCGTTGGCAGCGATGCGCTCCTGGGTCAGTGCCTGGGTGATGGCAACCAAGCCAACGCCGCCCGCGGCAAAGGCCCCGAGGATGAATCCGGCAACGAGGATGGGCGTCTTGCTCATTCGGACCCTTTGCCATGGCCGAAGACGCGGGGCTGGGTATAGTAATCGATGGTGGGCGCGGCGATGTTCATGAGCAGAACGGCGAAGGCCACTGCATCCGGATAGCCGCCCCAAGTCCGGATCACGAAGATCAGCACGCCGATCGAGGCACCGAAGATGATCTGGCCCTTGCGCGTGGTACAGGAGGTCACCGGGTCGGTGGCGATGAAGAAGGCCCCCAGAATGGTCCCCCCGCTGAACATATGGAAGGCGGGAAAGGGATGGGTCTGGGGGTCCAGGGACCAGAAGAAGCCGGCGATGAGAAGCAGGCCCAGCAGCATGGACACCGGGATGTGCCAGCTGATCACCCGTCGCCAGAGTAGGAACAGGCCGCCCAGCAGGAACCAGTTGCCCACCCATTCCCAGCCACGGCCGCCGAAATCCCCCCACAGTTGGCTGGCACGGATCTCTTCGATCATCCGGTTCTGGGCAAGCTGGGTACGCATCTCATCCAGAGGCGTCGCCATGGAAATGGCGTCCCAGCCGAGCTCGTGGGGTGGCGACCCGGTGAAGATCAGGCGCGCCGAGTCCAAAAAACCGAGGCTGTGCTCCGCGAGCATGTGTGGAGGGAGCCAGTTCGTCATGGCCAGGGGGTAGGACACGAGCAGGAAGACGTAGCCTGCCATGGCGGGATTGAAGGGGTTGTAGCCCAGGCCCCCGTACAGCTGCTTCGTCACTCCGATGGCGAAGACCATGCCCATGAGCGTCAGCCACCAGGGCAGGGTAGGGGGCACCGCAATGGCGAATAGCATGGCGGTCACCAGAGCGCTCAGGTCTCGGAGCGTCGTCAGCGGCGGTCGTCGGCGCAGTTTGAGTGCCGCCGCCTCTACGAGGACCGCGAACAGGGACGCCAGGACCAGGTTGATGGCGACCCCCCATCCGAAGTACCAGATCAGGGCCAAAATCCCCGGGATCAGGGCCAGGATGACCTGCAGCATGAGCCAGTCGACCCGATTGGGTCGAATCGTGTGGGGGGACGAGAGAATGATGCCGGCCATGATTCGCTGTCAGTCTTCGCCGGTTCCTTTGGTGGTTGCAGCTGCGGGCGCTTGGCGGCGATTTTCGGCCGCATCGATCTGCCGCTGCTGTGACGGCGTCAGGCCCTGTACATTCTTCGGTCCGATCCCCTGCTCGGCCAGTGCCGCCTTCTTGGCGGCAGCGCGTTTCCTGGCCGCCTCGATCGCTGCCTTCTTGGGATCCTCCGTTGTTGCGGTGCCTCCCGACCCATCCCCGGCCTTGCCGGCAGTGGGCTTTTTCGATAGGGCTTCCTTCTTGCGCTTCAGCTTGTCCTTGCGCTCCTGCTCGAGACGCGCGAGACGGGCTTCCTTGGCCTCGTGACGGGCGCGCGCGCGGTCGGCAGCTCGCTTCTCCCGCTCCCGCGCCCAGCTCTCGGTCTTGGCGTAGCGGTAATACTGCACCAGCGGGATGTGAGAGGGGCAGACTTGGGCGCAGCAGCCGCACTCGATGCAGTCGAACAGGTTGTAGTCCTGCACCTTTTCCAGGTCCTTGGACCGGGCATACCAATACATCTGTTGCGGCAAGAGGTTGGCGGGACAGACCTCCGCGCACTTGCCGCAGCGGATGCAGGCCAGCGCCGGCCCGGGGTCCGGGGCCTCTTCCTCGCTCAGGGCAAGGACGCAATTCGCGGCCTTGGTGATGGGCACCTGGTCCGAATCGAGGGTGAACCCCATCATGGGACCCCCCAGCACCAGCTTGCGCACGTCTCCAGCGAGCCCCCCCGCCGCCCGGATCAGGTCGGCGATGGGCGTGCCGATGAGGACTTCGAAGTTCCGCGGTGCCCGCAGGCCGCGTCCGCTCATCGTGACATAGCGGGAGATCAGGGGCTTGCCCGCGAGCACCGCCTGGGCGATCGCGGCGAGGGTGGCTACGTTCTGGCACAGGATCCCGATCTGGGCGGGGATGACGCTCGTCGGTACCTCATCTCCGGTCAGGATGCGGATGAGCTGCTTCTCTCCGCCGCTCGGATAGAGGGTGGGGATGGTGCAGACCCGGGTGGATTCCTTGATGTCGCTCTCCGCCACTGCCAGGCGCATGGCTTCGATGGCCACCGGCTTGTTGTCCTCGATGCCGATCAGGCACTCGCGCGCGTGCAGCAGGTGCATGAGGATGCTCGCGCCCCGAATGATATCGCCGGCGCACTCGCGCATCAGCATGTCGTCGCAGCTGATGTAGGGCTCGCATTCGGCGCCGTTGACGATCAGGGTACGGACCGGCAGGCGCGGTCCTGGATCGAGCTTGATGCTAGTCGGAAAGGCGGCGCCCCCGAGCCCCACGATGCCGGCCCAGCGGATGCGCTCGCGTACCAGGGCAGGGTCCAGCTCCCTGTAGTTGTCGAGGGGCTTGGGCAGCTTGGCCCACTCGTCAAGGCCATTGGTCCTGATGACGATACAGGGAGCCACGAGCGCCGAGGGATGGGGTATGGGCCGGTCCTCGATCACGACTACGGTCCCTGAGCTGGAGGCGTGGATCGGTGTGCTCACCCAGCCCTCGGGCTCGGCGATTTTCTGCCCCTTGAGCACCCAGTCGCCGACCCTCACGATAGGTCTCGCGGGCTCCCCGATATGCTGGCGTAGGGGTATCGTCAGGAGGGAAGGCAGAGGTGCCCGGGCTACGGGCCGTCCGGTGGAGAGCGCCTTCTCGTCGGGGACATGGATACCGCCATGGAAGCTCCACAGCCGACGTTGGATCCCGGTGGTCTGGGGCTCCTGCAATTCCGTCGCTCCTCGCCCTTCAGGCCGTGCTCGGTCGGAGCTCGGTGTCGGCTGCGGGAGCCGGGTAGGGCCACTTCCAGCTCCTCGAGTCTTCCGCGATCGGGACCATGTGGATGCACTCCACCGGGCAAGGTGCCAGGCACAGCTCGCAGCCCGTACACTCGCCGGCGATCACTGTGTGCATCTGTTTGGCCGCACCGACGATGGCGTCCACCGGGCAAGCCTGGATGCAGAGAGTGCACCCGATGCACTCCTTCTCGTCGATCACCGCCAGCGCCTTCGGCTTTTCTTCTCCGGCTTCCAGGGGTAGGGGATCCTTGCCGAGGAGGTCGGCGAGGGTCAGCACCAGGGCCTCGCCCCCCGGAACGCATCGGTTGATCTCCGCCTCGTCCCTGGCCACGGCTTCGGCATAGGGACGGCAGCCGGGGAATCCGCACTGGCCGCACTGGGTCTGGGGCAGCACTGCGTCGATCTGATCGGCCAGGGGGTCGCCTTCGATGTGAAATCGCAAGGCCGAATATCCTAGGAGCAGGCCGAAGAGAGTCGCGAGCACGGCGATAGCGGTAATGGCGATCAGCATATGCTCGACGGGGGATCCGTGGGGCTATGGTGCATTCTTTGCCTCCTTCAGGACGAAACCAGACCGGCAAAGCCCATGAACGCCAGGGACATGAGGCCGGCGGTGATCAAGGCGATGGCGCTGCCCTGGAATGGCTCCGGTACGTCCGCCACGTCCACGCGCTCCCGGACGGCTGCGAACAGGGCGAGAACGAGGGAGAAGCCGACGGCGGCACCGAAACCGTACAGGGCAGACTCCACGAAGGTCCGGTGCTCCTGCAGGTTGAGCAGGGCGACACCGAGGACTGCGCAGTTGGTGGTGATGAGCGGGAGGAAGATGCCGAGCACCTGGTACAGCACGGGGCTGGTCTTGTGCATCACCGTCTCCGTGAACTGGACCACGACCGCGATCACCAGGATGAAGGCGATGATGCGCAGGTATTCGATGCCGAGGGGTACCAGGATGTACTCGTTGACCAGCCAGGTGGAAACCGCGGAGAGGGTGAGCACGAAGGTGGTTGCCAGCCCCATGCCGGTCGCGGTCTCGAGCTTCTTGGACACGCCCATGAAGGGGCAGAGCCCGAGAAACTTGACCAACACGAAGTTGTTGACCAGCACGGTGCCGATCAGGATGAGGGCGTATTCTTTCATGCAGGTGCGGAACTAAAGTGCTCGAAGGACGCTGGTTAGGCGCGCGACCGTCTCGGATCTGCTCTCGTTATCCAGAGCCATGCGTTATCGATAAAGCCGTTCTTCAGCATATGGATGCGGGTGCTTCCAATGCAACGCCGCTCCAGTGCGGGGATTTTCGGCGGGGCCGGTTGGGATCCATGCGCTAACCGCCGTTACCTGCTCGGGGCGAGCCATATCTTACCGGAAGGTTGCTTGCCGCGGGGTTGACAAAGTAAGGTTCCCCTGAAATTTCGTCTTCCAAGGGTGACGTAAACTGTCGGTCACATTGGAGACGATGATGAAAAAGATTCCGAAGCGAGAGTACACCGTCGAGCTCAAGGAGCAGGCGGTCAAACGGATCAAGGATGGCAAAAGCGTAGGTGCGGTGGCCAAGGAGATGGGCCTGGTCGAGCAGACGCTGCGCAACTGGGTGAAGCAATTCGATGCGGGCAGGCTCAACGGGGCGGGCGCCGCAAAGGTGACGCCCGAGCAGATGGAGCTGACGGGTCTGCGGGCAGAGAATGCGCGGCTGAAGCGCGAGAACGACATCCTGCGAAAAGCGACGGCGTACTTCGCGAGGGATGCGCTGTGAAGTACGCCTGGATCGACGCGCATCGCGATCAATTTACCCTCGCTGAGCTGTGTGCTGTCCTGCATGTCAGTGTCAGCGGCTACCGAGTCTGCAAGCGTGGCGGCACCGCCGAT
>Ga0315540_10001160_pt1 | contig 15109 bp, 9 predicted proteins | sample SalMarSW160110MG_FD_203677 | JGI IMG/M metagenome (GOLD analysis project Ga0315540, IMG submission 203677) | Salt marsh sediment microbial communities from the Plum Island Ecosystem LTER, Massachusetts, United States - Salt Marsh Sediment SW1601-10 ... | reverse complement strand
GTATCCGCGCGATCCTCGCGGGGGCTCGCGCCCGCGGCGCATCCATGCTGCTCGAGCCGGAGGCGCGCCGGCTGCTCGAGGCGATGGGCATCGCGGTGCCCCGGGCCTCGTTCGTCGCGGTCGCCGCATCGGGCGCGCCCGAGCCCGCAGGCGTCGCGAAGGCCGTCGAAGGGATCGAGGGCGATCGGGTCGTCATCCGCGTCGTTGCCCCGGGCGTCGCCCACAAGACGGAGCTTGGCGGGGTCGCCGTCGTTCCCCGCGATACGGGAACGGTGCTCGACGTCATCGACCGGATGCGGGCGTCCCTGGCCTCGGCCGGCGCTGCCCAGGTCACCGGCTACATCCTCGCCGAGTACGTCTCGCACGAGCCCGGGATCGGTGGCGAGCTGCTGGTATCTGTCCGCTGGACCGACGACGCAGGACCCGTGGTCAGCGTCGGGGCGGGTGGCACCGAGGCCGAGATGATCGCGGCGGATCTGCGCCCGGGCCGGCAGATCGCGATCCTGTCGCCCGGCCTGATGCCTCGCGATCGGCTCGCCCGCGTGCTCCGCGGCGCGACCGCGGTCTGCCTGGCCACCACCGGTCAGCGTGGACACCCGGCACGGCTGTCGATCGACGACCTCGTCGACGTCGTCGAGCCATTCCTCGCCGTCGCCGATGCCTGCGTTCCCGCAGACCTGGACGAGCTCGAGGTCAACCCGATCGTCGTCACGCCCGACGGCCGCCTGGTCGCGCTCGACGTCCTTGCCTCGCTGGGCACCGGCGAGCGGGCGCCCGATCCCGCCCCTGCGCGGCCCGTCGCCAAGCTGCCGAGGCTGCTCGAGCCCCGCTCCGTCGCGATCATCGGTGTCTCGGCCGCGATGAACCCGGGGCACGTGATCCTTCGAAACCTCCTTCGCGACGGGTTCCCGGCCGAGCGGATCACGGTCGTCAAGCCGGGCGCCACCTCGATCGACGGCTGCCGGTGCGTCCCGGACGTCGCGTCGCTGCCGGACAAGGTCGACCTGTTCGTCGTGGCCGTCTCGGCCTCCCGGGCGGCGGAGGTGGTCACGGACGTCATCGAGCGCGATGCTGCCGAGGCGATCCTGGTCATCCCCGGCGGCTTCGAGGAGAAGCAGGGCAGCGAGGCGATCGTCGCCCGGATGCGGGCCGCGCTGGCGGCGTCGCGCTCCGCCCCCGACGGCGGCCCGCTGCTCAACGGCGGCAACTGCCTCGGCTTCCGCTCCGTGCCCGGCCGCATCGACACGATGTTCATCCCGGCAACCAAGCTGCCCGCACCCGGAGCGGCGACCGCACCACTCGCGATCGTCGCCCAGAGCGGCGCGTTCGCGATCACGCGCCTCGGGCGGATCCCGGACCTGCACCCGCGGTACCTCGTCACGGTTGGCAACCAGATGGATCTCACCGTGGGCGACCACCTCGCGCACCTCGCCGATGACCCGTCGATCCGCGTGTTCGGCGTGTACGTGGAGGGCTTCCGGCCGCTCGACGCGCGGCGGATGCTGGCGGCCGCGGCCCGGATCCGCGAGCGTAGTGGCACGGTCGTGCTGTACCGGGCCGGACGGACGAGCGCCGGGGCGGCGGCCTCGGCGAGCCACACGGCGTCGATCGCTGGGGACGTGACGGTGACCCGAGCCTTGGCGGAGCAGGCTGGCGTGCTGGTCGCCGACTCGTTCGAGGACTTCGACGATCTGGTGCGAACCGCAACGCTCCTCGTCGACCGCACGATCGGCGGCCGGCGCCTGGGCGCGATGTCCAACGCCGGGTTCGAGTGTGTTGCCATCGGCGACAACCTGGGCTCGCTCGAGCTCGCGATGTTCGAGCCGGCGGTCCGTGCTCGGCTCGGCGCGCTGCTCGAGGCCGCCGGCGCCGGCGCCGTGGTCGACGTCCACAATCCGCTCGACGCGACCCCGATGGCCGACGATGCCGCGTTCGCCGACCTCGCGGAGACGATCCTGTCCGCCTCTGGTGTCGATGTTGGCATCGTGGGCATCGTCCCGCTGACCGCTGCGCTCCGGACGCTGCCGCCCGGCCCGGACCACGACGAGGACCTCGCCGCTCCCGATGCCATCGCCGCCCGCCTCGTCGACCTGTGGCACCGGACGAGCAAGCCCTGGGTCACCATGGTCGATGGCGGTCCGCTGTACGAGCCGTTCGCGGCCGCGCTCGAGGCCGGAGGCATCCCCGTGTTCCGCACCGCCGACCGCGCGATGCGCGCGCTCTCCGCGATCGTTCGACACCGGCTCGGCTGAGGTCTCTCGGCCCTCAGCGCCGCCGTGTCGGAATACCCAGCGGAACACGCTCGGGGCGAGCAGGCCCGACAGTGGCTCATCGCCGCCCCATCGCGATCCCGCGTGGGGGCCCGTCCAACAGGTGAGCTTCCCCGCGCTCGACGGTCGCCCAGATGACCGCGCGGCCCGGCCAGGGTGCCGTGCCACGGAGCGCGGCGACCGCATCTGCGCTGCGCCCCGGGTAGGCCGCGCCGAGCGTGTCAGCGGCCAGCCGTCCGACCTCGCGCGTCGCCGCGGTGTTCCGCAACACCAGCAGCCGATGGACCCGGCGTCTCTCCTGTTCGGGCAGGGCCGCCAGCGCGTCTGCCTTCTGGGTGGCCCACCGGATCTGCTGTTCGACTCGCCGCAGCTGGCTGTGGATCTCGACGGCCACCACGTCCGGACCCGCCGTGTCGCTCAGGACGAGGTCGATCACCCCGCGCACCGGGCGGTAGACGGGTACCTCGGGTGCCACGTCCCATCGGGGATGCAGGGCGGCGATCAGCGCCCCGGCGATGGCGATCTGGAGGTGATCGCGGATGCGCGGTCCCGTGTTCGGGAACAGCCTCACCGAGAGATCCGCACCGAGGGCTGTGGCCACGGCGATGAGCACCTCGATGCTCGGTTCCGCCGTACCGGCCTCGATCCGCGACAGGTGCGCCTGGTTCACGCGGGCCACCCTGGCGATGGCCGCCTGGGAGGTACCGGCGTCTTCGCGCATCGCCCGGATCTCCGTCCCGAGGCGCCGCAGGAGGTCGCGTCGCCGGGTTCTGAGCTGACGCTGGTTGAGGGTCCGGGTGGCCATGACTGCCAGTACACGAAATCGGCCTCAACTGGCACTTACCAGCCCGTCGGGTGTCGCTCCTCGGGACCGATGACCGGCGGGCATGGATCGGCGCTGGACCGAGCCGTCGGCGTAGCCTGGGAGCCAAAGCGTTGCCTGGTGGGCATAGGCGCCGGGTGAGCCGCGCGGACCTCTAGAACATCTGTACGAAATGGCCCCTGCGACCTATACTCGCGATCCCGTGGCCGTGCGCACCAAGGATCCCCTCGCGCCCTTCGGGCCCGCCGTCCGGGCCTGGTTCGAGGCGACGTTCGAGGCTCCCACCCCGGCCCAGGCCCAGGGCTGGGCGGCGATCGCGCGGGGCGAGCACACGCTGATCCACGCGCCCACCGGCAGCGGCAAGACGCTGGCCGCGTTCCTGTGGTGCCTCGATCGCCTGGTCGAGCGCCCCAGCCCGGCCCCGACGCGCGCCGACCCGGGCACGGTCCGCGTCCTGTACGTGAGCCCGCTCAAGGCCCTCACCTACGACGTGGAGCGCAACCTGCGGGCACCCCTTGCTGGAATCGCGCTCGCAGCGCAGGGCCTCGGCCATGAGCCGCCGCACATCTCGATCGGGAGCCGGACCGGCGACACGCCCGCCGACGAGCGGCGCGACCTCGTCCGCCACCCGCCGGACATCCTGGTCACCACCCCCGAGAGCCTGTACCTGCTGCTCACCAGCCAGGCGCGAGAGATCCTCAAGGGCGTCGAGCACGTGATCGTGGACGAGGTCCACGCGATCGCGGGAAGCAAGCGGGGCGCCCACCTCGCACTCAGCCTGGAGCGGCTGGAGCGCCTGCGTGCGACGGAGGGCGGCACCCCTCGCCTGCAGCGGATCGGCCTCAGCGCCACCCAGCGCCCCCTCGAGACGATCGCTCGCTTCCTGGGCGGGATCGGCGAGGGGCGCGAGGTCAGCATCGTCGATGCCGGCACGCGCAAGCCGCTCGAGCTCCAGGTCGTCGTTCCGGTCGAGGACATGGCGCGCCTGGGTGAGGTGCTGCCGATGGACGAGCAGCCCGGCGGACCCGTCATCGGCGGCGAGCTGCGGACGAGCATCTGGCCAGCCATCCACCCGCGGATCCTGCAGCTCATCCGCGAGCATCGAAGCACGATTGTGTTCACCAACAGCCGGCGCCTTGCGGAGCGGCTCGCCCAGCGCCTCAACGAGCTCGCCGGTGAGGAGCTGGTCCGGGCCCACCACGGCAGCATCGCCAGGGAGCAGCGCCTCGAGATCGAGGAGGAGCTGAAGGCCGGGCGCCTGCCGGCCCTGGTGGCCACCAGCTCGCTCGAGCTCGGGATCGACATGGGTGCCGTCGATCTCGTCGTCCAGGTCGAGAGCCCGACGTCGGTCGCCCGTGGCCTCCAGCGGATCGGGCGCGCCGGGCACCAGGTCGGCGAGCCCAGCAAGGGCGTCATCTTCCCCAAGTACCGCGGCGACCTGCTGGAAACCGCGGTCGTCGTGAGCGGCATGCACGAGGGCTCGATCGAGCCCACGATGCTGCCGCGCAACCCGCTCGACGTGCTCGCCCAGCAGCTGGTCGCGATGGCGATCGGCGAGCGGTTCACGGTGGACGAGCTGCTCGAGATGGTCCGGCGCGCGGCGCCGTTCGAGACGCTCACTCGCGAGGCGCTCGAGGGCGTGCTGGGCATGCTCGCGGGCGCGTACCCCTCCGACGAGTTCGCCGAGCTCAAGCCGCGGCTCGTCTGGGATCGGGTGACGGACACGATCGAGGGTCGCCGGGACGCCCGAACCGTCGCCGTGACCAGCGGCGGCACGATCCCGGATCGCGGCCTGTTCCCCGTGTTCCTCGAGGGCGAGGCGGGAACGCCGGGACGGCGCGTCGGCGAGCTGGACGAGGAGATGGTGTACGAGCTCCGAGCCGGCATGCACGGTGACGTCGTCGTGCTCGGCGCGAGCTCCTGGCGGATCGCCGAGATCACCCCCCATCGGGTCATCGTCAACCCCGCGCCGGGCGTCCCCGGCAAGCTGCCGTTCTGGAAGGGCGACACCGTGGGTCGCCCGGTCGACCTCGGGCGCCAGATCGGCGCGTTCGTGCGCGAGGTGGAGGGCGACCTGGCCAGGGGCGCGAAGGGCCGGGTGAGGGCGGCCGAAGGGCTGCACCGCGACCACGATCTCGACGAGCTCGCGGCCGAGAACCTGCTGGCCTACCTCGAGGATGAGCAGGCGGCCACCGGCGCCCTGCCTACCGATCGAAGGATCGTCGTCGAGCGGTTCCGCGACGAGCTCGGCGACTGGCGGCTGGTGGTGCTCACCCCGTTCGGCGGACGGGTGCATGCGCCCTGGACGATCGCCCTCCAGGCACGACTCCAGGAGCGGCTCGGGCTCGAGGTCCAGACGATCTGGTCCGACGACGGCATCGCGATCCGCTTGCCCGAGGGCGATGCGAGCCTCGACGGGGTGGAGGCGCTGCTGTTCCCCGAGCCCGAGGAGGTCGAGGACCTGGTCGTGGGGCGGGTAGGGCAGTCGAGCCTGTTTGCCAGCCGCTTCCGCGAGAACGCCGCGCGGGCGCTGCTCCTGCCTCGTCGGCGGCCCGGGACGAGGACGCCGCTGTGGCAGCAGCGCCAGCGGGCAGCCGACCTGCTTGCGGTCGCGTCGCGCTACGGGAGCTTCCCGATCCTGGTCGAGACCTACCGCGAGTGCCTTGCCGACGTGTTCGACCTGCCGGCCCTGCGAGAGGTGCTCGAAGGCGTTCGGCGACGCGAGATCGCCGTGCATTCGGTCGAGACCGCGCGGGCCTCCGCCTTCGCGAGCTCGCTGCTGTTCGACTACGTCGCCGCCTACATGTACGACGGCGACACGCCGTTGGCCGAGCGCCGGGCGCAGGCCCTGACGCTGGATCGGGACCTGCTGCGCGAGCTGCTGGGCCAGGAGGAGCTGCGCGAGCTGCTCGACGCCGACGCGCTGGCCGACCTCGAGCTCAGCCTCCAGGCGCTGGTCGAGGACCGCCAGGCGAGGACCGCCGACCAGGTCCACGACCTGCTCCGGCGCCTGGGCGACCTGTCCCCGGACGAGGTCGGGGCCCGGACCGCCGGGGGGCGGGTCGAGGCGTCGCTCCACCTGGCGGAGCTCGCCTCGTCGAGGCGAGCCGTGCGGGCGAGGATCGGCGGCGAGGAGCGCTGGATCGCGATCGAGGATGTCGCCCGGTACCGGGACGGGGTCGGGGTGGCGGCACCGCCCGGCGTTCCCCAGGCGTTCCTCGGCCCGGCCGTCGGGGCGCTGGACGGGTTGCTGGCCCGATATGCCCGGACCCACGGCCCGTTCCTGGGCGGCGAGCCGGCGCATCGCTGGGGGCTGCCAATCGCCGTCGTGGAGGATGCGCTCCACCGGCTCGTCGGGGCAGGCACCCTGCTCTCCGGCGAGTTCCGGCCGGGCGGTGCCGAGCGCGAATACTGCGACCCCGAGGTCCTGCGACTGCTGCGCCGCCGCTCGCTGGCGCTGCTGCGGCGCGAGGTCGAGCCCGTCGATCCCGTGACGCTCGCCCGGTTCCTGCCGGCGTGGCAGGGCGTGGCGGCATCGCCGTCGATCGCCGGATCACCGTCCCCACCTCTGCGGGGCTCTGCCGCGCTCGAGCGGCTTGCCGAGGTCGTCGATCAGCTCTCGGGCCTGCCCATCCCGGCCTCGGTCCTGGAGCGTGACGTGCTCCCGGCCCGTGTCGCCGGCTACCAGCCGCGGCTGCTCGACGAGCTGGGCGCGATGGGCGAGGTCGCCTGGATGGGGCGGGGGAGCCTGGGTCGAGATGACGGGCGCATCCTGCTCTATCGCCCGGGCCGCGAGCTGCTTCGGCCGGCCGGGCCACCGGATGGCGGCCAGTCCCCGGCCGGCGAAATCCACGAGCGCATTCGGGCGCATCTGCGGCGTCGCGGCGCCTCCTTCTACCGGGAGCTGTTCGCGGTCAGCGGCGGCCGCTCGGACCGGGAGGTGCTCGATGCGCTGTGGGACCTGATCTGGGCGGGCGAGGTCACAAACGACACGTTCGCGCCGCTGCGCGCGCTGCGCTGGAAGCGGCCCGCCCGCGATCACCGGCCGCGCCCCGGTCGCCTGACCTCGCTCGGACCGCCCGAGGCGGCCGGTCGCTGGTCGCTTGCGACCGTGTCGCTGTCCGACGACCTGCCCGACGAGGCGCCGGCCGTCACCCGAACCGAACGCGTCCATGCCCTGGCCCTGGCGCTGCTCGAGCGCCATGGGATCGTCACCCGTGAGGCGGTCGCGGCGGAGCCGATCGAGGGCGGCTTCGCCGCCGTGTACCCGGTGCTCCGGGCGATGGAGGAGGCCGGCCGCGTCCGCCGCGGCTACTTCGTCGATGGCCTGGGGGCCGCGCAGTTCGCGCTGCCGGGCGCGGTCGACCGGCTGCGAGCCCTGCGCGATCAACCCGGGGAGGCGGCCGGCGAGCACGGTCGCATCGTGCGCCTCCTGGCGGCGGCTGACCCGGCCAACCCATATGGTGCAGCACTGGCGTGGCCTCGCCGCGGAGACGATGACCGACGGCCGTACCAGCGGGCCGCCGGCGCCTACGTCGCGCTCGTCGACGGGGCCGCGGTGCTCTACCTCGATCGCGGTGGGACGTCGCTCCAGGTGCTGCCGGCCGGTGAGGAGCCGGCCACGCTGGCCGCCGCGCTGGGCTGCCTCGGCGACCTCGTCGCCGATGGGCGCGTTCGTGAGCTGGTGATCTCGAAGACCGACGGCGAGCCGGTGGCGACCTCGCGCTGGCGCGATGCGCTCAGGGAGGCCGGCTTCGTGCCGGGGTACCGTGGCTACGCGCTGCGCCGGAGCGCTCCGGTCGAGGCCGGCTCCCCGCGCCCGATCATCGCCCGCCCGATCGCATGACGCGGCGGTAGGGGAGCGGATCGCGCCGGCATGCCTGAAGGTGACACGCTCGTCCGCACGGCCGACGGTCTCAGGCCCTACCTGGTGGGGCGAAGCGTGATCGCTGCCCGCGCCTGGGCGCCGGGACCACAGGCACACCGATTGATCGGTGCGACGGTCACCGCGGTCGAGGCGACCGGCAAGAACCTGCTGATCCGGTTCGACAACGGGCTCGAGGTCCGAACTCACCTCCGGATGCGCGGCTCGTGGCATCGCTATCGCCCGGGCGAGCCCTGGCGCCGGCCGGCGGCCAGGGCACGGCTCATGATCGAGGTGCCGGGCTCGATTGCGGTCTGCTTCGACGCACCCGTCGTCGAGCTGTTCGAGCAGCGTGCCGAGCCCGCCCATCCGTCGCTGTCCCGACTCGGCCCGGACCTGCTGCGCGACCCGTTCGACCTCGAGGAGGCGCTCCGCCGCCTGCGGGATTCGGCCCGGGCGGACGCTGCGATCGCCGGGGCGCTGCTCGACCAGGGGGCCCTCGCAGGCATCGGGAACGAGGTGAAGAGCGAGGTCCTGTGGGGGGCGCGGCGCTCTCCGTGGACGCTGGTTCGGGACGTGGACGACGACGCGCTCCGGGACCTCGTGGAACGCGCGAAGGTGATGCTGCGGGCAGGCGCCGCCACGGGCCGGCGACCGAGGCGCGTCTACCGGAGGTCGGGTCGCCCGTGCCCCCGGTGCGGAACGGTGCTCCGCGTCGTCCGTCAGGGGGCGGACCTGCCGAGGCTCACGTTCTGGTGCCCGGGCTGCCAGCCATCATCGCCGGGAGAGTCGGGGTCCGCGGGGACTATGCTGGACCCATCGTGACCACTCGGTCAGCCGCCTCCGGATCGATCGTCCATCGCCTGCCTGCCCGCCCCGCATCCGGACTGCGTTGGCTCCTCGTCCTGGTGCCGGGTGCGGTCGTGCTGGTGCTTGAGCTGCTCAGCGACAGCGTGCTCGATGAGTCGCTCCCGTTCCCGTGGGACACGATCCTGGTGACGGTCGCGGTGCTGCTCATCGGCGTTGGCCTTGCCCGCCTCGCGTTCCGGCGAATCGACGCCCTGACCGGTGCATTGCGGTCTCGCAACGCGGAGCTCGAGGCGCGCGGGGCCTCCGCTCGGGCCCTGCGTCGGGTGAGCGTCCAGATCGCCGCGCTGACCGACGTCGACCGCGTGCTCCAGGCGGTCGTCACGCATGCCCGCGAGCTGCTCGAGGCGGACGTGGCCGTGCTCCTGCTCGAGGACACCCGCGGGACGCTGGGCCTCCGCGCCGCCGCCGGCCGGCCGGACGCGATCCGCGGCGTACCCGCCTCGTCGTCATCCGCCCTCGCCTCACCGCCCGAGCCGGCCGCCGCCGTATCGACCAGCGACGACGCCTATCCCACGGACGCGATCCTTGGCTTTGTCGATCCGACAGCCGCCGTCGTCCGGCTGTCGTCGCCGCTCCAGCGTGGTGGCCAGACCATCGGCCTGCTCGCCGTCGGCGTGGGCACCCCGCGGGGCTTCGACGCGGACGAGGTCGAGACGCTCGCCTCGCTCGCCAACCAGGCGACCATCGCGCTCGAGCATGCCCGGCTCGAGGCGCGCCTGCGGGAGCTGGCCGTCATCGACGAGCGGGAGCGGATCGCGCGCGAGCTCCACGACGGGATCGCGCAGGTCCTGGGCTACGTCAACACCAAGTCGCAGGCGGTCGACGGGTTCCTCGCTCGCGGTCGCGTCGACGAAGCCCGAACGCAGGTTGCCGAGCTGGGGGCCGCGGCGCGGGCCGTCTACGTGGACGTTCGGGAGGCGATCCTGGGTCTGCGCAGCCCGATCGAGCCCGGACAGGGGCTTGGCGCGGCGGTCGAGGCGCACGCGAGGCGGGTGGCCCAGGCGTCCCAGTTCCGGCTGGACGTCTCGATCCCCCCCGATGCTCGCGACCTGCGGCTCGAGCCCGAGACGGAGGCGCAGGTGTACCGGATCGTGCAGGAGGCGCTGACCAACGTCCGCAAGCACGCGGCAGCGGGGCGGGTCCGGGTGTCGATGTCGGTGGCGGGCGGACGGCTCGACCTGCGGATCGCGGACGATGGCCGCGGCCGGTCCACCGGACGTTCCGCATTACGGCCTGCGGTCGATGCGGGAGCGGGCGGCCACGGTTGGCGCGAAGCTCGAGGTCGAGGACCAAGGAGCCGGCGGCGTGTGCGTGCGGCTGGCTCTCGATCTGGCGGGCCACCAGCGAGGGGCGCAGGACCCGGCTCAGCCGCCGGCGCAGGTGGCTCCGCCGGCGCAGGCTCCGACGCACGGGGCTGCGCAGGCGCATGCGCAAGCGATGGCACCGATCAGGGCGCCGGACCCCACGCGGAACGGCGGCTGACGTGCGCGTCCTCCTGGCCGACGACCACACCCTGTTCCGGGACGGGGTCGCCTCGTTGCTCGCCGCCTGGGGCCATGACGTCGTGGGGCAGGTCGCCGACGGCGACGCTGTCGTCGCGGCTGCGGTGGCGCTCCGGCCGGACGTGGTGCTGATGGACGTGGCCATGCCGGGCGGTGGCGGGCTCGACGCCACCCGCAGGATCGCGGCCGTCGCTCCCGGCCTCGCCATTGTGATGCTGACGGCCAGCGAGGACGTCGACGACGTGTTCGCCGCGATCAAGGCGGGAGCGCGCGGCTACCTGCTCAAGAACCTGGAGTCGGGCGACCTGCGATCGATGCTCGACGCCGTCGCGCGCGGGGAGGCCGCGATCAGGCCCGACATCGCCGCCCGCATCCTGGGCGAGCTCGCTCGGCCATCACGATCCGTCGACGAGGCGTCGGGCCGTGACCCGGATCAGCTCACCGATCGCGAGCTCGACGTGCTCCGGCTGGTGGTCGATGGCCAGCGCAACAAGGAGATCGCCGCGGGGCTCGGGATCTCCGAGAACACGGTCAAGTTCCACCTGCGCAACATCCTGGACAAGCTTCACGCGCAGAGCCGTACCGAGGTGGTTGCCCGGGCGGTCCGCGAGGGCATCCTGCCCGAGGGGTGACGGAGCCGAACGCCGCGCAGCCGCTGCGGCTCCCGCGCGACCGGCTGCTGCGGGGCGTCCAGGGTGATCTCGCCGACCAGCGCCGCCCCGGAGCGGGTGCCGGCCCGACCGGCCCGGGCCATTGCGCCCGTGGGCCCTACCCGAAAGGATGGGCCGCCCGCCCGCCCGGACGGGCGTGGCCCGCGATCGCGCGTGGGCCCATGCTCGGAGCAGCCACAAGGAGGCGGCGATGGGCTATCGCATCGACATCGACCAGGGCGGCTGCATCACCTGCGGGGTGTGCATGGACGTCTGCCCGGTCGAGGCACTGGACATGACGCGGCCGCAGGCGCCGGGCATCGAGACCGGCCCCGCATCCGGCGGCCGGCCGTTGCCGTGGACCATGGAGCGTCCGCTCCAGGTGGGCGAGTGCATCGGCTGCGGGATCTGCATCCGGGAGTGCCCGCCCAACGTGATGACGCTGGTCACCGCCGATGGTCAGGTCCCCCTGGCCGCGCGCCAGGGGCCCATCGAGCGGCCTGCGGCTGCCGCGCCGCCAGATGACGCCTGGGTTCCGCTCTCGGAGGTCACGCGCGAGGCCCTCAAGCCGGTCCACGCGTCGCCGTGGGGCAACCTGTTCCGGTGGCAGACGCGATCGCGCCCGCAGCCGTGGCAGACGTGGATGACGATGGTCGACGACGCGCCACCGTCGCCGATCGCCCCTTGCCAGGAAGCCTGCCCGGCCGGCACCGACGCCGGCCGATACGTCGGCCTCATCGGGCAGGGTCGGTACGACGAGGCCTATGCGGTCGCCGCGGAGGTCAACCCGTTCCCGTCGGTGTGCGGCTGGATCTGCACCGCCCCGTGCGAGACGGCCTGCCGCCGCGGCGTGCTGGACGAGCCGATCTCGATCCGCACCCTCAAGCGGTTCGCGGCCGAGCACGGCACCCTGCCCACCATCCCGGCCCCGTCCACGAAACGCCAGGACAAGGTCGCGATCATCGGCGGTGGGCCCGCGGGCATGTCGGCCGCCTACTACCTCGCCCGGCTCGGCTACCCGGTCACGGTGATGGAGGCGATGCCGATCCCGGGCGGCATGATGGCGATCGGGATCCCGGAGTATCGCCTCCCGCGCGACGTGCTCCAGGACGAGATCAAGCGGATCCTCGACCTCGGCGTGGAGCTCCGGCTCGACACCGCGATGGGCCGCGACTTCAGCCTGCCCGACCTCGAGCGCGAGGGCTTCCGGGCCATCTTCCTGGCCACTGGCGCGTCCAAGAGCCGCCGCCTGGGCGTTCCCGGCGACGAGATGCCCGCCGTCATCCCCGCCACCCGGTTCCTCAAGGAGGTCAACCTCGGCGAGCACCCGCGCCTGTCGGGTGACGTGATCGTCGTCGGCGGCGGCAGCACGGCGATGGACGCCGCGCGATCCGCCCGCCGGAGCGGCGCGACCACGGTCACGATCGTCTACCGTCGCGGCCGGAGCGACATGCCGGCGCAGGAGGAGGAGATCGAGGCGGCCGAGCGTGAGGGCATCGAGATCCGCGACGGCCTCGCCCCGACCGAGGTGGTCGGGCGCGATGGCACCGTGGTGGCGCTGCGCTGCGTGGTGCAGCGACCGAGCGGCCGCGCTGCTGCCGGGGCCCGGCAGTCGTGGGAGGCCACCGACGAGACCCGCGAGCTGCCCGCATCGGCCATCCTCGTCGCGATCGGCGAGGAGCCGGACCCGTCGATCCTCCCCGAGGGTGCCGGGATCGAGGTCAGCGGCTGGGCCGGCATCGTCGCCGACCCCCGGACCCTGGCCACCGGCCGGGCCGGGATCTTCGCCGGTGGCGACGTCGTGTCCGGACCGCGGACGATCATCGAGGCGGTCGCGGCGGGTCGTCGCGCGGCAGCTTCCATCCACGAGTACCTCGCCGGCACCGCGAACGGCGAGGCGGAGATCCTCGCCACCGTCAGGTACCGGACGCCGCCCGAGCTGTCGCTCACCGTCGATCTGGCGGAGAAGCCCCGAGCCCATCCGGTGCTCCCGATGGTCCAGATCTCAACGTTCACCGCCAACCAGGCCGGCTTCGACGAGACCGCGGCGCGGGCCGAAGCCTCCCGCTGCTTCCGCTGCGACGCGGTCTACGGCTGCCCGTCCGTCAGCGTGCTCGCGGGTCGCGGGCCCGCGGACAGCCGCCATCCGGTCGCTGCAGGTGCCCGTCCCACCGCTCCGATCCCGTCAGCTTCAACCCCGGCGGCCGCGGCCGCCCACACAACGAATGGAGGTGCTCGGTGACCGCCGACCAGGTCTCCGGTTTCTTCGACGCCGGCGAGGGCTTCGTCGAGGGCACGATCGCCGCGGCGCTCGTGATCCTGTGGATTCTGTCCGTCGCGCTCCACCTGGCGCGCCCCTACATGGTCCGCACGACCGGCAAGTTCACCCTCCGCCTGGGCGCCGACCTGTGGTGGATCATCTACGTCGCCCTGCGCGACATCGTGCTGCTCCAGGTGTTCCTGGGCAGCTTCATCTTCTTCTACCCGGACGTGATCACCGGCCAGGACCTGCCGATCACCGGCGGCCTGGCGGCCGTGTGCGCCTTCGCCGCATTGCTGATCAAGCTGATGACCAAAGGCGACGAGGACCTCCAGTGGATGCGGGTCCAGGTCGTGCTCGTGGGCCTTGGCGCGGTCCTCTACCTGACGCCCTACATCCTGGGTTCCCAGATGACCCTGCTCTCGGGGAACATCACCGACCAGGTGATGCCCGCCCTGGTCAGCTCGAAGAACCCGGACCTCGCGCTGCCGCTGAGCTTCCTGTCCGCTGCGCTGGTCGGGATCCTCGGCCTGGTGGCGGCGTGGTTCAACCTGCGTGGCACCTTCAACCGCCGGCCGAAGGCCGCGTAAGGAGAGCTCGAGATGAGTGCCGACGATCTTGCTGCTGCCTTCACCTCCGGCGGTTCCCAGTGGATGGTCCTGTCCATCGCCGCCATCCTGCCCATCCTGTGGGCGTTCACCCTGTCGCTCCACTTCGCGCGGCCGTACGTGCTGCGATTCCTGCGCCGGCTCACCCTCCGGTTCGGTGGCGACGTGTGGTGGCTCTCCTACGTGCTGATGCGTGACGCGCTGCTGGTGATCACGCTCGGGCTGAGCGTCATCTTCCTGATGCCCAACCTGTACCTCAAGGTCGGCCTGCCGATCACGGCGCCGATCGCGACGCTGGTCCTGTTCTGGGCGACCGCCGTCAAGCTCATCCGCGACACGGACGATGACCCGGCGGCGTTCCGGCTCGTCAGCGTGCTGCTGATCATCGCGTCGGTGCTGTACATCGTTCCCCAGATCTACGGCATGGAAGCCGCGGACCAGGAGTACCTGTCAGCGCTGTCGACCGGGCTCATCAGCTCCAGCAACCTCGACCTGGCCCGGCCGATCCTGTGGATCAGCCTGGCGCTGTTCGCGCTCACCGGAGCCGGCCTGTTCGGCCGCTACCTGATGCGGATGGGGCTGCCGGGCGACGGCGAGGCCGTGGGCACCGATCCGGAGCCGACCACCACCGGCGGATAGCCGCCCTCAAGACGCACCTCACCCTGTTCGTTCGCGGACGGTGCCGGACCTTCCCCCGGCGCCGTCCACGGATTCCTGCCATGCTCGGGACGTGGAACCGCGCATCGACGTCAACTGTGAGCCGGCCGGGGACGGCTGGACCTGCCACGTGACGGTGACCGAGGGCTCGACGTCCACGAGCCACGCGGTGACGGTCTCGGGGCCTGACCTCGTTCGCCTCGCGCCCGGCGCCGCGACGCCCGACGACCTCGTCCGCCGCTCGTTCGGCTTCCTGCTCGCGCGGGAGCCCAAGGAGTCCATCCTCCGCCGGTTCGACCTGCCGGTGATCGGCACCTACTTCCCGGGCTGGGAGCGCGAGATCAGCCGCCCCTAGGTGATGGCGTGGCCACGGTGCGCGACCGAGGCGATCCACGAGTACCCGGAGTCGGTGGGTGGGTTCGCCGGATCGGCTGTGACGCCGATCGCACACGTTCCCGCGTGACCCACCACCCGCAGCGCGTGGCACCCATCGGTGACCTCGACCGGCACCCCGGTGCAGGTCTGCCCGTCGATGGCGCAGCCCTGGTCGGTCATCTGGCCTGAGCTGCGCCACCTCGACTGACCGCTTCGCCGCGGACGGAGGT
>Ga0315540_10001158_pt1 | contig 15115 bp, 11 predicted proteins | sample SalMarSW160110MG_FD_203677 | JGI IMG/M metagenome (GOLD analysis project Ga0315540, IMG submission 203677) | Salt marsh sediment microbial communities from the Plum Island Ecosystem LTER, Massachusetts, United States - Salt Marsh Sediment SW1601-10 ... | reverse complement strand
GCCGACATGATTGCACGGCCGGACCCCGCCACGTTTCAGATCATCCCGTGGCGGCCGGAGCAGCAAGTTGCCCGCATGTTCTGCGACATCCTCACTCCGGACGGGGAGCCGTTCGAAGGCGATCCACGCTGGGTCCTCAAGCGGAATCTCCGTCGTGCCGCGGATCTCGGCTACACGTTCTACGTAGGACCCGAACTCGAGTGGTTCTACTTCAAGGACCCGGGACCCGAACCGCGTACGCTCGATCGGGGCGGCTACTTCGACCTCACGCCGCTCGACGTCGCTCAGGAGTACCGCCGAAGCACGATCAACGTACTCGAGCAGCTCGGCATTCCGGTCGAGTCGTCGCATCACGAGGTCTCGCCGAGCCAGCACGAGATCGACCTCCGTTACACGGACGCACTCACGATGGCGGACAACGTCATGACCTACCGGATCGCAGTCAAGGAGGTCGCACTCGAACACGACATCTACGCGACATTCATGCCGAAACCACTCGAAGGACACGATGGGAACGGCATGCACGTGCACCTGTCCTTGTTCGAAGGCGATCGCAACGCGTTCTACGAGCCGGGAACCGACCTTGGCCTCTCGAACGTTGCACAGAGCTTCATCGCAGGCCTCATCAGGCATGCCCCCGAGATCACCGGCGTCACCAACCAGTGGGTCAACTCGTATAAGCGACTCGTAACCGGTTTCGATGCACCCATCTACCTGATGTGGGCACGCAACAACCAATCGGCGCTGGTGCGTGTCCCAACCATCAAGTCAGGCAAGCCCGCGTCTACCCGCGTCGAGTACCGGGCACCCGACGCAGCCTGCAACCCGTACATGGCTTTCTCGGTGCTGCTGGCAGCAGGACTCGCCGGGGTCGAAAACGGGTACGAGCTCCCGCCCGAGATGCCCCGAAACGTGTTCGATCTCACGTCGGCCGAGCGAGCGGCAGCAGGCATCGGCAGGTTGCCGTCCAACCTCGCAGAAGCAATCGACCTCATGGAGGACTCGGAACTCGTCGCCGAGGCGCTCGGCGAGCACATGTTCTCCTGGTTCCTGAAGAACAAGAGGAAGGAGTGGGATCGCTACCAGCGCCATGTGTCCCGCTTCGAACTCGAGGAGTACCTCCCGATTCTCTGATGCACGTCTTCGTCATTCCATCAGAACCATCCGAGGACCTCGTCGAGGCCCTCCTCGTCGCGGGCATGACCTGGTCCGACCAGATCGGTGGGGCCGACGTCCTCATCGTCGAACTGGGCGAGGATCCGGACCATGCCTTGTCTGCGGCGAGACGCGCCTATGAGCAGTCGGGCATCCCAAGTGTCGCTCTTGCGGATCGTTCACAAGGGACCCAGCTCGAGGGGGCCGGGTTCCTCTCGGACTTCGTGTTCGCACCCCCAGATCCGGTCGAGCTGCGGATCCGCCTCGTCCGCCTTGCCGGCGACCACGAGGAGGACCGCATCCACTTCAAGGACCTGGAGATGAACACAGCCACCTACCAAGCGAAGCTCGCAGGTGTCCCCGTCGATCTCGCCTACATGGAGTACGAGCTGCTCAGGTTCTTCGTACAGCATCCTCGTCGAGTCTGGAGCCGCGAGCAGCTCCTTTCACGAGTCTGGGGCTACGACTACTTCGGTGGCGCTCGAACCGTCGACGTGCACGTTCGACGCCTCAGGGCGAAACTCGGTGAGGAACGTGCCAGGTGGATCTCAACCGTACGGTCGGTCGGCTACCGCTTCGGCTAGGACCGCACAAGCCATACGAAACCGATAGGGTGATCGCCACGGAGGTGGACATGGAAGTCAGCGAGGCACGGAATGCGCTTCAGAGCGCGCCAGTGTTCAAGGGACTCGACGAAGCACATCTGAACACCCTGGCGAAGGCAGCCCACGAGCGCTCCTTCTCGGCGGGGTCGAAGATCGTCGAGGAAGGGGAGACACGAGGTCTCGGCTTCTGGGTGATCCTCGACGGCACGGTCGATGTCAGGAAGGGCGGCACGACCGTGAACACGCTCAGTGCCGGCGAGCACTTCGGCGAGATGGCACTGCTCTCCACCCTCGATACGCCTCGCTCGGCGGATGTCGTCGCGAGGACAGACGTCCGTGTGTTGCAGCTCACCCGCTGGGATCTGCGTGCGCTCATCAAGGACGAGCCAGATATCGCCCTTGCGATGATGAACGCGATGATGGAGCGACTCCGCGAGACCGGGGGAGGGTGACCGAGGGTCGCTTCGCGAGCCGCACCTGGTACCTCGTACGCGACCTGAAGCGCTCACGTCCCATGGGGCGGCCGTATGCCGACACGAGTACAAGCGTTGAAACCTCTCCGGTTTCGGCGCTCACGTGCAGTCCGGCGGATCGGTGCACCCTATTGCGACGACCGTGCCGGTCAGATCTCCAACGATCACTGCACCGTCCATGATTGCCGGCCGGGTGACGACCCTCCCATCGAGTTGGTACCTCCACAGCAGCTCGTGCGTGTCGATGTCGACCGCATACAAGAACGGCTCGTCGGTCGTGAAGTACAAGATGCCATCTGCAACGACGGGCCATCCCGCCCTACCCGCGAGCGGAGCGCTCGCATCCGAACTTGGGAACTGCCACAGCGGCTCCCGGTTCTCGGCGTTGTACGCCACGACGAAGTTGTCCTCCGCCACGTACAGCACACCATCTGCGTAGGCGGGCGACGAGGCCACGGTCACCCCGAGCAGTATCCCCGCCTCGGGTACGCACGACCCGACGTGCACGGCGAAGAGGTTCTGGGCGTCGTGAGCGGGGATGAAGATCGTGTCGCCGACGATCACCGGAGCACTGAGGATCGTGTCGCCGGTGTCGAAACACTCGGATGCCTCGCCCGTCACGGCGTCGACCGCCCACAGCACACCGTCCTCGGTCCCGACGTAGATCGTTCCATCCGCCGCCGCGGGGGTGGCCTTCACTGGACTGCCGAGGTCGACCGGCTCCTCCCACCTCGCGTCGAACGGGTCCGACGTTGAGAACGCATAGAGCTCACCGTTGCTGGTTGCCACGTACACGGAGTCGTCGATCACAACCGGCGAGGCAAGGATCTGACCCCCCACGGGAATTGGTCGTACCTGGGCCGTCCGCAGCCGGGCGTCGAATCGAATCCGTAATGTGCCGTCCATGCTCCCGTAGTAGAGGCGCATGCCGGACGAAGGATCGAGTTGGCTGCCGCTCGAGAGGTACGCCAGCGTCGGAGACGACACGAGTCCCTCCGTCGACGAGTCGTCGATCCAGAGTGGGGGAACCCCGGACGGCATCGTGATCCCGTACAGGCTTCCGTCCTCGCTGGCCACGACCACGCTCTCGCCGAACACGGCTGCGGTCGACTCGATCCGGCCATTGGTCTTGTACTTCCAGTAGAAGCCATCGGCCCTTCTCACCCCTGTCCTGCTCGACGCCCCGGTGTTGAAAGTGGGCGTCCCGTCGACATCTCCACCGAAATCCCATTGCCCAATGACCAGGTTCTTGCCGGGTGGTCCGAGCTCGACTTCCCAGATCTCAGGAGGCAAGGTCGTGGTCGGCGACGTTGTCGGCAGCGTTGCTGCCGTCGCGACCGTCGTTGGTGGCGGAGCGACGACACGGGCCAGCAAGCCGCCACCCACACCAAGCAGGGCTACCGCGCCAACTGCCGCCGCGACCCGAAGCGGAGTCCACCGGAAAGAACGCCGGGGCCTTCTGAGACCCCTGGCCCTCCTCTGGGCAGGGCTGACGAGGCGACCCTCGGTGCCCAGCCCTGCCGCTTCGAAAGCGTCGTCGAGTTGCGCGGAGAGCCTGTCGATCGCCTCTCTGTACGCGGCCTCGTCGATGTCGGACGCCGCGAGAGCCGACGCCACGTGTGGCAGAGCTTCCCAGGCCTCTCGCCAGTCGTCCGGCACATGGCTGCCCATTGACTTGATCGACGTTGCGACGGCTCCGGCTTCGGAGCGGCGCCACAGTCCGCCCGACTGTGCAGCCTCCGCAGCCACATCCGACACGCCGAGCTGAGTCGCGAGAGCCATCGCCTCAGCGGCAAGCGACGGGTTCCGCTCTGCCGCCGACCGGATGACGAGGAGCCTCGCCGCGGTCAGGTACCACTCGGACTGAAGCAGTTCGTCGGTCATGTCGAACGCCTCGCCCGATGGCCAGTCATCTCCTCGGGCCGCAAGGATCGCGAGCTGCAAGACACGGGTCTTCAGCCACCACCGACGCCCATTCACTCCCTCAGGACAGCTGGAGAGTGCCGCTTCGACCTCGACATGTGCTTCGTCGATTCGTCCCGATCCCAACAGCGCCCTGGCTCGTAGATAGCGAGCGCTGTTCTCCCACGCAGGCAGTTGCTGAAGGACCAGGGCCAGGGTCTTGTCGGCCGCGTCCAGAGCATCGTCCCATGCACCACAGCGGATCGCTCCTTCGGCGAGTGCCATGTGTGCAAGGAACACGGGGCCCGCATCGAGGTCGGCCTGTTCGATCGAGCGGCGCCGCGCGTCCCTGCCCTCGTCAGGACGACCTGCCAGGAACAGCGCACGCGACCACCATGCCAGCCGGTCCGCGAGGACGATTCCCTCGTCGATCCCCTCATCCACCAGGCGCGCAAAGGCGGGCTCTGCGTTTCGGGCATCGCCCCGATCGAACGCGACCCAGGCCTCGTTGTAGCGTCCCCGTTGCTGCTGGTCGCTCGTACCGGATGATGAGAGGATCGCCAGACCCTTCTCCATTTCGGCGTCGGCTTCACGAGCGAACCCGAGGCGAGCAAGCGTCCTCGCGTGAAGCGTCAGCAAGGACCCGAGCATGCCCTCCTCACCTGCCTGGTGAGCTTCGATCAGCCCCTCGGCGAGGAACCTCTCCGCCTCCTGTGGCCGCTGCCTGTCGTCGGCTACCTGTCCTGCGTAGCCCATTGCGCGTATCCGTTCGACCCCGGAGAGTCGGGCGGCGGCGACTTCGAGGTCTGCCGCTGCCGCGTCGGACAGGCCGGCAAGTCGGTAGCCCGATGCTCTGGCAAGTCGTAGCTCCCCCTCCCGCACCGGGTCGTGATCACGCGACTGCTCGAGGGCCTTGAGTGCACCGTCCACCAGGGGATATGCCTCCGCGAAATGGCCCTTGTCCGTATGTGCGAGGCCGGCACGTGCCAGCAGATGCCACGCGTCCCCCCAGCGGGCGGCGTCCAGGTAGTAGGACCCGACGAGGCCGGGATCCCTGTCACCCATCCCCTGCGATGACAGGGCATCGCCGAGCGTGCCGGCGAGAGCGGCGCGGCGAGCGGGACCGAAGTGTGCGGCCAGCCGTTTCTCGCCTGTGAATCCCTCTGCTCTTTGACGGACGATCCTCAGTGCGGTGAGACGCTCTCCAATCTCGAGCACTCGATCTTCGTCCAGGCCCAGTGCGGCTGAGGCCGCCGCAACCGTGAGGGGTCTTCGCGCAACGGTGGCGAGCTCAGCGAACCGACGTTCCTGACGGTCGAGACCGGCGACACGCTCGGCGAGGGTGTTCCCCGTCGGCCGAGGTGCATCGGTTGACACCAGCCGTTCTCCCTCGCGTCTGAGCGCTCCCGCTGCCTCCCACGCGTCGAGGGTCGTTGCGACATCGGCGGCGAGCCCATCCGTGACCTGGATGATCGTATCCGCAACCTCCGGCTCGACGACCGACTCCAGGTCTTCTCGACGAAGGGGATCGAGCTGGAGACGCCAAACGTGACCGAGGCGGTCGGCAGCCTCGGCAAGGGCATCGTGCGCGAACCGCCGGTACCCGTCGATGTCGGCATGGACGAGCACAACGATCATTCCCTGGTCGGCTGCTGCCATGCGACTCCGCAACATCGCCAGCGACGTCGCGTCCACCCATTGGGCATCGTCGAGAAGAAGTGCCCTGGCCGAGCCGAGCGACGCCACGACCGAACCAGGCTCTGTCTCGGACATCTCGAAGGCGGCTGCCTTCTCGACGCTGAAACCGTCCGTCGTGAGTTGCTGCTCGAATTCGTCGAGGAGTCGTGAGCGCCCGCTTCCGGAGGGGCCCACTATGGAAATGAGAGCGACCTCGCCCCGCTCCGCGAGTTCCTCTCCCTCACGGAGCGCTCGGATTTGGAGGGACCGTCCCAGCAATGCGCTCACTCGATCACCCTACGGGACGCTACCCGGTTGCGGAGCAAGTATCTGGCGTCGGTTCTGACTTCTCGGTGGGAACTCGCCCTGCGATCTCGGAATGGGTTCCGGTCGCGCCCCCACCGAAGATTGAGGACTGATGGCCGAAGACTGCAGCGGCAGCGAGCGAAGCTCGCCCGCTACCCGAATTCAATGCCCTGAGCCAGTGGCAACTCGCTCGACCAGTTGATCGTGTTGGTCTGACGCCGCATGTACGCCTTCCAGGCGTCGGAGCCTGCCTCGCGACCGCCACCGGTTTCCTTCTCGCCGCCGAACGCACCGCCGATCTCGGCGCCAGAGGTCCCGATGTTGACATTGGCAATGCCGCAGTCCGAGCCTTCATGGGACAGGAACGTCTCGGCATTGGACAGTGAGTCGGTGAAGATCGCCGATGACAAACCCTGACGCACGCCGTTCTGGACCTCGATCGCCTCTTCGACCGATGCCACCGGTATGACGTAGAGCAACGGCGCGAACGTCTCCTCTTGGAGGATTTCTGCATCCTTGGGCATCTTCATGATCGTTGGTTCGACGAAGTTCGCCCCAAGGTCCTCACGGCGGCCACCGCCGAAGAGCAGTTCACCGCCCTGCGACTTCGCCAGATCGATGGCCGTCAGCATGTTGTGCACAGCGGCCTCTTCGACCAATGGGCCCATGAGCACGCCCGGCTCGAGCGGATTGCCGATGGTGACCTGCTCGTAGGCAGCGACCATCCGTTTGGCGACCTCGTCGACAACATCCTCATGGACGATCAGCCGTCGCAGCGACGTGCAGCGCTGCCCTGCGGTCCCGACAGCTGCAAACAGCGCCGCCCGTGTGGCCAGGTCCAGGTTGGCGTCGTTCATCACGATCATGGCGTTGTTGCCGCCAAGCTCCAACAGGGATCTCCCCAGCCGTTTGGCGACGCCGACACCCACCTTGTACCCCATGTCACAGGAACCCGTTGCAGAAACGAGCGGGACACGCCGATCGTTCACCATCAGGTCACCGACATCGGCACCACTCCCGAACGCGAGATTGAAGACCCCTTCGAAACCGCTGCCCTCCATCACCGAATGTGCGATGTTCGTAACAGCGATGGCGGTCAGTGGCGTAGAACTGGAAGGCTTCCATACGTTCGTATCACCGCAGACCGCCGCGATCATCGAGTTCCATGACCACACGGCGGTTGGGAAGTTGAACGAGGTGATGATCCCGATCGGACCGAGCGGGTGCCACTGCTCGTACATCCGGTGTCGTGCACGCTCAGAGGCCATCGTCACTCCGTACAGCTGGCGCGACAATCCAACGGCGAAGTCGGCGATATCGATCATCTCTTGGACCTCGCCCTCCCCTTCCGGGAGGATCTTGCCCATCTCCATCGTCACGAGAGCGCCAAGCGCAGCCTTCTTCTCGCGCAACGCGTCACCCACCGCCCGAATGTATGCCCCGCGTTGCGGTGCGGGCACCATCCGCCACCGGTGGAACGTCTCCACAGAATCTGTGATGACGGCTTCGTAGTCTTCAGCAGACGCCCGCACCACCTTTGCGATGACCTCTCCCGTTGCCGGGTTCAACGACTCGACGACCTTCCCGTGCGCATCCCGCCAGCCGCTCGCATAGACACCCGAGTTGACGTCCGACAGACCAAGCGATTCGAGAACTCCCTGCACGCCGCTCACTCCCTGCTCGCAATCGTCTCGATCTCCACGAGAAAGCCTCCCGGTAGTGCCGACACCTCGACGGTGGACCTCGCAGGCGGCTCCGAGCCGAATCGCGAGCCATATACCTCGTTGACGACCGGGAAGTCGGCCATGTCACCAAGGAAGATGGTGGTCTTGACGACACTGTCGAATCCAAGACCGACGTCACCGAGGATCGCCCCGATGTTTGTCATGATCTGGTCGGCCTGTGCGGCCACGTCACCGGCTACCCGCTCGCCCGTCGCCGGGTCGATGGCCACCTGCCCGGAGATGAATACAAGGCCGGCTGCCTCTACTGCGACCGAGTAGGGACCGAGTGCCCCGGGCGCGCTCGGGGTGCTGAGCACTTTTTTCGGCATCGCTGCTCCTCGTTCTGCTGCAGACCCAGGCTACCTCTACGCGAACACCCCACTGCCGACGGCGGACAGTATGCGACCTCAAACGTCCGCAGGGCGGGCTCTCACCGAGAACCCCGAACCGAAAACCGACAACGGCGCGCCGGGCCCCGCGATGTGTCGTCCGGTGAGTGGGCGGCTCGCTGCGCTCGCAGTCTTCGGTCTTCAGTCTTCAGTCATGCGCAGGAACGCGACTGAGAACATCGCGAGACCTCGGGGCGAATGTTCTACCGACGACCGAAAACCGACAACCAGAAACGGCCCGCGAAGCGGGCCTAGTTGAAGGAGTTGCCGCAGCCGCAGGAGCTGGTCACGTTCGGGTTTTTGATGGCGAATCCGGCGCCCATCAGATCCTGCTTGTAGTCCAGGGTCGATCCCCTGACCATGGTCAACGACTCCGAATCGACGACGACTTTCACGTCCTCGTCGAACGTTTCGACGATGTCGTCGTCGTTGACCTGCGTGTCGAAGTACATCTCGTATGAGAATCCCGAGCATCCACCGGGACGAACGCCAAACCGAAGCACCAGTGACGGATCCCCTTCCGCCTGGACGAGCTCTCGCACCTTCGCGATCGCTGTGTCGGTCAAGGTCACCGCCCGCATCGCGGACTTGATCTCGAGAAACTGCATACGACTGCTCCTTTCGGCCAGCATCAGAATACCGGCTCACGAACAATAACCACCGTCGACGTAGTGGAAATTCGCATCTACGCTCGTGTCTGTGAACGAAGCACACGTCATGGCCGCCCTCAAGGGCGTTCTGGATCCCGAACTCGGGAGCGACATCGTCGACCTTGGCATGGTCCAGTCGGTATCGATCTCACGAGATGGGCAAGTCACGGTAGGCGTCGCCTTGACGGTGGCGGCGTGTCCGATGCGCGGCAGAATCGAGGACGATGTCATCAGAAAGGTCTCTGCTCTCGACGGTGTGACGTCGGTCACCGTCGAAACGCGGACCATGAACGCAGAGCAGCGCTCCGCGTTGATGGGGGTTGCCCGGCAGCGTGCCCGTGAGCATGCCGAGCCGACTTCGGTGAATCCGATCACCCGCGTCGTCGCTATCGGCAGCGGCAAAGGTGGAGTCGGCAAGTCGTCGGTGAGCGTGAACCTGGCGTTTTCCCTCGCCGATCTGGGCCACAAGGTCGGATTGCTCGACGCGGACATCTGGGGATTCTCGATTCCCAGACTCGTCGGTACGGAGGAACGTCTCACGGCAGGCGACGATCGCATGATCGTTCCGGCGGACATCGGCGGCATCCAGGTTGTCTCGACCGGGCTGATCGTCGATTCGGAAGACACGGCGCTGATGTGGCGAGGCCTCATGTTGTCGAAAGCACTCGAGCAGTTCCTGCGCCAGGTGTCGTGGAACGCCGACCTCGACTACTTGATCATCGACCTTCCCCCCGGGACGGGCGACGTCCAGATGGCGCTGTCGAGGATGGCGCCGCAGGCCGAGCTGGTGGTCGTGACCACTCCTCAGGTTGCCGCGCAGAAGGTCGCTGCCAGAGTCGCCGACATGGCGAGGCGTTCATTCCTCCCGGTGCTTGGTGTGATCGAGAACATGGCGGGTTTCACATGCGAGCACGGGACCACCTATCACTTGTTCGGCGAGGGCGGGGGTGCTCGCCTCGCCGAGGATCTGGGGATCCCTCTGCTTGGCCGGATACCGCTCGATCCACATGTCGTTTCCGACGGCGATGCTGGATCACCCATTGTTCGGTCGCATCCGGAGACGGCCACGGCGACCGCCTTCAAGGATGTCGCAGCTCGAGTGACTGACGCGCTCCCTCCAGCGGGCGAGGAGACGTGCACCGGTCGCCTGGCGCGGATGCTGGACGACGTGGCTTCGAACTAGTCACTCGGAGCCAACTCACAACACGCCCCAACCCTTGGGCCTTCTTCGTCGATACTTGTGTCACAGAACGTGCCTGACGCTGGGAGGCTGACCGCACGAAGCGCTGGGAGCAACGAGGGCCGGTGACCACCGGCCCTCAGCCTATCCGCAGAGGCTCTTCACCAACGGATACGGATCGACCGCGGGGCCGTGGTCCGGGTGGTATTCGAAGTGGAGATGGGGGAGCCAGTCCGGTGCATTGCCCGACGTTCCCACGTATCCGATCAGCTCGCCGGCATCGACGTGCTGACCCTCGCTGAGGCCGTCGGCCCACGCCTCGAGGTGCGCGTAGTAGTACGAGTCCCCGGAGTCGGAGTGCAGCCAGATGGTTGTGCCCCCGAGACCGCCCTCCTTGAGCTGATAGATCGTCCCCGACTCGATCGCGACGATGTGCGTCCACCGCTCGGCGATCATGTCCACCCCTTCGTGGGTGCGCCCACCCGATCGTGCTGCGCCGAAGGTGTCCGAGAAAGACGTGAACCCGTCGATGGGGCACACCTGTCCTCCGATCGACCCGGGTACGGTGGTGGTCGTCTCGGCGGCCGTCGAGGTTGTCGTATCGGTCACAGTGGTGGTCGTCTCGGCGGCCGTCGAGGTTGTCGTATCGGCCACGGTGGTGGTCGTCTTGGCCACGGTGGTGGTCGTCTCGGCGGCCGGCGTGGTGGGGGGTGGTGTGGTCGTCTCGGCCACAGTGGTAGTCGTCGATGTTGCAGCGGCCGCCTTGCGGGCTGCTTCCTCTTCCGCGGCCTTCCGGGTGGCCTCGGCCTCGGCGAGTTGGAGGGCGCGGGTCTCTTTCAACGCGTCGTAGGCCGCCTGCGCCGGACCCATCTGTTGGAGGACCTGATCGGCGAGCGCCTGCATGTCGCCGGTGACACGATCCTGCTCACTGCGGGCCGCCTCGAGATCGTCGAGCTGGTGCTGGTACGACTGGCGAAGTGCCGACAGATCGTCAACGAGTTGCCGGTCCGCCGCCGCCGTCTCCTCCAAGTAGCCGATCCCGGCACCTGGTCCTCCGCTGAGCACGTACGCCGTGAAGATCTCGGAGCCGGTTCCGTTCATGTACATCTCGACGGCGCGGTCCTGCAGTCTGCGTTCGGCGATCCCAATGTCCACCTGCGAGGTGGACACGAGGTCTGTGAGCGACTGGACCTGGTCCGCCAGTAGCTCGGACCTCGCCCATGCATCCTCATATTGGGCAACGAGTGCGTCGGACTGCTGTCTGAGTTGCTCCAGTTTCCGGGCGGCACTGTCGACGTCGTCCTGGCTCACTTCCGCCAGGGCCGGTGCAGCGAGCACGAGAATCAGGACGAGGACGGCACCGGACTTGAGCAGTCTCCTCATGCGGTGGTCACCACGCCTTCGTCGACGCGCACGATGCCGTCACCGGCCAGCTTCTCCAGGTGGGCGCGAACGGCGATGGTTGCCAGCGGGTGCAACGCCGGGTCGACTTCTCCATACACGATCGCGACGATAGCGTCGACGCTGGTCGCACCAGATCGGACCACGTCGAGAATCTCCCGCTCTCGCTCGAGCCGGTGCCCGACGTACCCGGCGATCACAGCGGCCGGGTCGTGTTCCGCCGGGCCGTGACCGGGGTACAGCACTTCGAGCGGAAGCTGCTGAATCTTCCGCAGCGAAGCCATGTATGCGCTCATGTCCTCCACGAAGACCGAGGACCCACCCATAATGTGGTCGCCCGTGAACAGAGCCGACCCCGCGAGATAGCAGAGGTGATCGGCGCTGTGTCCCGGCGTTGCCACGGCTCGCACTGTTGCGCCCCCAAACTCGACGACGTCATTGTCGGTCAGAATCCGGTCGGGCTTGAACTCCGGGCCGGGCGCGCTGCCCGCTGTCGGCACATCGAGGAGCCCAGCGAGCGGATTCGCTCCGGGTGCGTGGTCCTCGTGGGTGTGAGTGATGAGGATCATCCTCGGAGTGAACGGCCGGACCGCCGCAACAATCGCCTGAAGATGGTGCTCGTTGTTCGGTCCGGGGTCGATGACGATCGCCTCCCCTTCCGAATCGAGCACGTAGGTGTTCGTCCCTTCCCCCGTGAAGGGGCCAGGGTTCGGCGCGAGTACTCGCCGCACGTTCACGTGTCTGCCTCGTCGTAGCCGTCATCGCCAGGCATGAGGATCTTCAGCGTCCCGCCCTGTTCGACCACGCGCGGCTCGATGCGGGGAATGGACGTCTGGGAATGGGCGAATGAGAGAACCTCGTCGGTTTCATCGAACTTCGCAAGTGTCTTCAACGTTGCGAGCGTCGGCCGCACGAGCATCCACTCGCCTCGCGACCAGTGGTCCAGAGCGGCTCGTGGCGTCACCCAGACCGTTTCGGTCACCTCGGCCGCGTCCGGTGACGCCCGTGTCTGTTCCGAGGCATCGGTCACGAAGAACTTCGTGTCGAATCGTCGGGATTGTCCCTTCGGCGTGACCCAATTCGACAGATAGGCGAATCGTGAGGAATCGAACACATAGCCTGCCTCGTCGAGGACACGAAGGAGCTCCATGCCGTGGGTCCTCCTCGGCGTGTCGATCTGTCCGGTCGGGACAATGAGGTCGGCCTCTTCGGCCGTCTCCCTGACGCCCGCGGAGAGCCAGGGTGAGAGTGGTCCATCCCCGAACAGCTTGCGGGCCGTCTCGCTTCGATCGACGGCGTCGAGTGCGCCCCCCGGGAAGACATGCGCGCCCCCTACGAACACCGACGACGCTGCTCGTCTGACCATCAGCACCTCGAGCCCACCTGCGCCTGGTCTCACGACGCAGACCGTGGAGGCGTCACGGATCGGCTGGTCATCCATACGGAAAGGGTACGCCGCGTTGATGCGGTAGCCCCCGCGAAAACTACGCTTCACACCATGGCGCTTCGTGACCTGCCCTCGGTCGATCATCTCGTTCAGGCTCTCCAAGATATTGCGCTCCCGCGATTGCTCATCGTCGACTCCGCCCGAACGGCCATCGACGAGGCTCGGTCGGGTGCCTCGGGAGACCCGTTGACCTCGGCGACGAACATGCTCGAGCGACTTCAGTCGCTTCGTCACCGGTCGGTCATCAACGCAACAGGCGTCTTACTGCACACCAACCTCGGCCGGGCGCCGCTGGCGCCCTCTGCCGCAGCGGCCCTGCATGGCACCGCCATCACCTATGGAAACCTCGAATTCGACCTGACCGAGGGACGACGGGGTGGTCGCGGCGCCTACCTCCATCGATTGGTGACCGACGTGACTGGGGCAGAATCCGCCCACGTCGTCAACAACAACGCCGGCGCACTTCTGCTCGCGCTCGCCGCGCTGGGACGAGACAGGCCGGTCGCCGTATCTCGCGGAGAGCTCATCGAGATCGGCGGCTCCTACCGCCTTCCCGAGCTGATGGCGGCCTCGGGTGCGCACATGCTCGAAGTGGGAACGACGAACCGAACCCGTCTCTCCGACTATGAACGGGCGATCGACGATGGCGCCGGCATGATCCTCAAGGTGCACCCTTCTAATTACCGCGTCGTCGGCTTCACCGACGCCCCTGCATTGGACGATCTGGTCTCCCTCGCACACACGAACCGTCTCCCTCTGGTCTTCGATGTCGGCAGCGGTCTGATCGACAGCAACGTTCCGTGGCTGGGCGGGCCGCCTCCTCGATGGCTCGAAGGCGAACCGGGCATACGGCAGGTGCTCGATTCGGGTGTGGACGTGGTCACGTTCTCCGGTGACAAGCTCCTCGGCGGACCTCAGGCCGGTGTCATCGTCGGCAACGACGATCTCGTCTCGCGACTTGCCCACCACCCAATTGCCCGTGCACTCAGAGTGTCCGGCCCGGTTCTCGCCGCGCTGACGGTGACCTTCGAGATGTATGCGAACGGAGACGGCGCATCGATCCCCTTCTGGGCGATGGCGTCGTCCTCCTACGAGACACTCGCAGAACGATCCGACCGGGTCCTCGCCGACTCCGGTGCCGATGGAGAGGTCGTGCCTGGAGGTTCCGTGCCCGGTGCAGGGTCGGTTCCCGGGGCGGAAGTCCCCTCCCCGCTGATCAGGGTGACCACTCCAGGGGCGGCGTCACTGTGGCCCCGACTGCTCGATGCGGACCCTCCCTTGGTCACGCGCCGCGAAGCGGGCAGGGTCTTGATCGACCTTCGCTCGGTGGCGCCCGAGGACGATGATCAGGTTGCGTCGATCGTGGGGGCGGCGTGCCGGTCGTAGGCACGGCCGGTCACGTCGATCACGGCAAGTCGACGCTGATCCAGGCACTCACGGGAAGAGATCCGGACCGCTGGGCCGCCGAGAAGGAACGGGGGCTCACGATCGATCTCGGCTTCGCGTGGACCGTACTCCCCGATGGGACCGAGGTGTCGTTCGTCGACGTCCCTGGGCATCAGCGCTTCATCAAGAACATGCTGTCGGGCATCGAGGCGATCGACGTAGCGCTGTTCGTCGTGGCTGCCGACGAGGGTTGGATGCCTCAGTCGGAAGAACACCTCGCCGTGCTGGACCTCCTTGGTGTCCACCATGGCATCGTGGCACTCACGAAGATCGATCGTGTCGACGACGATCTGGTTGCCATCGCGACGATCGAGATCGAAGAGCGCCTGGCCGGAACGAGTCTCGAGGGCGCGCACGTGGTTCCGGTGTCGGCACCGACAGCCACCGGGATCAGCGAGCTCGGGTCGGCGCTCGCGGATCAGGTGTCGGCTGCTGTGGCGTCGTTTCGAGACAGGGGTCGCCCACGCATGTGGATCGACCGCTCGTTCACGATCGCCGGATCCGGCACCGTTGTCACGGGGACGCTGCTGGATGGACCACTGGCCGTTGGCGACAAGGTCATGATCTGGCCGGACCGACGCTCGGCACGTATCAGGTCGCTCCAGACCCATGAGCGGGCTCACGATCACGTGCCGCCCCACTCCAGGGTGGCTGCGAACCTCTCCGGTCTGGATCGTCGCGATATCACTCGGGGAGCGATGATGGGGTCGCCCGACGCGTGGGCTGCATCAGAACGGTTCCTCGCTCTCATGCGGGTGGC
>Ga0315540_10001156_pt1 | contig 15126 bp, 17 predicted proteins | sample SalMarSW160110MG_FD_203677 | JGI IMG/M metagenome (GOLD analysis project Ga0315540, IMG submission 203677) | Salt marsh sediment microbial communities from the Plum Island Ecosystem LTER, Massachusetts, United States - Salt Marsh Sediment SW1601-10 ... | reverse complement strand
GAGGCGTACGGCATAATGAGCGTGCCGAGGACCGTTCCTTCCAGGCCCTTTCTCTCCATGGCCCCGAGGCGCCAGATCATCAGGGCCGACATGACCAGAAAAAGGCCGAAGGAAAACCAGGGATCGAACCGGTCGAGATACCCTGCCTCATGCCTCAAGACAGAAATGGATTGGGATATAATGCTTTTCAAGTGAGCGGTATCAAGGAAGGCTTTTTCCACAGGTGTTTTCCATTCCTAAAAAGCCCCGGCCACGAGCCCGTTCCATCTTGTGCGGAGGTCCCTGTATTCCTCGAACCATTCTTCAAGGCGCTCCAGGTCCCGGCGGGAAATGTCCATCCTCGCGGCAAAGGTGTATATCCTTTCCCGCTCAGGCAGAGAAAAATTGTGATCCATTGAGGCAAGCATGATGGCGTCCCGAAGAGCGGCCAGGGCGGTAGCACGGGACACGTTCTGTTTTTTGATGTCAAAGCCCTTTTCCGTTGATTCCAGGACCCGGTCGTAGTCGACACCCAGTTTTCGTGCCTTTTTGCGGACATAATCGAATTCCCGGGGACCGTTCTCCCTGTCCGCCTTGGCAATGGCGATCAGAATCCTGATGTAGGTTTCCCGGTCAAAAGACGTGGAACGGGTGTCCACAAAACTGTTATTCATCGTATCCTCCAGTACATAAATTCTTAACCCGCTTTTCTCACAGGCCTTCGTAGCGAGGCGGTGGAAAGGCCCGTGGATATAAGGCGCGCGAAGAAAAATGGATGAAGGCGTACTATTAGTACGTCAAAGTCATTTTTCTAGCGCAACGCAGGAGACATGGGCCATCCGCCGCCACAGTCCCGCGTATCGCGGGATGAGAAATGCGGGTTTGCGTAATGAATGCGACAATCCGAATTTGCAATATGTATACCACGAACAGAAAGGGATATTGAATTATTGATTGACTTTGCAGGTGAAGTCTTCTAAACAGGGCGTAAAATGTGCGCAATGAATCATGAGGAAATTATGGCAGGACGCGTTCAGACAGGGTGGCATGGGCGGCTCTCCGGCTTGGAGAGCCGCCCACCTGTAGTCTGATGGGTGTCTTGTTTCACTATTTCAGGCCGAGGGTGGAAAAGCCCGCGGCTTTTTTTTGGTTGGCGGCATGAACCTGGTGTTGACCGGATACCGGTGCAGCGGAAAATCGAGCGTGGGGAGAATCCTGGCGGCCCGGCTGGGCATGGTGTACTGTGACACGGATGCCCTGGTTGAAGACCGGACGGGAAAGAACATAAAAACCCTGGTATCGGAATATGGATGGGACCATTTCCGTGACGAGGAAAAAGTGGTGGTTGAATGCCTGGCCCGGATGGATGATCGGGTGATCGCGACAGGCGGCGGGGTGATCCTGAACAGTGAAAATATAAAAAGCCTCAAGGCAAACGGCTGGTTCGCATGGCTCAAGACGGGACCCCGGGTCCTGGAAAAGCGCATGAGGAAGGCACAGAAAAACGGCTCGACCAGACCCTCCCTGAGCGGGGCGGACCCCGTGGACGAGATCAGCAGAGTCCTTGAGGAGAGGGCCCCTTCCTACGCGGAAGCAGCTGATTTTGTCGTTGATACTGAGCCGCTGTCCCCGGAAGAGGTGGCAGAAGAGATCGGAAACGCATTTGAGAAGAGCCGAGGAGTGTGAGCCCATGGCAGGAAACACCATTGGAAAACTGTTCCGTGTGACGACGTTTGGAGAGTCCCACGGCGGGGCGGTGGGAACGGTGATTGACGGATGCCCTTCCGGTATATTGCTTTCCGAGGCTGATTTCACCGGGGAGATGGAGCGACGCCGGCCGGGAATAAGGACCTTTGATACTCCGAGGAAGGAAACGGACCGGGTGGAAGTCCTCTCGGGCGTGTTTGAGGGGAAGACGACCGGGGCCCCGATAACTCTCCTGATCATGAACCGGGATGTGGAAAGCAGGCCTTACGAGATACTTCGAAGCCTGTACCGGCCGGGGCACGCTGATTTTACCTACGAAAAGAAGTACAGCCACATCGATCATCGTGGTGGGGGTCGCTCATCAGCACGGGAGACGGCCGCGCGGGTTGCGGCCGGCGTGGTGGCAAAGAAGATCCTGGAAGCGCAGGGGATTGGACTCATGGGCTTCACCTTGGAGCTCGGGGGAATTCGGGCACTGAATATCGATGTGACAAAGGTTCCATTAAACCCGTTTTCCTGCCCTGACCCCGCGGTGGTAGAGCAGATGGTGCAGGCGATTGAGGCTGCAGGAGAGGCGGGTGATTCCGTGGGTGGGGTTGTTGAGATCCGGGTGAAGGGATGTCCCATTGGCCTCGGAGAACCGGTCTTTGACAAGCTGGACGCGGATCTTGCGAAGGCCGTGATGTCCGTGGGCGCGGTCAAGGGGATTGAAGTCGGCCGAGGGTTTGGAGCCGCGCAACTACGGGGATCGGAGAATAACGATCCCATGGTGCCGGGAGGATTCAAGTCAAACAACGCGGGCGGGATCCTGGGGGGTATATCAAATGGGGATGAAATTATCCTCCGGGCGGCGGTGAAGCCTATCCCTTCCATTCACCGGAAGCAGGAAACCATAGACCGGAAAGGGAGGCCGGCGGTGCTGGAACTGGCCGGGCGGTATGACATCTGCGCCATACCCCGCATTATTCCGGTGCTGGAGGCCATGGTGGCCATTGTGCTTGGGGATCACCTGTTACGGTGGAAGGCCACCGGCGGCCCGGGGCGGCAGGGAACCGGATAGATGGCACAAGACGTACAGATCGCGATCCCCATATGCGCAGGGGATACTGCAGAAGCCCTGGAAAAAATGCAGCGCGGTGCCGCACTCGCCCAGGTGCTGGAGATCCGGCTTGACGGGATGGAGAAATTTGACCTGCACCAGATTTTGGGGAGTGCGGCAAAACCGGTCATTGTCACCTACCGTTCAAAGAAGGAAGGGGGCAGCGGGAGAGCCCATTATGCAACTCGTATAGGACTCCTGAGAGAGGCCATTGAGAAGGGCGCGGATTTCGTGGACGTGGAGTTCAGTATGCCCCTGATTTACCGCGAACCTCTTTTCAGAAACAGAAAGAGAACGAGGGTTATTGTGTCCCGGCATATCCTCAACGGGACTCCCTCCCGGCAGGCCCTCACGAACCTCCTGGGAAAGATGGCGGCCACTGGAGCGGATATTGTCAAGATAGTAAGCCGGGCCAGAGAGCTTGAGGATAACCGGAGGGTCTTGGAGTTGCTCCCCCTGGCCCGACGTCTCGGCATCCCGCTTATCACCTTTTGCCTTGGCTCCCGGGGGCGCGTCAGTCGCATTCTTTCGCCCCTGTTGGGCGGATTTCTCACCTTCGCTTCCCTCGAAGAAGGAGAAGAATCCGCGGAAGGACAGGTCCCTGCCCGCGAAATGAAAGAGATATTGAGCAGGCTCTTTGGCCATGAACGTTGATAAAAATACCGATCTTTACGGGGTGGTAGGGATCCCCCTTCGCCATTCCCTGAGTCCCGTGATGCACACTGTTGCTTTCGAGGCGTGCGGGCTGAACGCCGTCTTCAGGACCTTTGAGTCCACGAACCTTGCAGGCACTGTCCAAGGAGCTCGGGCCATGGGCGTGAAAGGGCTGAGCATCACCATTCCCTACAAGTCTGATATCATCCCTTTGCTCGACCGCATTGACTCCCTTGCAGAAAAGATCGGCGCGGTTAATACGGTGGTAAATGAGGAAGGTTCTCTCGTGGGGTACAATACCGATGCCCCGGGGGCCCTGGAGGCCATTCGGGAGGTTATAAATCCGGAGGGAAAACACACCGTGATCCTGGGGGCGGGAGGCGCCGCAAAGGCAATCGCATACATCCTGAAAGAACAGGGATGCGATCTCTCTATTGCCAGCCGGTCGAGGAAACAAGGTGAGGAACTCGCGCGGAGCCTAGATTGCGCGCATTTGCCCATTGAGGAAATCAGCGGGATGCGGATGGACATCCTCATCAACGCGACGCCCGTGGGAATGCATCCTGCAGAGGAGCAATCACCTGTTGATCTTTCAACCATCGAGGTGGAGACGGTCATGGACATCGTGTACAACCCGCTGGAGACTCTCCTCTTGAAAAAGGCCAGAGCCCTCGGCTGCCGGATGATCCCCGGCGTGCGCATGTTTATTCACCAGGGCGCTCAACAATTCCGCCTGTGGACCGGTCTGGAAGCCCCCATGGAGGCAATGGAAGCCGCGGTCATGGAGGTCTTGAGATGAACGGTTCCGTCCGTATTCCAGGCTCCAAGAGCATATCCCACCGGACCATAATAGCCGCAGCCTTAGCGAATGGAGAAAGTCTTCTCCAGGGAGTGCTTTTTTGCCAAGACACGGATTATACGAGAAAGGCACTCGAGGAACTCGGGGCGGACATGACTCGCAGAGACGATGATCTGCTGGTGCGGGGAAACGGCGGGAGGCTGAGGGAAAACCCGGCCGGGAAGACGATTTTCCTGGGGAACTCAGGGACCAGCATGCGGCTCCTCCTTTCAGTAGTGAGCCTTGGTCGAGGTGCGTTCATACTGGACGGCTCCCCCCGGTTGCGGCAACGGCCCGTAGGTGCGCTGGTGAAGGCCCTGAACGACCTGGGGGCCCATATCTCCTTTCTCGGCGAAGCGGGTTTTCCCCCGGTGCTGGTTGAGGCCCGGGGACTTCCGGGCGGATCCGCGGAGATCCCCGGGGAGGAGAGCAGCCAGTACCTTTCTTCCCTCCTCCTTGCAGCTCCTTATGCTGAAAAAGATACGGAAATCAGGGTCACGGGGCGCCTCGCATCCCGGCCCTATGTGGATATGACCGTGCAGGTCATGGAGTCTTTCGGTGTCCGGGTATCTCGGCAGGAATATGAATTCTTCCGGGTGAAAACCGGGGGCCATTACCAGCCTCGAACCCTTGCCATCGAGGCGGATGTATCTGCTGCGGGCTACTTCTGGGCCGGCGCCGCCATAACCCAAGGGAGCGTGACAACCACAAATGTGGAATCCCTCTCAACTCGCCAGGGGGACATCGGTTTCCTGGATATCTTGGAGCAAATGGGCTGCCGGGTGAAGCGGGAGCCGGGGAAGGTCACCCTACAGGGTGGGGCGCTAAAGGGGCTTGATGTTGATATGCGAGCAATGCCGGACGCAGTCCCCACCCTGGCCGCGGTGGCCCTTTTCGCAGAGGGAAAGACAACCATCAGGAACGTGGCCCATCTTCGGCTCAAAGAGAGCGACCGGCTCAAGGTGGTGGCCGTAGAGTGGAAGCGGTTAGGTGGGCAGGTCGAGGAACGGTCAGACGGCCTGATTATTAAGGGAAACCACCCGCTGAAGGGAATAATCGTGGATCCACACGAGGATCACCGTATTGCCATGAGCCTGGCGGTGATCGGACTCAAGGTGCCCGGCCTTGTCATCACCGACAAGGCGTGTGTGAACAAATCTTTCCCCACCTTCTGGAATCTCTGGGACGCGCTTGGTCCCTAACCCGGATTTCTCACCAATCCCGCGAAGCGCGGGACTACGATGGCGGATAGCCCCATGCCTACTGCGTTGCGCTTGAAAAATGACCTCGACGTACTGCAAGTATGCCTGCGGCCGTTTTCCTGCACGCGCTCCCGATAGCGGGATTTCGCAAGCTCAACTTGCTATTCATGGGACTCTCCACCGTCTCGCGACGAAGATCGGTGAGAAACCCGGGCTAAATTTCTTCGAAACGATTGAGATCCCTGTTCTTGACCACCTTGTCGGGGTTGAAAATGCGGCCGTTCATGGCGATATAAACACCCGGGGGAAGCAGTTGAACCCCGGCCATGGCAAAGCCTATGTTGAAGTTTGCGTCACTTTCTTTGAACCTGGCCGGAGACATTGCCCCCGTGAGCACGACAACCTTGCCGGGTATCTGCTGGAGGCTCTTGGCAGTTTCAATCATGGTGTCTGTTCCATGGGTCACCAGGACATGCTTGTTGCTGTCTGATCGGATTTTGTCAGTGATGATTTGTCGATCATCGTCCGTGAGGTCGAGGCTGTCTTTCCGCATGATGGATTCCCACTCGTAGTCCACCGTGATGTTTGCCTCCCGCAGAATTTGGGTGACGCCCGGCTCTCCTACCTGGTATTCGCTCTTCTGGTCAAAATAGACTTTGTCTATGGTGCCTCCGACAGTAAATATCTTTATTTTCATCTTGTTTCCTCTTTCTGTGGCCTCTTGTTTCTTCAGGTGAAGTTTCCTATTGAATTCATAGTATTCATTGACTACTATTTGCGCAACAGTAGAATAAAGGGGAGGAATAGATATGGAACCAAGAGCATTCATCGAACTTGAGGAATTGTATGGAGCCCACAACTATAAGCCACTGGACGTGGTATTGAACCGGGGACACGGGATATGGGTCTGGGACGTGCAGGGGAACAAATACATGGATTGTCTTTCCGCTTACTCCGCCGTAAACCAAGGGCACTGCCACCCGAAGATCATAGCTGCCATGACGGAGCAGGCCAAGCAACTGACACTGACATCCCGTGCCTTCAGGAACGATCAACTTGGGCTGTTTTACAAGGAACTGTGTGAGATTACCCGCTCCCATAAGGTCCTTCCCATGAACAGTGGGGCAGAATCGGTTGAGACCGTGATAAAAGCGGTGCGCAAATGGGGCTATAAGGTGAAAGGGGTGCCGGAGGAAGAAGCCGAAATCATTGTGTGTCAAAACAACTTTCACGGCCGGACTATTACCATAGTGGGTTTCAGCACCGACCCGACTGCCCGCGAGGGTTTCGGTCCGTTTACGCCGGGGTTCAAAGTGATCCCCTTTGGTGATGCAAAGGCCTTTGAAGAGGCCATAACGCCGAATACCGTAGGATTCCTGGTAGAACCCATCCAGGGGGAGGGCGGGGTTATCATTCCCCCTGATGGATATTTGCGTACGGTCAAAGAACTCTGCCAGCGGAACAACGTGGTATTGATACTCGACGAGATCCAAACGGGCCTGGGCAGGACCGGGAAGCTTCTCGCGGAAGAGCATGAGGGGATCGAAGCAGACCTGACCCTCATAGGAAAGGCCCTTTCAGGGGGATTTTACCCGGTATCGGCGGTTCTATCTAACAGCGAGGTCCTGGGCGTTCTGCGACCTGGAGAACACGGCAGCACGTTCGGGGGAAATCCCTTGGCCTGTGCGGTGGCGAGGATGGCGCTCAAGGTCTTGATGGAAGAGAAGATGATCGAGAATGCGGCGGTGATGGGAGAGTATTTTCTGAATGAATTGAAAAGGATCGAGAGTTCAAAGATCAAGGAAGTGCGGGGAAAAGGGCTTCTCATCGGGGTAGAACTTTTTCCTGATGCCGGGGGAGCCCGCCAGTATTGTGAGAAACTCATGACAAAGGGGCTTCTCTGCAAAGAAACCCATGAGCACATCATCCGCTTCGCGCCACCGCTTGTTATCACAAAGCAGGACATTGACTGGGCTCTTGAAAGGATAGAACCGGTGTTATCTGAATAACGTAACGAGCACGTGAACCGGGCTGTAGACATTCAGAGCAGTGATGCATTATTTTGCCTTGAAAACTGTTTCAGGTTCAACTATAGTCATTTTAGATAGAATATTGGCTTCTTGATGCATTTCATTCTTTTTCTTTTCTCACGTCTTAATCGGTGCCGGATGAACAAGCTTTGATGAAAACCAAGAGGGATGATGGAGTCTTTCAAACAGTGGAATCGAAAAAAGCCTTGTTCCCCTGCTTTTTGGTTTCTTCCGAGGATCTCTTGTTGGAAGGAATACGCTTACCTACAGGAACGACTGCAAAGGAGGTGATGACGAAGACGAGGAAACCGGTGGGCCGAGATACGGCCTGATATGCCAACAATATCCTAAAAAAGGAGGTTCGTGAACAGTGAAAAAACTCATTTTTTTGCTTCTTACCATGGTACTTGCAGTGACCTTTTCCGTGGGAACTGCAATGGCATTAACGGCAGAAGACATTGCCAAGACATCAACCCTTGAGGAAATCCAAAAGAGAGGACAGCTCCTGGTCGGCTTGGAAGCCGGGTACCAACCCTTTGAGATGCAGGACGCAAAGGGCAATATTGTCGGTTTTGACGTGGACATGGCCTATGAAATGGGGAAGGCCATTTTCGGAAAGGGCGGAGAGAAGAAGGTCAAGCTGGTCAACACCGCCTGGGAGGGCATTATTCCTTCTTTGATGACCAAGAAGTTTGACATCATCATGTCGGGCATGACCGCCCTCCAGAGCAGAAACCTGAAAGTCAATTTCTGCGATCCTTACTACTACATCGGCCAGTGCCTGCTGATCAACAAGAAGAACAAGGGAAAAATCAAGAGCTACAAGGACCTGAACAAGAAAGGGATGATCGTCACGAGCAAGCTGGGTGTCACCGGACAATTCACCACTGAAGATCTGATGCCCAAAGCGACACACCGGTTTTTCAAGACCGAGACAGACGGTGCAATGCAGGTGGCGAACGGCCTCGCAGATGCCTTTGTGTATGACGAACCCCAGGTCCGCGTATTCGCGGCCAAGTACAAGAAGACCACGTTCGGGATATTCAAACCCCTCACCTATGAGCCCCTGGCATGGGCTATCCGGAAAGGAGACCCGGACTTTCTCAACTTCCTCAACAACTTCCTGCGCCAGGTCCGTGGCGATGGACGTTGGGACAAGATGAAAAAGAAGTGGTTTGTGGACTATGTAAAGGAAATGGCGAAGAAACAGTGATGATACGGAGGGGGGCGTTGCTCGCCCCCCTCCTTTTATCAGAGGAGGTTCATTTTGGTCTTCGGAAAACGATCCATAATAACCCTGGCCGTCCTTGCCGTGATCATTGGCTGGGTCTATTACTTCCTTACGGCCAGAGGCATTACTTACATATGGCATTGGGAACAGATCCCCCAACTGCTGTTCTACCATGGGACAAGAACTGCGGCTGAAACAACGCCAAGCCTGCATCTGGGGGTCCTGATGATCGGTTTCATCCTGACGCTGAAGATTTCTGCTGTGGCCATCGTCTTCGCCATCATACTGGGAACGATCGTGGGGATCGCCAGGCTTTCAAGTGAACCCATCACCCGTGCCATTTCCATCACCTTTGTCGAGCTCATCCGGAATACCCCGCTCCTCGTACAGATATATATCATCTACTTTTTTGTCGGGTCCATGCTCAGACTTTCCGCATTCGCCGCCGGGACTGCCGCCCTGGCCATCTTTGAAGGGGCCTATGTGGGGGAGATTGTACGGGCAGGAATTCAGTCCATCCATAAGGGACAGATGGAGGCCGCACGGTCCCTGGGCATGTCCTATGGGAAGGCCATGCGTCACATTGTCCTTCCCCAGGCCTTCAAGCGTATTATTCCGCCCCTCGCCGGTCAGTTCATCTCTCTGGTAAAGGATTCGTCCCTTGTTTCCGTTATTGCACTGGCAGACCTCATGTTCCAGGGACAGCAGGCGGTCGCAAGGACATACAGTGCCTTCGAAATCTATTTTACCGTGGCCGCTCTTTATCTGGTTATGACTTCCGTCCTTTCCATGGCCACCCAATACATTGAAAGGAGGCTTGCCGTCAGTGATTAGGGTAAATCATCTTTACAAGACATTCAAGACCCCAAACCGCAAGGAAGTGAAGGCCTTGGTGGATTTTTCGGCTCACATTCAGAAAGGTGAGGTTGTGGTGATTATCGGCCCCAGCGGTTCCGGGAAGAGTACCTTTTTAAGGTGCCTCAACCGCCTGGAGGAAGTGGACAGCGGCGAGATTATCATCGACGGCCAGAGCATCCTGGAAAAAAAGGCGGACATCAACAAGGTAAGGGAAGAGCTCGGTATGGTATTTCAGCATTTCAACCTTTTTCCCCATAAGACGGTCATCGAAAACGTCACCCTTGCACAACTGATCGTCCGCAAGAGGCAGAAAGAAAAGGCAATGAAGATTGCGCGGGATCTGCTCGAAAAGGTGGGAATCGCGGATAAAGAGAGTAACTATCCTTCTCAGCTTTCAGGAGGGCAGCAACAGCGGGTGGCAATCGCCCGGGCACTGGCCATGCAGCCCAAGATCATGATGTTCGATGAGGCCACGTCAGCCCTGGATCCCGAGATGATCGGCGAGGTCCTGGAAGTCATGAAGACGTTGGCCCGGGAAGGAATGACCATGCTTGCCGTTACCCATGAGATGGGATTTGCCCGGGAAGTATCTGACAGAGTGATTTTCATGGATGGCGGTCAGATCGTGGAAGAGGGGACCGCCGAGCACTTTTTCAATAACCCTATCCATGACAGGACCAAACTCTTCCTGAGCCAGATCCTTTGAGATAGCTCACGCTGGCAAAGTTCTCCATCTGCACTCGCGATGTTTGCCATGAACCGGTGAGCAGGCAAACGGCTTATTCCTGAAATTACGCTCCCTTTGTCGTCCATGACTCCGGTCGCTGCGGATTTCGGCCCTTCTCCCGCCTGTTGCGGGATTCCTGGGTCGAAATGACGCCGCTTCAGGAACATCCTGTTCACCAGACCCCCGGCGTTTACTATGGCCTGATGAGGAGTCGCCCCCTCTCTTCGCAACCGGTTGGTCGCGTCGATGAGCACAAGGGAGTCATTGACCACCACGCCGGCCAATCCCACCATCCCGAAGAGACTGATAAAGCTCAGGTTGAAGTCCATCAAGAGATGCCCTGCTACCGCGCCCACCAAGCCAAAAGGGATGGCAATCATGACAATAGAGGGTTGGGTGAAGGACTTGAAAGAGATTGCAAGCAGGGTACAGATGCAGAAAAGGGCGATGATGAAGCCATCAATAACGTCCGCCATGGATTCCTCTTGATTCTTGCCGCCGCAATACGGTAGGTATTGCCTATGAAGCTAGCCTTTGCATTCCTGCTCATTCTTTTCCTGGCCTTCAGCGGATATCACCTGACGTTTCGGCGGTTCAGGCTGCCGTTTCTTGCCCGACCCTTCTATGTCACCGGTTCTGAATTCCTTTTTCTGGGGCTCCTGCTGGGCCCTTTGTTTCTTAATGTTCTGGACAGGGAGGCACAAAAAGATCTTTTTTTCCTGCACGCATTCCTGCTCGGATGGATCGGCCTGATTTTCGGTTTTCAATTTGAGATGGGAAAGCTTCGCCGGTTTCCCCGGGGGTTTGTATTGGCCGCCATCACTGAGGGGGCAGTGTCCTTTGTCCTTATTTATGCGGCAATCCAGTTGACAGCGTTGTCCTTGCCGGGAGCAGGTCATGTTGTCCGTGTGGTCGATGCCCTGGTACTCGGGGCGGTTGGAGCATGCACGGCGCAAACCGGGGTTGCATTGGTGGCTTCCGAACATGGTCCCAAGTTTGGGAAGCTGGTGCTGTTTCTGAGATGTGTTTCCAGCATCGGTCCGTTGATTCCCCTAGTTGGCTTCGGGCTGTTTTTTTCTTTTGGGAATGTATCGGCGAATTCCTGGTTGAGTGGAATTGGAAACGGGCTTATTATTCTGCTTGCGTCATGCCTGGGTGTCCTCCTCCTTATTTTCCTTTTTCTCAGGGAACCGAGACAGGAAAGTGAATTGATCCTTCTCCTCCTCTCAACGGTGACAATGGGAGGCGGCCTGTCTTCGGTACTCGGCATGAGCCCGCTCTTCTTCACTTTTCTGCTGGGCATTTTGCTTGTGAATATGTGCCGGGAAAAAGAACGGTTCTATCAGATATTGATATCCGTGGAAAAGCCCGCTTACGTCCTGCTCCTGGTTTTGCTTGGAGCCAACTGGCGGTTGATTTCCGTCTGGGTCCCGATGCTTGCCGTAGTCTATTGCGTATACAGGGGAATGGCAAAGGTAGGAGCCGGGGTGGTAGCAAGTCGTATAGCCGGTATTGAAAGAGAACGTTTGCCCGGCCTTTCGGGGCTCGGACTTCTCCACCAGGGGGGACTTTCATTGGCCATGGTTCTGGATTTTCAGCAGGGTTTTCCGGGCGGTGGAGCATTCTGGGTCGTGAGCATGGTCTTGATCGGAGTCCTCCTGAACGACGTCATGGGACTGTTTTTTGCTGAGCGGCTTTTGAGGAATGCGCTATCGTGAATGTAGGTGAGAAAACGCGAAAGAGATGGATTGAATCGGTTTCTTTCCTTTCCATCCTTGTCCTGCTGGCTCTGTGGATCAGGACCGCCCGGATCGAGTCGGAATGGCAGCGGGGCGCTCTGGGGGCTTTTTCCCTGGGGTTCCTACTGCTGCTGGCCTATGGAACAGCAACAATGCTCCGCAGGGCCAGGATTCCCTTGATAAGTGGGTATATTTTCGCCGGTATGATTGTCGGACCTCATGTGGCCGGACTGCTCACGGCCGAAGCGGTTTTAAAACTGCGCGTGGTCGATGATCTCGCCCTCAGCTTTATCGCACTGACGGCCGGAGCATCTCTACACTTGAATTTTCTGCGAAGCCGTGCCAAGGCAATTGCGTTAAACGTGTCTTTTCTGTCCATCTTTGTCTTCGGTCTTGTCTTCGGCTTCGTCCTGGTTGGGGCATCATTTTTTCAGGTTACCCGGCTTATGTCCGGTGCCGAGGTTATGACCCTCGCATCATTTCTCGGCGTTATTGCGGTGGCCCGGTCTCCTTCATCGGCCATCGCGGTCATCAGTGAAAGCCGTGCTTCCGGCGTGTTTACGGAGACAGTCTTAGGGGTCACGGTTGCCATGGATGTCTTGATCATCATGCTCTTTACCATGGTGCTTGCATTGACCAACCTCATGCTGGTGTCCGGTTCCGGTCTTCATGCGCATGCCCTCGGTGCAGTCGCGGGTGAGATGATCGTTTCCCTCGCACTCGGCACGCTTTTCGGGAAAGGTATCGCTTTTTATATCAAAAAGGTGGGGCATGACCTTCCCCTCTTTCTCCTCCTCATTGCCTTCGGTATTGTCAAGGGGTCTTTCTGGCTGGACCAGGTCATGCAATCACAGTTTGCCGTTTCTCTTCACCTGGAACCGTTGCTGGTATGCATGAGCGCTGGCTTCACCGTCCGTAATTTCGGTCCGGAAGGTCTTCGATTTCTCGGGAGTCTCGAGCGTGTTTCGCTGCCCATCTTCGTCCTTTTCTTTTCACTGGCAGGTGCCTCGTTAGATTTGGAGGCCCTCAAGATGACCTGGCCCATTGCGTCTTCCATTGCCATTGCCAGGTGCGCAGGAATCTTTCTGGCCACCTGGCTTGCCGGAACCATTATGAGAGATCCGCCAGAGCACAACCGGATGGCGTGGATGGCCTATCTCACGCAGGCAGGCGTAGCCATCGGTCTGGCCCAGCTTGCAGAACGTCAGTTCCAGGGAATTGGAACGTACCTGAATACCATCGTGCTGGCGGTCATTACCCTGAACCAGCTCATAGGACCCATAACCTTCAAGGCGGTCCTGGAACTCGTTGGAGAGGCAAAGGCGGGGAAAGAGGGGCCGTAAGCGGGAAATATCCGGGGAAAGGCTTTTTTCTTATGGGGCCTATCGGCCCAGCCGGCCGTAATGAAGCAGGGGAACCACGAAGTAGGTCCCCTGGCGGGATTTTTCCGTTTTTTCACAGAGGACCTCGAGGAAACGAACAGCCTGATCAAGGACCTCTTGCTTTTCGACGGCGGTGAATACGGTCCTGTTATGCGGCATGCCCCCGGTGGTGAGGCTCCGAAAGCCTGCAAAGATGGGGATATGGGTGCTGATCAGTTGCACAAGATCGGTAGTTTCAACCACCGTGGCTTCGGTAATGCCGATGTCAAGCCATCCTGTCATGAGTTCGTCAAGGATTTCTTGGTTATTGATCACAGCGATGAGCAGGTACACGTATCGGCCCCTCCTGCAAATGTTTCGGGGAGGAAGAACAGGTGTCAATGGAAGGAAATGGTTTCTTCCAGTTGCTTGATCGAATCGAACAGGGCCTTGGGATCTTTGGCGTCCTGCACTGTTTTCAGAAACCCTGGGTATTGACAAAGCCTGGCAAGGCTCGCGAGGAGCTGTAGATGAAGGTCGGGTTTGCCCTCCGGTGCCACGAGGGCGACAATTACTTTTACGGGGACAGCATCGAGACTTTCAAAATCCACCGGTTCTGAACATCTGACCAGGAGTACGGCGGCGTCGTTTGTGTCATTGCTCATGGCGTGGGGAAGCCCTATGCCTCCGCCTATTCCCGTGCTCATGGTCTCTTCCCGTGCCCTCAATCCATCGTACAGGAGATCCGCATCCTTTACGATTCCGCGGTTGGCAAATGCCTCGGCAACGAACTGGAGCACTGCATCCTTGTCGGGGAGCGGTACGTCGAGGAAGATACGCTTCGTATGCAGGCAATTCCAGATTTTCATAGAGACAGGATATCAGGATTTCGGCACGGAGTCAAAAAATAATGCTCGCCTGAAAGAGCCGCTTTTTGTCAGGATGAATTGGCTGAGGACGACTGCGTTACAAATATGCCTTAATCATGGGAAGAAATGGAGAATTCTTGTATGTTTCCATGAATTCTTTGACCGCCTTCTTTTCCTCATTCTCCTGGTGGTTGAGGCGATAAAGACGGGCAATGTGAAAAAGAGCAAGTTCTCCGAAGGGATTGCCCATTTCCGCAAGTATTGGTTTCAGGGTGACAATTGCTGTCTGGAGTTGGCCCTTTTGCTCATAGCATGCCGCCAGGGCCAGTCGTGCGAGGGCCTCGTAACGGTAGTTTCCGGAGACCTGGTCCAGGAAATCCCGGTAAAGGGAAATGGCGCCGTCATAGTCCTTATTGAGAAATTTCACGTAGGCCTCTTCCGGGAGGGCAAGGCGGGCAGCTCTTGAAAGATGGTATTTTTCCGCCACTTTTTTGAACAGCTCGGCTGATTTCTTGAGATCCGCGAGCTTCATATCCGGCTTGAAGCTATTTTTGAAAACTTCATACGCCTTATTATAGGTTTCCTGTCCCTTCTTGTTGATATATTTGTAGTACGAGTACCCGCCAAACAAAAGGAGCACAAGTGCGCAAAGGGCAACGCCGAGATATTGAAGTTGTTTTACATGGGTCCTCGCGTAATTGAAGGCCTTTCCGGACAATGTCAGGAATTCATCCGGTTCTTTGAGGAGTTGCTTTCGGCTGATTTTCTTTTTTGCCATATCTTTTCCCTACTGAGTTTTCCCGTGATCGGGTTGGGTTTGTGATAGCAGATA
>Ga0315540_10001155_pt1 | contig 15128 bp, 12 predicted proteins | sample SalMarSW160110MG_FD_203677 | JGI IMG/M metagenome (GOLD analysis project Ga0315540, IMG submission 203677) | Salt marsh sediment microbial communities from the Plum Island Ecosystem LTER, Massachusetts, United States - Salt Marsh Sediment SW1601-10 ... | reverse complement strand
ACAAGCGCCGCGAGCAACCATGGGGCAAATACCTCATGGCGGGCGGTATCGGCATTGGCCTGGCCGCAATCGTGACGGCGGTATTTCTGTACCACAATATGCGCAAGCACAATAAGGCGCCGCAGACCACCGTGGCGGCCCCGGCAAAAACGGACAATACCACGCCCAAAAAGCACACGGCGTCCGAGGAACAGGCGCCGGAAAAACCCCATTACGACTTCTACACCATGCTCCCCAATATCAAAGTCTTTATTCCCGAGAACGACAGCGACAGCGGTGGATCCCCGCCTCCCGGCGAGGGCGACACGATCGACGATCACGGCACTTACACCCTGCAGGTGGGTTCATATCGAAACCTGTCCGACGCGGACAGGGTCAAAGCCCGTCTCGCCCTGTTGGGCATCGAGGCAGATATCTATACCGTCAAGGTCAGCGATGAGACCTGGCACCGCGTGGTCATCGGCCCATACAACAATGCCGGCAAGCTGCGCCAAATCACCACGCGTCTGCACAAAAACAACATCAAGTTCATGGCGACCAAGATACGGGGGTAAACCCATAGCACCTGTTGCAGGTCCCAAGTCTCAAATCGGTAATATGGACATCGGAGTTGGGTACGATCTTCGACCTGTGACTTGCGACCCCAATCATTACTGAAACTCGGAGCTCACGTCACTGACGGGACTTCACGGGGCTTGCGTTCACCGTCCACGGCCACGTAGGTCAGGGTGGCCTCCGTCACCTTGATGCACTCCACCTGTAACCGATCGCGCTCGGCGTACACCTGCACATCCACGGTGATGGAAGTGCGTCCGACCCGCGTCACCTGGGCATAGCAGCTGATCAGGTCGCCGATGAACACCGGCTTGCGGAACTGGAAGGAATTAACAGCCACCGTCACCACGCGTCCCTTCGCCCGGCGGTAGGCGGCGATGCTTCCGGCGATGTCCACCTGGGACATCACCCAGCCGCCGAAGATATCCCCCGAGGCGTTGGTATTGGTGGAGGTCGCCAACACCCGCAGGGTTGGCTGGGCGTCGGGTAGTTGTACGTTGTCATCGGTGTTCATAGACTTCTCTCCGAGAAGAGTTTCGGGTTTGTTTGGGGGTCGCAAGTCTCAGATCACAAACTCCTTCGTGGTTTGAATCCCCGACTTGAGACCTGCGACCTGTGGCTTGCGACCCGAGTCAGTTAGTGCCCCTCATACAGCTTCGACACCACCGCGGCGAAGTGCTCCAGGACATGCCGGCGGCGCAGCTTCATGGTGGGTGTGAGCAGGCCGTTCTCCACGGACCACGGCTCTGCCATCACGGCCACCCGCCTGATCTGCGCATAGCCGGGAAACTCATGCAGTTGCAGTGAAATCCTGTCCATGAGCGCGGTCTTTACCTGCTCGCTTTCCGTGATACCCGGCACATCGGGGTCCAGCCCCAGCTGCACGACCCAGCTGCGCCACTGGCCGGGGTCCACCACCACCAAGGCCGCTAGATAGGATCGTCCCTCTCCCACTACCAGCACCTGTTCAAACAGCGGGTCCCGCGCAATGGCCTGCTCCATATCCCCGGGGGGGACTTTTTCACCATTGGACAGGACTACGATCTCCTTGAGACGCCCGGTGATATAGACAAAACCGTTGTCGATACGCGCGGTATCCCCGGTGTGCAGCCACCCGTGTTCATCGATGGCGGCCGCGCTCGCCCTGGCGTCACTCCAATAGCCCAGCATCACGCCGGGACTCTTGACCTGCAATTCCTGTCCCTCTCCGATGCGTACCTGAACATCCTTCAAAGGAGGTCCCACGCTGGCCGGATCATTGCGGGTCAGCGCGTTGGCGCATACCACCGGGCTGGCTTCGGTCATACCGTAACCCTGAATAATCGGCACGCCCAAACCGATGAATAACCGGCCCACCTCAGGCGGCAACGGTGCCCCGCCGCATACGGCGACCCTGATGCGTCCGCCCAGTTTTGCGCGGATTCCCCGCGCCACCGCGAAATCCAAGGCCTTCCACAACAACGATGAAGGGGGACGTTCACGCCGCCCCTGGCGGTAGTTGAACATCTGCCAACCGGTGTTCACCGCGGCATTGAAGAGGGCGGTCAGCGTACGCGGCTTCTTCGCCAACTGCAGTTGCACTTTGATGGCTACCCGTTCGAAAATCCGCGGCACGGAGATGATTACCGTGGGTTTGACGGCAATCAGATCCTCCGCCAACAACGGTATGGAACGGTTGTACGCCACACTTGCCCCGGCCATCATCGGCAGGTAATAGCCGATGGTGCGCTCCAGGGCATGGGACAGCGGAAGAAACGACAGGAACAGATCGCCGGGATAGACGGGCACCGTATGCAGGGCGCTGCGCGCATTCCACAGCAGGTTTGCGTGGCTGAGCATCACGCCCTTGGGCCTGCCCGTGGTGCCGGAAGTGTAGACGATGGTCGCCAGATCGGCGCTGCGCGCCCGGTTGTGCAGGCCGGCATCGGCGGATTGCCGGGGCAGCCAGGCAGGGGCGTGCCACAACAGGTCATCGTCCAGAATCGCGCCGGGCTGCACGGTGACGATGCGCCGCAGATCCGGCAGGTCGCGGCACGCCGCCTGGATGACCTGCCAGTGTTCCTCGCCTTCCACCAGCAGTAGCCGGGTCCCACTATGGCGGAGAATATAGGCCACGTTGTCGGGTCGGTCGTTGGTGTACAGGGGCACCACCACCAGCCCCAGACCCAGCGCCGCCTGGTCGAACATAACCCACTCGGGACTGTTGCGCAGCATTATCGCGACGCGGTCACCCGGCTGCAGTCCCTCGCGTATCAGGCCCATCTGCCACGCCGCTGCACGCCGGGCCATCTGCTTCCAGGTCAGGGATGACCAGCACGCCAGTTGCTCGTCGTAGTAGTGGTAGGCGGCGGCATCAGGGCTGCGTCTGACCCGAGCCTGAAACAGCCCGGTCAGGCTCTCTATCCCGTGCGCCGGCAGGATGTCGGCAACGTCCTCGCCGGCGTCGTCAACCGGTTTGGCCTGCGTCTCGCCAACCCTCGTTTGCCGCAAAGCGGTGACCATATTGCTGCTCCAATACCCCCAGCACCTTGAGTTGATATGCCATGCCTTGTTGATATGAATAATGCATGGGTCCGCCGCGGAACGGCGCAAAACCGGTACCGAATATCACGCCCGCGTCGAGCAGGTCCGCGTCCGCCACCACGCCTTCATGCAGGCACGCCATGCATTCATTGAACAACCGGTAGATCATGCGCTGTTCAATATCCGGCGGCGGGGTATACCCCTTGTCCAACCTGGTCCGCTTGGGCCGGCCGGCCTTGTAGGTGTAAAACCCCCGACCGCTCTTGCGGCCCAAGTGTTTCGCCTCCACCATGCGGCGCAGCTGCGCGGGTACGCTCACCTCGTAATGGCGGGCGAGTATCTCTGCCACGGACAGGCAGATGTCGAGGCCAACGGTGTCGGCCAACGCCAGGGGACCCATGGGCATGCCGAACGCCTCGGCGGCTGCGTCGATGGCCGTCACCGGCACCCCCTCCTCGGCCAGTGTCACCGCTTCCAACAGGTACGGCATGAGTACCCGGTTGACCAGAAACCCGGGCGTGCTCTTCACCGGCAGCGGCAGGCGGTCGATGAGACGCGCGAATGCCGCGGCCCGTTGGATCGTCTCAGCAGCGGTATTGTCGCTGCTGACCACTTCCACCAGCTGCATCTTCGCCACCGGATTGAAAAAGTGCAGGCCCACCAGGCGTTCCGGGCGCGCCAGGTCCCGGCCCAGTTCCTCCAAGGGGATACTCGAGGTATTGGTGGCCAGCACGGCGCTGGGCTTGAGGCGCGGTTCGATATCCCTGTACAGGGCGCGTTTGGCATCGGCGTTCTCAAAGATGGCCTCGATGACCACATCGGCGCGCGCCGCGCCGATGCCGCGCTCATCCGGCAGAAGGCGGTCCATGGCGGCCTGGACAAGGCGCGGCTGCTTGAGCCGCTGTCGGAAAAGTTCATTGGCGCGCTTGACTACCCGCGCCAGGGCGTCGCGATTCTGATCCTGCACCGTTACCCGCAGACCCTGAAGCGCGCACCACGCTGCGATATCACCGCCCATCACACCGCCGCCCACCACATGAACATGGCTTACGGCGATGCCGTCCTTGCGCCCCAGAGACTTGAGCCGATCCTGGAGGGCGAACACCCGCACCAGGTTCTGTGACGTGGCGCCGGTGATCAGCGCCGCCACCGATAAGCGCTCTTGTGCCAGCATGCCGCGCGGGTCGTTGCCGTATCGCTGCCATAGGTCGATCAGCGCATAGGGGGCTGGATAATGATCGCGCCGTGCACGGGCGGAAACCTGGCGGTACATCAGACGCGCCGCCCAGGGACGGGCAATATTGTGATTTACCAGGTTCGCCAAACGCCCGGGCCGATGCGGCGTGGGCTGCGTCAAAATCAATGTCCGCGCGGCGTGCCGCAGGTGCCGTTCCGGCACGGCGTAATCCACCAGCCCCATCTTCTGCGCGCGACGCGCGTCCACGCTGCGCCCGGTGAGCATCAGGTCCATGGCCGCCATGGGCCCGAGCAGGCGCACGGCGCGCATGGTGCCGCCGAAACCCGGGTGTATGCCCAGCTTGACCTCGGGCAGTCCCAGGCGCGTGCTCGGGTCATCCCGGGCTACGCGGTAACGGCATGCCAAGGCCAGTTCCAAACCGCCGCCCAGGCAGTATCCGTGAATAAGGCACAAGGTAGGGAAGCGCAGTGTCTCCAGACGATCAAAGGTGGTATGGGCCCGCGCCAGCAGCGCCATTGCCTGCTCACTGTCCTTTAATGCGGTGAACTCTTTGACATCCGCACCGGCGATAAAACCCTGGGGCTTGGCGGAGTGGATGATCAACCCGCGCGGCGCGCGCACGGCGATCGCCTCAAGCGCCTGTCCCAGCTCCTCCACCACTTCAGCGGAAAGCACATTGGCGCTGGCATGCGCCTTGTCCACGCCCAGCCACACGATCCCGTCGCCGTCGGTCTCCATGCGCCAGTGCTTCAGGGCCATGTCTTGTGAAGCCGCATCGACCACTGTGTTTATATCATCCATCACACTCTCGCTCTGCTCTGCGCATCAATATTGTGTGTAGTCAGTCGCCCCGTCCTTCGGGCCCCGCCTGGTCTGCACGTCAATCCCGCTCCACCAGCATGGCCCCGCCCTGTCCCCCGCCGATGCACAGACTGGCGACGCCGCGCCGGGCGTTGTTGCGTACCAGAACGTGTATCAGGTGCAGCACGATACGCGCGCCGCTGGCGCCCACCGGATGACCGATACCGATACCGCCGCCGTCCACGTTGAGACGGGTCTGGTCCAGCACCCCCACGGCTTCCTTCAGACCAAGCTCATCACGGCAGTATGCTTCATCCTGCCATGCCGCCAGGCACGCCAGCACCTGGACGGCGAAGGCCTCGTTGATCTCCCAGTAATCCACCTCATCGATCTTCAGTCTGTGGCGGCCGAGCAGCGGTGTCATGGCGTGCACCGGCCCCAATCCCATCTGGGCCGGTTCCACCCCGGCCCACTCGCTGTCGGTGATGCGGCCCAGCACCGGGAGTTGATGGCGTTCCACCGCCGACTCGCTTGCCAGCACCAGCCATGCCGCACCGTCGGTGATCTGGGCGCTGTTGCCGGCGGTAACGGCGCCGAACTTGCGGTCGAATGCGGGCTTCAATTTGGCCAGCTTGGCCGTATCCGTGTCTCGGCGTACGCCGTCGTCGATTTCGTATAAGTGCCCGTGGTTGTCGTACATGGCCTCGATCTCAACGAGGCGCGCCTCGTCCTGGGCGGCGGCGAGACGCCGCTGGCTCTCCGCGGCATAGGCGTCCATGGCCGCGCGGTCGATGTGAAAGCGATAGGCGAGATTTTCGGCGGTCTGTCCCATGGACAGGCCCACCACCGGATCGGTAAGGCCGCGCAGCAGGCCGATGACCGGCGCCAGATACGCCGGGCGCAGTCGGCCCAGCTGGCGCAGTCGCGGCCACAGGCCCTTGGCGCCGCGCCAATCGCCAAGCCAGCCCACCATGGCCTCACTGAGCAGCACCGGGGCGTGACTCATGGACTCGACGCCGCCGGCCAGTACCAGTTCGGAGCGCCCCAGACTGATGTTGCGGTAAGCGCTGTCCAGTGCCTGCAGGCCGGAGGCGCAGTTGCGCTGCACGGTCCACGCCGGCACCGCCTTGTCGCAGCCCAGGCGCAGCGCCGCGACGCGTGCGATATTGGCTTCGTCCGGGCCGGGCATGACGCAGCCGAGTATCACCTCATCCAGGTCCCGGGGTTCAAAAGGCTGGCGCAGGAGCAGCGGGCGTGCCGCCGCCACCGCCAGGTCGGCGGCGTGGAACGGACCCGGCTTGCCCTTCGCCTTGATGAAGGGCGTGCGGGCGCCGTCGACTATATAGACGTCTCGACCCCGGCGGGCTCGTGTGCTGCGTTGTTGTGCCATAGGGTACTCCCCTTGTGCCAATAGTCGGGGGCGAAGTCGTCCACCTTGATCGCCTCCTTGCGCGCCGCGACGGCGGCCCGCAATAACTCCGCTTCACCACTTGTAATGGTATCGTGCGCAACGCCCTGCTCGATCAGAGCCTCTTCCTCCATGGGCGTCAGCAGCCCCTGCTGAACCGCCATGCGCAGTTTCGCCTCCACACCCTCGGCGGCGAGTGTCTTCTCAAGCGCGTCCTCCAGCCGCCCCAACGGCTGGCGCGTGTCCGTGGGCAGGAACATGCCTTCGGTAAGCCGCGTGCGCGCATCGGACGGTTCCATCAACAGGCGCGCGACTCTATGGCCCAGCTCGTCGTTGGGTGGGCTGTAGCGCCTGCCCAGGGGAAATACCACCATACGCAGCAGCACGGCAGCCGCGCGGTTGGGAAAATTTTTCATTAACCCGTCGAGACTTTGCTGGGCGGTATACAGCGCGTCTTCGCAGGCCCACTGCACCAAAGGCAGATCGTCCTCCGGTGAGCCCTGATCCTTGAAGCGCCGCAACACGGCGGAGGCCAGGTACAATTGGCTCAGGCAGTCGGCCAGGCGGCCGGAGAGTTTCTCGCGGCGTTTCAACGCGCCGCCCAGCATGAGCATGGAGACATCGGCCGCCAGGGCGAAGGCCGCGCTCATATGCGTGACGCGCTGGTACCAGCGCTTTGCCGGTGTCGGTTCATTGATGAACACACCTCGCCCGCGGGTGATACCGAGAATCAAACTGCGCACGGCGTTGCTGATGAAAAATCCGATGTGCCCGGTGATGGCCTTGTCGAACGACTGCACGGCACGTGCCTGATCCTGTTCCGCAGCCGCCTGTATTTCCTTGAGGACATAGGGATGACAGCGTATCGCCCCCTGGCCGAATGTGATCAGGCTGCGGGTAAGGATATTGGCGCCCTCCACGGTGATGCTGATGGGGATGGCCTGGTAGAGGCGACCGATAAAATTGCGCGGCCCCATGCAGATGCCGCTGCCGCCCTGCACATCCATGGCCAGATTCACCACGTGGCGCATGCGCTCCGTGAGATTGTATTTCACCATGGCCGATACCACCGCCGGGTGTTCGCCGCTGTCCACGGCGCCGGCGGTCATCATCCGCGCCGCATCCATCATGTAGGTATACCCGGCCATGGGCGCCAAGGCCTCCTCCACGCCCTCGAAATAGCCAATAGGCATCTTAAACTGGCGGCGCACCCGCGCGTAGGCGCCGGTGGCGCGGCATACCAGCTTGCCGGCGCCGACACTCAGCGCCGGCAGCGAAATGGAACGCCCGGCGGCGAGGCTCTCCATCAGCATGCGCCACCCGCGCCCCACATACTCGGGACCGCCGATGATCCAGTCCAGGGGAATAAACACGTCGCGGCCGCTGTTGGGACCGTTCTGAAACGCCATGCTCATGGGGGCATGGCGATTGCCGATGGTGATGCCGGGGGTATCGGTGGGGATCAGCGCCAGGGTTATGCCCAGGTCGTCCTTGTCCCCCAACAGGTGATCCGGGTCGTACAGCTTGAAGGCCAGACCGAGCACCGTGGCCACCGGACCCAGGGTGATGTAGCGCTTGTCCCAGTTGAGGCGTATACCCGTGACCTCCTTTCCCTGGTACAGTCCACGCGAGACGATGCCCTTGTCGGGGATGGCGCTGGCGTCGCTGCCTGCCTCGGGGCCGGTCAGTGCAAAACACGGGATCTCCTCGCCGCGCGCCAGGCGCGGCAGGTAGTATTCCTTCTGTCCCTCGCTACCATAGCGCAGCAGCAGTTCCGCCGGCCCCAGGGAATTGGGCACCATCACCGTCACCGCCGCGCTGATGCTGCGCCCGGCGACTTTCATGACCACGGCGGAGTGCGCCTGCGCGGAGAACTGCAGGCCGCCGTAGCGGCGCGGGATGATCATGCCGAAAAAGCGCTGATCCTTGAGATACTGCCATACCGCCGGCGGCAGGTCGTGTTGTTCCTCGGTAATCTCCCAGTCATTGAGCATCTCACACAGATGCTCAACGGGACCGTCCAGAAAGGACTGTTCCTCGCGGCTGAGGCGCGACGGCGCCAGGGTGGCAAAGCGGTACCAGTCAGGCTTACCGCTGAACAACTCACTCTCCCACCACACGGTCCCTGCCTCAAGCGCATCCCGTTCGGTCTGGGACATGGCGGGTACCACGCCGCGGAACAGCCGCAGCACCGGTTCACTGATCACGCGGCGCCGAATCGGCGTGACATTGAGCACAATCGCGGCGGCGGTGAAGACCAGCCATGCGACCACCACGGTCCAGGACATCGGCAGCGCATAACTGTATATAAGCAGCACCCCGCCCATCGCCAATGTCCACAACCACAGCGGAGAGCGGTGATAGGCCAGCGCCGCGGCGGAGACCAGAAAGATCAGCAGTTGAAAAAGTATGTCCATGGATGGTCAGCGCTGTGATGTTGGCCGCATTGATTTACACCTCCGTGTGTGTCGGTTTGTTCAACCCTTCGTTGGACGCGATTTCCACCGTCGGCTGAGGCGCTACGGCGGAATAGCAATCCCCCTTATCATTACACACAATACCGTTCTCATCCCACGGCAATCGCTGATACAACGAGATATCATCGATACCCAAGAGGGGATACTTGATGATTTCGAAGTAGGGTGAATAATCAAAATCACGCGGTGTATACAGACGAGTGTTGCGCTTGTACAGGCGCAGGTGCCCGTCGGCACCCTGTTGTATAACCGGCAGCACTGGAAACTTCACCGAGGCGAAGGCATCGGCGATCATGGTGGAGCACACCGTCTCGGTGGGCGCCCCTGCATGTCGCTCGAACAGGCTGGAGCGCCAGCGCCGTGGCAAAACGGTGTAGGGAAACATGAAGCGGGCCAGGTCGAGGAGCTGGCGCACGTTGTAGTCGCTGCCCAGGTGGCCGCTGGCGTAGGCGATCACCTTCTGCGCGTCATGGGACGAAAGCCCGCGCGGTCGGCAGATACGCAGGTTTTCCGCCCTGTACTTTGCCAGCGGACAGACGATGGTCCCCTGACCGAGCAGGGCTTCGATCATCAACTGTTCATGTGGGTCGCCGCTGTAGTGCCGGATGATCAGGTCGCGCAGGCCGGCATCGGTGATGTCATAGAGACGCCCGATATACAGCGCCGCATGGGTCCAGATACTCTGGGTGATGGTCTTGATCACGTCGCTGACGTGGCTGCGGCCCTCCACCAACAAGACGTCGCACGGGCGAATCTCAAAGCCGATGCGGTTGAAATCACAAAAAGGGGACCCGGCGATTTCCTCCTCGCGCACCAGCCAGTCAATGACTCTTTCGCCCACCCACCGGAATAGCTTCATAGAAATGCCCACATATATGACGGATTGAGGGCGGGTCCGATATATTAGACACCATAACCACGTATTGTGATCGCTCCCAGCCGTGCCGTTACACATGCCACTGGCGGATCGCGACCCGCGTACTCTATATATGTATCGGCAACGCGGCGCCTGTTCTGTAATTCATTGAACGTAAAAGACAATCGGCACAAGCACCGCCCGCAGGGGTCGGCGCCCCCCCGGGGTGACCGGGTCAACCGAAGCGATGGCGCTTTTTCACCGCCGCGTGGATATCCCACAAACATGACATGCCGGTGGGCAACACGGCCAGGTCGCCCTTGCCCATGGTCACCGGCTCGCCGCCGCCGGGGGTGATGGTCACGTGGGCCTCGATATCGGGCATGGCCTTTCTCAATTTATCGCGGCGCGGGAATCGCGGTTCTCCCCGGCTATGGGCCCAGGTAAGTGTAGCTGTTGAGGCCCTCGGTGAGGGTCTTGACGTAGCTCTCCCGGGTCTCAGACCCCAGTGCGGCATTGTCGATCTTGGTGCGGATGGCCGTTACCAACTCATCGGCGTCGAAGTGGACATAATCCAGCACCGAGCTGACGGTATCGCCCCGCACCGGCTGGCTGAGGCGATATCCGCCGTCGGCGGTGAGGTCCACGTGAATGGAGTTGGTATCTCCGAACAGATTGTGCATGTCGCCGAGAATCTCCTGATAGGCGCCCACCAGGAATATCCCCAGCAGATAAGACTCGCCGGGCTGCACCTCGTGTAGAGGCATGGTGCTCTCGATACCGCCGCTGTCCACGTAGTTATCGATACGACCGTCCGAGTCACAGGTCAGGTCCTGTATGACGCCGCGCCGGGTGGGCCGCTGTTCCAGGCGGGACAGCGGCGCGATGGGAAAAATCTGATCCAGCGCCCAGATATCCGGCAGCGACTGAAACAGCGAAAAATTGCAGAAATACTTGTCGGTAAGCTTGTTGGCGAGCTCGTCGGCGATGTCCCGGTACTGCCTGGAGCGCCCTTGGAGCATGGGCTGAATCCGCTCACAGGTATCGAAGTACAGCGCCTCGGCCCGGGCACGCTGTTCCAGGGTGAGCACCCCGTGCACATACATGGCCTGGGCCTCCGAGAGCCAGTGGACGGCATCGTGATAGGCCTCCAGCACCGAGCGCTGGGACACGTTGTTCAAGCCATGCCAAAGGTCGTGGAGGATGGTGGGGTCCGCGTCACCGGGCGGCTCCGTATCATGAGACGTGGGGATGCGCTCAATGTCGATGACATTGGTGATCAATACCGCGTGATGCGCCGTCATCGCCCGGCCGGACTCGGTGATGATGTCGGGGTGCGGCAGGCCCTGCTCCTGGCACAGGTCTGAAAGGGTGCGCACGATGTTGTTGGCGTATTCCTGGACGCCGTAATTGGTGGAACAGAAACTGCGCGACCGGGTGCCCTCGTAATCCACCCCCAGGCCGCCGCCCACGTCGACGCAGGCGATGGGCACCTGGAGTCGGTGCAGTTCGGTGTAAAACCGCGCCGCCTCGCGCATGCCGCGCTGAATGTCCTGAATGTTAGCGATCTGCGAACCGAGGTGAAAATGCAGCAGCTGCAGGTGCTGCAGGGCATCGGCGCGCTTGAGGCGGTCGATCATATCCAGTACCTGGTCGGCGGACAGGCCGAATTTAGACTTCTCGCCCCCGGTATTCTGCCATTTGCCGGCACCGATGGATGCCAGTCTCACCCGTATGCCCAGCAATGGTGCGATTCCCAGCGCCCGTGACTCTTCCAGGATGATTTCCAACTCGGAGAGCTTTTCCACCACCAGGTACACCCGGTGGCCGAGATGGCGGCCGATAAGGGCGAAGCGGATGTATTCCCGGTCCTTGTAGCCGTTGCAGATTACTACTCCGTCGCGCGTCTTCATCAGGGCCAGCACCGCCAACAGCTCGGGTTTGCTGCCCGCCTCCAACCCTACCCGCTCGCCGCCGTGCAGGAGGATTTCCTCGATCACACTACGCTGTTGATTAACCTTGATGGGGTACACCGCGGTATAGCGGCCCCGATAACTGTTGTCGTCCATGGCCTTTGCGAAGGCGTCGCACAAGGTATCAACGCGGTCATGGAGGATACCGGAAAAACGCGCCAGCACCGGCAGCGAGTATCCCTGCGCCACCACCTCAGCGGCGAGACGGTACAGATCCACACCGCCATGAGCTGGATCGCGGTCGGGACGCACCACCAGTCGGCCCTGTTCGCTGACGTCGAAATACCCACCGCCCCAGTGGGCGACGCTGTACGTCTCGCGGGCTTTTTGCACACTCCAATCCGACACGGTAATAACCTCCGGGAAATCAACACACAAGATACAGGATTGCCCCGCGAATGAAAATCTCAACGATGATCAATACCCTAGCAAAACAGGCTTTTTGCCATGACTGAGGGACTCTGGTAATTTGTAGTCAACTGAAGGGAGTAAAAACCAGGGAAGGGCCTCTGACCCTTGATCATTGCTACACAACAAGCAACCTTCACGCCGTCACCTGATATCATGGACAGCGCGGACGAAAGTCCGCCCCACAACTCGAAACCTGCAACTCGCAACCGTTTTTTTAAGGTAAAAACGCATGCCCCTGAATACCGAAGACTGGTTCACCGAGGTGGCCCCCCAGGACGGCACCGCCTTTTCGCTTAAGCTTAAGCAAAAGGTGCATGAGGAACAAAGCACCTACCAGCGCATCGAGATCTATGAGACCGAGCGCTTCGGTACCCTCATGATCATCGACGGCTGCGTCATGCTCAGTGACCGCGACAACTTTCTGTACCACGAGATGCTGACCCACCCGGTCTTGTTTACCCACCCCGATCCGCGGCGGGTGCTGATCATCGGCGGCGGGGACTGCGGTACCCTGCGGGAGGTGTTGAAACACCCGTCGGTGACGCAGGTCCACATGGTGGAGATCGATGAGCGCGTGACGCGCCTGGCGGAAGAGTATTTTCCCGAATTATGCAGCGCCAACAAGGATCCACGGGCCCAGATTCACTTCGCCGACGGAATCCAGTGGGCGGCAGATGCTGAACCCGGCGGCTACGATGTGATTATCGTGGACAGTACCGATCCCGTGGGGCCGGCCGCGGGCCTGTTCGCCGAGCCTTTTTACCGCAGCTGTCTGCGCGCGCTGGGGCCGCAAGGCATCTTCGTCCAGCAGAGTGAATCCCCCCTACTGCACAGTGGCCTGATCAAATCCATTCACGACGAGCTGCACAAGGCAGGCCTGGTCAACACCCAGTTGCTGTGCTTTCCTCAGCCTGTCTATCCCTCGGGCTGGTGGAGCGCCACCATGGCTTCCGCCGCCAACCCCCTGACCCGTTTCCGCGAGGACGCCCAACAGGTCAAGGCCCTCAACGCCGAGTATTACAATACCGATATACACCGCGCCGCCCAAGCCGTCCCGGAATTCCTGCGCAAGCTGCTCTGAGCTGCCACCTGCGACCAAAATTATTTTAGCCGATCCAAGCGCAGCCGGTGACGCTGATCGAACAGCCGTTGCGAGGCCAGGGTGGTGGCTGCCAGTGTCCCGAACCCCGTCCCGGCCGCGATCAGAAACATGATCAATATCTGATACTTCACCGCATCCAGCGGGGCCGCTCCGGCCAGTATCTGGCCGGTCATCATGCCCGGCAGGCTGACAACACCGGCGGCGGCCATGGCGTTGATGACGGGTATCAAACCACTGCGTATGCTGTCGCGGCGGATGTCAGCAATGGCCTGGGACCCGGTCTGCCCCAGCATGAGGCGCGCCTCGATCACCGCCCGTTGCTGCCACGCCGTGTGGGTCAGGCGGTCGAGCCCCAGGGCCACCCCATTCATGGAATTGCCGAACAGCATGCCCAACAGGGGGATGGCATACTGGGGCGTATACCAGGGATCGGGGCGAATCACCACCGTCAAGGCAATCAGCGTCACGGTAAAGGTGGAGATGAACATGGAGGAGGTCCCCATGGCAAAACCCCACCACCCTGTGAAGCGCCGCTGCTGGCGCGCTACCACCTCGTAACCGGCCGCCACCAGCATGACCAATGCGATCAACGCCATCCATAACAGGTGGACATTCTCGAACAACATCTTGAGAACCAGGCCCACCAGGGATAACTGAATCACGGTGCGCAGCGCGGCGATCAATACCTGCTTACCAAGCCCAAGGTGCAGGCGCAGGGACAAACCCGCCACCGCCACGATCAACGACGCCGCCAGCATAAGATCAAACCACGACAGGGAGATGAATTTCACTGCGACACCGCTCTGAAAGTGCCCGCCGCAATGGTGAAGTGCCGGCTGGCCACGCGCCTTACCTGGGCCACGTCATGGCTGACCCACAGGACCGCCGCACCGCTCTCCAGGCGATAGGAAGAGATCAATGCCTCGACACGGGTAACATTCTCCTCGTCGAGACTGGCGGTGGGTTCATCCAGCAGCAGCACCCTGGGTTGATTGCCCAACAGCCGCAACAACGCCAGACGCTGGCGTTCACCGCTGGACAGGTAACTGACCTGGCGCGCCAGGACATCCCGGTCAAAACCCAACGCCTGCAGCCATGGAGTCTCCGCCCGGGCAAAATGTTCACCCACGGTGTCACCCCACCACTGGTTCTCCGCCATCATCAGCGCCACGTTACGGCGCCACATGGGGGCGTCCCACTGGCCGCACTCCCTGTCATCCACATAGACATGACCTTCATGGATATCCAGATCGGCGATGGCGCGCAGCAGGCGCGTCTTGCCCGCCCCCGAAGGCGCTGACAGGGTGACGCAGCCGCCGGGGGGAATCTCCAGCGACACTTCGCTGACCTGCTGTGTGGACAATGCCTCAAGTCGAAGCCGCGGTGACGGATGCGATGACACGGGGTGATCTGAATCCATAATATGAAATACCACTGCACATGCGCGGGTATAACCCCGGCGTGCGGTGGGGACCCGACTATATTAATATTGGCCGGGACACATCGTAACTCAATCCGGAGGTCGACATGGCAGAACCACACATCGCGCAGAAGTCCCCCTACATCGTGCAGTTGGAACCCGGGACTTATTGGTGGTGCGCCTGCGGCCGCTCGGCCAATCAACCCTTCTGCGACGGCTCCCACAAGGGGACCGAGTTTACGCCCCGGCAGTTCACCGTCACGCAAAAGACGCCCATGGCACTGTGCGGGTGCAAGCACTCCGGCAACAAGCCCTATTGCGACGGCACGCATAATAAAGTGGGGTGATTACCCCGTTTCGGGTTGCGAGTCTCGCGTTTCGAGTAATTTAAAGAGCCCCTTTCG
>Ga0315540_10001154_pt1 | contig 15134 bp, 15 predicted proteins | sample SalMarSW160110MG_FD_203677 | JGI IMG/M metagenome (GOLD analysis project Ga0315540, IMG submission 203677) | Salt marsh sediment microbial communities from the Plum Island Ecosystem LTER, Massachusetts, United States - Salt Marsh Sediment SW1601-10 ... | reverse complement strand
TCGAAGAACTGGCGCAAGGCTGCACCTCCACCGCCGCCTATATCTCGATCCACAATATGGCGGCCTGGATGATCGACGCCTTCGGCAGCGAGGCGCAGCGCAAGAAATTCCTGCCCAAGCTTTGCAGCATGGAGCATTTCGCCAGCTACTGCCTGACCGAGCCGGGATCGGGTTCGGATGCCGCCAGCTTGCAGACGAAGGCGCGCCGCGACGGCGAGCATTTCGTGCTCGACGGCGCCAAGGCCTTCATCTCCGGCGGCGGCGTCTCCGACATCTACGTGGTGCTGGCGCGCACGGGGGAAGCGGGCGCGCGCGGCATATCCTGCATCGTGGTGGAGAAGGGCACGCCCGGTCTTTCTTACGGCGCGCAGGAAAAGAAGCTCGGCTGGAAGTCGCAGCCGACCGCCATGGTCATGTTCGAGAATTGCCGCGTGCCGGTGCAAAACCTGATCGGCCGTGAAGGGCAGGGCTTCAAGATCGCTATGGGCGGGCTCGATGGCGGGCGATTGAATATCGGCGCCTGCTCGCTCGGCGGCGCGCAGTTCTGCCTCGACCGCACCATCGACTACATGAAAGAGCGCAAGCAATTCGGCTCACGGCTCGCCGATTTCCAGGCGTTGCAGTTTCGCGTTGCCGACTATGCCACCGAATTGGAGGCGGCGCGCCTGCTGCTGCACCGCGCGGCGGTGGCGGTGAGCGAGGGCGAGCCTTCGGCGACCCGCCTTGCCGCGCAGGCCAAGCGGCTCGCCACCGACACCGGCTTCGAGGTGGTCAATGGCTGCCTGCAATTGTACGGCGGCTACGGCTATTTGCGCGATCATCCCATCGAGCGCGTATTGCGCGACGTGCGCGTGCACCAGATCCTGGAAGGCACCAACGAGATCATGCGCGTAATCGTCGGCCGCGCCATGTTGGGGAACTGACATGACCTATGCGATGTGGTCGGGCCAGCTTGCGCTTGTCACCGCCGCGTTGTTTGCCGGCGCGGCCTTCTATATCAATCTCGCGGAGCAGCACGCGCGGCTAACGCTCGACGAACGCGCAATGCTCGCGCAATGGAAGCCGAGCTACAAACGCGGCTTCATGATGCAGGCAACGCTGGCTGCCGCCTCCTGCGCGCTCGGCATTGCCGCTTTCGTTCTGAGTTACGATTGGCGCTGGCTGATCGGCGCGGCGCTCATCGGCGCCAATTGGCCGTATACGCTGCTGATCATCATGCCGACCAACAAGATGCTGGGAGAGACGCAGCCCGACGCCGCGAATGCCACCACGCGGGCGATGATGGTGCAATGGGGGCGGTTGCACGGCGTACGCAGCGTGCTCGGTCTCGCCGCCGTCATCGCTTATTTCTGGGCCGCGCTTTGAGCGACGCCAGCGCAGCCGAAATCCTGTTCGAGCGGCGCGGCGCGGCCGGCGTCGTGACGCTCAACCGGCCGAAGGCGCTCAACGCCGTCACCCATGCGATGGTCTTGGCCCTACGCGCCCAACTCGATGCCTGGGCCGACGATCCCGCGATCACCCGCATTGTGATCTGCGCCGCCGGCGAGCGCGCCTTCTCGGTCGGTGGCGATATCCGCGCGCTCTACGATCTTGGGGTGGCCGGGCGGTACGACGAGGCGCTGCAATTCTGGCGCGACGAATATCCGCTCAACGCGGCAATCAAGAATTACCGCAAGCCCTATGTCGCGCTGATCGACGGCATGGTGATGGGCGGCGGCGTCGGCGTCTCGGTGCACGGCTCGCACCGCGTGGCCGGCGACCGCTTTCAGTTTGCCATGCCGGAAGTCGGCATCGGCTTCTTTCCGGATGTCGGCGCCAGCTGGTTCCTGCCGCGCCTGCCGGGTGAGCTTGGTGCCTATTGTGGGCTCACCGGCGAGCGCTTCGGCATCGCCGACGCCGTCGCTGCCGGCATTGCCACCCACCACGTACCCTCGGCGCGTTTTGGCGCGCTCATCGACGGGCTCACCGGTACCGTGTCTGTCGATGCCGTGCTCGCGGCGTTTGCGGAACCGGCGGGCAAGGGAGCGATCATGGCGCGGCGCGCAGCCATCGACCGGCTGTTTGCGGGATCCAGCGTCGAGGACATCCTTGATGCGCTGGACCGCGAGGCCGCCGCCGGTTCCGCCGATGCCGAATGGGCGGCGAAAACCGCCGCCACCATGCGGACGAAATCACCGCTCAGTCTCAAGATTGCGCTAGCGCAGGTGCGGCGCGGCAAGGATTGGGATTTCGAGGCGTGCATGCGCGCAGAATTCCGCATAGTGTCGCGCGTCATTAGGGACCATGATTTTTTCGAAGGCGTGCGCGCCGTGATCATCGACAAGGACAATGCGCCGCGCTGGCAGCCGGCGACGCTTCGCGAGGTGGGCGACGCTGAGGTCGAGCGCCATTTCGCGCCGCTGGGCACGGGCGAGCTGGCACTGCCATGAGCGAGCCGATCTACAACGATGACGTCGGTAATCTCGAGCCGGTGCACCAGGAGGCGACCGAACAGGCAATCGGGCAATGGACCCGGCGGCTGGTACTGTTCCTGCGCGTCATGGCGGCCGTGGCGATGCTCAAGGGGCTCTATCACTGGACGCGGGTGTGCGGTATCGGAGTCGGCGAAGCCGAGTTGTTTCAATACCAGCCCATTGCGTGGCAGGTCGCCACGGTGTTCTTCGCGGTGATCGACCTGGTCGCCGCTGTGGGTCTATGGCTTGCAGCCGCCTGGGGCGCGGTCATCTGGCTGATGTCGGTCGCCTCCATGCTGGCGGTGGAAATTTTCTTCCCGCAAGTATTCGGCGTTGGGCTGTGGACCGGCGTGACCGAAGGCGCTTTGCTTGCAATTTATCTGCTGCTGGCCTTGAAGTCTGCGCAGGAACATCCGCAAGGGTAAGAATACAAAAGAAGCGGAGGGTGAGATGGCACGCATAGGATTCATCGGCCTCGGCAATATGGGGCTGCCGATGGCGCAGAACCTGATCAAGGCCGGCCATCAGGTCGAGGGCGTCGACGTCAATCCGGCCGCGGTCGCTAAGCTCAAAGCGGCGGGCGGCATTATCGACGAAACCGCCAAGTCCGCGGCCGCCCGCGCCGATGTCGTCATCACCATGCTGCCGTCGGGCAAAGAGGTGCGCGCGGTCTATCTCGGCGCTGGCGGCATCATCGAGGACGCCAATCCCGGCACGCTGCTGATCGACTGCTCGACCATCGACGTGGACAGCGCGCGCGCGGTCGCCGCCGAGGCCGACAAGAAGGGCCTCATGATGCTCGACGCGCCGGTCTCCGGCGGCGTTACCGGCGCCACGGCGGCGACGCTGACCTTCATGGTCGGCGGCTCGGCGCAAGCCTTCACGCGCGCGGAATCGATTTTGCAAAAGATGGGCAAGACGATCGTCCACGCGGGCGGCGCCGGCAACGGCCAGGCCGCCAAGATCTGCAACAACATGATCCTCGGCGTCTCGATGATCGCGGTGTCGGAAGCTTTCGTGCTGGCGGAGCAGCTTGGCCTCGACCACCAGAAGCTGTTCGACATTTCGTCGAAGTCGTCGGGCCAGTGTTGGTCGCTCACCAGCTACTGCCCTGTGCCGGGCCCGGTACCGGCTTCGCCTGCCAACCGCGACTATCAGGCGGGCTTTACCGCCGCCATGATGCTTAAGGATTTGAACCTGTCGCAGGCCGCCGCCGGGGCCAGCGGCGCCAAGACCGAACTCGGCGCCGCCGCCGCCAAGATTTATTCACGCTATGTCGAGAGCGGCGAGGCGGGGCGCGATTTTTCCGGTATCATCCGGTTCATTCGCGGCTGAAAAACTTCGACGGTGCATCATTCCGGGACGCGCCCCGGAATGAACGGGCTTCCGTGGTGAACGAACGGTAACGCCGGTCGCTACAATTGCGCTTTCAACACATCGTTTGCTGTTGCAAATAAACCTAATCTTTATGGTGTTATTTAAGCCGATTTTAGACTGCCCCTCTTAGGGTGCGGTGTCTAGGACGAGGAAGACAGGGCCTCGTTCCCGGCGAAGATTTATAAAAACGCAAGGGGCGTTGAACATGAAAGCCGTTGCGAAGACGGTCGAGCCCGCCGAACGCGAGGCGCGCTTCGACCACATCAGGCCGCTCTATCTGGAGGCCTTGACCTTGGTCGAGCGGCTGCATCGCCGGCTGCTCGACGTTATCAAGGACGAATTCGATCGCCGCGGTCGCGCGGACATCAATTCGGTGCAGGCCTTGCTGCTTTACAATATCGGCGACAAGGAACTGACCGCCGGCGAGCTGCGCACGCGCGGCTACTATCTCGGCTCCAACGTTTCCTACAACTTGAAGAAGTTGGTGGAGATGGCCTTCCTCGACCATCAGCGCAGCCGCGTCGACCGCCGCTCGGTGCGCATCAAGCTGACCGAGAAGGGCCGCGAGGTGCGCGACATCGTCGAGGCGCTCTACCAGAAGCACGTGCGCACGGTCGAACAGGTCGGCGGCATCAACGCCGATGAGTTTTCGACACTGAACAAGTCGCTGCACCGGCTCGAGCGCTTCTGGACCGACCAGATTCTTTACCGCCTCTAGCTCGCGTACTGGTGGGAAGGTACTTGCCCCGGCCGTTCCACGGCCGGGGCCTTTGTATTTTAAATCGGCCACAAAATCGCCCGCTGCCCTGGCTAGGCAGGGCCGCGTCTATTGCGCATGGCGATTTTGGGGACTGCGCCACCTATCGAGACAATGATGCCAGATGCTCCTCATTCGGCCGGCAACGGCCCCGACCGGCGCGCTTTTCTCCGCTTCCTCGCGGGCGGTATGACGGCGGGCGGCACTTTGCTGCGCGCGGCCCAGGCGGCCGAGGACCGCACGCTGCAAGCGCTGATCGAGCAAAACCAGCAGCGCGAGCTCGGCCAGAACTTCGACGCCGCCTCCCGCACCATCCATATGCCGAAGGCCTCGCTGCCGACGTTGTCCGAGGGCACAGTCGCGACCACTGAGCAGGCGGTCGGCAAATACGAGGGCATCGTGGCGCAAGGCGACTGGCCGAAGGTGCCGCCGACCGACCGGCTGCGCCTCGGCAACCGCCATCCCAGCGTCGTCCCGTTACGCCAGCGGCTGATCATCGCCGGCGACCTGGAAGCCAATGCCGGCGCAACCGATATTTTCGATTCTTACGTCGAGGCTGCGGTGCGCCGCTTCCAAGCCCGTCATGGCATCACCGTGGACGGCATCGTGCGCAAGGCGACCTTTGACCGCCTCAACGTGCCGGCCGGGGTGCGGCTGACCCAGCTCAAGATCAATGTGACGCGGTTGAAGGCTGCGACCGCGCATCTGCCCGCGCGCTACGTCATGGTCAACATTCCGGCAGCGCAGGTCGAGGCGGTGGAGAACGGCGTGGTGGATAGCCGCCACATCGCGATTGTCGGCCGGCCGTCGCGGCCGTCGCCCGACGTCAACAGCAAGATCATCGAGATCAATTTCAATCCGTATTGGACGGTGCCGGTGTCGATCGTGCGGCGCGATCTGATTCCGCTCATGCAGAAAGATCCCGACTATCTCGCCAAAGAGCATATCCGCATCTTCGACATGCACCACAACGAGCTGAAGGCCTCGCAGATCGACTGGCATTCGAACGACGCGGTCAGCTACATGTTCAAGCAGGACCCCGGCAGCTTCAATTCGCTCGGCACGTTGCGTATCCATTTCCCCAGTCCCGACGGCGTCTATATGCACGACACGCCGGAGAAGAATCTGTTCGGCGACGACATGCGCTTCGACTCTTCGGGCTGCGTGCGGGTGCAGAACGTGCGGCAACTTGTGGTCTGGCTGCTCAAGGATACGCCGAACTGGTCGCGCGAGCAGATCAACGCCGCCATCAAGTCGGGCGATCGCATCGACGCCAAGCTCAAGAAGCCGGTGCCGGTGTTCTGGGTCTACGTCACCGCCTGGGCGACGCCGGACGGCGTCGTGCAGTTCCGCGACGACATCTACAACCACGACGGCCTCGGCCAATACGCCACCACGGTCAAAGGCTAGCCGGCGGTTGCCAAAACTCTAGATATTGCGGCTGGGACACCCTCCACATGCCAATGCTTGGCGGTTTGCGCCCGATATGCTATTTGCGGGGGCAATCCCGGACTTAGCCTTTTTATCGGCGCCGCCCGCAATTCCGGCGCCCAGGAGACCGTAATGTCGGCGACGTCGAGCCCCAAACCCTTAAGCGACGCGGAAGCCCTGTTCACGGCGCCGCTCTCTGAGACCGACCCCGAAATCGCCGAAGCGATCCGGCTCGAGTTCGGCCGTCAGCGCAACGAAATCGAGTTGATCGCGTCGGAGAACATCGTCTCGCGCGCGGTCTTGGAAGCGCAAGGCTCGGTACTCACCAACAAATATGCCGAAGGCCTGCCGGGTAAGCGCTATTACGGCGGCTGCCAATTCGTCGACATCGCCGAAACCCTGGCGATCGAGCGTGTGACCAAGCTATTCGGCTGCCAGTTCGCCAATGTGCAGCCGCATTCCGGCGCCTCCGCCAACGCCGCGGTGTTTTTCGCGCTGATGCAGCCGGGCGACACTTTCATGGGTCTCAATCTCGCCGCCGGCGGCCATCTCAGTCACGGCATGGCGATCAACCTGTCCGGTAAATGGTTCAAGCCGGTGCCCTACAATGTGCGGCGCGAGGACCAGCGCATTGACATGGATGAGGTCGCGCGCCTGGCGAGAGAGCATAAGCCCAAGCTGATCATTGCCGGCGGCTCGGCCTATCCGCGCATCATCGATTTCGCAGCCTTCCGTCAGATTTGCGACGAGGTCGGCGCCTATCTGATGGTCGACATGGCGCATTTCGCCGGGCTGGTGGCCGGCGGGGTGCATCCGTCACCGTTTCCACATGCCCATGTGGTGACGACGACGACGCACAAGACGCTGCGCGGCCCGCGCGGCGGCGTGATCCTGTCGGACGACGAGGCGCTGGCCAAGAAGCTCAACTCGGCGGTGTTTCCTGGCTTGCAGGGCGGTCCGCTGATGCACGTGATCGCCGCCAAGGCAGTGGCTTTCGGGGAAGCGCTGCGGCCGTCTTTTCGCGTCTACGCGCGCAACGTGGTCGAGAACGCCAAGGCGCTGGCCGAAACACTCAAGTCGCACGGGCTCGATATCGTCTCCGGCGGCACCGACACCCATTTGATGCTGGTCGATCTGCGCCCCAAGAAGCTGACCGGCAAAGTGGCGGAAGCAGCGCTCGGCCGCGCCCACATCACCTGCAACAAGAACGGCATTCCGTTCGATCCTGAAAAGCCCACCGTCACCTCCGGCATCCGGCTCGGCACGCCGGCCGGCACCACGCGCGGTTTCGGCATCGCCGAGTTCCGCCAAGTGGGCGACATGATCGTGGAGGTGCTCGACGTGCTGTCGCAGAAGGGCACGGACGAGGATTCGCTCGTTGAGGGCGCGGTGCGCGACAAAGTCAAAACGTTGATTTCACGGTTTCCCATTTATCAAGACTGAAGCGGCGAGGGGGGGTCCGATGCGTTGCCCGAGTTGCGGAAGCCTCGATACCCAGGTGAAGGATTCGCGGCCGACCGAGGATTCCGCCGTGATCCGCCGCCGGCGCGTGTGCCTGACCTGCAATTTCCGCTTCACCACCTTCGAGCGCGTGCAATTGCGCGAGCTCACCGTCATCAAGCGCAACGGCCGGCGCGTGCCGTTTGATCGTGACAAGCTGATGCGCTCGGTGCAGATCGCGCTGCGCAAGCGTTCTGTCGATCCAGAGCGCATCGAGCAGGAAGTTTCCAAGATCGTGCGTGAGCTGGAAAGCCAGGGCGAGAACGAGGTGTCCTCGGAAACCATCGGCGAACTGGTGATGGAGCATCTGCGCGAGCTCGACGATGTGGCTTATGTGCGCTTCGCGTCCGTCTACCGCAATTTCCGCGAGGCCAAGGATTTCCGCGCCGCGCTCGATGAGTTGTCGGGCGAAGAAAAGCCCACTGCGACCGCGCGCAAATGAGCCTGCAAGACGCGCAAACCGCCAGCGAACCGGCCGTGGACGACGCGCGCTTCATGACGCTTGCCCTGGCGCTCGGCCGGCGCGGGCTCGGAAATACCTGGCCCAATCCGGCGGTCGGCGCCGTCATCGTGAAGGACGGCGTCATTCTCGCGCGCGGCTGGACGCAAGAGGGCGGCCGCCCGCATGCTGAGGTTGAGGCGCTGCGCCGTGCCAAGAAAACGGCGCAAAATGCGTTAGCTGGCGCCACCATGTATGTGACGCTTGAGCCTTGCTCGCATAAGGGCAAATCACCGCCTTGCGCCGACGCCATCATCAAGGCGGGCATCGCGCGGGTGGTCTCGGCGCTGGACGATCCAAATCCGGAGGTCGCGGGCAAAGGGCACGAGAAGCTGCGCGCCGAAGGCATCGCGGTCGATATCGGCGTCGGCGCCGAGGAAGCGCGCCGGGCCCATGCCGGCCATATCTTGCGCGTCACGCAAGGTCGTCCACACGTGTTGCTGAAACTCGCGATCTCCGCCGACGGCAAGGTGGGGCTGGCCGGCCGCAAGCCGGCCGCCATCAGCGGTGAGGCGGCGCGCCAGCGCGTGTTTCAGATGCGGGCGCAAAGCGACGCCATCATGGTCGGCATTGGCACGGTGCTGTCCGACAATCCGCAGCTCACCTGCCGGCTGCCGGGCATGGAGGCGCGCTCGCCGGTGCGCGTGGTGCTCGATGCACAATTGCGCGTGCCGCTGGCGACCTCAGTGGTGGCGACGGTGCGCGCGACGCCGACCTGGGTGTTTGCCTCGCGCAAGGCCTCGAGCATGGCCGAGGAGATTTTGCAGCACAAGGGCTGCAAGGTCTTCCGCGTTGATGATGAGAATGGCCGGCTCGATCTCGACGCCGTGCTCAAGACGCTCGCGGGCGAGGGCATCACCCGGCTGATGGTCGAGGGCGGCCCGAGGCTGGCCGCGAGCCTGGTCGCCGCCGACCTGGTGGACGAGGCGGCGCTCATCTATTCGGAAAAGCTGATCGGCGACGACGGCATCGCGCCGCTCGAAGGCATGCCGCTCGACGGGCTCACCAGCCGGTTGCACGTGCGCAACAGCGAGCAGATTGGCGCGGACACCCTCGAAATATTCGAGCGGGCCTGACATGTTCACCGGCATCGTCACCGACATGGGCGAAGTGCGTTCGGTCAAGCCGCGCGCCGACAATCTGCACCGCATCGTCATCTATTGCAGCTATCCGCGCGCCGAGCTTGCCGAGGGCGCCTCCATCGCCTGCTCCGGTGTCTGCATGACCATCGTGGGCGCGGGCGAAGACGATGGCCGCGCCTGGTTTGCAGTCGATGCGGCGGCGGAGACGTTGGGCACGACCACCGTCGGCCGCTGGCGCCACGGCACGCGCGTCAACCTCGAGCGGCCGTTGAAGCTTGGCGACGAGCTCGGCGGCCATCTGGTCGCCGGCCATGTCGACGGCCTGGCGACCGTGATCGCGCGCGAAGACATGAACGACATGGCCCGCTTGCTGCTGGGCGCACCGGAGCCGCTCGCGCGCTTCATCGCGCCCAAGGGCTCGGTTGCGCTCGACGGCGTCTCGCTCACCGTCAATGCGGTGGAAGGCGACAGCTTCTCGGTGCTGATCATTCCACACAGCTTGCGGGTCACCACGCTGGGCGCCTTGCGCAAGGACGACGACGTCAACCTGGAAGTCGACACCATGGCGCGCTACGCCGCGCGGCTGATCGCGGCCCGGCAAGATTGAAGCCCGAATCTGAAGCCCTTGTGAGTGCGCCACCCGCTTGCTACCACGCCGCTGAACTTAAAGGACTTCGGGCATGGCCAAAACACGGGTGAAGAATCGCGTCAAAAAGCGGACAATGTCGCGGCGCGGCGGGAGCGGGCGTGACGGCCGCCGCATGCTGATCGTGGAAGCGCGTTTCTATGACCACATCGCCAACAAGCTGTTGGAAGGCGCGCGCGCTGTGCTCGACGAAGCTGGGGTCGAATACGATGTCGTCACCGTGCCGGGCGCACTGGAAATCCCCGCCGCGATTGCGATCGCGACAGACGCGATGCCGTACGCGGGCGCCATCGCGCTCGGCTGCGTGATCGAGGGCCACACCTATCATTTCGAAGTGGTGTCGAATGAATCCGCGCGCGGCCTGATGGATTTGGCGGTTCGCGAGCGTCTTGCCATCGGCAACGGCATCCTGACCGTCGAAACCGAGAGCCAAGCGCTCGATCGGCTCGGCGGCGCGCAAGGCCACAAGGGTGCCGAGGCCGCGCGCGCAGCGCTTCATATGGCGCAGCTCAAGCGCGATCTCAAAGGTCGGTGATGGCCCGCAACGCGCAAAGCGCAGGCAACGACGCGCGCAAAGCCAACAAGCGCGGCGCCGCGCGGCTCGCCGCGGTGCAGGCGCTTTACCAGATGGATCTCGCCGCCACCGGCCTCAACGAAATCCTCGCCGAGTTCGAGCGCCACTGGATCGGCCGCGAGGTCGAGGGCGCACAATACCTTCCCGCCGAGGCTGCCTTCTTCCGCGACATCGTCACCGGCGTGGTCCGCGAGCAGCGCAAGCTCGATCCGCTGATCGACGAGGCGCTGGCGGAGCGCTGGCCCTTGAAACGCATCGAGGCGATCCTGCGCGCGGTGCTGCGCGCCGGCGCCTACGAGCTCGATCACCGCCGCGACGTGCCGGCGCGCGTGGTGGTGTCGGAATATGCCGACGTCGCTGCCGCTTTCGTCGAGCGCGACGAGACCGGCATGGTCAACGCCGTGCTCGACCAGCTGGCGCGCAAGCTGCGCGCCGCCGAGTTCGGGCAAGCCGCCGGGTGACGCCATGGCCGCGCATGACGACATCTCGGCCGAGGACAAACTGATCGCGCGCTTCTTCCAGCCGATCGCGACCCATCCCGGCGCATTGGGCTTGGCAGACGATGCCGCCTACATCACGCCGCCGGCGGGCTGCGACTTGGTGCTCAAGACCGACGCAATTATCGGCGGCGTGCATTTCTTCGCCGAGGACGCCGCCCATACGGTGGCGTGCAAGGCGCTGCGGGTGAATCTGTCCGACTTGGCCGCCAAGGGTGCAGCGCCGCTCGGCTTCCTGCTCTCGCTCGCGCTGCCGAAGGAGATCGGCGACAATTGGCTCGTCAATTTCGCCGAAGGCTTGCGCAGCGATTCAGTGCTCTATGCCTGCCCGCTGTTCGGCGGCGACACCGACCGCACGCCCGGCCCGATCACTATTTCCATTGCCATGTTCGGCAGCGTGCCGGAGGGCACCATGGTGCGGCGTGCCGGCGCCAAGCCCGGCGACCGCGTGTTCGTCAGCGGCACGATCGGCGATGCGTCGCTCGGGCTTGCCGTGCGCAACGGCAAGGACTGGAAGCTGAGCGAGGCGCAGCGCCAGCATCTCGTTGCGCGCTATCTGTTGCCGCAGCCGCGCAACGCGCTGGCCGAGGCCGTGCGCCAGCATGCATCCGCAGCGATGGATGTGTCCGATGGCTTGGCCGGCGATTTCGCCAAGCTCTGCCGTGCCTCGCAGGTCGGCGCGAGTATCGCGGTCGAGCGCATCCCGATGTCCGACGCCGCCCAGGCGGTGCTCGCCGCCGATCCGGCCATGCGCGAGATAGCGCTCAGCGGCGGCGACGATTATGAGATCGTCTGCACCGTGCCGGCGGCTAAGGCGCAAAGCTTCCGCGCCGCCGCGCAAGCGGCGAACGTGCCGGTCAGCGAGATCGGCGAGATCGTGGCCGGCGAGGGCCCCCGCTTTCTGGGCAGCGACGGCGAGCCGCTGACTTTCCAGCGCGCCGCCTTTAGCCACTTCTGAAACGCCTCGGAGAGGTGTAAGAGAGAGCCGGAACAGGGCATTCCCCATGCACGACATGACGGCCAAGAAGGCGGCGCTGCCGGCCTACACGCAGCATCCCAATTTCAGCAAATGGCACAGGCTGTTTCCGACCACGGCCTGGATGCGCCGCAAGGCGCCACGCAACGTGCCGCGCTTCGCCTTCGAATACGGTGACACCGGCGCCGGCAACGATGTCGGCATCGCGCATAACTGGGCGGCGTTCGACGCCATCAAGGTCGCGCCGCGCTACGGCGTGGTGGTGACGCCGCCGCCAGCCGAGGTCGAATTGTTCGGGACCCGCTATAATGCGCCGATCGGCATCGCCCCCATGGGCGCCCCGTCGCTGGTGTGGCCGGGCGCCGACGTGCTGATGGCGAAGGCGGCGCAGCGCGCGCGTGTGCCCTACGCGCTGAGCACCGCCGGCGGCCTCACCATTGAGGAGGCGGCAAATTACGCGCCCGATGTGTTCTGGCTGCAGCTCTACCGCTTCTGGCGCGACGATCACAAGATCGGCTTCGACCTGATGCGGCGCGCGCAGGCGGTCGACACCAAGGTGCTGGCGCTCACCCTCGACGTGCCGGTGCGCACCACGCGCTCGCGCGAGACCTATGCCGGGCTCGCCAACGAATTCCACCCCACCGTGCGCATGGCCTACGAGATGCTGGTGCGGCCGAAATGGCTGTGGACATTCGTGCGTAGGGGCTATCCGCGCTTCGCCACGCTCAGCGAATACGCCAAGTCGCGCCACACGAACACCATCATCCGTTTCGCGCGCAAAAATATGGGTGGTGCCTTCACCTGGGAAGAGGTCAAGCGCTACCGCGACAAGTGGAAAGGCAAGATGGCGGTGAAGGGCGTGCTGCATCCGGCCGACGCCGAGAAGGCGGTGGCGCTGGGCATCGACGGCATCTGGATGTCGAACCACGGTGGCCGCCAGATCGAAGCGCTCATGCCATCGATCGATTGCCTGCCGGCCGTCGTGTCTGCGGTCGGCAAGAAGGCGACCATCCTGCTCGACAGCGGCGTGCGCAGCGGTCAGGACGTCATGCGGGCGCTGGCGCTCGGCGCCGATGCCGCCTTCGCCGGCAAATCATTCCTGTGGTCGGTTGCCGCCCTCGGTGATGAGGGGCCGGCGCAGCTCATCGACCTCTATATCGATGAGCTACGCGCCTCCCTCGGCCAGATTGGCGCCCATTCGCCGGCCGAGGCGCGGGCGGCGACCATCCATCATCCCGGCGCCATCGATTTCGACGCCGCGCCGGCCAAGCGTCCCGCCGCCAAGCGCGTAAAGCGCTGATTTGACGGGCTTCGCGCCAGCAGGGCTGCCCTGCGCCAGCGGGGTAGCGATTCAAGGTAAGCGCCGCTAAAAGGGCGGGCCCTCCAGGAGCGCGAACCCATGTCGGCCGTCGCCGAGCCTCTCCCGCACGCCTTGATCGACGACCACCTGGCGCATCGTAACGCGCTGGTGCTGGCGGTCGCGCAGGCGCTCGGCGGCGCCAACAATGTCATCATCTACTCGACCGCCAGCATCATCGGCGCGGTGATCGCGCCGGACAAGGGCCTGGCGACCCTGCCAATCACCTGCATGGTGCTCGGCATGTGGCTCGGCACGCTGCCGGTGGGCGCGTTGGCGCGCCGGTTCGGCCGCCGCTTTGCGCTGATGACTGGCTCCGGCTTCGGCATTGCCTCCGGGCTGATTTCCTATTCCGCCGTGATGACCGGGCAATTCTGGCTGCTGCTGCTCGGGGCCTTTTGCGGCGGGCTCTATGCATCGTCGATGCAGTCCTACCGCTTCGCCGCCACCGATACCGCGAGCGAGGGCTACCGGCCCAAGGCGGTGTCCTGGGTGCTGGCCGGCGGTGTGTTCGCCGCGTTCATTGGACCGCAGGTCGTCATCTTCACCAAGGACCTGCTGCCGCCTTATCTGTTTGCGGCCAGCTATCTCGGTCAAACGATGCTCGCGACGATGGCGATGCTGGTGCTGACCTTTGTGAAGGTGCCGCCGGTCGCCCGCGAAAAGAACAACAACGCGCGGCCGCTGTTCGAAATCGTGCGCGCGCCGCGCTTTATAGTGGCGGTCGCCTGCGGGGTGGCGAGCTACTCGATGATGAACCTGGTGATGACCGCGGCGCCGCTCGCCATGGTCGGCTGCGGCCATTCGGTGACCGACGCCCAACTCGGCATCCAGTGGCACGTGCTCGGCATGTACGCGCCGAGCTTCCTGACCGGCAGCCTGATCGCGCGTTTCGGTATCACGCGCATCACCGGCATCGGCCTGGGAATGATTGCGCTGACCGCGGTGGTCGCCATCACCGGACTCTCGGTGGCGCATTTCTGGACCGCGCTGGTGTTGCTCGGCGTCGGCTGGAATTTCGCCTTCATCGGCGCCACCAACATGGTGACGCAAACGTACCGCCCCGAAGAGCGCACCAAGGTGCAGGCGTTCAACGACTTCCTGATCTTCGGCAGCATGGCGGTGAGTTCGTTCTCGTCCGGCCAACTGCTCGCCTATTTCGGCTGGCAGGCGGTCAACGAGGTGATTTTCCCGACCATCTTCATCGCCGGTGCGCTCTTGGCCTGGCTCGCCGCGCGCAACCGCGCCGAGCGGGCGGCGGTGTGAGCGCCCGCCAGGTGTCCTGACTTTAAACTGTGGTAGTGGGTCAGTTTGGCCGAAAATAGGTTTTTTATCCCAATTACGTAGTTGACACCACAGACCACAAGTGCTAGTGTTTTGGCCATAGGAGATAGCGTCATGGCCAAGAACCAGTTCAAAGCAGCCCATTTTCACGACGAGGAAGCCGCCCGGCAGTGGTTTGAAGCCGCTCGCTGGCCGGAAGGGCCTGTCTGCCCCCATTGTGGCTCTCTGAAGCACTACGCAACCAAGAAGGCCGGACGGTATCGCTGCGCTGAGTCAAAATGTCGCAAGGATTTCACGGTCCAGACCAAGAGCGTCATGGAACGAAGCCACGCGCCGCTCACTCAGTGGGCCGTTGCCTTCCAGATGGCCGCTTCGTCCAAGAAGGGCTTTTCAGCGCACCAACTGCATCGCCAGCTTGGATGCCAGTACAATACCGCTTGGTTTCTGCATCACCGCGTCATGGAAGCCATGCGCCGCGGCGGCTTGAACGCACCGCTTGGTCAAGGAGGCGGCATTGTCGAAGCCGACGAGACTTATTTCGGCTACGTCCCTGAGGCTAAGCGGCCGATCAAAACGACTAGCGGTCGAAAGTTCACGAAAGGCGGTCGCACTGGACCGTCTGGCAAGCGCGCCATTGTGGCGCTAGTCGAGCGCGGCGGCGACGTGCGAACCTTTCATGTTGCCGTCGCCAATCAGACGAC
>Ga0315540_10001153_pt1 | contig 15141 bp, 17 predicted proteins | sample SalMarSW160110MG_FD_203677 | JGI IMG/M metagenome (GOLD analysis project Ga0315540, IMG submission 203677) | Salt marsh sediment microbial communities from the Plum Island Ecosystem LTER, Massachusetts, United States - Salt Marsh Sediment SW1601-10 ... | reverse complement strand
GCTGTCGGAGCGAAAAAGTCCAGCCGTGCTTTGATGAGGTGAACGAGCTGGGCTTCGACCTGGGCGGCGCCGGGGCGGGCGTGCGCAGCTCGATCTCCTGCGTCGGCGCTGCTCGCTGCGAGCACTCCTGCTTCGACGAGGCGAAGGCGATGCGCCTTCTTGTCAACAATTTCCTCGACGAGATGCACCGGCCGTCGCTGCCCTATAAGTTCAAGTTTAAGTTTTCCGGATGCGCCAATGACTGCGCCAACGCGATCGCGCGCTCCGACTTCGCCGTGTTCGGAACCTGGCGCGACGACATCCAAGTCGATCAGGACGAGGTCCGCGCCTACGTCGCGCTGCATGGGCGCAAATGGACCATCGACAACATCATTCGGCGCTGCCCGACCGAGGCGCTCTCGCTCAATGACGACGATAGCCTGGAGATCGACAACAGGAGCTGCGTGCGCTGCATGCACTGCATCAATGTGATGACCAAGGCGCTCAGCCCAGGCCGCGACCGCGGCGTCTGCGTGCTGATCGGCGGCAAGCGCACGCTCAAGACCGGCGACATGCTGGCCACGGTGGTGGCGCCCTTCCTTCGGCTGCAGGACGACGCCGACTACGAGAAGCTGCTCGATCTCGCCAAGCGTGTGATGGACTTCTACATCGAGAACGCGCTTGAGCATGAGCGGATGGGCGAGATGATCGAGCGCATCGGGCTTGTCAATTTCCTCGCCGGGATCGAGGTCGAGGTCGATCCCAACATGATCAATCATCCGCGCACCAATTCCTATGTCCGCACCGACGGCTGGGATGAGGAGGTCGCGAAGTGGACGGCGCGCAAGCTTGCGGAGGCGGATGCGGCTGCTCAAGCAGCCGCTGAGTGAACGCACGCTCGGGCAGGCCGGACCAAGGGAGGATATCTTGGCTCTACAGCGTCGACCGATCGAAAGCGGCGTTATCGACCCCTTGCCCTTCATGCATCCGCTGCTGCGGCGGAATTACGGGACGTGGAAGTGGCACGAGCGGCCGCGCCCGGGCGTTCTGCATCACGTGGCCGAGAGCGGCGAGGAAGTGTGGACGGTGCGCGCCGGCACCCAGCGGCAGATGGATGTCTATACCATTCGCAAGCTGTGCGACATCGCCGACGCCTATGCCGACGGCTTCCTGCGTTTTACGACCCGCTCCAATATCGAGTTCATGGTCGACTCGGCCGACAAGGTCGCGCCGCTGATTGCGCGGCTCGAAACGGAGGGTTTTCCGGTCGGCGGCACCGGCAATTCGGTGACCATGATCTCCCATACGCAGGGCTGGCTGCATTGCGACATCCCCGCCACCGACGCCTCCGGCGTGGTCAAGTCGCTGATGGACGCGCTGTACCACGAGTTCACCCACGCCGAAATGCCGAACCAGGTGAAGATCACCACCTCCTGCTGCCAGATCAATTGCGGCGGGCAGGGCGACATCGCGATCAATGTGCAGCATACCAAGCCGCCGATCATCGACCATGACCTGGTGGCGAAGATGTGCGAGCGGCCGGCGGTGGTGGCGCGCTGCCCGACCGCGGCGATCCGTCCGGCGATGGTCAATGGCAAGCCCAGCCTCGAAGTGGACGAGCCCAAATGCATCTGCTGCGGGGCATGCTTCCCGCCATGCCCGCCGATGCGGATCAACGATCCCGTCCACAGCAAGCTCGCGATCTGGGTGGGCGGCAAGCATTCGTCCACGCGCTCGAAGCCGACGCTCCACAAACTCGTCGCGGCAGGCCTGCCCAATAATCCGCCGCGCTGGCCCGAGGTCACCGAGATCGTGCTGAAGATCCTCTATGCCTACAAAGGAGACGCCCGGCCATACGAGCGCATGGCCGAATGGATCGGCCGCATCGGCTGGGCGCGCTTCTTCGAACTGACCGGCCTGCCCTTCACCAAGTACCACATCGACAACTGGCGCGGCTCGCGCGGCAGCCTGAACGCTTCTGCGCAGGTGCGCCTCTGACGGTCACGAAACCTGGATCGAACGCCCGATGAAATACGCGATCGTCGTCAATGAAGGCCCGTTTAATCATCAAGCCTCGGACTCCGCCTACCACTTCGTGAAGCACGCGCTCGCCAAGGGCCACGAGGTGCTGCGCGTATTCTTCTACTACGACGGCGTGCACAACGGGAACAAGCACTCTGCGCCGCAATCGGACGACCGCAACATCGTCAAGCGGTGGTCGCAACTTGCCGAAACCAACCAGATCGACCTCACCATCTGCGTCGCCGCCGGCCTCCGGCGCGGCATCGTCGATGACATTCTCGCTCCCGGCTTCCGCATCAGCGGGCTCGGTCAACTGATCGAGGCCTGCATCGACGCCAACCGCACCGTCGTCTTCGGCGATTAAGGAGAGAGCGCCCATGACCGACGCGACCGAAGCCTCCGGCGGCACCTCCGTGACGAAGCGATTTCTCTACGTTAACCGCAAAGCGCCGTACGGCACGGTCTATGCGATCGAGGTCCTGGAGATGATCTTGATCGCGGCCATGTTCGAGCAGGACGTCCATGTCGCGTTTCTCGACGACGGCGTATACCAGCTGCGCAAGGGCCAGACACCGGCAGTGCTGGAGATGAAGGACTTCTCCAAGACCTATCGCGCGCTCGAGGATTACGGCGTCGAGAAAATCTATCTCGAGAAGGAATCGATGGAGGAGCGCGGACTGACCGCGGACGATCTCGTCATTCCCGCGGCGGTGCTCGAACGCAAGGACATGATATCGTTGATGGACTCGATGGATGTGGTCTTGAGCGCGTGAGGGAAAGCGATGCTGCATCTCGTCAACAAATCCCCGTTTGAACGCAACACGCTCGACGCCTGCCTGAAGCGCGCCGCGCCGGGCTCAGCGATCCTTCTCTATGAAGATGGTGTCTACGCCGCGCTGAGCGGAACGAGCGTTGCGGACAAGGTCGCCAAAGCCACCAACGCCTTCGATGTCTATGTGCTCGGCCCGGACCTCTCCGCACGCGGATTCGAACCGGCGGCATTAATCGAGGGCGTCCAGACCGTCGACTATGACCGCTTTGTCGACCTCACGGTCGAGAAGCGCGGCGTTCAATCCTGGCTGTAAACAACAAGGAACGTCTTGGAGGAAAGCATGTCCTATCAGCTCAACGGCAAGACCATCGAACACGACGAAGAGGGCTACATCGTCGACATTGATCAATGGAACGAACAGCTCGCGCAGGATATCGCCAAAGCCGAGAGCCTTGAGATGACCGCCGAGCACTGGGAGGTGATCAATATCCTGCGCGACTATTACCAGGAATACCAAATTGCGCCGGCGATTCGGGTGCTGACCAAGCAAGTCGCCAAGCGGCTCGGTAACAACAAGGGGAGCAACAAATACCTGTACGAACTGTTTCCTTATGGGCCGGCCAAACAGGCTTGCAAGATCGCCGGCCTGCCGAAGCCGACCGGCTGCGTCTGATGCGGCGGCGCGCGGGGCGCGCGCATCCGGCGCCGCGTTCCGTCGTGCTCCGTCGAATTCCTGTTGCGCGTGAGCGTCATGTTGATCGTTAACGTGATCGTTTCAACTCTCCTGGTTGTTTCCTTCGCCATACTCATTCTCGGCATGGCGTGGCGGGTGTGGCTTTACGCATCGACGCCTGTCCCGCTGCGGATCTTCACCGCGCCCGCGCCGACCACGCGCGCCGGCGCCGCTCTCCGGGTCGGGCGCGAAGTGACTTTGTTCGAAAGCCTGTTCCGCGCCGACAAGTTCCTCTGGCTGGTCTCGATGCTGTTCCATGTCGGCCTTTTGCTCGTGCTGTTGCGCCACCTGCGCTACTTCATGGCGGAGCCGCCTTTGCCGGTGGTGCTGATCCAGCCGCTCGGCCAGATCGGGGCGCTCATGATGATGGTGGGGCTCATCGGCCTGCTCGCGCGCCGGCTGCTCGAGCCGCGCGTGCGCTACGTCACCAGCGCGACCGATATCGGCGTGCTGTTGCTGCTGCTCGCCATCGGCGCGTCAGGGCTCGCGATGGCGTTCCTGTTCCCGACCGACATCATGGGATTGAAACAGTATCTCGCCGGGCTGTGGCGCTTCAATCCGCAGCCGCTGCCCGGCGATCCGGCCTTGATCGTGCATCTGCTCCTGGTCGCGACGCTGCTGGTCGTCGCGCCCTATTCCAAGCTGCTGCACCTCGCGGGCGTGTTCTTCAGCCCGACCCGCAATCAATGCGACGACGCGCGCACGCGCCGTCACGTTGCCGCCTGGGCGCGCCCGCTCGATCAACGCCGCGCCCGCGGCTCGGAGTAACGGCATGGATGCCTTTACCACGCCAATTCTGACCACGGGCGACGGCGCCGAGATGCCGCCGCCGCTGGCGCCGGACGCGATGCGCCAATGCCGGCCCTTCGCGGCGCAGCCCGCACATAACGAGTCGCTCGGCTTCCCCGGCGCGCTGGTCGAAGACTGGCAGGATCGCGCGATCGACAAAATGGGCGAGCTGCTCGAGCGCTACCGCTCGCTGCGGGTCTTTCTCGATATCTGCGTGAAATGCGGCGCCTGCACCGATAAGTGCCATTACTTCCTCGGAACCAGCGACCCCAACAACATGCCGGTTGCGCGCCAGGACCTCTTGCGCAGCGTCTACCGGCACTACTTCACGCCCGCCGGCCGCATGCTCGGCCGCCTCGCCGGCGCGCGCGCGCTCGACGCCGAAACGCTCGATGAATGGTTCGTCTATTTTCACCAGTGCTCACAATGCCGGCGCTGTTCCGTCTTTTGCCCCTACGGCATCGACACCGCCGAGATCACCATGGCCGCGCGCGAGATCATGGACGCGATTGGCATGGGGCAGAAATATTCCAACGAGATCATCGGCAAGGTGGAGAAGGTCGGCAACAATCTCGGCCTGATGAAGCCGGCGCTCGCCAATACGCTGGAGGGGCTCGAAGAAGACGTTCTCGACGACACCGGCGTCGCGGTCAAGTTCCCGCTCGACGTCAAGGGCGCCGATGTGTTGCTGGTCACACCGTCGGCCGACTTTTTCGCCGAACCGCATGTCGATGGGCTGATCGGCTACGCCAAGGTGTTCCACCAGGCGGGAATCAGCTGGACGCTCAGCTCCTACGCCTCGGAGGCCGCCAATTTCGCGATGTTCATCGGCTCCTATGAGCAGATGTACAAGATCGCGAACCGCATCCGCCAAGCGGCGCTCGATCTCGGGGTCAAGCGCCTGGTGTTCGGCGAATGCGGCCACGCTTGGCGCGTCGCCTATTCCTTCCTCAACACCTTGGCGGGCCCGTGGGACTTCCTCGACCCGCGCTATCCCGTCCCGCAGCACATCGCCGCCATCACCCATGACTTGATCCAGAACGGCGGCATTAGCCTCGACAAAGAGGCCAATGCAGACATGACGGTGACGCTACACGACTCCTGCAATGTTGCGCGCGCGTCCAGTCTTGGCGACAGGCCGGGCGGCCAGTTCACCATTCCGCGCGACATCATCAGGGCCTGCGTTCCGTCATTCGTCGACATGCATCCCGATACGATCGGCGACAAGACCTTCTGTTGCGGCGGCGGCGGCGGTCTTTTAACCGACGAAATTCTTGAGCTCCGAGTGAAGGGCTGCAAGCCGCGCGCGAACGCGCTCAAGCAGGTCGTGGACGACTGCGGGGTGACGCACATGGTCGCCATGTGCGCCATCTGCAAGAGTCAGTTTACCAAGGTGCTCCCGTACTACGGCTACCCGATGGAAATGGTCGTGTCGCTGCATCAACTCGTTAGCCGGGCGATCCGGCTGGGAGGCGCCGCGTAGCCGAACGCGAGCGCAATCGCCGAGGAAGGGTCTGCAAATGACTCCCGACATCGCGACGGTCTCGCAACCGGCCCTGACGTTCCGCCGATTCCGCGAGGGAGACGTTGCATATCCATCCTGGCGGGACGCGATCTTCGACGCCGGCTGGTCCTACAAGTGCCCGACCTATGTCCATAAAAGCTCGCCCTGCCAGGGCGCCTGCCCATCCGGCCATGACATCCGCGGTTGGCTGCGGATCGTCCAGGGCATCGACAAGCCGCCCAATGGCATGAGCTGGCAGGAAGCTGCCTTTCGCCGCATGACGGCCGCCAATCCTTTCCCGGCCGTGATGGGGCGCATATGCCCGGCGCCGTGCGAGGACGGCTGCAACCGCAACGAAGTCGACGGCCATGTCGGGATTAACTCGATCGAGCATTTCGTCGGCAACTGGGCGCTCGCCGCCGGCATGAATTTTCCGAAGCCGGCACGCGAAAGCGGCAAGCGCGTCGCGGTGGTCGGCGGCGGGCCGGCGGGGCTATCGGCCGCCTATCAACTGCGCCGGCGCGGGCATGCGGTCACCGTGTTCGACGACCACGACGCGCTCGGCGGCATGGCGCGGTTCGGCATCCCGGGCTTTCGCACGCCCCGCGCAGTGATCGACGGCGAGATCAATCGCATCATTGCGATGGGCGTGGATGTCGCGCTCAAGACGCGCGTCGGGCGCGACATCACGATTGCCCAACTCGAGAAGGACTTCGACGCCATTTTTTGGGGGCTCGGCACCCATCAGGGCCTCGGCCTGACGCTCCCCGGCTTTGATGCTCCCAATTGCATCAGCGGCGTCGCTTTTCTGCGCGCCTTCAACGAAGGGCGGCTGCAATCAGTGAGCGGCAAGGTGGTCGTAATAGGTGGGGGCGATACCTCGCTCGACGTCGCGACGGTCGCCCGTAGGGTCGGCCACATCACCCAGGTTTACGAAAAGGACCATCCCGAACCAGCCGCTTTTGGTCAGACCGCGCACGATGTCGCCACCGCCGCTCGCCGCAAGGGAGCGGATGTGGTTCTCACCTTGCGTCGCACGGTCGGTGAGTTCGCCAGCAAGGTCGCAATGCCGGCGGAAGTCCAGGAGGCGTTGCGGGAGGGCGTGCAAATCCGCGAGGGGGTCATCCCGCTGGAAGGGCTGAAAGATCCGGAGGGACGCATCCGCTCGCTTCGGATGTGCCGCGTCGCGATGGATGGCAAGCGGGCGACGCCGATCGAAGGCACGAAATTCGAGTTGCCCTGCCAGTTGGTGGTGGTCGCGGTCGGCCAGACGGGCGACCTCGGCGACCTCGCCGAACTGGATAACGGGCACGGTTTGATCGCCGCCGATCGACGGCAATGCGTTGCCGGCCGCAAGGGCCACTTTGCCGGCGGCGACATCGTGCGTCCGCATCTTCTGACCTCCGCGGTCGGCCATGGACGCATCGCCGCCATCAGCATCGACGCCTATCTCCGCGGCGAAGAGCCGGCCCAGCGGCCCCGGGTGGACGGGCCGCACTTCGATCTCCTGCAAACGCTCGCCGCGACGGGCCGCGCGCCAGCGTCTATCCACGAGCCGACGCTCGGCACGGCGACCAGCAATTTCGCCATTCATAATTACGAGGATCGTTCGGCGCGGGAAATCGCCACGCACGAGGAGCTATACCTCGGTCATTTCGCCTACGCGCCGCGGGCACAGCGACGCCAGCGCGAGGTATCGAGCGACACCGTATTGGGCGACTTCAACGAGCGCCTCTTTGCGTTGAACGAGGCCGAAGCGACCGCCGAGGCAAAGCGCTGCATGAGCTGCGGGCTGTGCTCCGAGTGCGACGAGTGCCTGATCTTCTGCCCGCAGCAGGCGATTTCGCGCGTCCCCAAAGCGGAACGAGCGCCGGGCCGTTATGTCCAGACCGACTACACGAAGTGCATTGGCTGCCACGTCTGTCGCGACGTCTGCCCGACCGGCTACATCCAGATGGGGCTTGGCGAATGATGCGTAGCGCCGCACGACCGGGTCTGCTTCGGCGCTTCGTTGTGCCGCTAGCGCTCGGCGTCGTCGTGCTTGCCGCCGCGGCGCTCGTCCTGCGCGCGGGAGATAACGCGCCGGCGCTGCCCGCGACCGTGAGCGCCGCGGCGCAGGGACCCTGCCTGCGGTCGGCGGCGGAGATGCGCCGCATCCACCCCACGTTGCTCAAGCACGAGCGTCAAGCGGCGGTGCGTGAAGGCAAGCGCGATCCGCAGGCGCGCATCGAGCGCTGCGTCACTTGCCATGTCATGCGCGACGCGTCCGGCGCTGCCGTGTCGGCCGAGGACCCGCGCCATTTCTGCCGGACGTGCCACGACCAGGTCGCGGTGCGCATCGACTGCTTCTCATGCCATCGCTCGACGCCTCCGACGACGCTCGCAAGCGGGGCTGCACGATGAGGACGGAACCCGATACCGGCCGGCGGAAGGCGCTCAAATTGGCGCTTGGAGCCGCAGCGTTGGCGGTAGACCCCGGCTTGTTCCTGATTGCCGCCCCGGCGCAGTCGCGCCCGGCCGGCGTTGCGGCGAGCGATTCGCAACGCTGGGGCCTCTTGATCGACGTATCGCGTTGCGCCGAAGGCTGTACGCGGTGTGTGCAAGCTTGCAGTGCCGAGCACGGCTGGCGCGGGGGCGGCCCACCCGGCCTGGATCCGCAGTGGATCCGCGTGCTGTCGGCGACCGACCCGGAAACGGGACGGAGCGTTCGAGCGCCGCTGATGTGTCAGCACTGCGCCCGGCCGCCCTGCGCCGATGTCTGTCCGACTAAGGCGACCTTCCGGAGGGCCGATAGCGTCGTCCTGGTCGATCGCCACCGGTGCATCGGCTGCCGCTATTGCGTGATGGCCTGTCCGTTCGGCGTTCGCTTCTTCCTCGGCGACAACGTCAGTGACCGGGAGCGGCGCAGCCCGCGCGGCAAAGGGACGGCGGAGGGCTGCACGCTGTGCGTCCATCGCATCGACGAGGGCCGCCAGCCGGCATGCGTCGAGGCCTGCCCCGGCGCGATGATGTTCGGCGACCTCAACGATCCGAAGAGCCCGATCCGCGAGGTGCTCGCTGGGCAGGGCGCGAGGCGGCTGCGCGGCAATCTCGCGCTCGGCCAGGGCGTCCAATACCGGGGCTTGTAGAGGCAGAGAGAGAAGAGATGACCGCGATTGCCTTCGACAACCTCACTGCCTCGCCTCGAAGGCTGTGGCCAGCCGTCATCGTGCTCGGCGCTGCGCTGCTCGCGGGCGGCCTCGCTGTGCTCGTCATCGAGACTCAGGGCCATCATGTCACCGGAATGACCAACCGGGTCCCGTGGGGCCTGCCGCACGTGGTCGCCTATTTCCTTATTCTCTCCGCCTCGGGCGCCCTCAATGTCGCGATGGTGGCCTCGGTGTTCCGGCAAAAAGCCTATGAGCCGCTTGCGCCGTTTTCCGCACTGCTCGCGATTGCGCTTCTTGCCGGAGGCTTGAGCATTCTCGTGCTCGATCTCGGCCGTCCGGATCGGTTGACGCTGACCATGCAGTCTCCCAATCCGCGTTCGATCTTCGCTTGGAATGTCGTGCTCTACACCGGCTTCGTCGCGATCACCGCGGCCTATCTTGTCACTTTGCTGGATCGACGATTTGCGCGTTTCTTCGGCGTGACGAGCAACGCTGCATTCCTCTGGCGCTTCGTGCTGACCACCGGCACCGGCCTCGATCTCGGCATCCTGATCGCCCGCGAGGAGCTCAACTCGGCGGTTTTTGCGCCGATGTTCATCTCGTTCTCTCTGACCTTTGGGCTGGCCGTATTCTTGCTGGTTCTGCCTGCGGCGGCATGGCTTTCCGGCGGCGCGCCCGATCATGCGTTGATGCAACGGCTTGGCCGCCTGCTCGCACTGTTCCTCGCCGTCTCGTTCTACTTTTCCGCAGTAACGCATGCTTTCAACCTTTACGCTGTGCCGACGCGGTCGCTTGAGCGGTTCTTGCTTTTCCAAGGCGACCTCTACACCGTGCTTTTCTGGGTCGGTCAGGTCCTGCTTGGCACGGTCACGCCTTTGCTGCTCGTTTATCGCAAGCAGCCGATCGCCGCCGCCGCTGCGGTCGTCCTCGGCGCGCTCGCGACGCTCTATCTCTACGTCATCGTGAGTCAGGCCTATCCGCAGCCGGTGCTGCCAGGATTGCAGGTCACTTCTGCCTGGGGCGACGGGTCGGTCGCATCCTACGGGCCGTCCGCCGCGGAGTTTTTCCTCGGCCTTGGCGGCGTTGCAGTCGCGCTCGCCGCGCTGCTCGCCGGCTGCCTGCTGTTCCGGATCGTACCGATAGACCTAGCGCGTGCGGCGGCGCCAAGCGCCGCCCTGCGCGCGGCCGCCTGATGAGGAGAGCCTCGACCATGTCGCGTCTGTTCATTTCTGCGGCTCGCAAATCGTCCGGCAAGACGACCGTGTCGCTCGGACTCTGCGCGGCGCTGCGGGCCCGCGGTCGCACCGTGCAGCCGTTCAAGAAAGGCCCTGACTTCATCGACCCGCTCTGGCTCACCGCGGCGGCGGGAACGCCCTGCCACAATCTCGATCGCCATATGATGAGCGAGCAGGACATCCTCTCGCTTTACGGCGAGCAGGCGCGTTCGGCCGATATCTGCGTGATCGAAGGAAATAAAGGCCTGTTCGATGGCATGTCGACCGACGGCCATGACTCAAGCGCGGCGCTCGCGCGGCTTCTCGCTGCTCCGGTCGTGTTGGTTATCGACGCCGAGGGCATCACCAGGGGGGTCGCGCCGCTGGTGATCGGCTATCGCGCCTTCGATCCCGGCGTCGACATCGCAGGGGTGATTCTGAACAAGGTCGCAAACAGCCGGCACGAGACCAAGCTCCGTAACGCCATCGAGGCCTACACCGACCTTCCCGTTCTGGGCGCCATCTATCGCTCGCCCGACATCCAGATTCTCGAACGGCATCTCGGCCTCATCCCGGCAAATGAAGCCGCCGAGTCGCAGGCCAAGATCGCGACCATCGCCGCGGCGGTCGCGGCGCAGGTCAATATTGACCGGTTGACTGCGATCGCGGATGCGGCGCCGCGCATGCGCATCATGCACCGCCCGATCCCGCCGACCGCGCCTGGCCCGCGGCGACGCGTCGGCGTCGCGCGAGACGCCGCCTTCGGCTTCTACTATCATGACGACCTCGAGAGCCTGTCCGCGAACGGCTTCGATCCGATCTATTTCAACACGCTCAAGGATCGGAACCTGCCGCCACGCCTCGACGGGCTGTTTATCGGAGGAGGATTTCCGGAAACGCATATGGACGGCCTTCAGGCCAATTTCGAACTGCGCGTCGAAATCCGCGCTGCGGTCGCCTGCGGCCTTCCCATCTATGCCGAGTGCGGCGGGCTGATGTATCTATCGCGAAGCATTGGCTGGCAGGGCCGTCGATGCTCGATGGTCGGCGCGGTCGAAGCGGATGCGGTGATGCACGGGCGTCCGAAGGGCAAGGGCTATGTCGTGCTTGAGGAAACCGAGCACACGCCCTGGCCGGCTGCGGCGGGCGCGCGCGGGCGGATCGCGGCCCACGAGTTCCACTTCGCGGCGCTGGAAAATCTGCCCGGTAATGCCCGCTTCGCCTACCGCATCCTGCGCGGCCAAGGCATCACTGGACGCCATGACGGCATCGTCACCGCGAACACGCTCGCCTCGTTCAGCCACCAGCGCAGCGTCGGCGTTGAGCCCTGGCCGGCGCGCTTCGCGGCTTTCATGCGCCGCTGCGCCGCCGAGCGCAATGCGCCCATCCCGATCAAAACCAGCGCGCCGTCCACAGGAGACCCATTCTGATGTCTAAGCGCACAACTATCGATGCCCGAAGCTGTTTCTGTCCCGGTCCGATGATGGAACTGATCGCGTCGCTCAAGCAGCACACGGTGGGCGACGAAGTCGAAGTCTTGTCGCGTGACAAGGGATCGACCAACGATATTCCCGCCTGGACCAAGAAAGTCGGGCATCAACATGTCTCGACCGAGCAGCACGGCGATTACTGGTCGATCGTCGTCAAGAAAATGAAGTGAACAGACGATTCGCCAAGATCGCGTGGCAATCGGCGCGTCAGCAACGGCGCGACCGCAAGAGGAGAAATCCAAGAGGAGGTTATTATGCGAGCGAAAATACTCATTCTCGGAAGCGGAATGGGCGGCACTATCGTCGCCAATAGCTTGGCACGCAAGCTGTCCGACGAAATGCGCACCGGCAGCGTCAGTGTCACCGTGCTTGGCACCACCACCAAGCACATGTATCAGCCGGGGCTTCTCTATGTCCCCTTCGGGCGCGCGCGCGAGACGGAATTGTGCCGCGACGAGCGCTCGATTCTCGACCGTAGAATCAATTTCCTGGTCGACCCCGCCAAGCGCATCGACGTCGACAACAACGTCGTCCATGCCGAATCCGGCAAGGCCTATGACTACGACTTCCTGGTCATCGCCACCGGCTCGAGGCTTGCTCCGGATATGGTTCCCGGACTCGCCGAGGGCGCCCACCAGTTCTATGAACTCGAAGGGGCCCGCAAATTGCGCGACGCTCTTGATGCCTTCGAAGGCGGCAAGATCGTTGTCAATATCAATGTCCCGCATAAGTGCCCGGTCGCGCCGCTCGAAATTACCCTCATGATCGACGAGCATCTGAAGCAGCGCGGGCGCGCCGACAAGTTCGAGATCACCTACACCTATCCGATCGGCAGGGTGCACGGCCTGGAGCCGGTGGCGCACTGGGCACTGCCCGAATTCGAACGTCGTGGGATCAAGTATCAGACCTTCTTCAACACCAAGGAAGTCGATCCCGCAAAGAAGCAGATCACGTCGGAGGAAGGCGATACGTTCGACTACGATCTTCTAATCACCATTCCACCGCATCGCGGCGCGCAAGTGATCGAGGACTCAGGCCTTGGCGCTGGAGGCTGGATTCCGACCAATCCCAAGACTTTACTGCGCGAAGGATCAAAGAACATCTTCGTGATCGGCGACACCACCAATATCCCGATCTCCAAAGCCGGTTCGACCGCGCATTTCCAGGCCGATACCGTGATCGAGAACCTGACCTTGATGATCCAGGAGGGGCGCTGGCTGCGCGAATATGACGGCAAGGTGTTCTGCTTCATCGAGACCGGGATGAGCGCTGGCACCTATATCTGGTTCAATTATAACACCCCGCCGAAGCCGACACCGCCGACGCAGATGGTCCACTGGGCGAAGCTCGCCTACAACCGGATGTATTGGCTGTCGGCCGGCGGGCTTCTGTAGCAAGAAGCCGGGAGAAAACTTATGGATACGCTTGTGAGGGATGTGCCTTCCTATTCGGCGGTGGAGGGCATGCTTGATGCGGCTGCCGCCGCGCTTACCGACTCCATGGTCGAGCGGCTGGCGACGACCGTCTCAACCGGCCTTGAGATTCTGGACCGCGTGAATAATCCCGATACGCGCGCGGCCCTGCATCGGATGATCGACGGGCTGACCACTATGCACACGACCGGCTCGCTCGACATGGTTTTTGAGGCCGCCCAGGTCATTGAGGCTGCGCGCGCCGCCATGACCGACGAAATGATCGAGCGCCTCTATCATACGATCGAGGTGATGGCGAACAATCTGGCAACGGCGGAAATCGCGGAACTCGCCCGCAACACCGAAATGTCGTTATACGACGCGGCGCGCCAGTGCGACAGCGACAAGGGGCCGAAGTCGATGGTCGGGCTGGTTCGCCTGCTGCTCAGGCCGGAGACCATGCAAACGCTCAATCTGCTGCTCGCCTTCGGCAACGCGATGCGCCACCGCGTGGAGGCCCCGAACGGCGATGCGCGAGGCGGACTAAGCTAGGCCACACTAGCCGCAGCGACGCGGTTTAGCGCGGTCTGAACGCGCCCGCAGACCGGATCCGCTCGCGGGTGAGGTCTAGCTTTTTTTGAATGGAGGGGCCCGCATCGCTTGACGCAATCCGCCCACGGCGCGCCGATAGCGGTTCGGTTGGCGCGCCATAGCGCGTTCGTTGTTCGTCGCAGGCACCGGCCGCGCTCGTCAAGTATGGACGCGCTTTTCGCCCCGTCGCTTACGCGATTCGTTCCTGTCAGACTCCCGTTCGTCGGGCGAGAACATACGGTAAAGCATCTCAAGCACGATCGGCGTTTCCTGGCCACTGAGCGAGTAGCAGATTGTCTTGCCGTCGCGGCGGGTGTCGACCAGCTTGTCGCGGCGCAACAGCGCCAGATGCTGCGATAGCGCCGATTGCGACAATCCGACGACCTTCTCGATTTCGTTGACGCAACGTTCGCCGTCCAACAATTCGCATAAGATCAGAAGGCGATTTTCGTTGGCCAACGCCTTCAACAGCGTAGCCGCGCGCTCGGTGTTGATCCGTGGTGGTTTTATTCGTTTCACGACAGGCTATCGGCGTTCTTGTGAGTCGCTCGACCGCGTAAACAGGCGCGTAGAGACGAACCGCGCTGCCGCATCAGGCATGAGAAGATCACATCTTCGCTTCGCTTTTGCAAGGGGCTGAACGCATCGCCCCCATGGGTTCGGGACGGCGCCGCCACGGAACCGGCACCATGAGAGCATCTATCATCTGACTTTCCTTTATTTGCTATTTGCCGCCGGCCGAGTGCGGCTCACGGCTCGAAGGCTTCCTGCTCGTAAGGAAACCCCGAACAAGAGCGCCGACTGGCCGAGATGGGTCAGCAGATACTCGAAGATGTCGCCCTTGACGTCGGGCCGAGGCGGCGAAACTCGATCGAATCGATCCCGTCGATCACCTGCTTCAGGACGTTGGGGTCGACGATCTCCAGCACCGCATCACGAAAATATTCCGCGACTTGGGGCTCCTCTTTGACGAGCGAGGCCATATAGGGAAACACGTCGTCGCGCAAGAAATCACGCAGTTCGGCACCGCTCTTGAACCGCCACTTTTGCCAACGGAAGCGCGATGCCTGCGGCGGAAACAGGGAGACGCCGTTGCCATTGCTCCCTTTCAGACGGGTGAGCTGTTCCCGGCTCGACTCCTCCTCATCGAGCAGCTTTAGATAGATCAGGTAGGAGATTTGCTCGATGGTGACGCCGCCCGCCCACAGGATATCGGTAATTCGCGCAAGCTTACGTCGAAGGTCTTGATTCATCGTGTGCCCCTCATGCAGTGGCCTTCCGCTGGAAGACTGAACGGTTCAGATCGGCCACCATATCCTTCAGTCCTTGCTCACCAAACAGCTCGATCCCGAGGCCGGCGGCGTTGAGAATGGAGAGCGGCGGCGCGAAGAGGTCCTCGAGCTCGATCCGTCCCTTGGCGATGCCACGATTCTTGAGGAGCGATAGATACTGCGCCTGTTCGGGTGTGATCGAGTTGGATACCAGC
>Ga0315540_10001151_pt1 | contig 15154 bp, 15 predicted proteins | sample SalMarSW160110MG_FD_203677 | JGI IMG/M metagenome (GOLD analysis project Ga0315540, IMG submission 203677) | Salt marsh sediment microbial communities from the Plum Island Ecosystem LTER, Massachusetts, United States - Salt Marsh Sediment SW1601-10 ... | reverse complement strand
ATTCTTCTTCAAAAAAAAGGAGGAGAAAATGGATACAACATGTAAAAAAGCTTTTCTTATAATTATCGGATTACCTTCGCTTATATTTCTTGTTTTTGCATGGATTGTATTGGGAGAAGAAAAAATTAGAGCTGGATGGTTTTATGGAATTTTTGATGACCTCAGTATAATGTGGCTCCCAACAATACTTTATTTAATTGTAGGAGGAATCATTGATATATATCTATTTAATGGTTCGCTGTTTAACTGCCGGGAAAAGAAAATTTATAAAAAATAATATTGAGTAAATTATTACAAGCTGTTGAAGGCGGGAAAATTAAAATTTTTAATTATCTCTATCATTCTCAATCTGAGTGATTTTATCCAATCTTCTCTGATGTCTGCCACCTCCGAAGTTCGTTGTGAGCCAGGCATCAAGAATTGATTTGGCTGTCTCTTCCCCTATTGTTTTTGCACCGATGACAAGTATGTTGGCATTATTGTGCTCTCTCGCGCTTCGTGCAGAGAATTCATTGTAACAGGTTGCTGCACGAATGCTTTTAAGTTTGTTCGCTGTTATTGCGGAAGGGATCCCGGTTGCGTCGATAACTATTCCCCAGTCAACTTCTCTTCCTTTTACTTTTTTTGCAACGGCGTACGCAAAGTCAGGATAGTCGCACGATTTTTCATCGTAGGTACCGACGTCAGTGAGTTTAAATCCTTTATCGGTTAAAATTTTTGATAAGACACTTTTTAATTTAAAGCCCGTGTGATCACTTCCGATTGCAACACTTTTCGACACAAGAGATTTTATAATTCCGGGATCGCTTGCATTAATTTTCTCAGCTTCTTCCTTCGAAATAATTTTTATACCGAGCTGCTTAATTCTATCCTTTGCTCCGGGTGTAAGAATATCATTAGGCCCCACAGGCAGAACTGTCCCGCCTTCTTTTGCAAACCGAATTATGTCAGATTCAGTAACTAATTTTTTCATAAGCAAAATATATCTTTAACCAATGTCTTGTCATTTCGACGCGCCTGCCTTTCAGGTCAGGAGAAATCTTGTGCTTTGAAAAAGATTTCTCTCCCGTTAACTCTGCCTACCGTTAGCCTGAGTGGATTCAAAACGACAGCTATATTAGCTTTTTACCCCTACAAATATTTTGTAAGCTTATTAACTTTAAGATGCTCAACAACTTTTTTAACATTTTGTCCCTGGTCCCTCCTGCAGATCAGCAAAGCATCTTTTGTGTTTATGATAATCAGGTTATCTACACCTATAACAGCAGCAAATTTATCAGGGGAGTAAATATACGAATCGACAACCATATCTGTAAATATATCTCCCATTTTTGCAATCCCGTTTTCATCTTTTGTGGAAAGATTGAAAACCTCTTCCCAACTTCCTACATCGCTCCAGGAAAATGTCCCCTTGGTGAGATATACTTTCTGGGATTTTTCCATTATTCCGTAGTCGATAGATATATTTTTCAATTGTCCATATACAGTTGTAAGTGTTTTACTGTATTCCGGCTTATTAATATCTTTACTTATTTTTACCAGTCCCTCGTGAAGGTCGGGCAAATATAAACGGATTTCATCAATAATTGTATCAACCCGCCAGATGAACATACCACTGTTCCACATAAACTCACCGCTTTCCAGAAAGCGTACTGCGGTTGCGTAGTTTGGCTTTTCTGCAAAACTAAGTACGCTGTAAATGTTATCAGAAACATGCGATTCATCAATCTGAATATATCCGTAACCTGTTTCTGGTCTGGTCGGTTTGATTCCAATTGTTACAAGGCCTTTTGATTCATACGCAAATTTTGCTGCATTTTTTAGTGTCCTGTGAAATTCATTTTTCTCTTTGATTATATGGTCAGCAGGAAGAATAATAGTAACCCCGTCTTTCGATTTTTCCCGTACTATAACTGAAGCGAGACCTATGCAGGCTGCAGTATTCCTGCCAAAAGGTTCCTCAATTATATTTTCAGCCGGAATATTTTTTAGCTGATTAATAACTTCGGGTCTCTGTACCTTATTTGTGATCACGAAAATATTTTCATTTTCAACCAGACCTTTGAGTCTCTCCACCGTATCCTGGATCATCGTATTCTCTCCGAATATTTTCAACAATTGCTTCGGTGTTTTTTCAGTACTCCTAGGCCAGAACCTTGAGCCTATTCCGCCTGCCATTATAACTGCAAATATTTCCATTAAATAAGACCTTTTACTTTAATTGATTGAATTTCTCTCCCGAACTCTTCTGCACGATTAAGGTAGCTTGTAATATCAACCTCCTTCCCTCTTACAACTGCAACTATTACAATCAGGCATGCTCTCATTGATTCCATCACATCTCTCCCGGGCATTAAATCTCTCGTCTTTATTAATAACATTGCCTTTGCAAGTACCTGGTGCATGTTTGCTATTATATCAAATCCTATTTTAGCTGAAAGTTCTCCATTGTTTATCATAGTTTTAGAGAAACCATTCAATTCATCAGGATCTCCAGGTTCACCTCTTGACAATCTCTTCAACATACTATCTATCGGTTTAATTGGTTTTAATATTTCAGCCTCATAATTCTGAAAGAAGTCTTCTTCTTCCTTTTTATCTTCTTCAAAAATTATATTTTCTTTTTCTATATCAGTTTCTGATTTGAAGGGTCTATCCACAGGTTTTTCAGTAGTGTTATAAGACACTTTACCTTTTAAAAGGTCAATGCTGATTTCATCTTTTGTTATACTTCTCTCGATATCCGGGTTGGTCTCACCATTTTCTATTTTTTCAAGCGCCATTTGAAAATTATAAGGATTTACCATATCGAGCATTGAACTTAGATCCCTGATTAAAAATCTGCTGTGATCTCTTATTTTATCCGAAAGCCTGAATAAATCAACCGGGCTGCTTGTCAGATACTCGTAAATTTCGTCCAATCTTATTGCAAATGTGGAAAGCACAGTTATCTTTTTCATTTGTTTTATAAACTGTCCAAGATCACCAGATTTTGCTATGGCTTCACGAAGCAATGCTACAACTTCAATCTTGCCGGTACTGAGTCTAAGATTGTTTGCAGCAGAAGAAATAGTTTGAACAATATATTGTTTAACAAAATCCATACTTTAGTTAATTACCCTTATAAACTCTTTCTATTCGTTTCCCAATTACGCAGGTTATTTCATAAGGAATTGTATTTAAAACTTTACACCAATCCCACGCTGTAACTTTTTTATTTTTTTCATCTCCTAAGATAGTGACTTTATCACCAACTTTTATATTATCATTATTAATATTGAACATTATTCTGTCCATCGAAACTGTGCCGATTTGCTGATATTTTTTCCCTGTTATTATTGCCTGAACCTTATTTGATAATCCCCTGTTGAATCCATCCGCATAACCAAGAGGCACAGAAATAATATTTGTTTTTTCCTTTGCAGTGAATTTTCTTCCGTAGCTTACAGTATCGCCCTTATTAATTTCACTTTTAGAACTTACCTTAGAAATTATCGACATTACAGGTTCAAGCTTAATTGATTCTGTTGTATCCAGTGAAGGATAATATCCGTACATTAAGATTCCCGGACGAACCATATCGTAATAAGATTCCGGGAGATCAAGTATCGCACCCGAATTTGCAGCATGTTTCAATCCGGTTTTTATGTCATTTCTTTCTAGCTTTTTTAGAAGATCATTAAATCTTTTTACCTGCAGTCTTGGAAAAGTTTTATTTTTTTCCTCAGAATTCGCAAAATGTGTGTATATGCCATCAATCTCGAAATCCTTATCATTGTTTATTTTTCTAACAAAATCAAATGCTTGGGAGTGATGGATTCCCAACCGGTTCATTCCTGTATTAACTTTAATATGAACTTTAACCTTTTTCTTCCCGTTTCTCTTGCTCCCCTGCTTCAGGTTCCTGATATGCTCCTTAGCAAATACAGTAGCAATAAGATTATACCTGAATAAATCATCAACCTGATCTTTTGCGAATGGTTCGAATACGAGAATTGGCTCCTTAATCCCTGCTTTTCTTAGTTCGACAGCTTCATCGGGAAAAGCCACTGCAAAGTATTCTGGTCTCTTTTTGCCCAGCGAAGACAAAAATCCAGCCGTCTCCCTTATACCGTGCCCGTAAGCATCGGCTTTTACTACTGCCATAATTTTTACGTTTTTGGTCTTCTTTCGTATGTTAAAAAAATTCTTTTTTAACTTAGAAAGGTCTATTACCGCGTAAGAAAGGTGCATTGGAACAATAATTATTATTAATAAAATATACTTTTTATTGAAGTTATAATCAATTTGAGAAAAATCACAACTATAAAATCCAGCTTTCTTATTTACAGATATAAAGAAAAATTATGAGCACTTTGACAAAAATTTTTCTAATTTCTTCTCTTTATTAGGAATATTGATTTTTTTACACTAATTAATTTCTTATTTTTGAAAATAAACAAATTCAAATATATCAAATTACTGCGAATTTGTAGAATAATAATGCTTGCGAAATAAGTGGTATATATATTGTTAGAGATTGTGCGATATAGAAAAATAGAACAGGTTTTTAAAGAGTTTAATCTAAAAAAGTATAGCCGTTTCTAATTATTTTACAATAAATTATTTCAAATATGCTAACTGAGTTCGGCAAAATTTTCATATTCTTCCTGGTCGCAATCCTGTTCGTTGTAGTTGCAGTGTTAGCATCTAAATTTCTCCGTCCTTCCCGTCCGACAAAAGAAAAACTTTTAACTTATGAATGCGGTGAAAATGCAGAAGGCTCACCGTGGGTAAAATTTAATATAAGATTCTATGTTGTCGCATTAATATTCTTAATATTTGATGTAGAAGTAGTGCTGCTTATTCCATGGGCAATGGTTTACAAACAATTTGGAATTGCAGGATTTCTGGTAGGCGCTGTATTCCTCTTCCTGCTTGGCCTTGGGATGGCATACGAGTGGAGAAAAGGCGACCTTGAATGGGAAAGACCGAGAATTGTTGTACCTCATACTAAAAAAGATTCTCCGGAAGTAAAAATTCCAGTTAATACATAGGCTTAACATTTTATGGGTTTATTAGACAAGCAATTTACCGACGACAATATTGTAATTGCAAAAGTTGAAGATCTTTTAAATTGGGCAAGACTTTCTTCTCTATGGCAGATGGGATTCGGACTCGCCTGCTGCGCCATTGAAATGATGGCAACTTCCGCTTCACATTATGACTTCGATCGCTTCGGTGTTATTCCAAGGCCTTCACCAAGACAATCAGATGTAATCATTGTTTCAGGAACTGTTACTCTCAAAATGGCAATCCGTATTAAAAGATTATATGAACAAATGCCTGATCCTAAATATGTTATTTCTATGGGAAGTTGTTCAAACTGCGGAGGTCCTTACTGGGAACATGGTTATCACGTTCTCAAAGGCGTTGACAGAATAATTCCTGTCGATGTTTACGTACCGGGATGTCCTCCAAGACCCGAAGCTCTGTTGGAAGGCTTGTTGAAATTGCAGGAAAAGATTAGAAACGAATCATTGGTTAAGAAATCAGCATGAAAACTACTGAAGAAATATTCAACCTGTTAAAAGAAAAATTTGGCGATAGTATAATCGAACTAAAAACTGACATTCCAATTGAACAGTTTATAGTAGTTAATCCACTTGAGATCGATAAGATCTGCAATTTTTTAATTTCAGATAATGATTTAGCATTTGACAGCCTGATGAACCTTTCAGGTGTTGATGATGCTAACGGTGAAAAGAAAACTGATGAGTCCGGCAATACTCAAACAACTGGTGGAACATTAAGCGTTTTCTATCATCTTGAATCGACTTCACTACGACATAAATTAGTTCTAAAAGCATCAACGTCTATAGAAAACCCTGAAGTATCTTCAGTCGCTGAAATATGGAGAGTAGCAGACTGGCACGAAAGAGAAGCTTATGACCTTTTGGGAATTAAATTTTTGAATCATCCTGACCTTAGAAGAATTTTAATGCCCTACGACTGGGAGGCAGGACATCCGTTACGTAAAGACTATAAAAATCCTGAATATTACCAGGGGATGAAAGTTCCATATTAATTCAGGTAAATAAATAAAAAATGGCAGCAGATATAGAAAATAAAACTACTACAAACGAAAAGCTGAAAACTGAGGAAATGATCCTCAATATGGGCCCTCAGCACCCTTCTACTCATGGTGTGCTCAGACTCGAGCTTCAGCTTGAAGGCGAGTTAATAGTAAATGTTAAGCCACACATCGGTTATCTTCACAGGTGTTTTGAGAAACATGCAGAAGCAATGACCTACCCACAGGTAATTCCATACACTGACAGGATGGATTATCTCGCTTCAATGTATAATGAATTTGGTTACGCCGTCGCAGTTGAAAAACTGCTCGATATCAAAGTTCCTGAAAGAGTGGAATATATAAGAGTGATAATGGGTGAACTTCAAAGAATTGCATCACATCTTGTTGCTCTTGGAACTTACGGTGCCGATATTGGTGCAGTTACTCCTTTCCTCTTCTGTTTCCGCGACCGTGAAAAAATATTGAGCCTTTTTGAAATGACTTGCGGCGCCAGGCTTTTATACAATTACATTTGGGTTGGAGGAGTCAGCCACGATCTACATCATGATTTCTTGAGACTCACAAAAGATTTCGTTGATTATTTCAGACCTAAAATAAAAGAGTTGAACGATCTGCTTTCTTTCAACAAAATTTTTATTGAACGAACTGCGAATGTCGGAATTCTTCCGCTTGATACTGCAATTAACTATGGAATAACCGGGCCGATGCTCAGGGCTTCAGGTATGAAATGGGATCTAAGAAAAGATGACCCTTATTCGATTTATGACAAGTTTGATTTTGATATTCCGGTTGGCGATGGAAGAATGGGAACAGTCGGCGATAGCTGGGACAGGTACTTTGTCCGCGTTCTGGAAATGGAACAAAGTTTAAGAATAATTGAACAGGCAATTGCACAAATTCCCGAAGGCGATGTTACTTCTGCAATTCCCAAAAGGATTAAACCGGTTGTTGGCCAGGTTTATTCCCGTGTTGAAGGTCCGCGCGGTGAGCTCGGGTATTTTATTATAAGTAACGGAACTGTAAATCCATTCAGAGTAAAAGTAAGAGCACCTTCATTTGTGAACCTTGCAGTTATAAACGAATTGTGCAAAGGACACCTTGTTGCCGACGTAATTACAGTTCTTGGAAGTATCGATATTGTACTAGGAGATGTGGACAGATGATTTACGATTTCTTCTATAATTTAACCGGTAGTCAGATTCTTGCTTATGTTATAGGAAGTCTTTTACCACTGTTCATTTTCATTCTCCCCTTTGCTCTCGTTGCAGTTCTTCTCGAACGAAAGGTTTCTGCTCATATGCAGGACAGGCTAGGTCCGATGAGAGTCGGTTTTCACGGAATACTTCAAACAGTTGCTGATATTTTAAAGCTAATTCAGAAAGAAGATATTGTTGCTTCACCAAACGATAAACCGTTGTTCAATCTTGCACCTGTTTTAGTTTTTGCAGGAAGTTATACAGCATTCGCTGCTATTCCTTTTACGAGTGCATTTATCGGCTCAAACATTGACCTCGGAATAATTTTTATAATCGCAATTACAGGACTTGTAGTTGCGGGAATTTTAATGGCGGGATGGGCTTCTAATAATAAATACACGTTGCTTGGAGCTATGAGGTCCGCTGCTCAAATAATCAGCTATGAAATTCCAACAATACTCGTTGTTTTAACTTTAATAATGATAACCGGAACTGCAAGTCTTAACAAATTAAGTGAAATGCAGAGCGGGCATTTCTGGAACTGGATGATCTTGGGCGGTCCCGGACTTTCGCTTACAAAATTTCTCTTCATCCCTTTTATGATCATCGGTTTTGTGATTATTTACATAAGCACTCTTGCAGAAGTGAACAGAACTCCTTTTGATATTCCTGAAGCTGAGTCAGAGCTTGTTTCGGGTTATCACACTGAATATTCAGGGATGAAGTTCGCAATGTTCTTTCTTGCAGAATATGCAAACATGTTCGCAGTCTCAGCCATAGTTGTTGCATTATTTTTCGGGGGATACCAATCCCCTGTCGGATATCTTGGTAACACATTCCACCTTCCGTGGCTTATTCCTATTGAACAATTTTTCTGGTTCACATTCAAAGGCGTTTTCTTTGTAGTTGTTCAAATGTGGCTGCGATGGACTCTTCCAAGATTGAGAGTCGATCAGTTAATGGCTGTTTGCTGGAAATATTTAATACCAATTGCATTCGTTAATCTTTTAATTGTCGGGTTGATAACGGTTCTATAATATGAGTCAATATTTCAAAAATATCTGGTCTGCAATTTCAACAGTTTCTATCGGAATGAAGGTTACATTCAAACATTTGTTTGTACCGGCTGTAACAATTCAATATCCTGATGTAAAGCTCGAATTGCCAGAACGCGAAAGGAACAGACTTTATATGAATATGGATGACTGCATCGGCTGCGACCAGTGTGCACGTGCCTGTCCTGTTAACTGTATAGAAATTGAGACTGTAAAATCTCTTCCGGATGAGGATCTTGGCAAAACATCCAATGGGAAAAGAAAAGCTCTCTGGGTAACCAAGTTTAATATTGATATTGCAAAATGCTGCTATTGCCAGCTATGTGTATTCCCCTGCCCGACTGAATGTATTTACATGACAGATGTTTATGAATTTTCAGAGTTTAAAAGAGATAATCTGATTTACGATTATGCAACATTATCACCGGAAGAGAGAGTCCAGAAAAAAGTGAACTATGAAAAGTTTGAAGCTGAAAAGGCTGCACAGAAAGCAGCAGCAGCCGCTGCTGCAGCCGCTAAAAAAGCTGAAGAAGATAAAGCTAAAGCAGAAAACAAGGAAGTGAAACCGGAGAATAAAGAAATTAAACCGGAAACCAAGGCTACAGATACGGAGAGTAAAGAGACGAAAACAGATGACAAGACAACTAGTTCCGGAAATAATGAAACTAAACCAGAAAACAAAGAAGATAAAACAGAATAACTTATGAACATTTATGATATAATATTTTACCTTTTCGGAGCCGTTACCATTTTATCTGCATTCTTTGTTGTTACGAGCAGAAACATAATCCATTCAGCATTCTATTTACTTTTTACATTCTTTGGTGTTGCAGGACTTTACGTTCTATTAGGAGCTGATTTTGTCGCCGTTGTTCAGTTAATTGTTTATGTAGGCGGTATTCTTATCCTTTTACTCTTCGGAGTGATGCTTACAAACAAGATTACCAGTGTTAATATTAAAACCGGAACGCTTCAAATAATTCCTGCTGCAATAGCGGTGGTTGCGTTCATGTATTTATTGATCACCACCCTTTTGAATACAGGATGGAAAACTACTGCAAACCCTGTTGACGTTCCTTCAACTCAAAGTTTGGGAATATTATTAATTACCCAATATGCAGTAGTTTTTGAATTACTCGGAATTGTACTGCTGATAGCTCTGATTGGAGCGGCATCAATGGCAAGGAAATAATTTTATGACACACGTTGGATTAAGTCAATATTTGGTTATCAGTTCGATCCTCTTTTGTCTGGGAATCTTCGGAATCATTACAAGAAAAAATGCCGTAATGGTTTTAATGGGAATTGAATTAATATTGAATTCAGCGAACATAAATTTTATCGCTTTTGCGCGTTACGGGAATTTCGGATTTCAGGGACAATTAATAGCACTTTTTGTAATTGTTCTCGCTGCAGCTGAAGCAGCAATTGCACTGGCTATAGTTTTGAATATTTATAAAACTTTCTCAAACATCAATGTTGATGAGATTGATAATCTTAAAGATTGACAAATATGACTGAAGCATTACTAATAAAACTTTCAATTGTAATCCTCTTCCTTCCTTTAATCGGATTCATTGTTACATTATTCTTTGCGAAGAAGATTAAGAAAGTATATCTCTTTGAAATTGTAATTATCATAGCCACGTTTATACTTTCCGTGATATTACTTTATTCAAAACTTGCTTACTACCAAAACAGTAATATTACTTCAGAATTTCAGTGGATTAATCTCGGTATCGGACCCGTAATGGGCAAAGTTACAGTTGATCTTGGATTGTTCCTTGACAATGTAACAGTCATTATGATGTTTGCGGTTGCTCTTATCAGTATGCTTGTACATATATTCTCAATCGGATATATGGAAGGCGATAAGAGATACAACAGGTATTTTGCTTATCTCGGAATTTTTACTTTCTCGATGAGTGGAATTGTACTTACACACAATGTACTGATGATGTACATCTTCTGGGAACTTGTCGGGCTTTCATCCTATTTACTTATCGGATTCTGGTACGAAAAGAAATCAGCATCCGATGCTGCCAAGAAAGCATTTATTGTAAACAGGATCGGAGACATCGGAATGTTTACCGGTATCCTGATTTTGTTCTCAACGTATCACACTTTTACTTTCCAGACTGTTTTTCACCAAATATCGCAAGGTGTTCTTCCTTTTAATAGTGAAACCGGCCTTACTGTAATGGGCATACTTTTGTTCTGCGGAGCAATAGGTAAATCAGCTCAGTTCCCGCTACATGTTTGGTTACCGGATGCAATGGAAGGTCCGACTCCCGTTAGTGCATTAATTCACGCTGCTACAATGGTTGCTGCAGGTGTTTATTTTGTTGTAAGAATGTTTCCTCTTTTAAGTGGAAATGCCCTATTTGTTATAGCAATCATAGGCGCTCTTTCAGCATTTATTCCAGCTACTATTGCGTTAACTCAAAACGATATTAAAAAAGTTCTTGCGTATTCCACAATTAGCCAGTTAGGCTATATGATTCTTGCATTGGGAGTAGGTGCTTATAAATTTGCATTCTTCCATCTGATCACTCACGCATTCTTCAAAGCTTTGCTATTCTTAGGAAGTGGTTCCGTTATTCATGCAATGCATCACGAACAGGATATCAGGAATATGGGCGGACTCAGAAAGAAAATGCCTGTTACTTATGCGACGTTTTTAATTGCATCGCTAGCAATATCAGGAATTCCTTTATTTTCCGGATTCCTGAGTAAAGACGGAATTCTTGCAGGAACTTTTGCATTCGGATATATAACCGGACATTGGTTCTTTGCTGTGGTCGGATATTTTGTTGCGTTGTTAACCGCATTCTATATGTTCAGGCTGGTAATCTTAACATTCCACGGAAAGCCGAGAGATCAGCACAAATATGATCATGCCCACGAATCAAGATTCGTAATGGCAATGCCGCTTGTAGTATTGGCGACATTATCTATCTTCTTCTTTTATACACCGAATCCGGCAAACCCTGAAGCAGGCTGGTTCTTAAACTGGATTAAGGCTCCTGAACTCGTTACTCCTCAATCTGCAAGATATTCATTTATGAGATCTGATGTGAAAGAAACTACTGCGGTAACTGAAATGAAAACAGTAGAAGCAGGTTCGAAAATGATGTACTCCGAAACGTATGAAGACGCATTGCATCATGCACATATACCCGGATTAATTCTTTCTCTGTTGCTTGCCGGCGGCGGTATACTGCTTGCATTTATGTTTTATCAATGGAATAAACTTGATCCCGATAAACTTGCCGAAAGGGTACAACCTCTTTACAAATTATCATTCAACAAATGGTATTTTGATGAGATATACTATGCTTCATTTGTAGCCGGTACAATCGGACTGAGTAGAGCCCTTGCATGGTTTGATAACACCGTTATCGATGGAATAGTAAATTTCTCTGCAACATTCACAAGAGGTTTCTCGAGAGCAAGCGGAAAATTCGACAACATTGTTGTCGATGGACTGGTAAACTTTATGGCTTATCTGAGCGGTTTTATTGGATTGATTTTCAGAAGATTCCAAACAGGCAAAGTTCAGACATATATAGTGCTGGTTATTTTCTCGTTAGTAATTTTATTACTGTTATTTAAGTTTTAAAAAATGTAATTGAATAAATTAGGTAATTAATAAAATGCAAAACATTCCCATCTTAACGTTGATAACTTTCCTCCCGATAGTAGGGATGCTGATTATAATGTTCATGCCGAAAGAGCAGGTAAAACCAATTAAGATCCTCACGCTTATAATTACAGGACTACAGGTTGTTTTTGCTGCTCTGATATTCGCAAATTTTAATTATGCAGCAGGAGGAATAAACGATCCGAATTCATTCCAGTTTGTGGAAAAATTCAGGTGGATCGATATTTCAGGACTTTCGTGGATTGGCAGAATCAAAATCGATTACTTCCTCGGTATCGATGGTCTCAGTGCACCAATGGTTCTGTTAACAGCGATAGTTACTTTTATCGCGACCCTTGCTTCCTGGAATATTCCAAAATCAATTAAAGGATATTTTGCCTTGTTTCTGCTCCTTGATACAGGAATGATGGGTGTTTTTGTGGCACTTGATTTCTTCCTCTTCTACATTTTCTGGGAATTAATGCTGCTCCCGATGTACTTCTTAATTGGTATTTGGGGTGGTCCAAGGAAAGAATATGCAGCTATCAAGTTCTTCTTGTACACATTATTTGGAAGTATTTTTATTTTGTTAGTGATGATTGGGCTCTATTTTAGTTCTACTGAAACATTAGTTGACGGGACTAAGGTTTTTACTTTTAATATGTTAGCAATGATGAATAAAGCTAACTTTACGGCCACAGGAATACTTTCCCCATTCAATCCACATAATTTAAGATTCATAGCTTATATAGCTTTATTTGTTGGATTTGCAATTAAAATACCGATGTTTCCGTTTCATACTTGGTTACCGGATGCACACGTTGAAGCCCCAACAGCAATTAGTGTTATACTTGCAGGCGTGCTCCTGAAAATGGGTACTTACGGAATATTAAGGGTTAGCTATCCCATCTTTCCCGAAATAACCTACCAACTGGCATGGTATATAGGCTTGTTTGGAATGATAAATATAATCTACGGGGCGTTGTGCGCGATGGCGCAACGGGATTTCAAGAAGCTTATTGCCTATTCTTCTGTTTCGCACATGGGTTTTGTCTTACTTGGGATGGCATCTCTTACTACTGCGGGAATCTCAGGTGCAATTCTCCAGATGTTCAACCATGGAACAATTACAGCTATGCTCTTCCTTATTGTAGGAGTTATTTACGACAGAGCACACACAAGAGACATCGATGCCTTTGGAGGTCTTGCCAACCAGATGCCTGTTTACACCGGATTTGTTACTCTTGCATTCTTTGCAGCTATCGGTCTGCCGGGATTAAGCGGCTTCATTTCAGAAGCTTTTGTATTCCTTGGTGCATTCAGCGCTGATGTTATAAGAGTGATAGCAGTAATTTCAACACTTGGTATTCTTTTGGGTGCCGGCTATATGCTCTGGACATTCCAGAGAATTTATATGGGCGAACTAAAAGAGAAATGGACACAATTAAAAGATCTTACTTTCAGAGAATATGCAATGCTTATTCCGCTTTCACTTATAATAATTTTTCTTGGAGTTTATCCATCAGCAATGCTCGATATTATGAATACGACAGTTAATACTATGGTTAACTTTATGCACCATGCACAGACTCTTTATAGTTCGATTGGTGGATTTTAATTTTACTAAATACTAAAGAAAATGAATTCTATTACTGACAGTTTATATCTCATCAAACCTGAAATTGCAGTTGCGATTGTACTGGTTTGCGTTGTTACTTTTAATTTAATATTTAAGAATAAATCAAAAGTACTCCCCTGGCTTTCTATAATCGGGTTGATAGTAACCGGTTATTTTGTAATAGAACAATTCTCATTAAATTCTTTAGCATTTTCCTCGGCTGATTATAAAGGTTTACTTGTCGCCGATCCTTTTGGTGCGTATTTCAAACTTTTGATTATAGTTTCTTCAATACTCGTAATTCTTTTCTCAATTTCAAATAAAGAACTTTATGCTGCTGCTGACCGACTTGGTGAATATTATGCCCTGATATTTGGAATGATACTCGGTATGTTCTTTATGGTTTCGGCAGCCGATCTTATTTTAATTTATTTATCAGTTGAACTCTTATCACTCTCTTCTTACGTTTTAGCAGGATTCACCAAAAAGACTTTGAGAAACAGCGAAGCATCACTTAAGTATGTGATTTACGGAGGTGTTTCGTCCGGAATAATGCTTTTCGGAATTTCAATTGTCTACGGATTGACAGGTACAACCAATCTATATGAAATCAATACGCTGCTACAGGCTCCACAGATAAATCAACTAACTTTGATTTTTGCTGGTATTTTAATCTTTGCAGGTATAGGCTTTAAAATATCTGTAGCACCTTTCCATTTCTGGACACCGGATGTTTATGAAGGAGCTCCTGTTACAATTACAGCTTATCTTTCTGTAGCTAGCAAAGCAGCCGGGTTTGCATTACTGATAAGATTTATTAAAGTTGGATTTATCAAATCGGTTAATGCAGAAGGCTATTGGCAGATAATAAATCTTATTGACTGGAAGAGTTTCTTTATCCTGATATCAATCATTACAATGACATTGGGAAATTTTGCTGCACTGTGGCAGAATAATATGAAGCGACTCCTTGCCTATTCAAGTATTGCACATGCCGGTTATTTAATGCTTGGTTTGGTAGTGATGTCTAATGAAGGCATTCTCGCCGTTCTCATTTATTTTGCCGTTTATACTGTAATGAATCTTGGTGCATTCTTTATTGTTATGCTTATAGCAAATAAAATTGGCAGTGAAGAACTTGACGATTACAAAGGACTCGGCTATTCAACACCTGTTCTTGGAATTTGCTTAGCGATATTTTTAGTTTCACTTACCGGTTTACCTCCTACTGCCGGGTTTATTGCTAAGCTGTATCTGTTTATTGCCCTTGTTGACGCTAAAATGATCGCCGTTGCAATTATCGCTTTACTGAATACCGTAGTATCACTTTATTATTACATCAGGGTTCTGAAGAATATGTACCTTGATAAACCTGAAAAAGAAATTGAAAGATTCTCGGCTTCTGTTCCCAACCTTACTCTGCTGGGAGTACTTGTAGTTCCGATCATATTCTTTGGAATTTACTTCACTCCATTAGTAGAACTTGCAAAAAGCTCGCTAAGCCTGTTTGGATTCTAATAGAACACGATAACACTAGCTGATAATTTCACGCCGATTTTCTATGTG
>Ga0315540_10001148_pt1 | contig 15170 bp, 15 predicted proteins | sample SalMarSW160110MG_FD_203677 | JGI IMG/M metagenome (GOLD analysis project Ga0315540, IMG submission 203677) | Salt marsh sediment microbial communities from the Plum Island Ecosystem LTER, Massachusetts, United States - Salt Marsh Sediment SW1601-10 ... | reverse complement strand
CATTTATTAACCGACATGCGCTTTCGACAGCAGCAACAGGCGCAGGAGCAGAAGCAACAGACAGAGGCGCTGACCAGCATGGCCTATGGGGGCGGGGGCGGTGCCACTCGTTCGCCGGTAGCGCCCCATGCGCCCGCCGCCTATTCGATGACGCCCGAACAGAAGCTCAATCAGCTCGACAAGCTCGCGGCCGGCGGTTATATAACACCCGCCGAATACAAGGCCAGGCGACAGGCGATACTGGATAGCATGTAGCACGGTGGCGTGAGTCCGGCACAGAAACCGGGGAGGCAGGGAACAGCCCCGGTTTCTGTGCTTGCTGACTCACTGAATGATTGCCTGCTATCTCGCACAAGTCGCACTCGCGTTAGAAGTACAGGATGATGCCCGTTGGGCACCGGGCGGAGACTATCCCACACCGACGTAACACGAGGGAGATTGTCATAAGGAAATGGACAAAGAGCTGCGGCGCAATTTAACCGGCGAAATCGACTACGACGAAGAGGCGGAACGGGGCCTCTGGTCAGTACCGCTGCCGGCGACACAGTGGCTCAGGGTGCGACCTGCAGGTCCATGTACCCGCCGACTGCGCCCTGGATCTCGGTAATTGTGACAAAGCGCGCGCCGTAGGCCAGCAGGGGCAGCATACAGTCCAGGCGGTAAGACTTCCCGGAAGCCCCCTCTCGAAGGTGGATTTCGGTAACCGAGACGTCTATGTTGCCCGGTCCTGCCGCTTTTTCATTGTATTCCACGCTGCTGACCGTGAACTTCCCCTTGCGGATCACCTCACCGCCAGCCGTTGCAGCGCCCGTGGACAACCGGCAAAACGGATCGTTGGGCTGAATCCTGCCCTGCGGGTAGAGCCCGGCGTCCTGGAAATCCACGGCGCTGTCACCCGACGGTATGAGGAAATCCTTCACCACTGTGAAGGTCGAATCCGGGGTGACGCTGTGTGGCGCCGCTGCAGGTTGGTCTTTAGCGGTCTGACAACCGGCCAGCGCCGCGGCCAGCAAGACAATAAGTGATCCGAATCTGTACACCAGGTGCTCCTTCGCAAAACGGGGTTCCGGTACTGACCATGGCCAGCCGCATGCACGGCGACGTGCATGCGCCGATTAACGCCGGCACAGGCTCCCGGGGGTCACAGGCCGAACTGGTGCGAAGCATAACCCGACTGTCCGCCAGTAACCAGCCGGAACCTGTATCTTTATCCCGGACAGCAAGATCCGGGTTGGAAATGCCCTCACACCGGCATAATCTGTTCACAGATGGCAACCGAACGCACCCCGATTTCCGACTATGAGCGCATCGCCACGGCGATATCATTCATTAGCGACCGGGTTAACCATCAGCCGACGCTGAATGAGATTGCGGCGCATGTCCATTTGAGTGCATTCCACTTCCAGCGACTGTTCTGTCGTTGGGCAGGCGTCACCCCCAAACGGTTTCTGCAGGTATTGACGCTGGAAAGAGCCAAACAGTTGCTGAGCGAGCCGCGTCCCTTGCTGGAGGTTTCCGACGCGCTCGGCTTGAGCAGCGGCTCGCGCCTGTATGACCATTTTGTTCAACTGGAGGCGCTCACGCCGGGCGAGTTCAAACGGCGCGGGGAGGGCATGACCATCGAGTATGCGGTGCACGACACACCGTTTGGCGAGGCCTTTATCGGCGTGACCCCCAGGGGCATCTGCCAACTTGGCTTCCTGGATGATACGGGTGTCGATAAGCACCTGGCGGATCTATCGGCCAGGTGGCCGCGCGCCCGGCTGTGTGAAAACCACCAGCGGACGCTGCGCCTCATTGACACGATATTCGACGGTCAGGCGAAACCGGATCGCCCATTGTCCCTGTATGTTGCCGGGACCAACTTCCAGATCAACGTCTGGAAAGCCCTGTTGCAGATACCGGCAGGACAAATAGTGAGCTATTCCCGGGTGGCAACGGCCATCGGTCGTCCGCGCACGGCCCGCGCGGTGGGCCTTGCAGTCGGTCAGAACCCGGTTGCTTTCCTGATCCCCTGTCACCGCGTTATCAGGCGAAACGGCGAACTTGGCGGCTATCACTGGGGAGAAACAAGGAAACACGCGATGCATGCCTGGGAGGCGGCAAGATATGAATAGGAAAGGTGCAGCAACTGTCGGTCTGGTTCGACTATAATCTGCAGACCGCCGGCGGCGACTTATGAGACTATTGTCGAGGGCCGGCTTGGCCACTGGCTGAAGCCGACGGCCCGACCCTGAGGGTTGTTCGAATCAACATCTGGAGATGATCAATGAAAAACTTAACATCCATTCTTATGCTGCTCGCGCTGGTAGCCGGCTGCTCAGCACAGGCTCCGGCGCCGGAGAAACAGGTACAGGCGAACCTGGCCAAATCGGTCGACTGCAGCACCGCGGCGGCTGATATCAAAACCCTGACCAGCGAGAAAGCCCGCACGTCCCAGGAAATTGAAGACGGCGCCGGCTCGATTGTTCCCATAGGAGCAGTGGCGCACATATTCGGGGGGAGTGAGAAAGAGAGCCTCGAGATCGGCACCGGCGAATACAACAGGAAGCTTGACGCGAAAATCGCCGAAATCAAGAAGCAGTGCAATATAAAGTAGTTACCTTCCGCAATATTACCGGACCCGCGGCTAACGCACGGGAGTCTGTCACGCCTGACAGACTCCCGATCATTTGGCTGTAACGCTATTGCAATAAATCAGCTACCTTCGCCTGTACCATGCTTATGTACTGTTGCTGTTGGTCAGGCGTAAGCTGCTGATACAAATCGTGCCGCAATTCCAGGCGGTTCACTGTAGCCATTTGTATAATCGCAGTCACTTTATCGACCAGGTGCTCGGCTTTCTGCCGTTCAAACTCTTTGCTGGTCAGGACTTCACGAAGCATGTCCTTGTTGTCAAGCAGGACCTGCCCCGGCGTCGGGACCAGCGACTGTTTCTCCGCGAATCGTTCAAAGATGAGTTGCATCTTCTCAATCTGAGCACCACTAAGATTGAGATCCTGCGCCAGCGCGTCCACTGGATTGCCACTGCCATCCTGGGCGTGTACAGGCGTGATCGTCATCATGGCAATGACGGGGAGAATACGGAACAGCTTGTTCATTTAACACCTCCTGGAAAACATAACGATAATGGAGCGCAGCAACGATCGTCGCCGTCACCACGCAAAGGACAGCGTTGCCAACACGGTATCGGAATCGGAACCGGTCGATTCCTGCGTGCGGGTGCCAACATACTTTATCTTGATTCCGGACTGGCGATTGATCGGGTGAGCATAGGTCAGCGCCCAGCCGATATCCTGCATTCGATCATTTTTGTCGACATTGTCGACGGTGTGTTCTCCGCCATAGTCATAGCCAACACCGGCGCTCAGCCATTGCCCCGGCCTGAAATTATAGCTTAGGTTGCCATAGAGAATATACAGCGGCTCCTGTTCCAGCTTGCTGCCATTGAAGAAATCATCATTATCCGTAAAGAACGCAACTTCAGCGGTGCCTTCCACAGTCCAGTGGTTGCGCGTATGCAGGACACCCACCTGGGGCCGGAAAGCAAAACGGTTGTCGCCGAGATTGATCAGCTTGTCGTCCATGTACTGCCCGGTCGGCAGGCGCACTGCCAGACCAACGCCGACGATGGTTTCGACGTTCATCTTTGCCCGGTAGGCCGCATATTGTTTGCCACTCAGCGGCGGTGCGCCATAGAGGGTCACAGCCAGTCGGACAAAGCTATCCGCCCAGCCGTTTCTGGCCGTCGATGCAGGAGTGCCGCGCAGCAAACCCTTCCATTCCGCGTTCAGGTGTGCCTGGGTAAGATCGATGCGTGCCGATTTGTCGAACAGGTCAAAGGTACGGATGTATTGTCCTGCCCAGGTATCCATGTCCATCTTGACGTCTTCGGCCCGGAGGGTGGGATCGAAGGCGATATCGGCCGAGGTACGCGCATAGCCCACGCCGACAAAATTGGTTCCCGTAGGCAGGTGATTCCATTTTCTGGGTTCGGGCTCCAGAGCCCGGCAGGGGCTTACCATCCCGGCAAACACCAGGCCGGGCAGCAGCAACTGCAACAGCTTAGAAGTTTTTTTCATTGCACTGGACGAAGCCATATACGGCATCCCGAGTAACATTCGACTCGGCAGGAAATATAAACGCAATCGGCAGTTCGAACTACCGAAAATTTAAAGCCGGCAGGGATCCCTTAACGGGAATCAGGCGGTGGTCGCCCGGGAGGCTGACAAGGAATGGGCGCCAGTGGAATCGAGGCAGGAACCGGGGGGGATGAAGGGGGAGAGGATTGCGCAGTGTGGCAGCCCTCGAGTCGACTCATGCCCCCATTCGGAAACGACCGAAGTTTACAACATTGAGTGGTCTGGCTGGCTGCTGATCCGCGCCCGGATTCAGCCAGTTTATGATCGGCTCGAATTCTTTTCGTTCCGCAGCGACATCGGTTTCGTCCATTTCGAAAACACCTGTTCCCTGTTCGGCCGCCAGAATGTACTGGTCGGAGTCGGAAATCCTGGTCAGGAAGGGCAGGCTCAGTACCCGTAAAAAGCGTTCCAAGGGCTCATAAACCGGCATGCTTCTGCGTACCCGGTTGGCAACCACGGCAACCTTTGTCGCCTGCGAGCGGATGCCGCCCTTGAGCAACAGATCCTTGATGAAATCCGCAGTCGCGTGTACGTCGATATTGGAGGGTGCGACGGGAATGAGAATGAAATCCGCTTTTCTCACCATCTCCTGCAACAGCACGCCTTCCGCGCCGGCAGGCGCATCGATGACCAGCTGTTCGGTGTTTTCCGGAACATACATTTGCAGGCTGCGGATCAGTCTGCCTTTCTGGGTAGCGGCATTGGCGGCGTGGATCGGGTTTGCACTGTTCGAGCGCATTTTCAACCAGTGCAGACTCGATCCCTGGGGATCGTAGTCCATAATCGCGGTTTTGTGGTTTCTGCTGGCAAAATAACTCGCGATGTTGGTCGTTATGGTGGTCTTACCGCTACCGCCTTTTGAGTTTATGACTAACGTTGTCTGCATGGTTGATGTCTCCACCGTTGCCACAGGGTGACCGCATTACGGGCTACTGGGGATTGTAGCTGCAGATGGCAGCGTACATTTATGCTTATGTGGCAGGGATGTGACAGGGCTCACAAAAACAGGGCGTGAACAGCCGCGTTTACCGGCCATGGGCGTCCAATTACGCTCACTGCACGTATTGCAGCAATTGCCTCAAGGTCTTGTCCGGCGGGGCGCCCTGGAACATGAATCCCTGTCCATCGCTGGCCTGGAACACGGCCACCGGTACTGCAAAAAGATTCTGCTCCTGCAGCACGGACAGATTCGCGGCCAGATCCAGCCTGGTCTTGTCCGTCATGTTGGCGGCCGGCGCGATAGCGCCACCGGGGCCGCTGTCACTGAAGTTGAAGTTGTCTTCGTTTTTGTGAAAAGCGTCGAGCGGATTGGCGGCCTGCAGAATCGCCGCCGCCTTGCCCGGACTGGTCGCGGCCAGCATGCCCACCGGGATCCACCGCAATTGCAGCGCCATCTCGCCGATCAGCGGCCGCAGGGATTCGTACAGCTTGTGGCAGTAAGGACAGTCGGGATCGAAAAAGATGTACACAATGTGCTTGCCGTCGCCTTCGGTAAGCCAGGTGGCCTGATCGATGTTGTCGAGCAACTGGCCGGCGGTGGCGCGAGACTTGGCGAGCGACTCGGCCTGGACTTGCGGCGCCCCCTGCAGTCCGATGATACACAGGACCGACACCAATAGATTTCGTGATTGTTTCAACATAAGCGCCGCTCCGCTGTTCCGGTTTTGTGCCAGTGCGTTCCACCTGGCAGCAGTTCCCCAAAGTTAGCTGTGACAGCCGCCTGCAGCAATTAGTCCACCCGTGCCCGTGCTGGCAGGGAGGGTTGGGGGCAGAGTAAAAACTTCTGAGAAAAAATACTTTAGACGTCGCGAGACGTCCCGGAGTTTTTACTCTGACCCCAAGTACCCCATAATTATTCTCGCTCTTTGGGATGGGCATTCAACATTGTAAACAGAGACTGCGCAAAATCGGCGGCCTCGCGACCTAGTGGCGTTAGATACCCCCCGTCAACCTGTGTAATAAAGCCCCCGTCAAACAGACGTTGCGCCGCATCGATTACCGCAGGCTCCGCAGTCTTGTGAATCTTTATACCTTCCAGGCTATTTGCGAGATCAAAAAGCATCAGCACATCTAGTTCAGCGAGGTTTTCCGGCGAATAAGACATTCAGGTTCCTTAACGTTTTTAACCGTTGATAACGTTATCGATGGCCAATGCTAACATTAAACTGCGCCATTCAATCCAATAGTTGCCCCGAGGGTTGGGGTCAGCATAAAAACTTCCGAGCAAAAGTACTTAGATATCCCGGATATTTTTACCCTGACCCCAAATAGTCATTGTTGTTTGTCTGCGCTCAATCAGGATAAGCGTTAATCAGATAAACGGCCTGCAGTACTTCCGAGGGTTGCACGTCCGGACCGAACCAGCGCACGAAAATCTGTTCCAGTGCCGCACCACGGTAGACGCCGGCAAGCGCGCGATTGACCGCCAGGCGAAAATCGGCGTCACCGCGGGGCAGGGCGAAACCGTAGGGGTCCACGGAAAACATTTCCTTCAACATCGCGTAACGGCTCGGATCCTTGGATTCGGTGACCTGGCCGATCAGAACCAGTCGGTCGCCGGCATAGGCGTCGGCTTTTCCGGATTCCAGGGCTGCCATTCCCGCTTTGGTATCCTTGATCTCCACCAGCTCCGCCTTGACGTGCTTGTGTTCCAGCGCTTTAACCAGGCGCTGCTCGGTGGTGGTGCCGGACATGACTGCCACCTTTTTGTCCGCGAGACTGACCAGTCCCTGAATGCCGGAGTCTGCGAGCACCAGCACCCCACCGGATTCCACGAAGACCGGGTTGCTGAAATCGACTTTTTCCTGGCGCCCCAGGGTAATGGAGGTCGTGCCGCAATCGATATCCGCGTCTCCGTTTTCCACCATGCTCAGACGCTCAGGGGTATTGCCGACCCGCCATTTTATCTTGATGTCTTCAATGCCAAGTTGCTTTTCCAGACTTGTCACGATTTCCTGGCAAAGGTCGATGGAGTAGCCGGTGGGTTCGCCGTCCTTGGTGAAGCTGAAGGGCGCGCTGGCAGCGGCATGCGCAATGGTGATGGTCTTGCTGCTCTTGATCTTTGCGAGCGTATCCGGGGTTCCGCCTGCCATCGCCGGTTGCCAGACCAGTGTCGTCAGGGCCAGCAGGCCGATAAGTCGTCTCATCATGTTTCCGTCTCCTTGGTTATGTTACTGATGGCGAAAACAATCGCCTGGCGTTGGGACCGCAAGCTTACACGTTTCTTCGGGCAGATCGAATCCCTTGATCCCGATGAATAGATCCAGGTCTAACGAGGATCGGGGTCAGAGTAAAAACTTCCTGGTAAAAGTGCTTTAGAGGTCCCGGCGTTCTTACTCTGACCCCACATGCTCTACAATAGGTATCCCTCTGACAGGCTTACAATCCAATCTCATGGCTCTCGACTCGACATCCGATATCTCGCACGTCATCCAGCTCGCGGTAGCCCCGGTGTTTCTGCTGGCCGGCATCGGAGCGTTCATCAATGTTTTCGCCATGCGGCTGGGCCGGATTTTTGACCGCAGCCGGCTACTTGAGGACCAGTTCAATACTTGTGAGCCGGGCAAGCGGCCAGCCATCCGGGCTGAGCTGCAGTCGCTGGGCCGCCGTGCCCGAATGGCCTACGTCGGGATAGTCCTGGACATTGTGGCGGCGCTGCTCGTCTGCCTGCTGATCGCCTTCGCCTTTGTGGAACATTTTTTCGGTTTCGAGATCAGGGGGGTCATCGGCGGCCTGTTCATAGCTGCGATGGTGTCGCTCATCGGTGGTCTGATCGCCTTCCTGCGGGAAGTCTTTATCGCGGTGCGTAGCCTGTCGATCGGCTTACCGCGTCCGGTGGCGGGGCAGGGAGACATGGCTGACGGTGAGCATAAACCTTAGTGGTCTCGCCGTGCGGCAGCCAGGGGGCCTGGGGTCAGAGTAAGAACTTCCGGGCAAACGTACTTTATACGTTTGGGAGTTTTTACTCTGCCCCCAATCCTCACTCAAGATAGTCGAGCAGGGTCCCCGTGGTCTGGCGCAGGCGCAGGCTGAGCAGCCTGGCAATCTTGCGCATGACCCGTAACCCCAGATCCGGGAACTTTTCCGTCAGGTTGTCAAAGTCTGATTTGGTGATCAGCACCACTTTGGTATTCTTCGTCGCAATGGCGGTAGCCGAATACGGCAGCTCATCGAGGATGGACATTTCCCCCATGGTCTTGCCGGGGCGAATGGTGGTAATGCGCTTGTTCTCGTGGCTATCTGATTCCTTGAAGATATCGACGCTGCCGTCGATGACGATGCACATAAAACTGCCCTTGTGACCTTCCCTGAAAATGGTGGCGTCTTTTTCCACGGCGTAGGCGCGTGCATAGCCGCCCAGGGTCTGAATTGCACGGCGGCTGAAGTCGCTGAAAATCTGCGCACTCTCGAGCATCCGGCATAACTCCTCCTTAAAGGCCTCTCCGTCGCCAATCAGACCGAGGGCGTTTACCTCCGCGATGTCTCTCGACTTTGCTGTGCTTGCCATAAAGTCTGTCCGTGCCGGAATTGGTGGTTGAAGAAAGGGCTGAAAACTCGACGTTATAGCGTCCAATCTTCGACCCCCTGGAACGTATCTTAAGCCAGGGCCAGGGGACAGCGTGAGACGCGCGTCACAAGTCGGGGAGGGCGTAATAATCACTCAGCAAGATCCGCCAGGTCATCAGTTAGTAGGTGCCTACCGGTTTGCAGGCTTTTAAGCGGTTGCCGGCGTTTTCTTTAGTTGGTTACGTTCCCGCGCCTCTTCGGGGTTTGGTGGTGGACGGTAAGGTGCAGCTCTGGTTGTCAGTGGTGGCACCGGAAATTGTTTGATTTTGTGCCATCTGTTTTTTCTGTGTCGTTGTTATCGAACATTGCCGGCACCGTAGTTACTGGGTATTGCATCGGCTGTATTGTGCGAGTCTGAGTCTCGGTTACTTTGTCATCCAGCAATTCGGCGCCGAGTTCGGGCCGCGAGTAGCTCAGGTCCTCGGGTAGCCAGATCAGGCCGTGGTTCAGAAATACGCCGCACCAGGTGGGTTCGATATCGCCAAGATCGATATTAGCCATTACTAATACTGCAACCGGCCCGGTGTAGCGGTCTGGCTGCCCCTAGTATCCGACACCCAGGCAGCCCGAGCTTTCCTGGGTATTTATGCTATTTAACATAATGCTGACACAAACCCATATCATACGTACGGGAAACGCAAATATGGTCTACATAGGATGGTGCCGACACTAGGTTCCCTGCACGTGGGTGAACCGCACCAGGGTTCCCGGAAAGGCTCGGTGTGCCCCCTGAAAATCGTGAACCGCTCGCCCTTTTAGGGTAGCGTAAGAACAGATCAACAAATCAACGGGGGGCTATGACCTGCCTCGCGAGGAGGCGCTGAAGTTCAGCCACGCTTTCTCCGACAGAGTGACCACCTGGTGCTCAGTCATACATCGGTTATGGTGAGTCCGGCTACCGTGTTCCCGCACGGTGGTCGGCGCTCTTCATAACGACTGCTTCGTATTACGCCGCGACATATTCAACCTTCTTAAGTTCGTTCTGAGCCGCCTTGCGTGCTTCTTCCAAATCGTAGTCGGCTTGTAGTCCCAGCGCTCCCGCACTTCCGGGGAATACCCCGTCGTCTTGTTCATCGCGCCAACCTCTCAAGAAATGGAGTCCGCGGTAAAGCCGGGGCTATTCAGACCCGAGAACCCGGATCAGGTTGCGCTCTTGGTGAAATCAATGGGTGCAGACACCCGTGATCGGGGAATATTCCCAGCGTTCTCAAAGCCGGGATTTCTAACTCCCTGATATGGCGTGAATTGTTTCTTGGCACAGTCGCTGCTAGTCACAGGGTACTGCTTCATTCATTTCGCAGCCAGAGAGGGCTACGAGCATGTCAAAACCTAAACTCAAATCCGTCGTTGTCGCAGCCCTGGTCGCCAGCATAGGAACAGCGTTAGTGTCTGCGCCAGTGTATGCCGCGACCATTCAGGAAAAGGTCATAACCACGCCGGGTAAGACCATCACCCCCCAGGAGGAGGCCGTGATTTCCTCCGCCGGTGTTAAAGTGTTGCGCCACATTGCCCAGGCGCGTTCAGACATCCAAAACAAGGATGCCGATGCGGCGAAGGCCGAACTCGGTCAGGCCGACAAGCTGCTCGATATCATCCGCGAGGCGCTGCCCACAACGTCGATCAAAGATCGCATCTGGGTGGCGAAAAAGCACCTGGAGTATGAAGACACGCAGGAAGTGTTGCCCGATTTGGTTCCCATTTACAGCGCGCTGAACGAGATGATGGACATCATGCCGGTAAAGGCGGCCCGGGCGCAGCTTGACAAGGCCAAGGAGCACCTGAAAGCGGGTGATAAAGCCAATGCCCGAAAGGCGCTGGAGGCTACCGATGCGGCCCTGCAGTATACGGAGGTCGATCTGCCGCTGAGTACCACGCGGCATCTGGTAGCGCAGGCCAGGGCGGATCTCGGAAAGAAAAGACTGGATGAAGCCGACAAGGCGCTGCAAGCGGCGGAAGACGGCGTGGTCTTCATCTCGGAGGGTATAGAACAGCCGCTGTTTGCCGCCAAAGCCACGTTGTATCAGGGGCTGGTGGCCTTGGAGGCCGGGAACAGCGATCTGGCGAAGGCTGATCTGCAGAACGCCATTGACCTGTTGACCGACGCCAAGCAGTCGCCCGACGCAGCCACGCGCGATGCCGCCGGCGAACTGCTTGGGGAGACACAGCAGCTGCTGACGGATCTGCAAAACGGTGACGGTTCGGTGAACGCACATTTTCACCGCCTGTTCGAACGGGCACAGGCCTATTCTGATCGCGCCGTTGAATATCTCGCTACCGGCTGGGAACGCTATCGTGCCGAGGGAAAACCCTTCAAGTCCGATTTGATCGAAGCCAGACTGCACTTGGCCAATGCGCAGATCGACCTGTTTACCGGCCATGAGCCCGATAGGGCCAGGAAGGAACTTGACGCAGCGAACCGGTTCCTCGATAGAGCCGTGGAAGCGGCCGGGAAACAGGCCGACGGCGGGAGCTACAAAAAACAGATCAGTGACTTGCAGAAGACTGTCAAGACCCTGAGCGGCGATCCGTCAGGCAGCGAGCTTGCCGAGTATACGACGCTGCAGCGGCAACTGGACAACATGATCGATGTCTTGTGAGTGTGTTACATCCGGGAGCTGCGGGGCTTCCGGGGTTTTTCGGGAAGGTGGACCGTGATTGAATCGAGGCAAACCAAAAGATTGATAGTGATCTCAGCCGTAGCGCTGACGGCGCTGGCGGGTCAGCCGGCCTGGTCAGCTCCCACCGCGGCTTCGCAGCCGAGCGGGTCGGTATTATTGACTATGGCCGACAGGGGGGCATCCCAGCATTCGCAAAAGCCGTTCATGGATGACAGCGGACAGGCTCTTGCACTTGGCCGGCACGTCTATGCCGCTCTGCAGCAGGCCCGCCAGGCGGCCCTGAACCGGCAGACCGGAGAGCTGCGTGCCGCGCTCAAAAGTGCACGGGAAAGCCTAGTGCAGCTCAGTCTGCCGCCGGCGCTGATGGCGTTGAGGGCGGAGACGACAATTGTCGCCAACAATCTGGCTGATACCACCAGGCCTGTGGACGCCGATCTTTGGATACCGATCGAAACTGAGCTCGATGCGGCGTCTCTCTATTTGGCACCGGAAAATCGTGCGCAGGCTCGGGCTGCCGCCAGGGCGGGCCGGATCGCCGCAGCGAAGGGTGACAGAAAAATGGCCGGTGTCCAGCTCAACCTGCTGGTGTCATACATGCCGCACGAGATGGGCGCCTTTCCCTTGCAACGCGTGCGCGCCGATATCCAGTCGGCCTGGTCGTCTGCCAGTCTGCCACAGCCGTACTGGAAGGGGGTCTTGGAGGCCGTGCAGAGCGCGCTGGGCGAGGTCCGCTGGGTGACCGGCGTCAATGCCCGGCCGCTGCTTGGCGCCTATACGGATGCAGTCAACGCCTACGTGCTCTGGCCGCAACGCAAGCAAACAGCCACCGACTATCTCGGCAGGGCGCAGGAGGCGTTGAGCGAATTGCCCGATGGTGCAGTGCTGGTCGCTGAGGCTCATCGTCTCGTGGAGAAGAACAATCTCGGCGATGACGATATCAAACAACTGGTCGATGACATTGGTCAGCGTATCGATGCAGAGCGCGCGGCCTGGCGCGAGAAACTCCTGGACCGGTTTGTCACCACAAAAGTCGGCTAGATAAACAAGCTTCGCAGCGCGCGCTGGCCCGTGCGCTGCACAAGCTGCTACTGTGCCTCAGGCGGGACGACCCATCACCAGGAGAAGGCGCTTATGCCGAAGAATTCCAAAGATAGACCCAGGGCATGGATGTACGCCTCTCTGTGGTTACCGGCGGTGGTGCTGGGCGGGCTGCTGGTGGTAACGCTGCTCATGGAGTTCGTGTTGACCTGGCAGTCCCACCAGCGTATTCAACCCATTAATCAGCATATCGACCAGATGGTAAAATTGCAGGGTGTCAATACCGAACTACAGCAGGAACTGGTGGAAAGTCTGAGCAGCGAAGGACGGTTTACCGCCCAGGAACGCCAACAGATGGGGCGGGAGCTGAAGACGATACTCAAGGCACAAGCCTTGCTGTCTAAAGATACGCCGGCATTGATAGCTTCAGCGCATCAGGCATTGATAGACGTGACGCGAAGGCCAAAGGAGGTACTGATCGTGACGCTGTCACATCTGCGCAAGGCAATAGATCTGGAGGCGCACGCACACCAGGCGCTGGTCGCAAAGATCAATCGCGCCACGGAATTGGAGCTCAGGATATGCGCGATTACGCTGGTGGTGTTTCCAACCGGTGCGATGCTGCTGCTGTATCTGATGCGCCGGCGTGTTCTGGCACCGCTGGAGCATCTGAGTTTTCTCATGACCCTGTTGGGAAGGTCAGACTACACCCAGGCATCGATGAAATCTGTTGACCCGCTGTTGCGGCCGCTGACACAGAACTACAATACCATGGTCACGCGTTTGTCCGAGCTGGAGGACGAGCATGCCGAACGTGAAAAGAAACTCGAATCCCAGGTCGATTTTGCGACACAAGCGCTACTCGAACAACAGCGCAGCCTGGCCAACGCCGAGCATCTGGCCGCGCTGGGCGAGGTGATGGCTCGCATTGCGCATGAGTTGCGTAACCCGCTGGCCGGCGTCAAGCTGGCCCTTGCGAATCTGCGCAGGGAGCTGGCCGAAGAACCGGAAGGCAAGGACTATACCGAGCGCGTCAATATTGTTGTCGCAGAGATAGACCGTATCATTGCTGTACTGAATGCCATGCTGGACCAGGCGCGGCACAAACCCGAACCGCTCACTGACGTCAACATAGGGCGGGCGGTAGCCGATCTGATGACCTTGGTCCGCTTCCAGATACCCAGCCAGATCGCACTGACGCGGGAGATTCCGGACGATCTGGCCTGCCGCCTGCCGGATGCGATGCTGCGTCAGGCGTTGCTCAACCTTTTATTGAATGCCCAACAGGCTATCGGTGACCGGAACGGAAATATTGCGGTCCGCGCATATGACGACCGCAATATGTTGCACCTTGCTGTGTGCGATGACGGCCCCGGCTTCCCGGTTGACCTGCTCGAGTCAGGTATCCGAGCCTTTGTCAGCCATCGAGCAGAGGGCACGGGACTGGGTCTGTCGATGGTGCAGCGTTTTGCGCGTGCCCAGGGCGGGGATGTAAAGCTTTCCAACCGTGATCCGCACGGCGCTTGCGTGACACTCGAGCTACCCTGCGGGAACAATCATGTCTGAGTCCTTGTTGATCATCGAAGACGAACAGCTGCTCGGTTCCGAACTGGTGCGACACTATCGCCGCAGTGGCCGGGAGGTGATATGGGCCAGGAACGCCGCCGAGGCCGAACGTGCCCTGTTCGTGCGGGAGTTGCAGCCGCTGGTGGTGCTCTCTGATATCAACTTGCCGGACGGCAACGGCCTTGATCTTCTGGATAAGCTGCGTCGGCGTGGTGGCGGTGGAGAGTGGGTGTTCCTGACCGGGTATGGCGAGGTGCCCGATTCGGTGCGCGCCATGCGCCTCGGCGCTTTCGATTTTCTGACCAAGCCCTGTGACCAGGACCGCCTGGACATTGTTGTGCAGGGAGCAACGCGTAGTGCGCGAGCGCAGCGCCGCATTCGGGAAGAGAACGAAAACCGTTCGCGCCGGTACACTGCGGCATCATTCGCGGGGTCGAGCAGCGCGGCACGGACAGTGCGCGAGATGCTCGGCAAGCTAACCGAGGTGCCCTTTAGCGCACTGGTTATCACCGGGGAAACGGGGACCGGCAAAGGCTTGGCGGCACGTATTCTGCACCATGCCGGGCCGCGCGCCGATGGGCCAATGATAGAGATCAATTGTGCGGCGCTGCCGCGCGAGTTGCTGGAATCGGAACTCTTCGGCCACGAGACGGGCGCATTCACGGGGGCCAAGGGAAGGCGGCGCGGCCTGATCGAACAGGCGCACGGCGGTACGGTGTTTCTGGACGAAATCGGTGAAATGCCCGTCGATCTCCAGGCCAAACTGCTCAAGGTTATCGAGGACCGAGCGTTGCGCCGGCTGGGGGCGGAACAGGAGATTCAGGTTGACGTGCAGGTGCTGGCGGCAACCAACCAGAACCTCGAAGAACAGATCCGTGAAGGCGGTTTCCGCGCCGACCTCTATCACCGGCTCAGCGTATTCAGCCTGGAATTGCCGCCATTGCGTGAACGCATGGAAGACCTGCGCGAACTCCTGCCGCTGTTCGTGGCCGAGTACAACGCACTGGCCGGCAAGAAGGTCAGCGAGATCGGGGAGCCGGTCTGGAAGTGCCTGCACGGTCACAGCTGGCCGGGCAATGTGCGCGAGTTGCGTAACGTGGTTGAACGCTGCGTGCTGTTTGCCACCGACCACCGCTTTCCGCTCGACTGGCTGCAGCTGGTTTCATCCACAGAGATCGTCACTGCCCAGGGCGCCCAAGTGCAGGGCGACCGTCTGTACCTGCCCCTGGACGGCTCAATG
>Ga0315540_10001147_pt1 | contig 15179 bp, 15 predicted proteins | sample SalMarSW160110MG_FD_203677 | JGI IMG/M metagenome (GOLD analysis project Ga0315540, IMG submission 203677) | Salt marsh sediment microbial communities from the Plum Island Ecosystem LTER, Massachusetts, United States - Salt Marsh Sediment SW1601-10 ... | reverse complement strand
CCGGGAAAGCCCCGGAATTTTTATTGCGAGAGAATTGGCGGAGGAAAAGGCCGAACTGGTGATCACCGACCCGGAGGCCCTGGACAACGCACGGCTTGATTTAAAGGACCTGGATCAGCACATTACGTACCTTGACGACCCCTATGAAGCGGCTGAAAAGAGCCACGCCATCGCAGTACTCACTGAATGGCAGGTTTACCGTGACCTGGATTATGAGCGGATCTATCACTCAATGATGAAGCCGGCTTTCATCTTTGACGGCCGGAACATCCTGGACCATCGCAGGCTGTTTGAGATGGGATTTAATGTCTTTCCCATAGGAAAGGCACCCCTGACCCACTACTAGGGTTCAGGGCTCAGGGTTCAAGGATAAAAAAGGATAATCTCATGTATCATCAAAGAAAAAGAGTACTTGTAACCGGCGGGGCCGGCTTCCTCGGGTCCCATCTCTGTGACCGCCTCGTGGCAGAGGGGCATGATGTCCTGTGCCTGGACAATTTTTTCACCGGGACCAGGGACAACATCGCACACCTCTTGGAGAAACCCAATTTTGAAATCATCCGCCACGACCTGGTGCAACCCTTATTCCTGGAAGTGGACGAAATCTACAACCTGGCGTGCCCGGCATCCCCCATCCATTACCAGTACAACCCGGTCAAGACCATCAAGACCAGCGTCATGGGCGCGATCCACATGCTGGGTTTGGCAAAACGGGTAAGCGCGAAAATCCTGCAGGCATCCACGAGCGAGGTGTACGGCGATCCCAAAGCGCATCCCCAGCAGGAAAAATACTGGGGACATGTCAATCCCATAGGCCTGCGATCCTGTTATGACGAGGGCAAGCGCTGTGCGGAAACCCTCTTTTTCGACTACCACCGCCAGAACAAGGTCAACATCCGCGTTGTCCGGATATTCAACACCTACGGCCCGAGGATGCATCCCAATGACGGGCGCGTGGTGAGCAACTTCATTATCCAGGCCCTGTTGAATAAGGATATATCCATCTACGGGGATGGTTCACAAACCAGGTCGTTCTGCTACGTGGATGATCTCGTTGACGGATTGATCCTCATGATGAACGGTCCTGATGAATTTGTCGGCCCGGTGAACATGGGAAATCCCCAAGAGACCAGTATCCTTAGCCTGGCGAAACAGATCATCCGGATGACCGGGAGCCGCTCAAGAGTCGTTTTTGAGTCTCTGCCGGGAGATGACCCGACGCGACGTTGTCCGGACATTTCACAGGCAAAGAAGCGACTCGGGTGGGAGCCCTCCATTTCCCTGGATCAGGGCCTTTCGAAGACCATAGACTATTTCAGACACGCAACCTCTCAATAAGTGCACGGAGGTGCCCGAAAAAACATGAAAAAGGCATTGGTAACAGGGATCACGGGACAGGACGGGGCGTACCTGGCAGATCTTCTCTTGAGAAAAGGATATGAGGTCCATGGAATAAAGCGGCGGTCCTCTTCTTTCAATACCGCGAGGGTGGATCATCTCTACCGGGACCCGCACGAATCAGGCGTGCATTTCTTCATGCACTACGGGGATCTGACGGATTCCACCAACCTGATTCGTATTATTCAGGAGATCCGGCCGGACGAAATATACAACCTGGCCGCCCAGAGTCACGTCAGGGTCTCTTTCGAGACAGCGGAATATACCGCAAACGCCGACGCTTTGGGTACCCTGCGGCTCCTGGAAGCCGTCAGGATCCTTGGCCTGGAAAAAAAGACCCGTTTCTACCAGGCCTCGACAAGTGAGCTTTATGGGAAGGTGCGGGAAACTCCCCAGAAGGAATCAACCCCTTTTTATCCCAGGAGCCCCTATGCGGCGGCGAAGCTTTACGGATACTGGATCACTATCAATTACCGCGAGGCCTACGGCATGTTTGCCTGTAACGGCATTCTCTTTAACCATGAGTCACCCATTCGAGGGGAGACGTTCGTGACCCGCAAGATTACCAGGGCGGTAGCTCGAATAAAGCTGGGTCTTCAGGATAACATGTACCTCGGCAACCTGGACGCAAGGAGAGACTGGGGATATGCAGGAGATTATGTCAAAGCCATGTGGCTGATGCTGCAGCAGGACGCGCCCGAAGATTTTGTCATTGCGACCGGAGAGAGCCATTCGGTCCGGGAATTCGTCGAGCTGGCGTTCAGAGAAATAGACATGAGCATCACTTGGGAAGGAGCGGGAGTGGAAGAGGTAGGAAAAGACGTGGAGTCCGGGAAGCCTCTGGTACATATCGATCCCCGCTATTTCCGCCCTACAGAGGTAGAGTTTCTCCAGGGTGACCCGACTAAAGCAAAAGAGATACTCGGTTGGGAGCCACGGGCCTCCTTTGCCGATCTTGTAAAAATGATGGTAAAAGAAGACCTGAAAGAGGCTGAAAAAGACCGTTTGTGCAGCACCGCCGGATTCAGGACCTATAACCAGTTTGAATAAGGAATTGGCCGAGAGGTGTTAGGAGTTAGGAGTGAGAAAAGAACGAGATAATGTACCAATGGTAGGAAAATGAAAAGCAAAAACTCTTCACAACATACGCTTTACCGTTCACGTATGCGGGAGAATTCCCGGATATATGTGGCCGGACATCGGGGGCTTGTGGGATCGGCAATTGTCAGAAAACTGCGGGAGGATGGATTTGACAATCTTCTTCTCAGGACCCACGGAGAACTGGATCTTACTCGACAGGAAGAGGTGGAAAAATTCTTTGAAGGGGAAAACCCCGAGTATGTGTTCCTGGCGGCTGCCAAAGTGGGCGGAATCCTCGCAAACAATACCTTTCCTGCTGAATTTATCTATACGAATCTCTGCATCCAAAATAACATCATCCGTGCCTCATACCTGTCCGGGGTGAAGAAACTTGTGTTCCTGGGCAGTTCGTGCATCTATCCGAAGCTCTGCCCGCAACCCATAAAGGAAGAGTACCTTCTCTCCGGGTATCTGGAGCCGACAAATGAAGCCTACGCCATAGCGAAAATTGCGGGGATCAAGATGTGTGAGTTTTTCAATCGCCAGTATGGGACCAACTTCATTGGTGTGATGCCCACAAATCTCTATGGTCCCAATGATAATTTCGACCTGGAAACATCCCATGTCCTCCCGGCGATGATCCGGAAGTGCCATGAAGCAAAGGTCAGCAACAAAAGGGAAGTAGTGATCTGGGGAACAGGCTCACCCAGGAGAGAATTCCTCCATGTGGACGACCTGGCGGATGCCTGTTTGTATCTGATGGTGAACTATGATGGCAGGGAGATCGTGAATATCGGGGTCGGTGAAGACCTGACCATTCGGGAACTGGCGGAAATGATAGCTGGAGTCATAGGATTTAAAGGAAAACTGCGTTTCGATACCTCAAAGCCCGACGGCACCCCCCAAAAGCTCCTGGATGTGTCCCGCCTCAACAATTTGGGCTGGCAGGCAAAAATCTCCCTGGAGGAAGGAATACGCCGGACCTACGACTGGTACCTCGATCAACGCACCTGATATCATTCCTTGACACAGACTTATTAAGTGATATAATGACCTAAATTTAGGTTGACTAGAATAGGAGGCTGATTATGAAAACCCTATCCCTTTCAGAGGCGAAAATGAAATTGAGCGCTCTGTTGGATTCAATCGGGACAACCGATGAGGAGGTGGTTATCACAAAGAACGGTCGCCCGGCGGCTGTTCTGGTAAGCCCCGATGAATTCGAGAGTTGGCGGGAAACTCAGGCAGTTCTGAGCGATAACGAGCTCATGGGGGAAATCAAGAAAGGCCTCAGTGCATTGAAGAGAAAGAGGACTTCTCTTTACACGCTTGACGAGCTGTTCGCATAGTCAAACTGTTCCCATCAATGTCCGAGCGCTTCAAACTCAGAATCCCTGATGAAATAGTGGGACTTATCCGTGGTCTGCATCCGACATTGAAGAAAAGGGTAAAAGCGGCATTGTTCGATATCTCGCACAATCCATATTGTGGAAAGGCCTTGAAAGCCGAACTTTCCGGTTTGCGGAGTTTTAGGATTAAGAAATTCAGAATTATTTACAGGGTGTCACACAATAATGAGATCAGCATTGTGGCCCTTGGTCCGCGAAAGTATATCTATGAAGAGACATTTCGGATTATCAAGAGAGAAGAGGAAAAGCAACTGCCCGGCTCGGTGAAATGAGGATGGACATGTGCCAAAATATCGAGAGACAAATGAAAGCCTATTTTGAAAACAGGGAGGAAGTGGTTGCAGTTTACCTTTTCGGTTCCTATGCGGAAGGCAAAGAACGGCCTTTGAGCGATGTGGATATTGGTATTCTGCTGGACACAAAATACCTTGATAATTCTAGTGAAATGAGGGATCTCTACATGGTACAGCTTGCCCGGGCATTGAGAGTGGATATCCATCCAGTGCTATTGAATTCTGCGAGTGAAGCACTGTTGAAACAAGTATTCTTGAACGGCAAATGTATTCTTGTAAGAGATGCAAGAAAATTGGCGAGATATAAGATGATGGTGTTCGCAGCTATTGCAGAATTTGGCTATTATCGAAGTCAAATGCAGTCGGGGCTGATAAAGAGACTGAAGAGAGGGTTGCAAGGTGGTTGATCGAGATCTCATATTGGCCAAAGCCGGTTTGGTCAAGAAGCATCTGAATCGAATCATTGAAAAGCGCAGTGTTGATGTGGCGGAGTTCTTAGAAGATATTGATCGCCAGGAGAGCATATTGTTTAATATCCAAATGGCCATCCAGAATTGCATCGACATTGCTGCGCATATTGTCAGCGATGAGGGACTGGGCCTGCCCGGGAGTATAAGTGAAATATTCTATTTGCTCGAAGAAAACGGCATCTTGGGTAGTGTGCTCACAGAAAAGATGGTCAAAGCAATAGGTTTCAGAAGTCTCATTGTCCATCAATACGGGAAAATTGACGTGGAGAGAGTATTTGAAGTAGCCCGGAAAGATATCCAGGACCTCAATGATTTCCTTGTGGCCATCCTCGAAAAGCTTGGCCTTGCAAGATAGGTTATTCCCAACACGCCAGACCTACCAGACCGACCCAACAGACACAACAGACCGAATAGACCAGACCGACCAGATAGACCAAATTCCATTTTTCGTTCAAGTCCCTGTAATCTTTTGTACACAGTCAAGTGCCCAGCATCCCAAAGATCCCTTTGACAGCAACAAGAAAATCGTTCACAATACCTTTATTCACCTGAAGATAGATATCTCGCAGCGAATCATGCTCTCTATTCCATTCAGTGGCACACAACTTGCTTGATTATTTACCGATGGGAATGGGTTTTTGAGTCTCTTGGTTTCGAACCCAATGAACCCATCAAACTCAATACACCCAATAAACCAGACAGACCAAATAGACCGAACAGACCAGACAGACCAGTTTCTGGAGGTAATATCATGAAACACAAACTATTGACCACAACTTTGATCATTTTTCTGCTGGCGGTATTTCCCGCGGTCGCCCTTGCCGGTTCCGCCGTACTCCACTGGCAGGCGGTTTCCGCTCCCGACCTCGCGGGATACAGGATCTATTACGGTATTTCATCACGATCTTATGGGCCCTATATCCCCCTCGACAAGAATGTCACCAGCTACACCCTCAACGCACTCGTAGAAGGAAGGACCTACTATTTCGCATTGACCGCTGTGGATACATCCGGCAACGAGAGCGGATTCTCTCAGGAGGTATCAAAACTCATTCCTACGAGTGGCGGCGGATCGGGCTCTTCAGATGTCAGTATCTCGTTGGGAACTGCCCCTGACTTTGACCGCGAGGGTTCCGTTGATATCCTGTGGCGCAACTATTCCACCGGGGAGAACGCCATATGGCTGATGAAGGGGGCGAGTGTTGCCAGGTACCTGTCATTAGGAGAACTGGCGGATGCCAACTGGCACATAGTGGGTACGGGTGATTTTAACAGGGACGGAAGTGCTGATATCCTGTGGCGCAACTACGCCACCGGGGAGAACGCCATATGGCTGATGAAAGAGACGTCTATCCTGAAATATGTTGCAATCGGCAAATTAGATAATCTGGACTGGCACATAGTGGGCACGGGTGACTTTAACAACGACGGCTATGTGGATATCCTGTGGCGCAACTATTCCACGGGGGAAAACTCCGTATGGCTGATGAAAGGGACGGGTACTCTGAAATATGTTGCACTCGGCAAGCTGGATAATCTGGACTGGCACATAGTGGGCACGGGTGATTTTAACAGGGACGGCTATTTTGACATTCTGTGGCGCAACTATTCCACGGGGGAAAACGCCGTATGGCTGATGAAAGGGACGGGTACCCTGAAATATGTTGCACTCAGCAAGCTGGATAATCTGGACTGGCACATAGTGGGCACGGGTGATTTTAACAGGGACGGCTATGTGGATATCCTGTGGCGGAACGATTCCAACGGGTCAAATGTCATATGGTATTTGAAAGGAACAAGCGTCACAACCTATGTGAATATACCGGCTGTAACCAACCTCGATTGGAAGGCGGTTTCCTGAAAATCTTCCTCCTTAAAGTCTAATACCTCAACCTCTCATCCGGAAAAGAGCCCGATACTCAGGTGTCGGGCTCTGATCTAGGCAATCTGTTGCTATTTCGTTTCGTGCTGAGACTTGTTCGAATAGATGCCCAACTTTTTGAATCCAATTAGCGCTGTAAGAAATATCCGTGCCCACAGGGATTTGCTCTTCCAACTGGTGGTCCGTGAGATTAGAGGCCTCTACCGGGGTTCTTTTCTTGGAATGATATGGTCGGTCCTCACTCCCCTGTTCATGCTGGTTATCTACACGTTTGTTTTTTCAGTAATTTTCAAAGCCAGATTCGGAAATTCTCCTAATGAGAGTCGGCTGGAATTTGCACTGGCGCTCTTTTGCGGACTCATTCCGTTTAACGTGTTTACCCAGTGCATCAGTGAGGCTCCCCGCCTGATTGTTCTCAACACCAATTACGTCAAGAAGGTGGTCTTTCCCCTGGAGGTACTGCCCATAAGTATTCTGGGGAGAAGCCTTTTCGAAGGGCTTATAAGCTTCGCGATTCTGATAGCAGGGGTTTCTATCTTCATTCGACCCCCTTCCATGGCGTTCCTGGCTTTACCTCTGGTGTTTCTCCCCGTTATATTCTGGTCCTTGGGAATAAGCTGGTTTTTTGCGTCATTGGGTGTTTTCATTCGGGACCTGGCGCACGCGGTTGATATCCTGGTCCGAGTATTATTCTTCTTGACACCCATATTTTATCCAATATCAAAAGTGCCTCCGTCATTCCGGTTCTTTCTCCGGCTTAATCCCTTAACGCTGATAGTCGGCGATTTTCGCAGTATAATCATTTTTGGGCGGTTTCCTGACTGGTCGTTGTGGGGTATTGGGGTCACCGCATCATTCCTTGTCATGATGGTGGGATACTGGTGGTTCATGCGTGGCAAGCACGCTTTCGCAGATGTCCTATGAATGAGATTGACAACGCCATAACAGCTCGGGACCTCAGCAAGGTCTACAGCCTCTATGACAAACCCCAGGACCGGCTGAAGCAGATGTTTGTGCGAAAAAGGAGGAAGCTGTATCGGGATTTCTGGGCTTTGAAAGATATCTCTTTCGAGGTCAGAAAGGGAGAGGCTTTGGGTATCATTGGCCGGAACGGGGCGGGCAAAAGCACCCTGCTGCAGATACTGGCGGGTACCCTGAGCCCGACTTCAGGCGAGGTCAGCGTCAAGGGCCGTGTGGCCTGCCTGCTGGAGTTGGGGAGCGGCTTCAACCCGGAGTTCACGGGCCGGGAAAATGTATACCTGAATGGATCGATCCTAGGCTTCAGCCACGCGGAGATGGATGAATTGTTTGAAGATATTGCTTCATTCGCAGACATTGACGAATTCATCGACCAACCCGTCAAGCTCTATTCCAGCGGCATGTATGTCCGACTGGCATTCGCAGTGCAGGCATGCATTACGCCAGATATCCTTGTTGTAGATGAGGCTCTCAGTGTTGGTGATATTTTTTTTCAACAGAAATGCCATGCGCGCATGCAGGAATTGATAGCTCGGGGCACTGCCATCGTGCTTGTATCCCATAATATGCAGGCCATTGAGAAATACAGTGCTAAAGCAATGCTTTTGGACAAGGGAGCTTGTGTTTTCATGGGACAACCTAATGAGGCGGTGGAACGCTACTATCAAATTACTGCACCCGCTAAAACTAGATCCGTACATCGACAAGTTGCTGGTGTCCAGAAAATGAAGTCGAACGCACACGGATTTAAGAGTAATCCCATTGAGGATTGGCCTTCTGAAAAGGAATTTCTGGATCTCTCGGGAGCTACACTAATTGGAGAAGAGAACGTCGCTAGATGTACCCGAGTAGCGGTTTGCGATGACAAAGGTGATAGGTGTACGAAGTTCGAAATGGGAGACATGGCATTTTTCTATTACGAATTCGAAATATTGCAGGGGATAGAAGTACCTGTGGGGGGGGTCATACTTACAAACAGAATGAATATTAATATACATGGGAAAAATTCTCTCCAATATTTAGTGGAAGCTCCATCTTTCACCAGTGATGGCTCCTTTGTCCGTTTTAGACAAAGTATGGAATTGAATATAGCTGTTGGTCAGTATACTTTTCAAGTTGTACTTGCTAGCATTTGTGCTGAGGACTATGCTCGTGCGGAAGACATGGATTACATGGGAATTCACCATAAACTCCGAACAATTTTGCGGGTGAGACAGTCAGGGAGAATTGCGGTGCAAGAGAGGAGCAAAGGTTTCAGATATCCTTTTTATGGTTATATAGGTCTGAAAGGCGATTGTCGATTATCAATAATAAACCCAAATGAGACCTAATTTGAGAGACAAAATAGAAGCGAACCCTATGAAAATATTACACATAAGTACTTTTGATACCTTGGGTGGCGCGGCCAAGGCGGCCTACCGGTTGCATCGGGGCTTGCTCGAAATTGGGGAAGATAGCGAAGTGCTGGTAAAGAGAAAAACATCGACTGATGATTCTATCTTTTGCATAGGTCAAACGAAATCGTGTGAAGAATTCGAAGATGGGGACTTTTCCGACAGAGTCATTCAGGAGCATTACATTAATTTACACAGAACGGAAATAAGCGATACCATATTTTCATTTGCCTACCCAGGATATGATGTTTCGGTTTTGCCGGTAGTAAAAACGGCGGACATTATAAACTTGCACTGGATTGCGCGCTACCAGTCCCCCAAAACTCTGCATAAATTATTTCGTCTAGGCAAGCCGGTGATATGGACGCTACATGATCAGTGGGCCTTTACCGGTGGTTGTCACTATACGGCTGGTTGCGAAAAATATTTGCAAAATTGCAGTGGGTGTCTACAGTTAGACGATGACCCTTTTGATTTGCCAGAGGCGGTTTTGGAAGACAAGGTGAAGCTATTCAGGGGTGGTAACCTAACAGTCGTCACTCCTAGTCGCTGGCTGGCCGTTTGTGCAAGAAAAAGCAGACTTTTCAAAAATCGGCGTGTTGAAGTAATCCCCTATTCTTTGGATACAAATATTTTCAGCCCGCTTCCAAAGGAAAGCACCAAGAAATCAAAAGGGATTGCCGTCCATTGCGTGACTCTCTTGTTCGGAGCTGAAAGAGGCGACGAAAAGCGGAAAGGATTTAGGGAATTGATGGCAAGCATCCAATACTGCTTGGAAAACTCTCAGTTCCAGAGTCTGGTAAAAAGAGGTGCGATCCAGATGGTTTGCTTTGGCCATCCCAATGATGAGCTTGGTGCGATGGGTATACCAACACTATCTTTGGGGTACATCGACTCAGATGAAGAAATACGACAAGCCTACGCCGCTGCCGACATATTTATTTTACCTTCCCTCGAAGATAATTTTCCGAATACAGTGCTGGAGGCAATGAGCTGTGGTGTACCTGTAGTGGCTTTTGATGCTGGTGGTATGCCGGATGTCATAAAGAATGGAGTAACCGGCCAGCTTGTCCCTGCATGCGATCATCAAGCTATGGGTGAAGCAATTCTATCACTCATCTTCAATCCGGAAAAACGGAAAGAGATGGGGAAAAATTGCCGGGAGATCATGATCGAAAAATATTCAATCACCGTTCAGGCACAACATTACGCAACTTTGTATCGTGAATTATATTCTAAACAGTCTGATCGAAGAATGGCTCAGAACTCGACTGTAGGAGGCCAGCAAACAGAACCAAGGGGGGCGGTGGAAATAGCCGACATAGGTGTATGCCTGCAGGCAGATCTCGATTCTAGTGTCGGTCCTCATTTCAGAGAAATATCAGACCAGGTTTCACTTAAGGCATTTGGAGAGTATTCGCGATTAAGTGAAAAGAAACATGAAATAATGAAGAGAAAATTGATCGATCAGGAAAAAGAGCTCAAACAAAAGAGCACACTGATACAAGAATACAGGAGTGAACTAGAGGAAAGAAGTAATCAAGTAAAGCGGTTGGTCGCTGAAAAAAATGGCTTAGAATCTGAATTGATGGCTGTAAAAAAGACCTTGAGCTGGAAGATAACTGAACCGCTTAGGGACGCTAAGGATCTGGTCAAGAAAATCAAAAGATACTGACCCGCAATTAATAAGAATGGATATTCCTGTAAAATAAGATTTCATACTTTAAATAATAGATTAATGTGATGCCCAGGCATCATGATTCTCATTCGAATTAATCATCACTGCAGAAATGAAAAAATGGATGAACCAAGGATATACGTTATCTTGCCCGTACATGACAGGTTGGAAACCACAAAGAAATTCATAAAGTGTTTGAGAAAGCAAAATTATGCAAGATATCATCTGATTCTGGTCAACGATGACAAAAGAGACGACACCGCAGAATATGTAAAAGAAACTGTCCCAAACGTTACCATCCTGAAGGGAAATGGTAATCTTTGGTGGGCCGGATCTCTTACCAAAGCTTACCGGTACCTGTCAGAGATCAGTGCTTCAGACGAAGATATAGTTTTGATCATCAATGATGACAGCATATTTCGAGCGGATTATTTTGAGAGTATCATTCGAGATGAAGACCTCAATGCCGAGACCCTCGTTATATCCCCTGGAAAAGATATTTCATCCGACTTTATTGAAAGAGGATTCTCATTTGATTGGGCTTCATTCATCGTTCGAAAACTCAAAGCAGGAGAAGAACCGGATGCTGTGACAACTCGTGGACTCTATATGAAATATTCTACATACAAGACTCTAGGGCCATTGCATCCATGGTTGCTTCCTCAGTATCTCTCCGATTTGGAGTATACCATGCGTGCCAGGCGGAAAGGGTTTAAATTGAAGATCTCAAACAAAAGCAAGATCTTCGTAGATAGATCAACGACAGGATCACACATTGATGAATCAAAGTCACTGAAAGAGCTTTTCTATAATCACTTTATTTCAAAAAAAACAGCTTACAGTACCTTCTATTGGGGTAATTTTGTTTTGCTGACTGCACCTCTCAAATATAAAATGAAACTTTTTGCAGAAATATATGCGAGATTCTACAGGAAAGCAATGGCACTGAAAAGATAACATCTATAGATATAGAGCGGTCAGCATTATCAGATTTAAAAAGTGACTACGATTCAAGGGGAAACTATTTTTTGAAAAAATTGGCAGACGTTCCATTGATGAAAAGCAAAAACGCTCGTTTATCTGACAATCTTCTGTCAGTTATGTTGTTTCATATGAATAAGAATTCGAAGAAGATAAAAGGGAAGGACAATAGGATAACGATTTCGGAAGCAAGGCTACGAAAGGTTACGTTTGATATCATAGGAGATGAAAATACTATTTCCGTTAAACAGGGCACAGAGATATCAGACACACTGATCCGCATCAGAGGCTCGAATCACACATTGGAAATTGGAGAAAAGTGTAGAATTAAAGGGACGTTATGGTTTGAAGATGAAGGTTGTCGGATTATGATAGGTGATAGAACGACCTTCCAGGGGGTTGGCATAGCAGTCAGCGAACAAAGCTCTCTGGTCAGGATCGGAACAGATTGCTTGTTCTCATACGGCATTGACATAAGAAGTGGCGATTCCCATTCAATAATTGATCTGCAGACAAATGAACGGATTAACTATGCTCAAGACGTAGACATAGGAGATCATGTTTGGATTGGAGCAGACGTGAGGATATTGAAAGGAGTGAAGATTGGGAGTAATAGCATAGTCGGCAGCAATGCAGTCGTAACGAAATCTATCCCCGAACACAGTATGGCTGCAGGAATTCCCGCCAGGGTCATAAAGAGTAATGTAACTTGGTCGAGAAGGAGGATTTTTAGGGGATAATGCTCGGAAATGCATTGTGGCGTTGAAATGATCAGTCTGCACTATTGTCGATGAGAATATCGGTTTACATCACATCATATAACCAGAAGGACTATCTGAAAGAGGCCATTGAAAGCATTCTATCCCAAACGCTCAAGCCATTCCAGGTACTGATTATTGATGATTGTTCCTCCGACAGGTCGCAGGAGATGATTGGTGCCTTCAAGACGCGCTACCCTGATTTGATCACCCCAATTTATCATGCGCACAATAGAGGTATTGCGCACACTCGTGCTGAAGCGCTCGGCAGAATCACTGGAGAATACGTCACCTATCTAGATGGCGATGATCGATTTCTACCGGGGAAACTTGAAGAAGAGGGAAAACTCCTTAAAGAGACTCCTACCGCTGACATTGCCTTCTCTAATGTGTACTACATTGACGAAGCGGGAAATCGCACTGGCATTTGGGCTGAGGATCAGAGCCCTCCAGAGGGTGAGATTTTCTGCCAGACTTTTGCCCGAGATTTTCCGAAAAGAAATCTTTTCCGGTCAGAACTGGTGAATTATGAGGCCTGGAAAAAAATAGGTTTTCATGATCCGAACCTCCAAATATATGAAGACTACGATATGCGGATTCGAATGACGAAAAACCTTCAAGCGGTTTATCATGACGAGCCTCTATCCGAATACCGTCGTCACGCCGGAGGCCTTTCCAGAGCAAAGTTTTCTACGCATTTTCATTCACTGGATTTCATTTACAAGAAGAACAGCTATCTTTTGGACAATCTGAATGATGACGAAAGAACATATATTAGGCAGCGCGTAAATGAATGGATGACAACGATAGGTAAGGGAGCTATGGATGAATGTTGTAGTGAAGGTAAGTGGTTCACAGCGTTAAAGTTCTTTAGAGATGCTCGGACTTATAATCCTGCGGTTTTTTCATGGTCGTTTTTCCTTAATTCATTGTTTCACAAAAACAACTAACTGAGAACACAGGGAAAATAGGCATGGTTACTCAAGAAGGCAAAAACTTGATATTCATCCTTTCACTACCACGTTCAGGGTCTACCCTGCTGAGTCTGATTCTTGGAGGCCACAGCGAGGTTTATTGCCCACCCGAGCCTTGGTTCTTGCTGAGACTTGCAGAAGTATATGGGGAACCTACATCTGAAAAAATATTCGATGATTATTATGCGAGCCTCGCAACCAAGGCATTCATGAGCAAAGAATCTTTCTCGGAAAGTGCCCGGGCATTTTCGCTCCAGACGTACAATGACAGTCTTGAAAAAGAACAACGAAGGGTGTTTGTCGACAAAACACCGCGGTATTACCACATTCTGGATTTTATCGATCAGTTATTCCCAAAAGCGAAGAAGGTTTGGTTGAAGAGGAATCCGCTGGATGTGGCTGCATCCATCAGGAATACATGGCATATTGGTGTTGAGGAGTTGAGTGGAAGAGGAATAAGCCCAGCTTTTTTTGATTTTGCCCTCGGGTTGAGTTCTTTGGCACGGTATTTTGAGGCTCAGTCACCATTTAAATACGAAATAAAATACGAAGAGGTTATTTGCTCTCCGGAGGATGCAATCAGAGATTTATGTTCATTCTGTGAAATTCCTTTTGAAAAAGGCTTACTGAAATATTCGGAGAACAAGGGCTTGGTAGAACGCTTTGAGAAATCGGTCGTTGGAGATAGGTCCGTATTGAGGCATAATTCACCACACACCGCTTCAATAGACCGCTGGAAAGAAGATTTGTCCCAAGATGAGCTTGCCGGTCTGATTCGCATCACTGGAAATGATATTTTTACGCGTATGGGTTATGAGGAGACCAGTCATGCGCTTTCCGCATTAGCCCTTGACGGATCGTCGATTCAGGTTTCGCCTGAACCATCTGAACTGATTGAATTATTTCATAAAACAAGGTTTGGAGTTATTTATCGGGATTGGGAGAATTTAAACTCAAAAATAAACGGTTTAAACCAGTACATCGAGAAATTACACAAATCCATCGAAGAACTCCATGTCTTCAAAGGCTATCTGGAATCAATGCTTCAATCCCGGTATCTGAACCTCGGGTGGAAATTGGGCATCGCCAAGAAACCGGCCTGGGTCGACAAGTTCATAAACACCCAAAAGCCATGATGTGAGCATGAGAAATGATGTCTTTATCATTATGGTGGCATCTTCGTTTATTGTTGTGAAAGATTTTCCAAATAGAAAATCGGCCTCTCAATCAGAGTGCTGGAGGTAGGAAGTACTTATTCTCCGCTCCTGTTTGGCAGTAATCGGCGAATGTGAAGATAGCTACCGTCATAGCGATAGAGAGGTCAGTGTCGTAGAGCATGAACCAGGGTCTTACATGAAGATCAGAAAAGAGGAATATAGAAGTGCCATGAAAAAATGTTATACAAACTATGAGATCTTTAAGTACAGAATTATTCCTTATGGAACGGGTAACCTCAAGTTAGTGTTAGGAAAACTGATCTCCAAAAAATGGTCTTGAGAATGGGGTCGCCCCTAAAGTGTCATACCTAACCGGAGTAAAAAAAATGGCATTTATTGGCAAAGTGATGAATGGCATAAGAAAATGCATTTTCCATTTATGGAGCCAAAATCCCAATGAAGTTGATTTGTTTGTGAAAAATCAGATGGAAAGCGCCCTGATTCACCTTTCAGAGAAACGTTTCAAGCCAAAGGTCATACTTGATATTGGAGCGGCCAAGGGATACTGGAGCCTTGAGACGGGGAGGATATTCTCGAAGGCCGAGTTCTTTATGATCGACCCCCTGGTGGAAAGTGAGGATAGCCTGCGCTCCATTTGCCGGAATGATTCACGGTTTCACTATGTCCTCACGGCAGTCGGTTGCGAAACGGGACGGGAGGTCATGAA
>Ga0315540_10001146_pt1 | contig 15181 bp, 11 predicted proteins | sample SalMarSW160110MG_FD_203677 | JGI IMG/M metagenome (GOLD analysis project Ga0315540, IMG submission 203677) | Salt marsh sediment microbial communities from the Plum Island Ecosystem LTER, Massachusetts, United States - Salt Marsh Sediment SW1601-10 ... | reverse complement strand
GGTAAAGCAATTAATACAAAAAACCTGTTGTTTAAGGCTGGTGAGAATAAACATAATTATAAAATTGAAAAGCAGGACTCAGTAACCCTCTCATTTACATATAGCGTCGATGCAAACAGAGCAATAAAAAAGATATATACTTTCTACGGAAATAAATATAGCATTAACACAAAGATTGAAATGATCGGGATGAACAACCTGGTCAGCAATAACGATTATGATTTTATCTGGTCAAATGGAATTCGGTTTGTGGAAGACAATTCTGCAGATGAATTAACATATTCAAATGCGAGCGTATTTTATGGTGGAGAGCAAGTAATTGTCGATGCACCAAAATCTGGTGAAAAAACACAAAAAGATTTTAATGGCAGAATAGGATGGACCGCAGTAAGAGATAAATATTTCGCTGCTATTATTGCTCCAAAAGATCCGTCGGGTGTAGATGGCGCATTTATTGAAGGTTATCATGAAACGATTCCACCAGATGGAGCCAGAAGTTTTTACAGCTTAAGAATAAATGTTCCTTTTAGGAATACCTCCTTAGAAACAAAAGATTTTATAGTTTATATCGGTCCGGTAGATTATGATATTCTAAAAGCATATGGAAGAAATTTTGAGGCAGAAGTTGATTTTGGAAGTTTTTTTGGTCTTAAATTTCTTGTCAGACCAATCGCTGAATATGTGCTCCTTCCTTTATTTAATTTCCTTCATGGCATTATTCCAAACTATGGTCTGGTTATAGTACTTTTTTCTTTGATCATTAAATTAGTTCTTTACCCGCTTACCAAGCAAAGCTTTCAATCTATGAAAAAAATGCAGCTTCTCCAGCCCAAGATAGCGGAGATAAAAGAGAAGTATGCAGACGACAAAGAAAAAGTAAGTAAGGAAACGATGAAGTTATATTCAACTTATGGAGTTAATCCCGCAGGAGGCTGTCTACCGCTTGTTCTGCAGATGCCGATATTCATTGCTTTGTGGGGACTATTTAAAACTGCTATCGAATTAAGGCAGCAGCCATTTGTTTGGTGGATAAAAGATCTTTCCAGACCGGATATAATTTTAAATCTTTCATTTAAGCTGCCGCTTTTTGGAATTAGCGAGATTAGCGGACTGGCGTTGCTAATGGGAGTTACGACATTTTTCCAACAAAAGATGAGCGTCAAAGATCCAAATCAAAAAGCGCTTGTTTATGTTATGCCAGTAATGTTGACTTTAATGTTTATGAGTTTCCCCTCTGGTTTAAACCTGTATTACTTCCTTTTCAATTTGTTCTCGATAGTGCAGCAATATTATATAAACCACAGTGCAGGTGGCGAGGAGCTGGTTCCCGTAAACAAGCCAAATAAAAAGAAAGGATTTATGTCAAGATTGATGGAAGCAGCAGAGCAAAAGCAAAAAGAGCAACAGAAGCCGAGAAAAAAGAGATAAAGGCTCAATTTCAGGACTTTAATAAGCCTTTAGGATTGATTATTATTCTAAAGGCTTTTTAGTTTTTTAATGAAAATGAACAATAAAATAAAATTTGTTTTTTGCGCTCTCGCCTTGTGCCAGGCATATATTTTTTCACAAGCAAAAATTAATCTTACCGTAGAACATAAAACTAAAACGATAGCATTTGGATTGAAAGAAGAAGTGCCTGTTAATAAGCCTATGGTGGCTCTCGCATTAAGTGGCGGTGGAGCGAGAGGACTCGCACAGATTGGTGTACTGAAAGCATTGATTCAAGCCGGTATTAAACCGGATATGATCGTTGGAACAAGCATGGGCAGTATTGTCGGGGGGCTATATTCTGCTGGATATTCTATCGATCAGATGGATTCCATAGCAAAAAATACGGATTGGAGTTATTTATTAGCACTTGAAAAACAATCTGACAGACGCGATCTTTTTGTGGACCAGAAAGTTTCTGAAGACAGAGCAATTTTTACGCTCAGGTTAAAGGGACTAAAACCTATTTTGCCAACCGCGCTGAACAACGGTATGTTTATAATGAATTTTTTAAACCTTCTCACATTGCAAGCGCCTGTTCATGTGAAAAATGATTTTAGTAGCCTGAGGACCAAATTCATTGCAGTTTGTACAAATCTAGTAACAGGAGAACCTGTGCTCTTAAAAAAGGGTCCACTAAGCCAGGCAATGAGAGCGAGTTCTAGTGTTTCATTTTTTCTTTCTCCCGTTGAAGTAGATTCGCTAATGTTGGTGGATGGAGGGCTTGTAGCTAATGTGCCAGTTGAGATAGCCAAAGAAAATGGAGGCAATTTTGTTATTGCCGTAAATACAACCAGTGGGTTGCATTCCAAGAATGAACTGGAATACCCATGGTTTGTAGCTGACCAAGTAGTTAGTATTCCCATGAAGAAATTGAACGAGAACCAGATAAAGAAGGCAAATTTTGAAATAACACCTGACCTAAACGGTCATGAAAGTGCCGATTTTAAAAACATTGATTCACTAATATTGAGTGGTTATTTAGCAACAGAAACGCAGGTTGAAGATATTAAAAAAAGTTTAGATTCGTTGCAGATGAGGAAAAATGATAGAAAAAACATTTGGGTTAAAAATGTACTTTTAAATTCCGGTTTGAGCAACCCAGAAAAAAAATATGTAAATAATTATTCGTTAATGGATTCTGTATCAACAAGCCAGATATTATCTGATCTTGATGAAATATATTCCAGTGGAAATTATAAAAATGTTTCAGCAGAAATAACTCAGTATGAAAAGTATTCCTCTATAAAGTTTAACCTTGAACCGAATGCTTTTTTCACCCAGGTTAACACAAGTGGTAATACTTTAATTACTGAAGAAAACATTGTTAAGCTTTTTAATGGTCTTTTTAATAAACCCTATAACGTAGAAAAGATAGAAGCAAAATTGATTTTCTTAATTCAAGAGTATCGCAATATGGGATATTCAGCTGCGCAAATAACAAATGTTGCTTTTGATGATAAAACCGGGAGTTTAAATATCAATATTGATGAAGGAAAGCTTTCAGGTTTAATCGTTGAAGGAAATGAAAAAACAAACAACGAAGTAATAAAGAGAGAGTTTCCAACTGAGAATGGTGGCTTTATAACCTATAATGAAGTTGAAAAAGGTTTAATAAACCTTCGCAGCACCAATCTATTCGATGACATAATTGTTGGTATAAAAAGGATAGGTGGAAAGAACTACCTTGATGTGAAAGTTCATGAAAAAGCTTCTAGCTTAATCAGGGTTGGTCTGCGCGCTAATAATGAAGATAAAATTTTGTTTAACCTTGATTTAATGGATGAAAATGTTTTTGGTTCCGGGTCAGAGCTTGGACTGTTACTGGCGCTTGGGCCAAGGACTCAATCAATAGCTTTGCAGCACAGAGCCAACAGGGTTTTTGATACATACCTAACATATAATATTAGCTTCTATTATAATCAGGATTTTATTTATTCTTATATAGACGATCCCGTTACCAGTAGTACAAGGTTCTCACGGTCTTTAAATGGTGAATACAAACAATCTTTTTTGGGCGCATCCGTTTCAATTGGCACACAGGTTGAAAAATTTGGGAACCTAATCTTTAGTGGTAAATATGAGGTTGATGAAATTAAAAACACAGATAAACAGCCGGTTTCTCCGTATAAAATCAAACTCGCAGAATTTGGTGTTAGCACAACAATAGACACACAGGATAAATATCCGTATCCAGATAATGGAATATATTTTAATGCATCGTATGAAACGGGGCAGACAATTTTTGGGGGAGATATAGGTTTTCAGAAAATAGGATTTACTTATAAAAATTATGTTACTATAGGAAAGAGGAATACAATTTCACCAAGGCTGGAAATGGGTTTTGGTGATAAAACCCTACCGCTTTCACAGCAATATTCACTTGGTGGGCAGGGTTCCTTTTTCGGTATGAGAGAATATGAATATCGCGGGAGACAAATATTTCTCGCCTCTCTTGAATACAGGTATCAATTACCGATAAAAATATTTTTCAACACTTATCTGAAATTAAGGTATGATCTAGGTTCGGCTTGGGAAGTTCCGGAACAAATCAGATTTAAGGATTTCAGGCACGGAATAGGTGCAACAGTATCTTTTGATACGCCGCTTGGACCGGCAGATTTTTCCGTTGGGAGAAGTTTTAAGTTTATAAGAAACTTGCCTGATAATCCAATCAGCTGGGGAGATGTACTGTTTTATTTTTCAATTGGTTATAATTTCTAAGACCTCAGGTTCTTATATTTCTCGTCTCATTTATAAATCCATTATCTTTGTATAAACCTTCATCCTTTACTTTATTTTCTATTGCGATTCTGAAATAATCGAATAATTCGTTTGATGAGTTAGATGTTCTGGATATCTTTTCGAGCTGGGATTTTTGTGAATTATTAAAAAAATAATCAAGAGGAAATCTTTTTAAGAAAACAAGAAAATTAAAGTAAATAGATTTTTTTGCTCACTTTTAGTTGACTTAACATAAACAAAATAGGTAATTAATCTTTTCTTAATATTTAAGAAATATTAAAAAGGTACATTTTAGTCGAAAGTATAAGTTCTTTCCGAAATCTTGTCTGACCTTTAGTTTAGTAAAAATCGGGAAACTACTTTCCTTAATTAGTGAGCAGGGCGTCTAAAATTAGGCGCCTTGTTTTATTATTAAGGGAGGAAGAATGGTAAACAGACTCGCTGAAAAAGACAACTCAGATTTTTATTCTGGACTTTAAATAGAAAAAGTTGAGGAAAACCCAAGTTCAAAAGTAGCAGGTAATGTTCGCCTAGATTGCTTGAGGATGAATGAGTTTAGGAATATGAATTGATATTTTAGCTCAAAAACGCGAGAATTTGAATTTATAAAAAGCTCAAAACACTAATAAAAACCTCAAAAACAACTTTTCGGGAAAGCTTAACAATTTCATAACAATGGCTTAATAGTCTCTTAATATGGCTTTAATAGTTTAGCTGACCAAGATCGAGAGAATAAACTTATTTAATAATAAACAAAAAGGACGCAACATGAGAACAAGGCTATTAACACTTTTCACAATTCTGGTGACAGCATTATTTGCTTTAACTGCTAACGCACAGGATAAAAATGCTGTTGGTGCAGTAGGACCAATAAAATTTAGCGGATTGATGTTCGGAGATCTGTTTTATAATGCAAGCGCAATTAATCCTGCCAATAAGGATTTAAACGGTTTTCAGTTCAGAAGAGTTTACATAACCACGGATTATACAATTAACGACCAGTTTTCAACTAGGTTTAGAATGGAGTCTGCAATATCAAGTGGAAGTAATATAGGTGTTTTTGTTAAAGACGCGTGGTTGAAATGGAAAAATGTATTTAAAGGTTCTGATTTAATCATCGGTATGTCGCCAACACCTGCTTTTGATGTATCGGAAGGTGCTTGGGGATATCGTTCCTTAGAAAAAACTATCATGGATTATTTTGGTATAGTTTCATCAAGAGATATAGGTATCGACCTAAAAGGTAAATTAGATGAAGATGGAGTAGCAAAATACTGGCTGAAAATTGGTGATGGCTCAGGCAACAAACCTGAAACAGATAAGTACAAAAGATATTATGCACAACTTCAGTTTAACCCAAGCTCAAACCTACTTATTACAGTATATGGTGATTATGCTTCACACGCTCCTAAGTTTGATGCGTTTGATGGACAAATGAAAAGCAATTCAGCTTTTGTTGCTGCCGGGTTTATTAATTATAAACAAGGAAAAGATTTTGCATTAGGTGTTGAAAGTTTTATAAAAAGTCAGCAGAATAATTTTGCAGTAGGAAATGCAGCTCTTCAAGACCAATCCGGGTTCGGAGTTTCTGTTTGGGCACATGCAATGCTTTCCGATAAGGTTGGCGTAGTCGGTCGTTATGATTCTTATGATCCTAATACAAATAGTGCAATAACAAATGACAGGCAGGGATTAATTATTGCTGCCCTTGACTTTAAAGCAGCACCTAAGGTTAGTGTTATGCCGGGTATTGAAGTTCATACGGTACAGGGTGCAAACGATAGTGATGTAACACCAAGAGTAACTTTCTTCTGGCAATTTTAAGAAATAATAATTATAGTAAATAACTAAAAACAAGGAGTAAATGATGAAAGGAAAATTGATTTTATTAGCAGCAATGCTTTTAGGAATATTTTCTACATCTTCTTTTGCACAGCTTAAATTGAATGGTGCTGGTGCAACTTTTCCATATGTAATATATTCAAAATGGTTCGATACTTATCACCAGAAAACGGGTATTGAATTTAATTATCAATCTATTGGTAGCGGCGGTGGAATTAAACAGGTTACTGAAGGAACAGTTGACTTCGGTGCTTCTGATGCTTTTTTATCAGAAAAACAAATGAAAACAATAAAGCAAAAACAGGGAACGCCGGTTTTGCATATTCCTACAGTTATGGGCGCTGTTGTACTTTCTTATAATTTACCAAATGTTGGAAAAGGATTAAAATTATCGCCGGAAGTTTTAAGTGATATATATTTAGGTAAGATCACAATGTGGAATGACTCAAGAATAACTTCAATCAATAAAGGATTAAGCTTACCATCTGATCCTATATTAGTTGCACATCGTTCAGATGGAAGTGGAACGACAAATATTTTTACAGGTTATCTAAGCAAAGTTAGCAAACAATGGTCTGATAAAGTTGGTTCGGGTACTTCCGTTAACTGGCCTGTCGGTCTGGGTGGAAAAGGTAACGAAGGTGTAGCCGGAATAGTTAAACAAACAGAAGGATCGATTGGATATGTTGAATTAGCTTATGCCGTACAGAATGGCCTTCCTTATGCTTCTTTGAAAAACAAGGCAGGATATTTTGTTGAACCAACTTTTGACGCGGTTTCTGAAGCAGCTGCTGGGTACATTAAAAATATGCCTGCAGATCTTCGTGTGAACATTACAAATGCTGATGGTAAAGGCTCATATCCTATATCAGGCTTTACCTGGCTGCTCATTTACAAAAATATGAAAGACAAACAAAAAGTAGAGGCAATCAAAAACTTCTTAAAATGGGCAGTTACAGATGGCGAAAAATATGCAAAAGGCTTATATTATGCACCACTACCAAAAGAAGTTGTTAAGTTAGACCTAGAGAAAATAAAACAAATTACATATAAAAAGTAATAATGCCAGATATTCAAAAATCTGAACAAAATAGAAACGAGCAGCAGGACAAAAAACCTGCTGCTTCTTTTTTTAATTTTAGTATAAAAAACATTTTCAATAAAAACCCCGGTGATCTAATATTTGAAAACATAACCAGATTTTTTGCCTTCGTAGTTTTCGTTCTTGTCTTCCTGATGGCTTACGAGATGATAAAAGCATCTATGCCTTCTATTAAACAATTTGGATTAAAGTTTATAACCGGGACAGAGTGGGATCCAGTAACAGATATTTATGGTGCGCTTCCTTATATATATGGAACCATAGTTTCTTCGTTTTTAGCGCTGTTGGTTTCTATTCCTCTGAGCCTTTCAGTTGCGATCTTTCTATCAGAGTTTGCACCTAAGTGGCTCGAGAGACCGGTCTCGTTACTTGTTGAAATGCTTGCAGCAATTCCGAGTATCGTTTATGGACTATTTGGAATATTTGTTATGGTTCCTTTTTTAAGAACAACAGTTGAGCCGTTTCTTTCTAAAAAGTTGGGTTTCTTACCTTTCTTCAAAGGAGCCCCATACGGATTTGGAATGCTTGCCGCAGTTATTATACTTTCAGTTATGATATTACCGATTATTACTTCAATCTCACGCGATGTTATGAAGTCTATTCCGGATTCACAAAGAGAAGCATCTTATGCCTTGGGCGCAACAAAATGGGAAACAATTAAAGTTGTTCTATCGGGATCAAAATCGGGAATTCTTGGAGCAATATTATTGGGGTTTGGCAGAGCGGTTGGCGAAACCATGGCCGTTACAATGGTTATTGGTAACAGATCGGATATTTCGCTGTCTTTGTTTAATCCCAGTAACACGATGGCGAGCGTAATTGCTAATGAATTTACCGAAGCTATTTCAAATTTGTATATTAGTTCATTAATTGAAATTGCTTTGATTCTTTTTATTCTCACTGTTATTCTTAATGCAATTGCAAGACTTATTGTCTGGGGAGTTACTAAAAAATATTCCGGAGCGTTGAATTGAATAATTTTTATTTTAAATGGAGAAAATTAAAGAACACGTTAGTTTTCAGCCTCTCTATTTTTGGGGTTATATTGGTCTTGGTGCCATTGTTTTTTATACTTTATTATACACTCAAACAGGGAATCGGGGCAATTAACTGGGACTTTTTTACACAGATGCCGAAGCCTGTCGGGGAGACTGGCGGTGGAATGGCAAATGCAATTGTAGGAACAGGCATCCTTATCGGTTTAGGCAGCCTTATGGGGATTCCCATAGGTATTTTTGCAGGAATTTATTTAGCGGATAAACCAAAAGGGGCTTTTGCTTTTGTCGTAAGGTTTTTAACCGATGTTATGAACGGAATTCCTTCGATTGTTGTTGGAGTTGTAGCTTACATCCTTATTGTTATTCCCATGAAAAGATTTTCTGCTCTCGCCGGGGGATTTGCGCTTGGAATTCTTATGATACCATTGATTACGAGAACGACTGAGGAGATGATACGCTTGGTTCCAAATTCTTTCAGAGAAGCAGGGCTTGGTCTCGGTATTCCTAGATGGAAAACCACGCTTTCAATTATTCTGCCGGCAGCATTTAAGGGTATTTTCACCGGAATACTCCTATCTGTTGCCAGGGCTGCCGGTGAAACCGCTCCATTGCTTTTCACGGCACTAGGAAACAGATTTTGGTCTGTTCAGCTTGATCAGCCAATTGCGTCTATGACGGTATTTATTTATGATTATGCAAAAGCGCCGTTTAATGATTGGAACCAGCAGGCATGGGCAGCCTCTTTTGTTTTAATAGTTCTCGTACTTATTCTTAATATTATTTTCAGGGTAGTTACTAGAAAATCTTATACGGCATAGAAATATATTATGAATGAAATTGTCTCAAGTACTACAATCGCCGATGCAAAGCATGATGAACCAGCGTTGAGGATGAGGACTTTAAATTTGAATGCTTTTTTTGGTGCGAATCACGCATTAAAAGATATTAGTCTTGATATTAGAAATAACAAAGTACTTGCTATTATAGGTCCCTCTGGCTGCGGAAAATCTACATTCTTAAGGAGCCTTAACAGAATGCATGAAGAGGTGGGTGGAACTATCAAAGGAAGCATCCTTCTTGATGGCGAAGATATCATGAAAAAAGACCCTGTCCATTTAAGGAAAAAAGTTGGAATGGTTTTTCAAAAAGCAAATCCATTTCCAACAATGTCTATAGCAGAAAATGTAGTTGCGGGACTTAAACTTAATGGGCATAGAAATAAATCCAGGTTGAAAGAGATTGTAGAAGAATGTCTAAAACGGGCAGCACTTTGGGATGAAGTAAAAGACTCACTTCACAAACCAGGGAACAGCATTTCAGGTGGACAGCAACAACGTTTGTGCATAGCGAGAACCCTTGCAGTTGAACCGGAAGTTATTTTAATGGATGAACCTGCGAGTGCTCTTGATCCTATCTCGACAGCGAAGATAGAAGAATTAATTTTCGAACTGAAAAAGAAATATACAATAGTAATTGTTACTCACAATATGCAGCAGGCATCAAGAGTAAGCGACTTAACAGCATTCTTTTATATGGGGCAATTAATTGAGATTGATAAAACTACAAATATATTTACAGCACCGAAAAATAAACAGACAGAAGATTATGTAACCGGAAGGTTTGGTTAAGTCTTTTTGTTCAGTATTGATTGATATAGTTTAATATAATCTTTCCCAGAGCGTTCCCAGGAAAAATCCTGCAGCATTCCGTTTCCTTGAATTTTCTGCCACACGTTTTTATTCTGAAATACATCCATCGCTCTTTTCACTGTTGCTAATAAAGCCCTGGCTGAATAACTCTCAAAGGAAAACCCCGTTCCAGATTCCCCATTTGAACTTTTATTTTTACTCCAATCTTTTACAGTATCAGCAAGTCCGCCGGTTTTTCTAACTATCGGCACTGTACCATACCTGAGACTGTAAAGTTGGTTTAAACCGCAAGGTTCGTAGTGGGAGGGCATAAGAAAAATATCTGCACCAGCCTCGATGAGATGGGCGAGTTCGTTATTGTAACCGATATAGTTAGCGACCTTATCCGGATGTGAATGTGAAAGTGATCGGAATAAATCTTCATATTGATCTTCCCCGTTGCCGAGAACAATCCATTGCGCATCCATTTCCATCAAATCGTTTACAGCTTCGGCAAAAACATCAAAACCTTTTTGTTTAACCATACGGGAAACAATGCCAATCAAGGGAACGGTATCGTCGTATCTTAAATTGAGTTTTTCAAGTAAATATTTTTTATTTCTTTTTTTCCCCTCAATGTTTTTAATATTAAAATGAAAAGGAATGTTTTCATCTGTAAGAGGGTTCCACACGGAGTAATCAATCCCGTTAAGAATTCCGTGCAAACGACCTTTCTTTTGTTTCAGTATTGTTTCCATACCCGCACCATATTCTGAGGTCATAATTTCACGCGCATATGTTTTGCTTACTGTATTGATTGTGTCCGAAAACAAAAGTCCGGTTTTCAAAAAAGAAAATCTATCTGAAGGTTTAGGATCAGCATTATTAATGGATTCCGCGTCTATTTCAGCTTTGTAAAATGATCCTGCCGGGAAAACCCCTTGATAGCCAATATTGTGTATTGTAAACACAATTTTTGTTTTTTTTAATTTGTTCTCCCTGTTATAATTATTCTTAATGTAAAAAGGTATCAGGCCGGTTTGCCAATCATTGCAATGAATAATATCCGGGCTCCAATCTAAACGCTGAATAATTTCAATTACAGCTTTATTGAAGAGAATGAAACGTTCATCTTCATCTGCGTCGTTGGTATAAATTAAACCTCTTGAAAAATAATAAGGACAATCAATAAAATTTACCTCAACATCTGATCCTGGTAAAGTCGCTTTATGCAGAAAAGTGTTTCTGATTGTTCCAGCAACTCTGATGGGAATATTTGTTGACTCTACGAAATTAAAATGAAATTTAGTTTCGTTAATGGAGTTGTATTTTGGAACAAAGATTTTTATGTCGCAACCGAGCTTTGCCAGCACTTTAGGCAATGCCCCGGCAACGTCTGCGAGACCACCGGTTTTTGCGAACGGGAAAACCTCGGAGGCAACGAAAGCAATTCTCATTTTATACTTTGATTGTGAGAAGAAGTAAAGAAGCGACTTACTACAATATCCTTTAGTAGCCGCATCTCTATTATGACAAATTAAAATATTGTATAAACAATTCCCAGTTGAAGGGCTTCTTTAATCTGAAGCCTATCTATCTGATCTTTTTGATATATGGCTAAAAAAGCGAAATTAACATTTATAAAATTATTTACCTTTGCAACTATAGCATTATCCCATCTTACGTCCCATACAGAAAGATCTTTAAATCTTGTGAATAAGCGGAGACTGCTTTTAAATAGTAAATTTTCCGCTATTGTATATTCTGCATTAGTTACAGATTCAAGACCGGTTTCAATTTTAAAAGTTTCAACTTTAGTCGTTGTAGGGTCGTCTGAGTATTTCGTGTTTTTCTTTGTAAAGGTTTCCTGAACTGCGATACCAAGACGTGTATTAAATTGTTTTTCTTTGTTGTATGTAAAACCAAGGGATTGTGTTACATAACCGGGGTCAAAAAAATCAGCAATTTCCTGTGGCGGTGCTAAGGAATAATCGTATCCTGTGGTAATTGTTGTTCGCACAGAATTGCTGAAAAACGGGCTGACGTCCCAACCCACATTTTTTGAAATAAGATTTACAAGATAAATGTCATTGTCATTAGTTCGTACATCTCCACTGCCAAGTTTTGTCCTACCGTAGGCTATTTTGAGGGAATTGTCAAATGTTATTTCTTCATTTACGTATTTTGCTGAAAAATCTCCGGTTAAAACCCATGAGAGTGCGTTATCTCCTCCCTGTGTCCAATTACTTAGTGAAATCTGACTCAGGTTTAATCCCGCAACCCCTTTGGGAAACCAGCCGTATTTTTTTGTCGTATCCTGCTGGGAGAACAATTGATTTGTAGCAAAGAATAGAATCAAGAAGCATAATATGGTATATTTTTTCATACTGATCCCTTTATTTTTTTATATTTAAAACCGTGAACAGAAAATTAAGGAAAAGATGGATACAATAAAAAATAATCTTGCAGTTTTCCAAACCGGAAAGGAAAATAATCAACCTATTATATTTATTCACGGATTTCCATTTGATCACAAAATGTGGGATTTGCAGGTTAATTATTTTAAGAAGGATTATCATTGCATCACTTATGACATTCCTGGTCTTGGGCAATCGCCCACTGGCGATGGGCAGTATACAATGGAGAGACTTGTTGATGATTTATTTAATCTGATGGAGTCTTATAATCTAGATAAACCGGTCTTGTGCGGGCTTTCTATGGGCGGGTACATTGCACTTAGGGCAATAGAACGAAACGAAGGAATTTTTAAGGCATTAGTTTTATGCGACACAAAATCTGAGGCAGATAATAATGCGGGAAAAATAAATCGGGCTAAAGGTATAAAAGAAATTAATAATGCCGGTGCAGAAAAATTTGCAGAAATTTTTGTTCAAAAATGTTTCTCAGAAGAATTTATAAAAACCAATAAAGAAGAATATGAAAAAGTTTTGATGCGATCTAAAAAATCAGACCCTGTTGGACTAAAAGGATGCTTGCTCGCAATGGCCGGGAGAACAGATACCACCGAATATCTTGCTAAAATAAAGATTCCTGTGTTGGTGCTTGGCGGCGGCGAGGATAAACTTACTCCCCCATCCGTTATGAAAACAATGGGCAAAAAGATAAGTCATTCGGAATTTCTTCTTGTTCCTGAAGCCGGACACGTTACCTCAATTGAGAACCCTAAATTTTTTAATACTGCCCTGGAAAAATTCTTAAAAGAGATTTAAGCTTTTGTCTTTTATACATCGGAAAAAACTTTTCATTTGTTTTCATTCGGCTTAAATTCTTGATCACTAACTGGTTCCGAGGTGGGGGTTTTTATTACATTAAATTCAAAATGAACGGCTCTGTGACAATCATTACAAGTCTGCGTAAGAGTCTTATAGGTTTTCGTAAACATTTTCAAATCTCTGTTGTTTATTGAAGCCCGTAAACTATCCAGTGCAGGAAAGATCATAGGAATATCTTTTGTCTCTTTCCTTTCCGGCAAATATTTTACCGCGTTATCCAGCGTTTCTTTTATTTCGCCTACTTCAAATTCAGCTAAAGGCCAATTTTCGTTTATCCCCGCAAACCATAGTTTTGCATGGTGAGTTTGCACGCCTAACATAAACTCACCAAGCCCCGGCTTGTAAGAGCTTTTCACAGCCACTTTGAGAGTGTCAACTTCATTTTGTAGATTTTCTGTTTTGCTGTTATTACAGGAGGATAAAATAAAAACAGAAATTGTAACAACAAGCGAAATTAAGTGTTTCATATTATCCTACCTTTTTTTATTCAAGCCTGCTAAAAAATTTTCTATTACCTTAAAGTATTCCCTTTTGTCTTCAACAAAAGGGAAATGGCCGCAATTTTTCAATGTCACCAACTTAGAGCCTTTAATTTCTCTTTGTATTTCTTTATTTGCTTCTGGAGGCATAATATCATAATCACCAGTTATAATAATTGTAGGGCATTTAATAGTATCGAGTTGTTTGGTTATATCATATTTGAATAAAGGAACCAGCGATAATAGTTTGTTTTTTTTCTCATTATCAGGTGGAAGTATTATGTTCAGACTATCGGAATATTTTCTATTATAAAAGGAAGGCTTGAATAATAATTTGTAAAATTTTGCCATTGTTTTGGGATCTTTCTCTTTAAACTTTTTTAAAGAGACTATTTCTCTGTATTCATTACCATCTTTTTTTGTTGCTCTTTTAGAGAGTGTGGGATAAATTGCGTTTCTTAAGCGGGAGCTGGCTGGCGTCGGGTTTGAAAGAATAAGAGATCTTAAATTTTGAGGAAATTTAATTGCATAATTCATAGCAACAAGTCCGCCCCACGCGTGTCCGTACAGATTCATTTTTTTAAGTCTGAACAATTTTCTTATGCCCTCTAAATCTTTAACAAAGTTCTCCATTGTCATTGAGCTTGAATCAACATCACCAGAAGACTTACCGCTTGCTCTCTGATCGTAAAAAATTAATTTATAATGTTTTGCGAGTTCCTTAAACTGTGGCAAAAAATATAAATAGTTAAACCCTGGTCCACCGTGTACCATTACAATCGGTTCGCCTGAGCCCATAGTTTTTACAAAAAGTTTTGTACCGTTTATTTTTTTTAATTCACCTTTGGAATAATTGCCTTGTGCAAAAGTAACTTGAACTAATAAAAAGAGGAACAGTATAGATTTAACCACCATTTTCATATTTAATCCTTAATTATTCTGTGTTTATCAATCCAGTAGGCCCACGCCACAAATAACCATTGTCCAAGCGCACTTAATGCAAGTACATATACATTTGGAGGTAACGTGCCGGAGAATAAGTTCATTGCATAAATAATTAAAAGCAGGACGACAAAACCCAAGAATGAAAATTTACCGATTTTGTCTTTTGCTTTTGTGACCTTCAAATATAAATAGGCGCCAGCAAAAAATATTGAAAGCTCTACAATTAGCGTTACAGGCAAGGAATTCCACAACCCTAACCCGAAAAATGTTTCAACACCCGGGGCGAGAGGAAGATCAGCTCTATGGACAATAAAATCGAGAACCCAGTGGCTGAAGACGCAAATTCCCAGAATAACAGAAGTTTTCCTGTTTTTTTTAATTAAATAATAAATTCCTCCGAATAATAGGGACCATACAAGCGACATCAGCAGACTATGCGAATAAGGGTAATCATAGAAGTTTAGAGGCGTAACAACTGTGTTGCCCGGGTCAATTTTTACGTGTTCGAGGCCAATTAACAGGAAGATAGGCCACAAAAGATCCAGGAAAACTGCTGCCATCATATACGTTCCAAGCGAGGCTCGTGAATCAACTCTCTTTGAAGCGAACCCAACGCCATAGTGTCCTAAAAACATATCTATTCCTCCAATATTGTTGTAGT
>Ga0315540_10001145_pt1 | contig 15183 bp, 15 predicted proteins | sample SalMarSW160110MG_FD_203677 | JGI IMG/M metagenome (GOLD analysis project Ga0315540, IMG submission 203677) | Salt marsh sediment microbial communities from the Plum Island Ecosystem LTER, Massachusetts, United States - Salt Marsh Sediment SW1601-10 ... | reverse complement strand
ACTCGACTACGAGGCCCTCAAGACCAACCATCTGGCGCCGGCCCTTGCCGGACTCGACACGGACCACCGTCGCCATCTGTGCGAGCAGCTCGAGGCGATCTGCAGCGAGCTCGCGGACGGGATGCGCCCCCTGCGTGATCCCTGCTTTCGCTGCGCCGGCTACCCGGAGAAAGGCTGCTCGGTGGCGGAGATCCGGGGCCGCTGCGCGCTGCGGCCAGCGGATCGGCCGACCTGAAGCGGAGGAGCGGACGATGAGGTACTGGAGGAAGCCCCTCGACATCGACAGCGTGCAGGTTCCTCATGGCGAGGTGGTGATCCTCGCCGATCGCTGCAAGGGATGCGGGTTCTGTGTCGAGTACTGCCCCAAGGAGGTGCTGGCCATGTCGGCGGCGTTCAACCGCAAGGGATATCACCCGCCGGAGGTCGTCCTCAAGGGCCAGTGCGTCAACTGCAACCTGTGCGAGATGATCTGTCCCGATTTCGCGATCTACTGCCTTCCCGCCGAGGGCGCCCCGGCCGGGGCGGGAAAGGAGGGCGCACAGTGAAAGCCGATCCCCTGGGCGTGTTGACAGGTGTGCATTACCTCGACGGCGACTTTGCCTGCGGCGAAGGTGCGATGGCGGCGGGCTGCCGCTTCGTCGCCGGCTACCCGATCACACCCTCGACGGAGGTCGTCGAGCGCATCTCGCGCCGCTTCCCGACCATGGGGGGCACCTTCATTCAGATGGAGGACGAGCTTGGCTCGATGGCCGCGGTGGCCGGTGCCGCCTGGACCGGAACCAAGGCCATGACGGTGACCTCGGGACCGGGCTTCAGCCTGATGATGGAGAACATCGGTCTCGCGGCCATGATGGAGACCCCCTGCGTGGTGGTCAACGTGCAGCGCGGCGGACCCTCCACCGGTCTGCCGACGATGGTCGGGCAGGCCGACATGATGCAGGCCCGGTGGGGCTCCCACGGCGACTACCCGGTGATCGCGCTGGCGCCGCAGTCGCCGCAGGAGGCGTTCGACCTCGTCATCGACGCCTTCAATCTCGCCGAGACCTACAGAGTGCCGGTGATGTTCATGATGGATGAGTGCGTCGGCCACATGACCGAAAAGGTGGTCATCCCGCCGCACGATGAGATCGAGATCGTGCCCCGGCGCCTCACCGCCCAACCGCCGGGAGAGTACCTGCCGTATCACAGCGATGACGGGTCGGTGCCCGAGTTCGCCCGCGCCGGCGACGGTTACCGGTTCCACTCTACCGGGCTGACCCACGACGACCGCGGTTACCCGGTGATGAGCCCGGAATGCCAGGACGAGAGCGTCCGGAGGCTGGTCGCCAAGGTGCGCGACCACGCCGACGAGATCGTCCGCGTCGAGGAGGACGGGGTCGACGGCGCCGACGTGGTCGTGATCGCCTACGGCATCACTGCCCGGGTGGCACGGATGGCGGTCGAGCTCGCTCGGCGTCAGGGCGTCAAGGCCGGCTTCCTTCGACTCGTGGTGGTGTGGCCCTTCCCGGAACGTCGGGTGCGCGAGCTCGCGGGTTCGGTGAAGGCGTTCGTGGTTCCCGAAATCAATCTTGGCCAGATGGTCCTCGAGGTCGAGCGTTGTGCGGCAGGCCGCGCAGCGTCGATTCCGGTCGCCCACGCGGGCGGCGGCGTCCATGACCCGACGCGGATCGTCACGGCGATCGTGGAGGCGGCGAAATGAGCACCCCGGCAAGGACCCCGCGCCCCGAGGACCACCCCATCGCTCCCTACCTGCGCATGGACCGGATGCCCCACATCTGGTGTCCGACCTGCGGCATCGGCACCGTGGTCAAGTGCTTTGCGAGCGCCCTCGAGGCCTCCGACCTCGACCTCGACAAGGTCGCCGTGGTCTCGGGGATCGGGTGCACCGGACGGGTCGCCGGCTACATGAACCTCGACGCCTTCCACACCACCCACGGGCGAGCGATCCCTTTCGCGACCGGCCTCAAGCTCGGGCGGCCGGAGCTGCAGGTGGTGGTCTTCTCCGGTGACGGCGACCTCTCCGGTATCGGCGGCAACCACCTCATCCACGCCGCGCGGCGCAACATGGACCTCCTGGTCATCCTGGTGAACAACTTCATCTACGGCATGACCGGCGGCCAGAACGCCCCGACCACCCCGGTCGGCGCGAAGTCCTCGACGATGTCTTTCGGCAACTTCGAGCGTCCCTTCAACCTGCCCCATCTCGCGGCGAGCTGCGGCGCGACCTTTGTCGCCCGTTGGACGTGCCTGCACATCCGCCGGCTCACCAAGTGCGTGCGCGTCGCGCTGCGCAAGAAGGGCTTCCGCTTCATCGAGGTGGTCGCGCCGTGCTCGACGCTGTACGCGCGCCTGAACCGGCTCGGCAGCGGCCTCGACCTGATGCGCTTCTATCACGACAGCGCCGAGATCCGGCACGGCGCGGACACGCGCGACGTCGAGATCGGATACCAGGACACCATTGTGTGCGGCAACTTCGTCGACATCGAGCGTCCGACCTACCTCGAGGCGATGCGGACGCACTACCGAGAGCGTCTCGGGGACCGCTACGTGCCGATGCCCGAGGAGGGGGGGTGGCTCCATGCCTGAGGGACGCACCGAGATCCGCATTACCGGCTTTGGCGGCCAAGGAGTCGTGCTCTCCGGCTACATCATCGGTCGGGCGTGCGCAGTCAATGCCGGCATGCACGCGACCATGATCCAGAGCTTCGGACCCGAGGCCCGCGGCTCGGCCTGCTCGACCACCCTGGCGGTGTCCGACGAGGAGATCCTCTACCCTTACATCCACCGGCCCAACGTGTTCGTGACGATGTCCGCCGAGGGCTACGAGAAGTACGGCGACGAGCTCACCGACGACGGTGTGCTGATCTATGAGCAGGACCTCGTGACGGCGACGCCCAAGCCCGGGCAGCGGGCGTTCGGGGTGTCCTCCACCCGGATCGCCGAGGACCTGGGACGCGCGATCGTGCAGAACATCGTAATGCTCGGCTTCTTCGCCGCCGTCACGCGGCTGGTGCCGCGAGAGGCGATGCGAGACGCGGTCCGCGCGTCGGTCCCGGAGGGCACGGAGGAGCTCAACCTGCGCGCATTCGACGCGGGCTGGGCGGCGCTCGAGACGAGCCCGACCGAGGCGCCCGCCGAGCCGGTGGGCGTCGGAGGATGAAACCTACGGTCCCCGTAGGGGGCCGCGACGACGAACGGAGGGTGACGGGATGGGGGTGAAGCCGGAGCAGACCTCGCAGACGGCCGAGGCACCCAGGACTCCGCGTGCGCTCGTCATCGGGGGCGGGATCGCCGGCATCCAGGCGGCGCTCGACCTCGCCGATGCGCGCATCCCGGTCACGGTGGTGGAGAGGTCGCCTTCGCTGGGTGGACGCATGGCCCAGCTCGACAAGACCTTCCCCACCATGGACTGCGCGATATGAATCCTGGGGCCGAAGGCCCTGGATGCCGGTCGGCATCCGCTGATTGAGGTCATCGCCAACGCCGAGGTGGTCGCGTGCGAGGGGGAGCCCGGCGACTTCCGGGTGAGGGTCCGCAAGCATCCCCGTTACGTGCACGAGGACCGCTGCGTGGCGTGCGGGCTATGCGTCGATCACTGCCCCCAGGTCGGCGGTAACGAGTTCGACATGGGGCTCAAGGTGCGCAAGGCGATCTATCGGCCGTTTCCCCAGTCGGTACCGGCGGCCTACGTGATCGACCCCGAGGCCTGCCTCAACTTCCTGCCCCACCTCGACCGGCGTCAGCGCCGCCGGCTCGACAAGGTCGCCGAGCTCAAGCGCAAGGCGCGGCCGGACCTGCCGCCGAACCTGCTCCCGTGCGGGCACTGCACCTCGGTGTGCGACGTCGATGCGATCGACTTCGACATGACGGCCCAGGACCGCGAGCTCGACGTCGGCGCGATCCTGGTCGCGGTCGGGTTCCAGGAGTTCGACGCCCGGACCCTCGGCGCGTACGGCTACGGCCGGCTCCCGAACGTGATCACGAGCCTCGAGCTCGAGCGGATGCTGAACGCCTCGGGCGTGACCCGGGGTCACGTGGTGCGCCCGAGCGACCTCCAGACGCCGCGCCGGATCGTGTTCATCCAGTGCGTCGGCGCCCGCGGCGAGGGCGGTCGCCCCTACTGCAGCCGGTTCTGCTGCATGAACGCGGTCAAGGACTCGATGCTGATCCGGACCCACGACTCCGAGGTCGAGGAAATCACGATCCTGCATACCGACCTGCGGGCCTTCGGCAAGGGCTTCGACGACTTCCTCACCCGTTCCCGTGAATCGAAGAGCGCCAGCTACGTCCGCGGCCGCCCGGCGAAGATCAGCCACCTCCCGGAGGAGGACGCCCTCGAGGTCTTCGTCGAGGACACCCTCGAGCACCAGCGGCTGCGGATCCCCGCCGACCTCGTCGTGCTCTCGCTCGCGGCGGCGCCCAACGAGGGTGCGATCCGGCTCGCCGAGGTGCTCGACATCGCAACCGACAGGCACGGCTTCATCGCCCGCTCGGACCCCGCGGTGTCGGCCATCGAGACCACCCGCGAGGGCGTCTTCGTGTGCGGCAGCGCGGTCGGCCCGCAGGTGATTCCGGACTGCGTCGCCCAGGCCTCGGCGGCGGCCGCCCGCGCCCAGCGCTGGCTCGGCGCCTACCGCCACGAGGAGCGAGCGGCGCCGGTCCCACCGATGGACCTCTCCGGCCCGCCCCGGGTCGGGGTCATGATCTGCCACTGCGGGATCAACATCGCCGGCGTCCTCGACGTCGAGCGCCTCGCTGAGGAGGCGGGTTCGCTGCCGGGGGTGGTGGCCACCCGAACCGACCTCTTCGCCTGTTCCTCCACCGGACAGGAGCAGCTGGTCGAGACCATCCGCGAGCACGGCCTCAACCGGATCGTGGTCGCGGCCTGCACACCGCGCACCCACGAGCCGGTGTTCCGGTCGACCCTGGCGCGGATCGGCTTCAACCCGTTCTTGCTCGAGATGGTCAACATCCGCGACCAGTGCTCCTGGGTCCATGCCGCCGAGCCCGAGGCGGCTCTGGAGAAGGCGCGGACCCTGATCCGGATGGGCGTGGCGCGGGCCCGTCATCTCGAGCCCCTCCAGGAGGGCGAGGCGTCGATGACCCGGGCAGCCCTGGTCATCGGGGGCGGCATCGCCGGCATCCAGGCCGCGACCGACCTCGCCGAGCAGGGCTTCCCTGTGACTCTGGTCGAGAAAGGCGACCGGCTCGGCGGCCGTCTCGCGGCGCCCAACCTCAAGCATCTCTACCCGAGCCTGCGCCCCGCCGCCGAGGTGCTGGCGGAGAAGGTCGCCCGTCTCGAGGCGAGCGGAGCGACGGTCCTGCTCGGGACCGAGGTCGCTCGGATCACCGGCTTTGTCGGCAGCTTCGAGGCCACTCTGACCGGGGCCGGCTCCGGCACCCTCGCGGTCGGCGCGGTGATCCTCGCGATCGGCGCCGATCTCCATCAGCCGGCGTCCGCCTACCGCTTCGGCGAGCTTCCCAACGTGATCACCTCCGCCCGGCTCGAGGAAGCCCTGTGCGCCGATGACGATCTCGGGTTCGACGGCGAGCCGCCGTCGAGCGCCGCGATCATCCTGTGCGTTGGTTCCCGCGACCCGGAGGGCTTCACCGGTTGCTCCCGCTACTGCTGCCCGACCGCGATCAAGCAGGCGATCGAGCTCAACCGGCGGGGGATCGACACGACGATCTTCTACCGCGACATCCGCACCGTGTCGACCGGTGCGGAGGAGATGTACCGGGCCGCGCGCGGTGCGGGAGTGCTGTTCGTCAGGGTGCCGCCCGGGACCACTCCCGAGGTGCTCGGCGCGGGCAGGGCGAGGGCGGTCAGGAGCCACGACCAGCTCCTCGGGCGGCCGCTCCAGGCCCCCGCCGACCTGGTGGTCCTCGCTGTCGGCATGCGTCCGAAGGAGCCCGACACGCACATCTTTCACGAGATGCTCAAGGCGCCGGTCGGCCTCGACGGTTTCTTCCTCGAGCGCCACCCGGAGCTGGCCCCGGTCGAGACCGCGGTCGAGGGCATCCTGGTCGCCGGGACCGTCCAGGGCCCCAAGGACATCGTCGACACCGTCGCCCAGGCCTCGGCGGCGGCGGCCAAGGCCGCCGTCTTCCTCGCCCACGACCGGGTCCGGCTCGATCCGGCGGTGGCCCAGGTCGACTCTGAACGGTGCCGCGGCTGTGGGCAGTGCGCCGAGATCTGCCTGTTCCAGGCGCCGTCGCTCGTCGAGGTCGAGCCCGGGCGCTTCGCCGCCGAGGTCAACCCGTCGTTGTGCAAGGGCTGCGGGACCTGCGCGAGCTGGTGCCCGTCGGGGGCGATCACCGCCCGGCACTTCACCGACCACCAGATCATCGCCCAGATCGATGCCTGCTTCGGGGAGGCCCGGCCATGACTCCCCGCTCACGATCGACCTCGCAATCGAAGGCAGCGGCGCCGGCATCGGTTTCGTCCTGGCAGCCGCGCATCGTGGTCTTCGCCTGCAACTGGTGCTCCTATGCAGGCGCCGACACCGCCGGTGTGTCCCGCATCCAGCACCAGCCCCACTTCCGGATGATCCGCGTCATGTGCTCCGGTCGCATCCAGCCGGGTTTTGTGCTGCGCGCATTCGAACGGGGAGCGGACGGTGTGCTCGTGTCCGGCTGCCACTTCGGAGACTGCCACTACCTGTTCGGCAACGAGCGGGCGGTGGAGCAGTTCGACAAGACCCATCGGCTGCTCGGCTTGCTCGGGCTCGAGCCGGACCGCCTGCGGCTGGAGTGGATCTCGGCCGCCGAGGGTGCCCGCTTCGCCGCGGTCATCGACGAGTTCACGGATCAGGTGCGGGCCCTCGGACCGAGCCCGTTCGCACGACCGGGGACCAGCCTCGAGATCGAGGTCCCCGAGACCGTGTCCACGGCGGAGGTGCGCTGATGCAGCCACTGACGAGAGACACCAACGCCTGGGCCTGCTACGACTGCGGAAAGTGCACGGCAACCTGCCCGCTTGCGCGTGCCGGCGCACCGTACAGCCCGCGTCGGCAGGTGCTCGCGACCAATCTGGGAGGGATCGACGCGGTCGTCCACGGTGCGAACCTCTTCACCTGCCTGACCTGCGCGGCGTGCGACACCCACTGTCCTGCGGAGGTCGACTACGTCAGCTTGGTCCGCAGGCTCAGGGAGCGCGGCTTCGACGCCAGCGTCGAGCCCGACTGCCCCCACGGCGGGGCGCTCCAGTCACTGATGCGGATGATGGCGGCCGGTGGCACCCGGCAGGACCGCTTGGGGTGGCTGGATGGCGACCTGAAGAGCGATCCGGCAGCAGGTCGCGTCTTCTTCTGGTCCGGCTGCACGGTGTACTACGACGCCTTTTTCCCGGAGCTCGCGGTGCGCACCGTTGACGGCACGCGAGCCGCACTCAGACTGCTCAACCGGCTCGGCGAAGTTCCGGTGGTGTCGCCGGAGGAACGATGCTGCGGGCATGACCTCGCCTGGAACGGCGACCGCGCCTCCTTCGAGGCGCTGGCGCGGCACAACGTGGAGCTGGTGCGTTCGAGCGGGGCGGAGGTCCTGGTTGCACCGTGCGCCGAGTGTGCGCGGACCTGGCGGCTCGACTACGTTCCGTTCCTGAACGGCCTCAAGCTCGAGGTACTCCACCTCTCGGAGTTTCTGGCCGGGCGTCTCGGTGATCTCGAGCTGCGCGGGGGCGGTGGCACGAAGGTGACCTTCCAGGACCCCTGCCGGCTCGGGCGGCATCTGGGAGTGACCAAGGCACCGCGTCAGGTACTGCGGGCGGTGCCTGGCGTCGAGCTGGTCGACATGCGCCGCTCCGGCGTGCGGTCGGTGTGCTGTGCCGGCGGGACATGGTCGAGCTGCGACCGGTACGCGAAGCAGATCCAGGTCGAACGGCTGCGCGAAGCGCGCGCGACCGGAGCCGAAGTGCTGGTGACCGCGTGCCCGAAGTGCCAGGTGCACCTGAGGTGCGCGATGCAGGATCCGAACCCGATCGAGATTGAGATGAGGGACCTCGCCGAGGTGGTGTCGGCGGCCCTCGCGTGACGGAGGGGAGAGCGGACATGGCGACACTGGAGAAGAACGGCGCGCTCCGCATCGGGGTCTTTGTCTGCGACTGCGGGCTCAACATCGCCGGGACGGTGGACTGTGCAGCGGTCGCAGAGCATGCCGCGACGCTCGACGACGTAGTGTGCGTGGTGCGCAACAGGTACACCTGCGCCGATCCGGGCCAGAACGAGATCAAGAACGCGGTCCGGGAGCACAGCCTGAACAGGGTGGTGGTGGCCTCGTGTACACCGCGCCAGCACGAGCCCACGTTCCGGCAGTGCGTGCTCGAGGCGGGGCTGAACCCCTACCTGATGGAGATGGCCAACCTCCGCGAGCAGTGCTCCTGGGTCCACCCGGGCGACTGGGACGGGGCGACGGCCAAGGCCAAGGACCTGGTCGCGAGCGCCGTGGCCCGCGCACGCTTCCTCGAGGAGCAGCAGGAGATGAGCGTGCCGGTGACGCGGCGCGCGCTGGTCATCGGGGGCGGGGTTGCGGGCATCGAGGCCGCGCTCGAGCTCGCCGACCAGGGTCACGAGGTGGTCTTGGTCGAGAAGCAGGCGTCCATCGGCGGGGTCATGGCCCAGCTCGACAAGACCTATCCAACGATGGACTGCTCGATATGAATTCTCGGGCCGAAGGCCATCGATGCCGGTCGGCATCGACGCATCGAGCTCATGACCTTCTCCGAGGTGGAGGAGGTCTCCGGGTACGTCGGCAACTTCACCGTCCGGATCCGTCAGAAGGCGCGCTATGTCGACGCCGAGCAGTGCAACGCGTGCGGTGACTGCGCCGCGGTGTGCCCGGTGTCGGTGCCGGACGAGTACCAGATGGGGCTGTCCTCGCGCAAGGCGATCTCGATCCCGTTCCCGCAGGCGGTGCCGTGCTCCTACATCCTCGACATGGACTCGTGCCTCGGCAACAACCCGATCGCCTGCGGGAAGTGTGCCGACGCGTGCGAGAAGCGGGCGATCGACTTCGACGACCACGACCGGCTGGTGACCCGTGAGGTGGGCGCGATCGTGGTCGCGATCGGGCTCGACGTCTACGACCCCACGGAGATGGACGAGTACGGCTACACCCGCTTCGACAACGTGATCACGTCGATGGAGTTCGAGCGCCTGATCTGCGCCGGGGGTCCGACCGCGGGCCACTTCGTCCGCCCCTCGGACCACCAACAGCCGAGGCGGATCGGCTTCATCCAGTGCGTCGGCTCGCGCAACCCCAAGATCGGGCGCCCGTGGTGCTCGAACATCTGCTGCATGAACACGGTCAAGGACACCCTGCTGCTCGCCGACCACTACCCGGACACCGAGAACGTGGTTTTCTACCAGGACATCCGGGCGTTCGGCAAGTCGTTCGAGGACATGTTCCAGCGCTCCAAGGAGGTGGGCACCCGCTACGTCCGCGGCCTGCCGGGCGACATCGAGGAGGATCCCGGGACCCGCAATCTGGTGATCACGGTCGAGAACACGACCTCGGGCCGGATCGAGCGCCATGAGCTCGACATGGTAGTGCTCTCGGTCGGGGTCGAGCCGGCCCGGGACCGCGACAAGCTCGCTGGACTGCTCACCTTGTCCAAGACCTCTGATGGCTTCTTCATGGAGTCCCACCCCAAGCTGAAGCCGGTCGACGCGCCGACGAGGGGTGTCTACTTCGCCGGCTTCTGCGAGTCGCCGAAGGACATCAAGGACTCGGTCTGCCAGGCGGGCGCCGCGGCCTCCCGCGCCGGCGCCCTGCTCAACGCGGGGCAGATCGCGATCGAGGCGATCACCAGCGTGATCGACGCCGAGGCCTGTCAGAAGTGCGGGCTGTGTGCCGCGGTCTGCCCGTACGGCGCGATCACCTGGAAGAAGGGCGAGGTCGCGTCCGTGGTCGAGGCGGCATGCGCCGGGTGCGGCTCGTGCGGCGCGACCTGCACCTTCGGCGCGATCACGATGCGCCACTTCACCGACGACCAGCTCCTCGCCCAGGTCCGGGCGACTCTCGCCGAGCGGCCCGAGGACAAGGTCTTCGCGTTCGCCTGCAACTGGTGCTCGTACGCAGGCGGGGACATGGCGGGTATCTCCCGCATCAAGTACCCGTCGACCAACCGGGTGGTTCGAACCATGTGCTCGGCCCGGGTGTCGGAGGAGATGGTGCTCGAGGCATTCCGGTGTGGCGCCCCGGTGGTCCTGGTCTCCGGCTGCCACTACGCGGACTGCCACTACATCAACGCCAACCGACAGACCGTCAAGCGGCTCAATAGGCTGTGGGACAAGCTCGAGAAGGCTGGAGTCAGGCCGGAGCGGCTGCAGCTCGAGTGGATCTCGGCGGCGGAAGGCCAGAAGTTCGCCAAGGTCATGCGCCAGATGGAGGAGCTGCGGCAGGTCGTCACCGCGGAGGAGATCGCCCACGCCCGCGAGGCGCTCAAGCCGAAGCCCAAGAAGGTCCGCGCGGCGAAGAAGGCCGGCGCAGCCGAAGCCGCAGCCCCGGCGTGAAGAGAGGACAAACCACAGAGGCACAGAGACACAGACAGGAGCACGGAGGAGATGAGGGGAATGCAAGATCCGTGGGCTGCTCGAGGAGCGAAGCCGTGACGAACCCCTGTGTCTCTGTGTCTCTGTGGTGAAAGACGGATGGTGGCTATGGCGACCACGGAGATCGCGTCGTTTTGCTGCATGATGTGCGGCCACGAGTACCAGGAGAAGGTGGTCAAAGGCGAGGACATCGAGCGCTCGTGCCCCAAATGCCGCTCCAACTCGATCCGCCGCCTCAAGAAGAAGCCGGCGGCGAAGGCGAGTTGAGACATGCCCGACACGAGACCGAGGCGGGTCCGGGGTTACGGATGCCACGAGGAGTCGGAGCTTGGGAATGCTCTCTGTGGCGTTCTGTGCCTCGGTGTCTCAGTGGTGAGAGGAGGCGACCGTGTCCGCCCAGGATGACGTCGTCCGCATCGACTTCGCGTTCAAGCGCGAGCTGGCGCGGAAGATCGAGGGCAACCTCGCGAACTACTGCTACCAGTGCGGCGCCTGCGTCGGCGACTGCCCGGCGGCGCGCTACAGCGACGTCTTCAACCCGCGCGAGATCATGCTCAAGGTGCTGTACGGGCTCGAGGAGGAGCTGCTCGGCGAGGACTCTGTGCTGTGGGAGTGCACCAACTGCTACAGCTGCCACGAGCGCTGCCCCCAGCAGGTCAAGCCGGTCGAGGTGATCATCTCGCTCAAGAACATGCTCGCCGACCGCGGCGGCGAGCCCGGGGTCGCGTCGAAGATCATCCGCACCTTCCAGACCACCGGGAGAACGGTCCCGCCGAGCCCCGCGATCGACCGCCAGCGCGAGCGCTTCGGCCTCGCGCCGCTCAAGCCGGTCCCGATGGACGAGATTCGGGCGATTCTCGGGCTCGAGGCCGAGGCGGACGCGAGAGAGGAGAGGCAGCCGTGAAGCGTGTCGCCTTCTTCCCCGGTTGTCTGATCCCGGCGCGCCACCCCGCGATGGAGTTCGCGATCCGCGCCACCCTGCCGCGGCTGGGCGTCGAGCTCGTCGACCTCGATGGCGCGTCCTGCTGCCCCGACCCGATCTACTTCAAGTCGAGGGACAAGCTCGACTGGCTCACGGTCGCGGCGCGGAACCTCACCTTGGCGGAGGACCTCGGGCTCGACGTCGTGACCAACTGCTCCGGGTGCACGGCGACCCTGTCGGAGGCGGTCCACCTGCTCGGCGACGGCGAACTGCGCGAGCGGGTCAACTCGAGACTGGCCAGAATCGGGCGTGAGTACCGCGGCACCAGCCGCGTGCGCCACATCGCGACGGTGGTGCGCGACGACGTCGGCGCCGACGCGGTGCGCGAGTCGGTGGTCCGACCCCTCCAAGGGCTCAAGATCGCGGTCCACTACGGCTGCCACCTCCTCAAGCCGAGCCGGGTCATGCAGGTCGACGATCCCGACGATCCCCACCTCATGGAGAGCCTGGTGGCGGCGCTCGGCGCCGAACCGGTGCGTCATCGCAACTGGTTCCTGTGCTGTGGCAAGGCGTGCCAAGGGGAGGACATCCCGGCGGCGATGATGCGCGACCTCCTGTCCACCGTGCACGACGAGCACGCCGACATCCTGGGCATGATCTGTCCAACTTGCTTTGGGCAGTTCGACCACGGCCAGAAGCGGGTCGGGGAGATGTTCGGCGAGGACTTCCACACCCCGCCCGTGTACTACTTCCAGCTCCTCGCCTTCGCCCAGGGGGCCGCCTACGACGAGCTCGGCTTCGAGCGCCAGCGCTTCAAGCCGGAGTGCCTCCGCGCGTATCAGGAGGCGTGACCCGCCAACCGGCGCTTGCCGAATTCCGGTTCGAGCGCCATCTTGGGGTTACAAGCTGCTCTCGAGTCTGGACTTCGGCCGCGTCATACCGGCTCGTGTGGGACCCGTCGACGGGCATGGTCGAGTGTCCGCGGCGCGCTGCAGGTGCGGCCGGGGCGTCGGTCGGAAACCGAGCGCAGGCAGCGGCAGACGGGAGGAACTCGTGGACACCAAGGTGACTCTCAAGGACGGCAGGACGGTGGTCATTCGTCCGATGCGACCGGACGACTTCGAGCGCTCCTTCGACTTCTTCTGCTCCCTCCCGGCGGACGACCGCAAGTACCTGCGCGTCGACGTCACCCAGCGCGACCTGGTCGAGCGCCGCACCGCCAACATCGACCCCCGACGCGTGATCCGGCTGGTCGCGGTGCTCGAGGACGCGATCGTCGCCGACGGGGCGCTGGAGCTCGAGGGGCACGGATGGGGCGAGAACGTCGCCGAGATCCGGCTCATGGTCGCCGAGCCGTTCCAGCGCCTCGGCCTGGGCACGCTGCTGGCGCGGGAGCTGTTCTTTCTCGCCGCCGACCGCAAGGTCGACCGCATCGTCGCCCGCATGATGGCGCCGCAGGTGGGCGTGCGGCGAATGCTCAACCGACTCGGCTTCAAGGAGGAGTTCCTGATTCCCGAGCAGGTCCGCGACCAGGCCGGCACCTGGCAGGACCTGATCATCATGCGCTGTCCGCTCGCCAACCTGTGGGGCGAGATGGAGCTCGCACTCGAATCGACGGACTGGCGGCGACACCGCTAGCCCACACTTCTCACCACGTCACGAGGGTGCCGAGGTGTCTGTCACCGCCGAGCCATTGAGCGGCAAGGCGCCGTGTCGTATGCGGAGATGGGTCGCAGGCGCCGAGTTGCGAAAGTGCCGGCGATGGCTGGCAGGTCAGCGCCCGCAATAGGGAGGTGCTGAGAAATGCAGGCGAGGACTTCCGAGCGCATCCGCGGTGTTAACAGGGTTGGCATTCCATGGGGAGGATATATGCGACGCATCTTCTGGACGCTCGCTGTCATGCTGCTGCTGGTACCCGTCGGGTGTACCGTCAACCCGGTCACCGGGAAGAACCAGCTCGACCTCATGGGAGAGACCCAAGAGGTGCAGCTCGGGGCCGAGCTGTACCCGTACTACACCCAGGAGTCCCTTGGCGCGATCGCCGACCCCAAGGTCGAGGCCTACTTGCAGCGAGTCGGGGAGTCCCTCGCCGCGGTCGGCCACCGGCCACAGCTCGACTACGGCTACAACGGCGTCAACGACCCGGTGGTCAACGCCTACGCGCTGCCCGGGGGCAAGATCTCGGTCGCGCGCGGCCTGCTTTCTCGGATGGACAGCGAGGACGAGCTCGCCGCGGTGCTCGGTCACGAGACCGGCCACGTCACCGCACGCCACGCTGCGGCACAGTACAGCCGGCAGATGCTCGCCCAGCTACTCGTGGTCGGCGGTGCGGTCGCGCTCGAGGCATCGGACGTCAAGCACGCCGAGCTCTACGCCCTGGGCGGGATGGTCGGTGCGCAGCTGTTTCTCGCGCGCTACTCTCGCGACCAGGAGCGCCAGTCGGACCAGCTCGGGATGGACTACATGGTCGCGGCCGGCTACAACCCGAGCGGGATGGTGGACCTGCTGGGCGTGCTGGTCGAGCAGCAGCAGCGCGACCCCAACTTCATCGAACGCATGTTCGCCAGCCACCCGATGTCCGCGGAGCGCTACGACGCCGCCAAGGCGCGACTCGCGCGGCAGCCGGCCGACGTGCTCGCGCGGCCGAGGCGGCAGCGCGAGTATCTGCAGCGCATGGCCATCGTCATCCGCCAGCAAGAGGCCTACGACCGGCTCGGTGAGGCGCAGAGGCTGCTCGTCAAGGAGGACTTCCGCGCTGCTGAGAGATTGCTCCAGCAGTCATCCGACGAGTGGCCCTCTGACGGTGTGCTGCGTGCCTTCCTGGCAATCTCCGAGCTCAAGCAGAAGCGACTCGATACGGCGATGACGAACGCCAATCGGGCTGGCCGCGACGCTCCTGAGGTCTACCTCGCGCGCATGATCGCGGGCCAGGCCCTGCTCGCCGGCAAGCGCTGGAGCGATGCCCTGCCGCACACAGAGGCGGCGGTGCGGATCCTGCCCGAGTCGGCACCTGCGCAGCTCGCGCTCGGGGTCGCACTCGAGAATCTCGGCCGGCGCGCCGATGCCGTCCAGGCCTATGAGAAGGCCCGTCGTCTCGACCCCGAGGGCGAGACCGGTCAGGCGGCGAGCGAGCGGTTGCGTCGGCTCGGCGCCCGTTCGTGACAGGCTGCACCAGGTGCGTGCCGAGCGCGAAGGCGTCTCAGTCCGTCCTGATACCATGATCGTGCGCATCCTGGCGCCGCGATGAGGTCATGAGACGGCGCTGGAGTCGATCGCGGCCGGTCGGCGTGCGTCAGGGGTGAAGCAAGCGCGGCCCGTGGGCCGTACAGGGAGGACGAGATGATCCACCGCACGCAGCGCGGACGGATTCCGGACAAGCCGCACACCGTGTTCGAGGTCGACGGAGCGCTCGCCTGGGAGCACTGCTTCACGCGCGAGGGCTTCGAGGGCCCCTACACCATCATGTGGCACCGTCGCCAACCGCACTGGGTGGTTCGGGAAGAGGACCTGGGCCCCCATCCGGGCTGGGCGGAGCCGGCTTGGGAGGGGCCCCTTCGCCGTTGCCACTACCTCTCTCAGAGGACCCCCGAGGGAGGCTCGCCGTTGAACGCGCGCCGGCTCTTCTTCGCCAACGCCGATCTGCGGGTGTGGATAGCGCGGCCGAAGGAGAGCGAGGAGACTCTGGTCGCGAACGCGGATGCCGACGAGCTG
>Ga0315540_10001144_pt1 | contig 15183 bp, 13 predicted proteins | sample SalMarSW160110MG_FD_203677 | JGI IMG/M metagenome (GOLD analysis project Ga0315540, IMG submission 203677) | Salt marsh sediment microbial communities from the Plum Island Ecosystem LTER, Massachusetts, United States - Salt Marsh Sediment SW1601-10 ... | reverse complement strand
GATCTTCGACGCCTGCCTAGCGGCGGGCGTCGACTACATGGACATGGCGATGTCGCTGTCGCACCCGCATCCCGATCGGCCGCACCAGGAGAGTGGCGAGAAGCTGGGCGACGCGCAGTTCGCCAAGGCGTCCGACTGGGAGGCCGCCGGGCACCTCGCGTTCGTCGGGATGGGCGTGGAGCCCGGCCTGTCCGACGTGTTCGCCCGTTATGCGCAGGATCACCTGTTCGCCGAGATCGATGAGGTGGGGGTCCGGGACGGTGCGAACCTCACGGTCGACGGCTACGAGTTCGCGCCGTCGTTCTCGATCTGGACCACGATCGAGGAATGCCTCAACCCACCCGTGATCTGGGAGTCCGGTCGCGGCTGGTACACGACGCCCCCGTTCAGCGAGCCCGAGACGTTCGATTTTCCCGAGGGGATCGGGCCGGTCGAGTGCGTCAACGTGGAGCACGAGGAGGTGCTGCTCGTGCCGCGTTGGGTCAAGACGAAGCGGGTGACCTTCAAGTACGGCCTCGGCGACGAGTTCATCGGGGTTCTCAAGACGCTGCACCTGCTCGGGCTCGACGGAACCCAGAAGGTCAAGGTGGGAGGGGTCGAGGTCTCGCCACGCGATGTGGTCGCCGCCTGCCTGCCTGACCCGGCCGGTCTGGGCGATCGGATGCACGGCAAGACGTGCGCCGGCACGTGGGTCACAGGCCGCGGCCAGGACGGGTCTCCGCGCGCCGTCTACCTGTACCACGTCGTCGACAACGCCTGGTGCATGCGCGAGTACGGCGCGCAGGCCGTGGTCCTCCAGACGGCCGTCAACCCGATCGTCGCCTTCGAGCTGCTCGCTCGCGGTACCTGGTCGGGAACGGGGGTGAAGGGGCCCGAGGCATTCGACGCCGTGCCGTTCCTCGATCTCCTCAACGAGTACGGGATGCCGTGGGGGATGCGCGAAGAACCCTCTCCCGCGCTCGCAGGCTGAGCTCGATCAGATCCGTTCGATCCGTCTCGCGCTCATCCGGGGGCCGCGACGTGGCGGGCCCATGCCGGCAAGCTCGAGCAGCCGGAGCACGCGTCCGCGCTGACCCCGGTATGGCTCGAGCAGGTCGAGCATGCGGTCGTCGGTGCCGCGCGGCTCGCGGGCGAGCGCCCAGGCGACCATGCTGGGCAGGTGGTAGTCGCCGACGCTGACCGCATCGGGGTCGCCGAACGCCCGGATCCCGACCTCGGCGGCCGTCCACGGGCCGATGCCGGGGAACGCACGAAGTGCCGCGTACGCCGCTGACGGGTCCCCGCCCGGGCCGCCGGCTGCCACAGCGAGGCGCTCCAGCCGGTTGGCCTCGCGCGCGACGGCACGGACCAGGTCGGCCCGCCGGCGCTCGAGGCCCAGCGGATGATAGGCGTGGTACGGGAGCGACGCGAGAACCTCAGGCGCGGGCGGCAGCCGCAGCCCCGTGGGGCCGGGCGCGGGCTCGCCGTGGGTCCACATGAGACCCCGATATGCGCGCCGAGCCTCGTCGCCGGTCACCATCTGCTCGAGGATCGCGGGGACGAGCGCCTCGAGCACGGCCTCCGTGCGGCCAAGCCGCAGGCCGCGCAGGCGGCGAACGGCGTCCGCCACCGCGGGGTGCCGTGGCTTCAGCGCCTCTGGCGCGTCGTCGAGCCCCAGCAGGGCGCCCAGGTGGTCGACGGCCCAATCGGTCCCCGGACCCCACGCCCGGGCGCGAACGGTCCCGGCCCCCGTCTCGATGAACACAGTGACCGGACCAGCCGGCGTCCGGGTCGCCCGCCAGGCCGACCCCGAGACCTCGAACCGGAGCGCCGGATCGCCCCGCCCACGGCGATGGATCCCGAGCGTCCGACGCAGGTCCAGTGGGACCTCGAGCAGGAGCGTCAGGTCGGCATCAGGTCGGCAGATGTCCGGTGGCGCGGCCATGGTCAGTGAAGCGTACGTGGCATGGAGCCGCATGCGTTTCGCCGGCGGTGACCGTGATGCGATCGCAGAGGCGAAACCCGGAACCGTGGCGCGCGTCAGTTGACAACTTCCGGTAGCCTGTCGGGGCATCGTGCGAACCAGGATCATCGTCGCGATCGCGGCACTCATGGCCGCGAGCGCCCTGGTCGCCCTACCAGAACCCGCGGGCTCGCGTGCCCCGAGCTCCGCCCGGTCGATCGACGCGGCGTCGCTGCATGCCGTGCTGATCGCACTGCCCGCCGGTTCGCCGGCGACGGCGATTCCCCCACTTGACACCGCGGCGCGCTCGGCCGGCTGGCTCGGGCCCGACGCTTCATTGGCGCAGCCGGGGCAGGCCGCGACCGTGTCCGGCCGGCCGACCGTGCGGCAGCCGTCGCCCAAGGCGGGCACGGTCCTCAAGAACTACTGGCGGTTCGACCCCAACATCAGCTGGTACGGTCCTGGCTTCTACGGCAGTGGCACGGCCTGCGGCCAGACGTACACCAAGACCATCCTGGGCGTGGCCCACCGCACCCTGCCCTGCGGGACGCTGGTGACGTTCCGCAACCCGGCGAATGGACGCCAAATCACCGTCCCGGTGATCGACCGGGGACCGTACGTGTCCGGCCGGATCTGGGACATGTCCAGGGGCCTGTGCGAGTACCTGGGGCATTGCTACACGGGATCAATCGAATGGCGCTGGGGGAGCCACGCCAGCGGATAGGCGACAAGGGCTGGTGAGTGCGGCGTGATGCGTTGCCCGGGTCTCGTTGATGTGGGAATCCACATGATCGACACAGATCCCTGCAGGACGGTCCGTCTAATGTCCGAGTTGGGTGCGCCCAGTCCGGTAGGTGCCCCCTAGACGGAGGACCACGCCGCGTGACGAGACCCTGGATGAGACAGCTGTGAGCCGTCGACAGCGGGGCTCCCGTCGCGCGCAATACCGGCCCATCGGCAACGCGGAATCGGCGCCGTGGACCGGGGCCCGTCCGTCCGAGGAAGCTCCCGGCCCCTCGCTCCGGGAGCAGCTGGAGCGCGCGAGCGTACCTGCTCGCGCGCTCCTTCCTCTCCGCTTCTTCTTCGGGCTGACGTTCATCTATGCCGGGCTCGACAAGCTGCTGTCCCCAACCTTCTTCGACGCCTCGAGCCCGGCCTCCATCTATGGCCAGCTGGCCGCGTTCGTCCACGTCTCGCCGGTCGCACCGCTCGTCCAGATCGTGCAGCCTTTCGCGCTGCCGATCGGGCTGCTGATCGCACTGGGTGAGATCGCCATCGGGCTGGGAGCGGTGACCGGCCTCGCGTTCCGGGCGTCGGCGGCCGCCGGTGCCGCGCTGTCGCTTCTGTTCTGGCTCACGGCCTCATGGACCACCACGCCCTACTACTACGGACCGGATCTGCCGTACGCCCTTGGCTGGATCGCCCTCACCCTGGCTGGCGACGGCGGGCTGCTGGTGCACCGGTCGGTCCGCGAGCTCGGTGCCTTCGTCACCGACGACTGGCCGGGATCCCTCCGGTCCGGTGCCGGCTATCGCGTGCGCGGCCGTCCGACCCCCGTGGTCGACGCGTCGCCGCTCCGGCGCCAGGTTCTCCAGGCCGGCGCGCTGGGTGCGTTCGCGGTGGCGATCGCATCCCTGGCGGTTCCACTGCGCTTCATCCTGCCGGGGTCGAGTGACAGCACGGCGCTGGGCGCCGGCACCGGCGGGTTCGGCGGCAACGGCGGAGGGTCCGGCGATGCCTCGGGCGCAGGCTCCGGGACGGGAGACGGCGGGCTGGGGGCCGGCAGCAGCGCGGGACCCGGACTGGGCCAGCCGAGCCCGACGGCGGGCGGCGCCGGAACGACCTCGGCGGCTACCTCGAACCCGGGTCCCACCCTGACCCTGGCCACGATCAAGGCGGTCAACCAGCGCGGCGCCGCCGGCATCCAGATCCCGCTCGATGCCCCCGCGCCGTATCCCGCAGGCGACCCCGCCATCATCGTTCGGTTGTCCAACGGCAGCTACGTGGCGTATGACGCCACGTGCACGCACCAGGGCTGCCCGGTTGGCTGGGACGCGCGGGATGGCGTGCTCCTGTGTCCCTGCCATGGCGCGGCGTTCGATCCGGCGAACCACGGCGCAGTGCTCGGCGGGCCCACCCGGCGCCCGTTGCTCGAGCTGCCGATCGTGGTCGACAAGCAGGCTGGAACGATCAGCCTCCGCGCCTGATTCTCGCGGTCAGCCCGACCTGATCCGGGAGATCGAGCACGCCAATCTCCGTTCAGTGTTCAGCCGCGCCCGGCAACCGGCGTCCGCGGTGTCTCGGGCTCGGCGGGCGGCGGAGACGGCGCACTCGGCGCTGGCGGCGCGTCCTCGAGCGGCGCGAACGAAGCGGTGAAGTGACGCAGGGTGGCCGGCTCCCCCACGATCCGGTAGCCGCGCAGCGACGTGGCCCGCGACGCGACCTCGGTGGCGACTTCGATCACATAGTCGATGTGGCTCTGGGTGTACGTGCGGCGCGGGATGGCGAGGCGCACCAGGTCCATCGGGGCCGGCGCCTCGGTGCCGTCGGGGTGGCGGCCGAACATCACCGTCCCGATCTCACAGCCCCGAATGCCGCCCGCTCGATAGAGCTCGACCGCGAGCGCCTGGCCCGGATACTGGAGCGGCGGGATGTGCGGCAGCAGGGCCCGCGCGTCGAGGTACACGGCATGCCCGCCGCTGGGCTTGACCAACGGGATCCCGGCCGCGTCGAGCGCGTCGCCCAGGTAGGCGGTGGACCGGATGCGGTAGCGCAGGTAGTCCTCGTCCACGACCTCGCGCAGGCCCTGGGCGATGGCCTCGAGATCGCGGCCGGCGAGCCCACCGTAGGTGACGAACCCCTCCGTGAGGATCAGCACGTTGCGGCACTGGTCGGCAAGCTCGCCGTCGTTCATCGCCAGCCAGCCGCCGATGTTGGCCAGGCCGTCCTTCTTGGCGGACATCGTCATGCCGTCGGCCAGCGCCCCGATCTCCCGGACGATGTCCACGACCGGCCGCTCCTCCTGGCCGGGCTCGCGGGTCTTGATGAACCAGGCGTTCTCGGCGAACCGGCAGCCGTCGAGGAACAGTGGCTTGTGGAACCGGTCGCAGACGGCCCTGACCTCGCGCAGGTTCTCGAGCGACACGGGCTGGCCACCGCCCGAGTTGTTGGTGATGGTCAGGAACACGACCGGGACGTCCGAGGCACGCGAGGCCAGCAGCGCCTCCAGCGCCGCGACGTCCATGTTGCCCTTGAAGGGGTGGAGCGTCGCCGGCTCGCGACCCTCCGGGATCACCAGATCGACGGCGTCGGCGCCTGTCCACTCCACGTTGGCCCGGGTCGTGTCGAAGTGGGTGTTGTTGGGCACGACCTTGCCCGGCCCGCCGATCACGCTGAACAGGATCTTCTCGGCCGCACGACCCTGATGGGTGGGGATGACGTGCCGGAATGGGAACAGCTCCCGGACGGCGTCGAGGAACGTGTACCAGGAAGGACTTCCGGCGTAGCTCTCGTCGCCATGCTGGATCGCCGCCCACTGGTCCCGGCTCATCGCGCCGGTTCCTGAATCGGTGAGCAGGTCGACCAGGACGTCGTCGGCGTGGAGGTTGAACAGGTTCCAGCCGGCGATGCCGAGCGCCCGCTCGCGCTCGGCCATGGTGGTCAGCCTGATGGGCTCGATCGCGTGGATCCGGAACGGCTCGATGATGGTGTGCCAGCGGTCCATCGCAACCGAGGATACCCGCCGTCGACACGCCTGGGACGTGAACCTGGCCTCGGAGGAGGGACGAAGGCCCCGGCCCTGAAGACACTGGAAGGGACGACGCCGGCAAGGGAAGAGGTCGGATCCGGCGTTCGGGTCCGACCTCGATGATTCCCCGGCCGATTGTGGCCGCTCCCGATGGTGTACCCGCGGCCCCGGTTGGGTCCAGCCCCACGACGGCGCCGCACCACATCGCCGTCCGGGGCCACCCGGCTGATCGCCCGGGGCCCGCTCGCACCGGTCGCCCTTCGCGCGCTACGCTGCAAGGCATGTGTCGCAGCATCCGCCAGCTCCGGCGCGGCGAGGACGCCGGCGTCGCCACCACGGGCGAGGCTCTGGCCGCCGCCCTCCAGTACGTACGCAAGATCAGCGGGTATCGCGCGCCGTCGGCGAGGAACGAGGAGGCGTTCCGGGCCGCGGTCGACGAGATTGCCGCGGTGACCGAGCGGCTCCTGCAGGCGATCGGAACGCCGGTCGCCGAAGGCCCGGACCCGTTCGCCGACCCTGTCACCAGGAGGGCGATCCTGGCCGCCGGCACGCCGGGTCGGCGCCACGGAGCCCGCGCGCACGGGGCCGGCACATGACGCTGGGCCTCGAGCCCGACGCCGTGGCCGCTCCCACCTGGTGGCGCCGGCCCGGTCTCGACGTCGTGGACGGGCGCCTGTCGGTGAACGGCGCCGACCTCGAGACGCTGGCCCGTGAGCACGGCACGCCGCTGTTCGTGTACGACCTCGCCCGGCCGGTCGAGAACGCCCGCGCGCTCCAGGGCGCGCTGGAGCGGGCCGGCGTGCGGCACGCCGTTCGGCTGGCGCTCAAGGCCTGCCCTGACCCGCGCATCCTGGCCGTGCTCCGGGGACTGGGGGCGCCCGGCGAGCCGGGCAGCATCGGCATCGATGCCTGCTCCCCCGGCGAGGTCCTCCACGCGCTTGCAAACGGCTGGCGGCCGGACGAGATCAGCCACACCGGCACGAACGTCTCCGAGCGCGACCTCGACGTGCTCCTCGCGCACCCCATCCGGATCAACCTCGACGGGGTCAGCCAGCTCGAGCGCGTCGGCCGGCGCGCCCCGGGCCGGACAGTCGGCATCCGGGTCAACCCGGGCGTCGGGGCGGGCTACACCGAGCACCTCGCATATGCGGGCGAGCGGCCGACCAAGTTCGGCGTGACCGAGGATCGCCTGGACGACGCGATCGTGGCGGTCCGCCGGCATGGCCTGGTCGTGGACACCCTGCATTTCCACGCCGGTTCGGGGTGGCTCGGCGATCAGCTCGCTGCGTTCGAGGCCGCGCTCGAGCGGGCAATCAGCTTTCTCGATCGCCTGCTGGCCGCGGGCTTCCCGATCCGGGAGGTCAACGTGGGTGGCGGTCTGGGCAGGGTCGCGCGCCAGGGCGAGACCCCGATTGACCTCGATGCGTACGCGGCCGTTGTCAGCCGGCAGCTCGCGCCGTATGGCGTCACGGCGGCGTTCGAGCCCGGTGACTTCCTGATGAAGGACGCTGGCGTGCTCCTGGGCGAGGTCGTCAGCGTCGAGCGTCGAGGCGGGACCAGGTTCGTCGGCCTGGACATCGGCTGGAACGTCAACTGTGCCTATTTCATCTATCGCTACGCCCAGGAGATCGTGCCCGTGCGCGATCCCCTTCGCGAGCGCACGCGGCTCGTCACGGTGGCCGGGCACATCAACGAGGCGAGCGACCTGTTCGCCGAGGACTACCCGTTCCCGGACGTGGCCGAAGGCGAGCTGGTCGCCATCCTCAATGCGGGCGGCTACCTGCAGGCGATGTCGATGACGCACTGCCTGCGGCCGACCGGGTCCGCCGTGTACCTCGAGCGGGAGGTGGCCGAGTGAGGGCGCGAGGTGCGGGTCGCATGAAGGTGCTGAGGGCGGCCGGCACGGCAAGGTGAGGCTCCCACGCTTTCGACCACGGGGTGGGTTCGACACCGCGGCACTGGGCGCGATGGCCGATGCGCTGATTGCCGGCGTGGCCGGCGACCATCGGATCCACGTGCCCGACGTGGCTCACCTGCCGAGCCTCGAGCGCCCCCGACTGGTTCAACCCGACCCTGCTGGAGCTCCTCAGCGAGGTTCGCTGAGGGCCGGTGGTTCGAGGCGGCCCCACGACGCCGACCCATCGACCTCGATCCTGATGATCGGCCGGACGCCAAGGGCGTGCTGACGGTACTGCGGATACTTGGCGCGCAGGGCGGTCACGGCACGCGCGTGCTCCTCGCCCGCGTCGGCAGCCAGGATGCCGGCCCGGCCGTCGAGGCGAACCCAGCCGAGCCGTCCCCAGTCCTCGTCCCAGTGGTCCGCGAGGAGGGCGACGGCCGGTCGGGCGAGCAGGTCCCGGACCCTCGCCAGCTGTAGCGGGTCGGTCGCCCGCTTGGGCTTCTCGTCGATCGGGGAATAGAGGATCGGCCATCCGGGCCGGCGGACGTCGTCGAGCAGGACGAAGCACACCGGGACCGGCCGGGGCCGGCCGGTCGAGCCGCTGGTGGCCAGCGTCGCCCGTCGCGCGCGGGCCACGAACGCACGTTCGGCGGCCGTCGGTGGTCGAGGATCGCGGGTCATGGCCTGAGTATGGTCCGCGACGTGAGCCGGGTACGATCCCGCCATGACTGCCCCGCCCGACCCGACGCCCCGCCAGGCCGCTCTCACCCGGGTGACTGCATATCGCGCGGGCGTCGTGGAGGGGCGCGACGATCGGCTGGCGGGCGAGGAGCCGATGGCCATCCGCGCCCGTGGGCCTGGCCAGGCACCGGTGGACGTCGCCGTCACGATGCGCACGCCGGGTCACGAGGCGGAGCTCGCGGTGGGCTTCCTGCGCACCGAGGGTCTGCTCGACGACGCCACGGGGATCTCGGACATCACGTTCAGCCCGCCCGGCAATGCCGCGCAGCCCGACGACCAGGTGACCGTCCACCTCGACCGCCCGTTCGACGCAACCCGCGTCGCGGAGCGCCATTTCGTGGCGACGGCCTCGTGCGGGATCTGCGGCAAGGCATCGATCGACGAGGTCGAGGTGCGCTGCGACCCGATCCCGGACGGACCCTTCGTGGCGCCGGACGTCCTGCTCGGCCTGCCGGGCTCCCTGCGCGATGCCCAGGCGGTGTTCGCGGCCACCGGCGGGCTCCATGCGGCCGGGCTGTTCGACCCGCGCGGCACGCTGCTGGCGCTGCGCGAGGATGTTGGCCGTCACAACGCCCTGGACAAGCTGATCGGGAGCCAGGTGCTGGCCGCCGCGCTGCCGCTTCACGAGCGGATCGTGCTCGTCTCGGGTCGGGCGAGCTTCGAGCTCGTCCAGAAGGCGGCCGTGGCCGGCGTTCCGATCCTGGCCGCCGTCTCCGCACCCAGCGATCTCGCGGTCGAGGCCGCCATGCGGCTCGGCCTCACCCTGATCGGGTTCCTGCGAGGCGACGGGTTCAACGTCTACGCCCGCCCGGACCGAGTGACGGTCGAGCTCGGCTGAGCGCCCCCGCGTCAGCCCTTCTCGAGGTCCCTGTCCAGCCGGCGCTTCAGGACGTACAGGAACAGCGCGTTGAACGCGATGAACGCGAGGACGACGACCATCGCCTCACGCCGGAACACGCTTTCGTCGATCTTGCCGGTCGCGATCGCCTCGGCCGCCTGGGCCTTCGTCGTGGCATCGGTCGACAGCTCCGCGATCTTGCTCAGCTTCGTCGTGTGAACGGCGGCCTGTGCCTGGATGAGGCTCGTCTTCGCGTCGGTCAGCTTCACCTCCGCGTCGGACGTGATCATGCCCAGCCCCGCCGCGCGCTGGATCGTGTCCTGGGCTTGGGTGTAGGCGTCCTCTGCCGATGTGATGGCGTTGCTGATCCCGTCGATCTGCGCGTAGATCTGCGAATCGGGGTGATGGCACGTGTCACATCGCCGATCGGCCTCGTTCGTGAACCGGCTGAGCTCGAGGCGGAGCGTGTGTGTCTGCAGGTCGTGACACGTGTCGCACGTGTACTCGGGCGGAGTCGGGTGGAAGAACATGTAGGAGCCCGGCTGCGTGACGTCATGGGTGCCGTGGCAGGTCCAGCACTGGGGCGCTGCCGCCTGGAGCTCGGAGTGTCGGCTCTGCTGGTAGAGATCCTCGGTTGCCGTGTGGCACTTGCCGCACACGCCGACCACCGTTGCGGACGTGGGTGGCTTCGCGTCATGCGAACCATGGCAGGACGCGCAGCTCGGTGCCCGGACGTCCTTGTTGTCGAGCAGCGCGACGCCGTGGACGCTCTTGGAGTAGATGGCGTACTGGTCCGTCGGGATGCCGTACGGTGCCATCCGATCGGCGTCGGCATGGCAGCCGGCGCACAGCTCCGGGACGTTGAGGATGAACACCGGGGAGCTCGGGTCCGAGACCTTCTTGACGGTGTGAGATCCATGGCAATCCGTGCAGATCGCCACCCGGTTGTCATCTGCGGTCAACAGCTGCTGTCCGTGCACGCTCGACCAGTATTTCGCGTACTGGTCGGTCGGCAGACCGGAGGCCTTCATCCGGTTCACGTCCGCGTGACAGCTGCCACACAGCCCGACGCTCCCCAGGCGGTCGGGTGCGCCGACGAACCCGTTCGACGGGTCCATGGCCACCGTGATCTGGTCGGAACGCGGGTCTCCCCCATGGCAGTCGGCGCACGTGACGCCGGCCTGGCCATGGGCGCTGTCCTGCCAATCGGCGGCGATCGCCGCCTGCTTGTCGTTCACGACGCTGTGGCAGTCGTAGCATCCGTTGGCGCCATCGGCCGGGGCGTGCGTGAGCGGTGCAGGGACCGGTGGCGCCGATGCGAGCGGGACGGTCGCGGTCGGGAGCGGCGTCGCGAACAGCCAGTCGAAATCGGACGGTGCTGGGGTCGCCTTCGGCGAAGGCGTGGCCTCGGTGCTGCTGGATGCGGCTGGCGAGCCACTCGGGTCCTGGGCGGCCGCCGTGAACGCGAGCGCGAACCACGCGAGGCCGAGCACGCCGAGGGTCAGGGCGGCCCTCACGCCCCGCGCAGCCGGGGAGCGGCGACCGAACATCGGCCGGCGGATCTCAGCTGACATAACCCCACACCGTCAGGACGATCACCCCCACCACCACCAGCGTGGCCCCCGCGACGGCCAGCTTGCGCCGTCGTGCCAGCACCTCGGGGTTGCGGTCCAGGAAGGGCCACGCGATGAGCAGGCCGATGCCGATGATCGGGGCCATCACGGCGATCGTGCGCGGGATGATCTTGAGCAGCTGGTAGACCGCGAGGTAGTACCACTCGGGCTTGATGTGCGCGGGTGTCTCGAGCGGGTTCGCCTGCCCCTCCAAACCGGCCGGGAAGACCGAGGCGAGGACCACGAGGATCGCGAGGATGACGTACCAAGCGACCACCTCGTCAAGGAGGTAGTTCGGGAAGAACGGCCGGAGCGGCTCCCGGTCGACCGCAGCCGGGCGGACTCGCGGCTCGGGCTTCTTGGGGTTGGCCAGGCCGAGCTGGTGGACCAGCACCAGGTGGATCGCCATGAGACCGGCCAGGGCGAGCGGCAGCACCAGCACGTGGATCCCGAAGAACCGGCTCATGGTGTCACCAGTGACGTCCGCACCGCCGCGCAGCAGCTGGAGGAGCGAGTCGCCGACCACGGGAACGGATCCGGCGATGTCGGTACCCACGACGGTGGCCCAGTACGCCCGCTGGTCCCAAGGCAGGAGGTATCCGGTGAACCCGAAGCCGAGGGTCACCAGGAGCAGGCCGCCGCCGATGACCCAGGTCAGCTCCCGCGGGTACTTGTACGCCGCCTGGAAGAAGACCCGCAGGAGATGCAGGGCAACGAACAGGATCATCAGGTTCGCAGCCCAGTGGTGCATGCTCCGGATCAGCCACCCGAAGCTGACGTCGCTGGTCACGAACTGGACGCTCTCGTAGGCGGCCTCGGGGGTGGGCTTGTAGTACAGCGCGAGCAACGTGCCCGTGACGACCTGGATGCCGAACAGGAACAGGGCGATCCCGCCGAAGTACATCGTCCGGGCCGACATCGGGATCCGGACGTGAAGCAGCGCAGCCATCACCGGTCCGACGCCGGTCCGTTGCTCGATCCAGCTGCCGGATCCCACGGCGCGATCGGTGGTGCCGCCGGCCGCCATCTCAGGCCTCGCTCAGAAAGATCTGGTCGCCTTCCACGGAGACCTTGAGCGCGGGCAGCGGTGCCGGGGGCGGGCCGGACACGACCGTGCCTGAGACGGGGTTGAAGCGGCCATCGTGGCACGGGCACTGGATGACGCCGGCCAGGTCGTTCCAGGCCACGACGCACCCGAGGTGGGTGCAGATCGCCGAGAATGCGTGGAGGCCCTGCTCGGTGCTGACGACGATCGCCGGCTTGCTGCCCAGGGCGACGACCTTGCCGGCGCCGGGAGGGATGTCGGCCGTCGTGGCGACCAGGACCTTCCCGCCACCGGACGTGCCGCTCGTCCTGGGCGGGACGAGGAACCCGAGGATCGGCGTCGTGATCATCGCGACCGTCGAGAACACGGTGAACCCGCCGAGCCAGGCGAGGAACCGTCGCCGGGACTGGATCCCTTGGGGACCGGGAGTCGCTGAGCCGGACGGAGACCCGAGCGGCGTGACGGCGTCCGGCGCCGGCAACTGCCCTGGCTCGGGCGCGGTCGCGGGGTCGTGGTCCATCGCAGCCTCCGGCGACAGGCCCAATGGCCCATCGCAGCCCTCCTGATGGACCGACATTGTGCGAGCGACGACCGTGGCGACGGAATGTGCGGATGGATATAGAAACGGCACATTTGCGCGCGGAGCGATCGTTCGGCGGGTACGGGGCGTTTGCCCGGATGATCAGCGGGTGATCAGCCCGCCGGCCCGATCGGCGTATCGGTGCCGGGTCTCGTGCCTCCGATGGTGGCGCCAAGGTCAGTCAGGACCCGCGGAGAAACGGCAGCTCCTCCGGTAGGTCAGCCTCTCGGCGTCAGCGGCCAGCTGACGCCGGACGGCTGGTCGGGCAGGTTCTGGGTGGTTGGCCCCTCCGAGAAGGGCGTCGTCACCGGCAGCACCGGCTCGTTGTGGCAGCGGGCGCAGAACACCGGCTGGTGGCAGTAGGCACAGGCAGTGTTGCCCTGCGCGCGGATGACCTTGGCGTGGTTGGTGGCCATCTCGTCGTGGTCGACGGTCACGGCCCCGGTGGAGTGGCAGTTGACGCAGTAGTCACGAGCGTGGCACTCGCCGCACGAGGTGCCCCCCGGGTCGATGCTCGTCGCGACATTCTTGTGGTTGAACACCCACAGCTCGTCGTCGTGCGTCGATGGTGGCGCACCCAGTGGCAGGCTGGCGACCGCGGGCCCGATCTGGGGGAAGGTGTGGCAGGTGTCGCAGGTGGACGGGATGGTCTTGTTGGTCACGACGCCGTTCTCGACCAGGAAGTGGCCGCCGTCGTGGCACCGGAAGCAGCCGGGGAAGTCGAGGTGGCCGAGGTTGTCGGGGTAGGTCTTCGCGGTGACCTTCATCTCGGGTGTGGCCGTCAACCGGTACAGCACCTTGATCGCGCTGATCGCCTGGCCGATCTGCTGGGACTTGGCCTGGGCGACGTCGGGGTAGTTCATGGCGTAGAAGGAGGCCAGCTCGTCGGCCGCGGCATCGGCCGCGGCATCGTCCGGGTACGAGGCCCACAGGATCCGCATCCCTTCGCGCTTGATGTACGGGAGGGTGGGGTCGATGGCGTTGACCAGGAGGTCATGATCGAGTCCGGCACGCGGATTCGGGATCGGATGGCCGACACGGTTGTGGCAGTCGTAGCACGACATCGTGGTCGACGTCTGCGTTGCCTGGATGGCGGCCACGTCCGGCGCGACGTTGGACGTGTCGGTGATCTCCGCCTGGCTGATGAACTGCTTCACCGTGCCGTCGTCCTCGGTCTCTTCGACGAGATCGATCTGCGCGCCGTTGACGTACGGCGACCAGTAGTTGACGGTGCGCAGGACGTGCCAGTGGACGCTCTTGGTGACGTCGAACGGGTCGCCACCGCTGGGGCGGATCAGGAGCCCCACGAACTGCCGGGTGTTGGTCTCGTCCTCTGCGTACATCGTGGCCGTCTTGAGCGTGGTGACCGGGTGGGACTCGACCGCATGGCACTTCTGGCACGTGACCGCCGCACCCGGAAGCTGGGAGTGGTCGGGTGGCGGGATCGGCTCCGGGAAGGTGCCCAGGACCACCTCGATCAGCTGCCGCGTGCCGTTGAGCTTGGCCTTGATCCAGCCCGCGATGCCCGGTTCGACATGACACTCGGCGCAGGCGACATCGCGGTGCGGGCCGGCCTCGTAGGCCGCGAGCTCGGGGGCCATGGTGTGGCAGCGACCGCAGAAGTCCGCCGTCTCGGTCCAGTTGAGCAGCGACACGGCCGAGAAGGTCGCGACGGCACCGAGACCGCTGAGCACGAGGAGCAGGGCGAACAGGCCGCTCCGCGAGGAGGGAAGCCGTGGCCGGCGACCGCGCAGGTAGAAGGGGTGGCGGGGTCGTGCGGGCTCGGCAGGCGGGGCGCTGCCGGCTTCCGCCGCGGGCGGGGTGTCGTCGGCGGCCTCGGAATCGGTGCTGGCCACCGCCGCTCGGGGTGCGTCGTCGGCTGCCCCTCCGGAATCGGGCCCTGCCACCGCGGGGACCGAATCGCCGGGCACGGTGGGATCGGTCACTCGTGCGTGCCTAGTTGACGATCTCCGAGACGGCGCGATCCATCTCGGTCTTGGGCAGGGCACCGATGCGCACGTCCTTGATGCGTCCGTCGGTGCCGATGAAGAAGTGGGTCGGGATGCCGAGGGTGCGATAGGTCCCGGCGATCGTCTCGTTCTGGTCGACCGCGATCGGGAAGGTGAGACCCGCACGCTGTGCGTAGGTGCCGATGTCCGCGCCGCTCTCATCGATGAACACGGCGAGGATGACCAGCCCCTGATCCTTGTATGCCTGGTAGGTGGCCTCGACGTCCGGAGCCTCCGTCCGGCAATCAGGGCACCACGAGGCGCCGAACGTCAGCCAGATCGGCTTGCCGGCGTAGTCGGAGAGTGAGACGGTCTGGCCGTCCCACGTCATGGCCGTGAAGTCCGGGGGGATCGCCCCGACCACCGGCGCCGCGCCGGCAGCGTTGGCGCCGAGGTCGATCGACGTCACCCCGTCGTCGGTGCCCGGACCCGCCACGAGCCAGGTCACGGCCCCGATGAGGACGGCCGTGACGGCGATGACGACGATCGTCTGGAGGGGGCCGGCCCCGCGGCGGGACGGCCTCGCGGCGACGCCCGCAGCGTTCATCGCGATCGCTCCCTTCCGTTCCGCACGGGTCAGCTCAGGCCCGCGTAGCTGTGGAGGCCGGGCGCGAACAGGTTGATGAAGAAATAGGTGAAGAGCGTGGCCGCGAAGCCGAGCATCAGGAGCCAGGCCGCCCGGTTGCCGCGCCAGCCGCGCATGACGCGGGCGTGGAGGTACGCACCGTAGATCAGCCAGGTCACCAGCGACGCCGTCTCCTTGGGGT
>Ga0315540_10001143_pt1 | contig 15185 bp, 14 predicted proteins | sample SalMarSW160110MG_FD_203677 | JGI IMG/M metagenome (GOLD analysis project Ga0315540, IMG submission 203677) | Salt marsh sediment microbial communities from the Plum Island Ecosystem LTER, Massachusetts, United States - Salt Marsh Sediment SW1601-10 ... | reverse complement strand
TGGGCTTCTGTGCCACCCTTTCTGAATGCTTCCAGGGCCTCGTTGAATCTTTTCAGGTTCGACAGGGCGATCCCCAGATTGTTAAATACCTTGGGAGGTGAATATTTAAATTCTATGGCTTTTTGAAATGCACTTACTGCCTGACGGTATTGCCCTGCCATGGACAAGGATACCCCCAAATTGTTATACACGAACCCAGCTCTGGGATTTACAGCAATGGCGGATTTATATTCCCGGATGGCTGTCTCATTTTTTTTCTGAAAATCGTAAATATTTCCCAGATAATTGTGAGCTTCCCAGAGTTTGGGGTCCACATTAACCGCACGGCGAAGATATTTCTCAGCTTCAACATAGTCGTTCTTATAAAAATAAGCTCTGCCGATCCCTCCAAAAGCCGGAACATAATCCGGTTTTTTCTTCAACACAGCCTTAAATTGCTTTACGGCAGCGCCGTATTTTTTCCCGGCAAGCAGGGCAAGTCCTTTCTTGTATTCGACCCGTATATTGCCTGGGTTTCGTTGCAGCGACCTTTCATACTGGAGATAGGCAATATGAAGGTTTCCTTTTTGTAAAAGAGCATCGCCAAGACGTTCATACTCATCAGCCGTCATTTTCGGAAGTGTGCGGGCAGCTTCGATGTCATCGGCATCGGAAGTTAAAGGAACGCCGGATGTACTGATTAACTGCTTTTTAAACGGATTCCCGGATTTGATTACAGGTTGCAGACTGATCGGCCTTGAAGCGCATCCAAAGAAACTTGTCACCATCAGGCCAGCAATGAAGATTTTAACTGGATTGAGGTTGAAAAATCGGGCCATTTGTTTGATATTCATAGGTTATTCTCCTATCCGTAAGATCAATGGAGTCTCATGATGATATTTTCGTAAATGCGAATGGCGGCCGGTCCGACGATAATCACGAACAGCGATGGAAAAATGAAAAAAATCAGGGGGAATATCAACTTTACCGGCATTTTGGCTGCAACTTCTTCAGCCTTCTGATATCGCTGGGTCCTGAATGAATCGGAAAACACGCGGAGCGCTTTCGCTACGCTGGTACCGAACTTGTCGGTTTGAATCAGCAGGGTTACCAGACTGTTCATGGCATCGATGTCGGTTCGCAACGCCAGATTTCGCAGGGCATCCGGCCGTGATTTTCCGGCCCTTAATTCCAGATTCATGAGCTTTAGTTCATCGCTGAGGATCGGGTTGGTCAATTTCGTTTCTTCGGCCACACGGTGGATGGCGCCGTCCATCCCCATGCCCGCTTCCACACAAACCACTAGAAGATCGAGGGCGTCCGGGATTCCTTCCATCAGCTTTTCCCTTCGAATATTGGTTTTAATCGTCAACCATAGGTCTGGAAGATAAAACCCTCCAAGGGCGATCAGGACAGCCAGACCGACCACTGTTTGGTCGTTGAGAATTTTAAACGCCGTAAAACGGCCTATAAAGAAAAGCGTCGGCAAAGATATGCAGAAAAAAAATTTTGCACCATAGAAAATCGTCCCGGCATTGTTTCTTCTGATGCCGGCCTTGAGAAACCGTATGCGGCCCCGGGACGTATCAGAAGTCTTGGATGAAATACGGCCGCCCAACAAGGAAAAGAAATTGATAACCGGATCAAAAAGAGTGGAATTTGATCTGTTTTTTGCGCCATCTTTATATTGTATGGTGCCGGTTTGACCGCTCCTGCTGATTTTTTCCAGCAATTCTCTTCTTTTTTCTCTCTGGCGAATGTACTGGACAATGCCGAAACAAAATAAAAAAAGGCTGAAAAATGTGACTGATGAGATAAGCAGTTTGATATTGGGATCTGAGAGTGTCATTTTTTAAAATCCCCCTTGGTCATACTTTAATCCTGACCAATTTTTTCATCACCAGAATACCGATGGCCATCATAATGACTGCTACCGTCACCATGATTCTACCGACGGGTTCCGAGAATAAAAGACCAATATAATCAGGGTTTGAAAGATGCAGATAGATTGCAATGAAAAACGGAATTGCCACCAGTATGACTGCCGACAGCCTGCCTTCTGCGGACAGGGTTTTAACCTTCCCCTGAAATTTGAATTTTTCCCGGATCAGGCCGGCCAGACTTTCGATCAGTTCGGATAGGTTCCCCCCGGTTTCGCGCTGAAGGATGACCGCCACCACAAAATATTTCAGTTCCGGGCATTCGATTCGTTTTGCAAGATTTTTAAGGGCATCGGCAACACTGACTCCGAAGTTGATTTCTCCCAGTGTTTCGTCAAATTCAGGTCCCAGCGGATCTCCAAACTCGTCTGCCGCAAGTTTCATCCCGCTGTTCAACGAGTGGCCGGCCTTCAGGGCCCGAGAAATCAGATCCAGGGCTTCGGGAAATTGACTGCGGAATTTTTCGATCCGCTTTTGCTTTAAAAGCTGCAAGTGCAGAAAAGGCAAACTCGCCAGCACGGCTGCTATAAAAAGAGATGAGAGTCGATTTACCAGAAAAAAATTGATGCCGATGAAACCGATCGTCGCTAAAAAAAATGCCGAAAAAACGTAAAAACCCGCTGAATATTTTGAATTGGCCTTTAGCGTAAGACGATCGAGGGCGGCAATGCCGGGTATTTTCAGGAGCAGCTTGTTGAGAAAAGGTATTTCACTCAAGACTCTCTTTTTTACAATGTCGATTTGGCCGGTATCGTCATGAACGTAGGTGTGTTTTCTCAAACGCTTACGAATTTTGGCGCGATTTACGGATCGCATGTTTTTGGCGGCGTAAATAATAAGCTCGATAATGATGACGGACATGAAAAAAATGATTGCGCCGATAACAAATAAATTCATTTCATTTACCTTTCACTTTAAATTTCTACATAATTTGACGGATCAAACAGATCCTCCTGAATATGTATTCCGGCTACTTTGAATTTTTCGGTGAACCGCGGACGGATCCCGTGAAACTGGAAATGACCTTTAACGTTTCCTTCAGGGTCTATCATCGTTTTACGGAATGAGAAGATTTCCTGCATCGTGATGACATTGCCTTCCATGCCGGTGATCTCCTGGAGACTGACAAGCTTTCTTTTCCCGTCGGCCAGTCGTTCAACCTGAATAGTGACATCGATGGCAGAACTGATGAATCGTCTTAAAAATTCACTGGGAATATCGAAGTTGGCCATAGACACCATGGTTTCCAGGCGAATGAGCGCGTCCCGGGGGGAATTGGCATGGATGGTCGTCAGGGACCCTTCATGGCCGGTATTCATGGCCTGGAGCATGTCAAAGGCTTCCGCTCCACGGACTTCACCCACGATGATCCGGTCCGGACGCATCCGCAGACTGTTGCGGACAAGGTCTCGCTGAATGACCTCGCCTTTGCCTTCGATGTTCGGCGGGCGGGTTTCCAGGCGAACGAGATGTTCCTGCTTGAGCTGAAGCTCTGCCGCGTCTTCGATGGTGACGATGCGCTCTTTTTCCGAGATGAACCTGGAAAGGACATTGAGCAGCGTGGTCTTACCGCTGCCGGTTCCGCCGGAAATCAAAACGTTCAGTTTTGCCTTGATAATGCCCTTCAAAATATCCTGGATTTCCGGAACGAGGGTTTGGTAATTGATCAGATCCTCCAGCTCGAGAGGATTGACGGCAAAGCGCCGTATGGACAGCATCGGGCCATCGAGAGCCAGGGGCGGAATAATGGCATTGACGCGGGAGCCATCTGCCAGCCGGGCATCTACCATGGGGGTGGATTCATCGATGCGGCGTCCCACCGAGGAGACAATCTTGTCGATAATTTTCATCAAATGAGCGTCATCTTTAAACCGGCCGTCGGTCGGCTCCAGTTTTCCGAATCTTTCCACGTAGATCTGTTTGTATGTGTTGACCAGAATGTCGGAGACTGTCGGATCTTTCAAAAAGGGTTCGAGTGGCCCTAGCCCGAGAACTTCATCCAGCACCTCCGTGAAGATCTTTTCTCGTTCGTTGAGGTTGAGCGGCAGATCATAGGACTCTTCCCTCAGAATACTTTCTACCACCTTACGGATTTGTACACTGAGATCCTGACGATCTAGCGTATCGATGATGGAAAGATCGATAAGATCCAACAACCGATCATGAATTCTGGCTTTGAACTCGAAATATTCATCCGGCATATACTTGCCCGTTGATGGTTCTGCCGTATCTTCAGAAAAATCATTGAAGCTGACGATGTTGGTTGCGATGTTTGTCACGATGCTCTCCTTAAAATTTTTTTGTTTATGATATTTTTTTACTCCCTTCGTTCATTCAGTGAAAATTTGCTGATCAAAAATCTTGTCAGCGATTAAAAAACCCCCACTTCTTTTTGGATTCTGTTTTTTTCCCGGGAAACATAATCCCCGCCATTTCCTCAAAAGATCTGACGATTTTGGACCTCGGCGCAATGTGAGACAGTGGCTTTCCGCTATTGATTGCCGACATGGTGGTTCCGTAATCATTGGGAATGATCCAGACGATATCATGGCTGATGCCTTTTTCCGCATCGTGCAAAGAGATGTCGCTTTTTTTGATGTACCGGTTCAGTACGACTTTGATGCGTTCCTTGCGCAGGTAACCGAGATCAATAAAGGACCTTAACAGTTTATTCGTATTGGCCAGACAAGGCAGGCTCAGCACGGATATCAAAAGGACTTCTTCCGACATTTGAATTATTTTTAAAGCGGTATCTTCCGTAGATTGCCCGCAATCGATAATCACAAAATCGAACATGCGTTTCATGAAGTTCAGGAGTCGTTCGATAATATCAGGGGTTAATGCCTGATGGCCGTTCAAATATCCTGGAGACGGCAACACATGTACGCCGGTGGAATGCTTTGACAGGACGTTCATGAGAAATGTTTCATCCAGGCGTTCGATATTTTTGCTGATTTCACCCCAGTGGTATTTGGAAGATATTTCCAGAAACAACGGGATTTCACCGAAAAGGGTGTTCATGTCTAAAATAGCGACGGCCCGGTCGTTATCCTGTTCTGTCAGGGTCACCGCCAGGTTTACGGAGATGGTGGTGGTCCCTACACCCCCTTTGCTGCCGATGACACTGATGAGTTTGCCGGATTTTTTTGGGGGAACCGGCGCAGCGTGTGATCTTCTTTCCTTAAATTGTTTGAGAGCCTGTTCCACATCACTTCTTTTGATGGGCTGGGGGAAATATTCCTTGACCCCGATGCGGATGGCCTTCATCAGCGTTTCCGGATCTGTTCTTTCCGATGTTAAAAAAAGCTCATGGGATTTGTCCGCGTTCAAACCGGATTGAATCTGGTGGAGGTCCTCGTGTGTTCCGTTGATTTCGAATATTTGAAGGTCAGGCTTCAGGGTGTCGGCAGGTTTGATTATCCGAAATCCCTTCATCGCGCCGATAATTTCAGAAAACTGCTTGGCGACAGCCGGATTTTTGATATCCAGTTTGATGTTGTCGATGTTAGATCCCATTGATGTTCTCCAAGTTACAATTTGTTAACTTCATGACTTGCGGCGGAACCACGATTATTTGACCAGCACCGGTATCTTAGCCAGAATACCGAAATTTTTTCCGCCGCTTCCACCTTCCGGCTCATGAGGTGTACAGTCCGGAAGAAAATAGATCGATTTTTTGGCATAAGGCGCATCTGTCCCGTCCACGTTCTTTAAATGGAACTCAGCGACAAATTCCGCCCATCGGTCTTTGCCGTCGACCGTGCCGTCAGAATTTACGTCACTATTTGAAAACGTCCAGTCGCCCATACTGTCAGGGGCATTGTTATAGCCCGGATCTTCACCGGACCCGGTGATCCAGATGATATTCAAATTCACGGCACCCTGAGGCTCTTCACAAGTCCCTACATTATTGCCCGGACAGGAGACCACCGGGAGGGTGAGGTTCCAGGGTTTAGGGGGATCCCCTCTGTTGGCCAGCCAGCAATCCAGAAGTTCACTGAAAGCACTTTGAATTTCGCCGCCGTTGGTGGCGATATCCTTGTTCAAGTCGATGATTTGCGGATTCCCGCCCCCACACACCAGACTTTTAACTTCCTGAGCATTGGTGCCCCCGTTACACGGATCATCCTGGTTAAAGCTGGTCCACCCACCTGTTTCACTGCTTTCGATGTTTTGGCCGCTGTTGATCATTCGACCGATATTGCAGTTGTAGTTTCCATCTTCATCCACAATACTCTCTTCACAAATAGCGATGGGCTGGTCCGCCTCCCCAGGCCTCAGCTTCCCGGCAAAACCGATATAGGCCACGGACGTGGCGGTTCTCTGAAAATTTTCGATGCCGAAGATTCTGGCAAAGTATGCGACAATGGGTGTTGCTTCACGCCGGCTGGTAACTTGAACGGCATTGATAAAATTCAGATTCGCATCCAGAACATCACTGGAAACACCCCAGAGAGGCACAGGTTCTAAAGAATCATTGGGAGTGAATGTCTTGGTAGCAAATCTCCAGTGCCCCCTTTGTACGTCACCTGTATTACCACCGGTCCAGTTTACTTCAACCGCACTGTTTTCAGCGTTGTTGGCGACGGCGGCATCGTGTCCGATCTGGTTTGCTCCTGAGTTGACCGCAGTTCCCTCTTCATTGTACAAAAACCGTGCTCCGGCAAGGGCGCCGGCGTCAGCCGCGTTCTGAAGCTCGTTTTGGGCCACAAAAATGTGGCTCAGATCCAACGCCAGTGCCGCAAAGCCTAAAAATACGAACATCAAGATGGCAATCAAAATAGCGCTGACACCTTTCTGATTGTTATAGATTGTATATACAACGTGTTTATTCATATCATTCCGATCCTATTTGATCATTCCATGCGCATGACAGTAACAGCAGATAAATCCGTACCTCCGATAAGTGATGCAATGAAGTTGGGCATCACCAGAAAATCGTAGTGGTAATCAACGGTGACCGTAAGGTGATCTCCGGCTTCGTTTCCGGCGCGGGATACGCTTACAGACGGCGTATCGCCAGTTGTCCCGAAGGTGATCAGATAGTTTTTGCAATAGTTGTCTACAACGGTCTCTATATCGCTATCGGTTATTCGCGGATCGGCAAAAACAATACCGGCGCGGGCGCCTTCTCGGCTGGCATTGGTCAGCATGGCTTTATTATAAAAAAGGATGCTGAATTCGATAATGCCGAAAACAAGGGTTACCAGGAGCGGCAGGACAATGGCAAATTCCACTGCCGCACCACCGTTTTGGTTGTTTGTTTGCTTTAGCGTTTTCACAGTCATTCTCCCTTGATCCATGGCCGGAAAATTACTTCACGTTAATGAGGTTAAGCTCTTGTGCTTCCTTTTTTTCCTTGAAACTGTCGCGATACCGTTGCAGATCGTTTTCAGCAGCCTGACCGTCCATAGATTCCACCGGCTTCAAGTTTTTATCCGCTTGGGGATTGAGTATCTGGTTGTAGGTGGCGGTTTCATAAGATCTTCCCCAGTTTCGCTCGGACAGTGTTTCAGTGCCGCTGCATGCCGATACCAATATTACGGCGGCTATGATTCCGAATAAGATAATGCCTTTCTTTAACATTGCCTCCTCCTTGATCCACCGGTATAACATTTCCGGTGTTTAAGCTTATTGTCAATTTTACGAGACATCTTCTTCGCTTCCTCTTTAGCGGCTACTTGTCTTCCGGCATGCTGTGTCCGAAAGCCCCGTCCAGTTTCCCGCTGATGCCCGGCTGCCCGCTGCTTCTGCCTTCCATCCGCCCTTCGAGATAGAACTCCTGATCACTCGGTTCGATGTAATAATCTGTGGGCACGGTTTGCTTGGCCATGTTCAGCGGCTTTACCAGATGGGGTGTAACAATGATAATCAACTCCGTTTTGTTCTTCAAAAAGGACTGGCTTCGGAACAACGCTCCCAATACGGGGAGATCTCCCAGAAGGGGAAATTTCGAAACCTGCTCCTTGACGGTATCCCGAAGCAGCCCGGCAATTGCGAAGCTCTGACCGTCCGCCAGTTCTATAGTGGTGGATGCCCGGCGGGTGGTGATTCCCGGAACCACAAAGCCGGAAAACTGTACGGCCGTCGAAAAATCGAGTTCAGAGACGTCCGGGGCCACCTGGATACTGATGACATTTTCGCTCAGCACGGTCGGTGTAAAATTAAGGCTGACGCCAAAAGGTTTGTAGTCAATCGCAACGGTCCCCAGACCTTGAGGCACGGGGATCGGGAACTCGCCGCCGGCCAGAAAATTGGCCGTCTGCCCGCTCAGGGCAATAAGCGTGGGTTCGGCCAAAACCTTTACCAGGCCGTCTTCCTTCAGTGCATCGATGAGACCCGTCCACGTGGCATTGCCGCTACTGAAACGAAAAAGCGCATCTACCGCCGGCGAAACCTTGAGGGCAAAGGGCGCCCCGGAGGTTGCGAGGTTCGAATCCGTAGGATTGTCGGCCAATTGGCTGAGACCTCCGAGGAGGCTGACGCCGAAATCGCCATTGTTGACGTAATTGAAATTGATGCCCAACCGCTTGGTAGTGCTGCGGGCCATTTCAGCGATTCTGACCTCCAGCATGACCTGATGCACCCCGCCTACCTGGACCAGGTTGTTGATTTTGCCTTTGGGTGCATAGGACCGGGCCAGGGCAGTGACCTTGGAAAGGTTGGCGGTGTTGATCATTCTGCCGGCCAGGGTAATGGAGTCATTGGTGCTGATAATCTGAAGTTCTTTTTCCTCCGGCACCACTTCGTGCACCTGCTGTTTTAAGCGGGACAAATCATAGGACACCTCGAGATCATAGATTTCGGTCACTTTATTATTTTGCCAAAGTGTCAGGTTGGTGGTTCCTGCTGTTTTGCCGGTGAGATAGATGTCATGGGGAGAGAGCAGCAGAAAATCGGCAATGTCAGGATTAGCGATGGAAACCCGCTTGATGGGTAAAACGCTTTTTAATATCGTCGATTTGCCGGATACCAGGTTCAATTTTTTGGCGGCCATGGTTTCCTGAACCAGGGAATCGGCGGCCCATGCTCCCGTGGGAGCAATGACAAGCATTAGGAAGATTGCAAGGGCAAATGCCCGATGTTTGCGAAATTTCGATGAACGTAACATTATCTGTGTCCCTCCTGGTTGGGTTGAAGCCATAGCCTTAGAGCTTCAAATTTTTCTTTTTCATTTCGTTGCCTTTGATGATTTCAACGGTTACTGAATTTGACCGGGGGCGCCATTTTCTGATGACTTTCTTTTTCGGTTCTCTTCTGCTCAAAGATGCCAGGGTTTGTGAAATAGTGGTCCCTTTGGTCAGAACCGGTTTGGCATCGGTAATGTTTCGCAACGCAAATTGGAGCTTCCCCTGGCTGGCGGCAAGGGCCAGTTTTTCCGCCTCTTCCACCGTGACTTCGAGGGTGTAGACATCGACCGGTGCCGGTTCTCCCTTCTCGTTCTTCTGTATCTGGGTTCCGGTGGCCAGCACCGGGATGTTTTCCAGAACGGTTTTTGTTTTATCTAATTTTGTTTTGGGATCCCGAAGGGTTACCAGCACATCGATCCGGTTCCCAGGGTTGACGAACCCGGATATTCCGATGACCTTGTCGCCTTTAACGGCCACCGCCCGCTTGCCGGATTCCAGAACCGCTGAAACACCGCCGGTTTTGACACTGACCGGCGCGAGACGATGCTCGACCACAGGCTCACCCTTTTTAATCGAAGCGATGACGACCCGATTGTTCAAATCGGAAGTCCGGGTAAAATAACCTCCCGGCAGGCTTTCCTTGAGAAACGGTGCTGTTTTGATCATTTCCGGTCTGAGTTTTGTCCCCCATTGTAAGTCCATTGCCGCAACGGCAATGGGCACCGCCTCGGACTGTACTTTGACGACTTCTTTGGGCGCAGTCTTTGCATTGATCCATTTGTAAATGAACACGCTGCCTCCGATGGCGATAATGATTGAAATGACAATGGGAGCGATTGTTTTCCATTTTCCCATGATGTGCCTCCTTGATGTGGTTTAAAAAATCAAATGATGTCCGGACAGGTCCAGACCCAAATATATAAATGTTCCCAGTGCAATGGCCACCCCGTAGCAAAGTTTCGGTTTCTTGTCGTTTTTCTCTACGGGATCCGGGATGAATTTCCGCGTTAAGATAAACAGGTTCAATGTGATGAGCTGTTTTTTAAAAAAACCTTTAAACTGTCTTTTGTTAGCCAATATGATGAGCAATGCATATAGGCCCCCGACAAGTGCAGTAAGCAGAAATGCAACGAAAACACTCTTGGTTCCCAAGATGGCGCCGACAGCCCCCATAAGCTTTGCATCCCCGGCGCCCATGCCACCTAACATATATGGAATGATGAGAAGACCGATGCCTGTGGCTAGACCTAAGGCGCTGAAGATCAGGCCGTCAACGCCATGGGTCAAAAAATGATATAAAAGTGCCATGATTATCGAAGGAAAAGTGATCAGATTCGGGATTTTCTGTGAACGAAAATCGATGATCGCCGAAATACTTAGAATCGACAATAAAAAAAGAAGCAAAAAATAATCTGAGGATTGAACCATCATTTTTCTCTCTAAACTTATTTTCAAATATTATATTTTATTGATATACGAGTGGCAGGCATCCCTGTTTTTTTAGGGATGCCTGCCAAAAATCAGAATTACTGGCCTATCTGTCCCATTTTAGTATTTACATCAGTAAACGCATTGTTAGTTTTAGAACCGACGGCAATTACCATAGTAATAATGACAGCAGCAATCGCTGCAACCATGATTCCATATTCTACTGCTGTTGCGCCATCTTCTTCTTTAAAAAATCTCATCAGTTTTTTCATTTTCTTTTTTTCTCCTTTGTTTTTATTTAATTGGTTAACGGTTTCTGGGTAAAAAGTTTCGATTGCAAGGTACTGCTTCTTATAAGCTTCACCACCTCCTTTATACATGCATAATTGGTTCTTGTTTTTGTGTCCTCTGCTTGTAAAAGTGAGGAAGTATGACACAAAAAGTAGTAATGCATGAACTCAATAGAAGCTCATAGCAACAGTTGTGCCAAAGATCTGAAGAAGAACTCGTTTCATTCACAAAAATCGTTTTCGCCGGCGGAAAGAAAAATAGTTGAATTTCGATGTTCCGGGTCCGGTTATTTGATGGATTCAGGGATAGAATGAAGAACACATGTTCAACTTAATTGACATGAATTATAAGGAAAAAATGCGCGAGGTCGACGAATGCTGATATACAGGAAATATCATTTTCGATAGCAGGAAATTTATCCTTGACGGTACAGCTTCGATTCACAAAAAAAGATTTACAAAAAATCGCCTTCGGACTTTTTCTGGCAACTTGAAACAAGATGCCGGTTGGCACAATATGAAATAAATTGCACAATAAATGGAGAAGATTTTTATTAATTGTGTAAAAAATTACCCAAAAAAAGCAATTAATGAAAAAACATCTTCTATAAAGCACGAAGAAGAAAGGTGTGCTTTCGAAAAACCGCTTAATTTTTTGAGGATTTGAGCGATAATAAAATCATGTAACGATTTTATGAGACTCCCAATCCGCATTTATGTTATGAAGCTTAAATATCATGTATTGATAATGTCAGTTTTGTTCGGAATGGTTGCGTGTGCGCCGACAATAAAAGAACCGGTGAGGTCTGACAAAGAGACAAAAGCCAAAGCTCTGTATGAAAAGGCTGAAAAACTTTTTAATGTTAACGCCTACAATGATGCTCTGCAAGTCTTTGAACAATATCTAATCAAATACCCGGATCTACCTCCTGCTGATGCAGCTTTGATGAAAATGGCAAGTATACACGGTGTGTTGGGTCAGGATGAGACAAAGCTTAGCATCTATCAAAGGCTTATCAGGGAATATCCGAAAAGCCAGTTTGTTCCCGATGCCATGCTGGGGATTCTTTCTGCGTATTTTCACGAGGGCCGGTATAAAGATGTCATTTTGCAGGCCGCCGACTTGCTCGAGAAAACGAACTCAAAGCATCACGTACTTCAGACCTATGTTTACCTGGCAGACACGTATATCGCCATGGGTGTGTCCAAGGACGCGGTCTATTTCATCAATATCGCTTTTCTCAAGGCCCCTCCGAAGGAAAAAGAACGTATTCGAATCAAGCTGAAATCCGCCGTGAGCAAGTTGAAAACCGAAGATATTTTGTCCCTTTTGATGCGGAGGGACGATAACCTCCCCCAGGGTTATCTCTTATATCAACTGGGATTTCGAAAATTCCAGGCCGGTCAATTGCAGGAGGCTTTGAAAGTTTTTTCAGAATATATCAAAAAATTTCCTGGGCATGAAAACCAGGAACAGGTTAGGAAGTTTATTACGTTAATTCAGCAGCGCCTTGCCTTTAACCGATATGATATAGGCTGCTTGCTGCCCCTCAGCGGAACATACGCCGTTTTTGGGAAACGTGCATTGCGAGGCATTGAGCTGGCACTCGACACCTATCATTCTCTGCATGGAAAGACGCGCTTCAATCTCATTGTGGAGGATTCAGAATCTGATGAGCATTCCGTCGTCAAAAAGCTCCAGGTCCTCAATCGGAAAAGGGTATCTGCCATTATCGGACCGATGGTGACCGATATCTCTGCTGCAAAAGAAGCACAGAAACTAAAAATTCCGATTGTGATATTGAGTCAAAAACACGGCATTTGTGATTTAGGGGATTATGTTTTCAGGAACTTCCTCACTCCCCAATTGCAGATTCAAACCATTGTTCCCTACGCCATTGAAAAACTGGGGGCGCGCCGCTTTGTGATACTGTATCCCAAAAACGCTTATGGCCAGACTTTTATGGCGCTCTTTCGGGACAAGGTGGCGGCCTACGGTAATCAAGTTGTCAGCGCTGACGCATACAACCCGGATCAAACGGACTTTGGAAAGATCATAAAAAAACTTACCAATCGATACAGTGGGTTTGAATATGATCCGAAAAAAACCGGTAACAAGGCCCTCCTGCGACAGGAAGGAGCAAATGTGAATTTCGATGCGGTTTTTATACCGGATACGTATAGCATGGTCGGACTGATTGCACCGCAGTTGCGCTTTTACGATGTGGATAATGTTCTCCTTCTGGGCACCAATCTGTGGCACTCCGGTCATCTTATGGAGATGGCCCAAAAATATGTTCAAGGGGCGCTGATAGCAGATGGGTTTTATTTAAACAGTACCCAAAAGCAGGTAGTTGATTTCATCAATTGCTATGAAAAAAAATATCAGGAAAAACCCGGATTTTTCGAGGCGGTTGCTTTTGACACGGCCATGATGGTCTTTCAAACCGCCGCTCAACCTGAAGTCAAGTCTCGAGAAGAATTGAAAGCTCATCTGCTAAGCATCCGTAACTACAACGGAGTGACCGGACTGACATGCTTTAAAACCAACGGAGAGGTGGATAAAAAACTCTATCTGTTCAGAGTCAAAAAGGATAAATTTGTAGAAGTCGGCGATTTCTAACTTCTTTCCCAGAGATTTGCTAAAGCAACGCGACTTTTGGAAGGTTTTGGTTTAATGCTTTCTGAAATCACGCACGTATCAAGCAAGAAGTTCATAATTCAATATTCCTCGGCATATCTTTATTACGGGTAAGTTTTAAATTAATCTCTGTAAGAGGGGATTTCCTGAAAAAGGTAACGATGGCCGTTTTGGGTCGAACGATTTTTTCATAATGGTCGAATAATAAAACAACCACTGCTTTTCGCCCGTGTTTCATCACTATCTGGGGTCCTTTTTTTTGTGCTTTTTCCACGGGGCTGCTGAATTTATTCTTGGCCTCTTGCAGTTGCCAGGTATTGTTATCCATTTTCTGCCTCCACTTTAAAATATCCAGTCAATATAGACTATATAATAATATCCCAATAGTCGACTCAAGCTTTTTTCTTCGTTAATTTTTACTTATTGGATTATGGAATGTGGCGGAAATGTCCGACGATATTTGCGGCGGTTTAGATCCCGCTTTGCTTTCAGCGGGGCGGGAGTTTCATAAAATCGTTTCACGATTTTATTCTAATGAAAAAAAAGAATAATTCAGACGCTTTACCAGATATGAATCCCCGGCCTCGATGAGTTCCATTGAAATAATTCCGTTATTTTCTCTCCAGGTTTTGCCCTTCAAATGGTATTTGATGAAATAGTTTCCCTTGAGCTCGATGTGGCCGGTGTCGGAATTTAATGAATAGGAATCTAAAACAATCCTGTAAATAACAGATTCCAGCCTGTGGAAGTTTCTGCGATATCTTGGCAAATATTCGTGAAAAGGCTTGCTGTTTTCCGTGGCGTTCGGCGCGAAAAAAGCGGAAAATTTGTCGAGATTCCTGCCTTCATAGGCCTTGCAATACAATGATAAGAATGACCTCAAACGGCTTGCCTGGTTCAAAAGCGCTTGGTTTTGTTTCGCTTCCTTTATTTTTTCCACTGAGCCTGCTTCGAGACTTTGAAGCATCTTATCACCGGCTCCATCACCCAAAACAGGTCTCTGATATAGACTCGCACAACCGATAAGAGTTAAAAAAACAGATAATAATGTGATGGCGTTTTTCAATGGTCTCTTTGTCTCGATTGGGTTGCAAAACTAAACAACTTTTGGTCCGCCAAATATGTGCGTGAACCTATCGCTTGCTGTTCCGCCTATGTTGTGCGGCGGACTTGTCCGCCGATACTTGTGGTAGGTTAGATCACGCCCCGCTTTCAGAGGGACGTGAGTTTCATAAAATCGTTCAACGATTTTATTGACATACTTTTCTCAATGCGTCAACTATCACCCGCGAAGTGGATGGCTTGAATTTGTCCGCTGCTTTCTGACGGACAAAGGCAAAAGCACGTTAGTGCTTTCGAAGTTGAACTTGCATCCGGGTGCGGGGCACCCGGTTTGTATTGCAAGAATCAATAGCTGTAAAATGTCGAATCCAATCCCGCTTGGGCGGGAATTTCATAAAATCGTTATACGATTTTATTCTGGCTTAAGATTTTAGCGGCAAATGACGATAAAGATTGTGTTAACCTTTGAACATTGAGGACAGGCCTTTGCGAAAGGATAATGCCGTGCGTGATGACAGACCCTCGTATGAAGATTTGGAACGATCGATCAAAAAGATTGAAGAAAAAATTGCCGTCTTCTTCGGACCCGAGATTGACGAGTGCGAGAGCGAACAGCGGTTTCGTCTGATCTCCGAGACATTGCCGGTGGGAATTTTCGAAACAGATGAAAGCGGCGAATGTCTGTATACCAACACCAGCTGGCAGGAAATCTTCG
>Ga0315540_10001142_pt1 | contig 15188 bp, 13 predicted proteins | sample SalMarSW160110MG_FD_203677 | JGI IMG/M metagenome (GOLD analysis project Ga0315540, IMG submission 203677) | Salt marsh sediment microbial communities from the Plum Island Ecosystem LTER, Massachusetts, United States - Salt Marsh Sediment SW1601-10 ... | reverse complement strand
GCGTACGGTCGCCAGTTTGACTACCGGAAACTCTGGCAACGCATCAGCGCCGAAGGCGAGATTGTTTCCGCGACCGCTTATGCCATTCATCGCGGCCTCGACAAACAACTGAAATTCCAGAACGCGCTCAAACAGATCGGCTTCAGCATCAAGCTCAAACCCTACATCCAGCGCAGTGACGGATCCGCCAAGGGCGACTGGGACGTGGGTATTGCGATTGATGTTATGCAATTGGCGAAGCAGGTCGACACCGTTGTCTTACTCTCCGGCGATGGCGACTTCGACCTGTTGCTGGCGAAAATCCGAACGGATTATGCCGTCAGCGCCGAGGTGTACGGCGTGCCGGCGCTCACCGCCGACTCGCTGATCGTGGCGGCCAGCGTTTTCCACCCTATCGAAGACGATCTGCTGCTGTGAGCTGACAGATCCGGTCGGACGACCCGGCTAAAAGCCCGGGCTGCGCCGCTTCAGCCGGGATGCCTGAAACCCTGCCCCCGATCAGGTGCCGGTTCTGCCCACCAGTTCGACACCCTGACTGTGCAGGTAGTCGTCGTAGCTGCCGCTGAAATTGACCACGCCGTTGGGCGTAAGCTCGATAATGCGCGTGGCCAGCGAGGCGACGAACTCGCGGTCGTGGCTGACGAAGATCAGCGTGCCCGGATAGTTCTCCAGCGCGGTATTGAGCGACTCGATGGATTCCATATCCAGGTGGTTGGTCGGCTCGTCCATAACCAGGATGTTCGGTTGCTGCAACATGAGCCTGCCGAACAGCATGCGCCCCTGTTCGCCGCCGGACAGCACCGAGACCGGCTTGTTGATTTCGTCCGAGGAGAACAGCAGCCGACCGAGGGTGCCGCGAATCACCTGCTCGTCGTCGCCGGGTTTTCCCCACTGGCTCATCCACTCGAACAGCGGCGTGTCGCTGGCGAAATCGGCGGCGTGATCCTGGGCGAAATAGCCGATATCGGCATTTTCGGACCATTTGACCTTACCCTTGTCGGGCTGCAGAGCCCCCACCAGGGTCCCGAGCAGCGTGCTTTTGCCGATACCGTTCGGCCCGATCACCGCAATGCGCTCACCGACCTCGACCATCAGGTCGAGATTGCTGAACAACGCCACCCCGTCATAACCGTTGCTCAGGCCATCCACTTCCAGCGCCAGGCGGTAGAGCTTCCTGGCCTGGTCGAAGCGGATGTAAGGGTTCACCCGGCTGGACGGCTTGATCTCGTCGAGCTTGATCTTTTCTATCTGCTTGGCGCGGGAGGTCGCCTGCTTGGCCTTGGAGGCGTTCGCGGAAAAGCGGCTGACGAAAGACTGCAGATCGGCGATCTGTGCCTTCTTCTTGGCGTTGTCGGCGTACAGTCGTTCGCGCGCCTGCGTCGAGGCAATCATGTATTCGTCGTAGTTACCCGGATAGATGCGCAACTCACCATAGTCCAGGTCGGCCATGTGGGTGCACACACTGTTCAGGAAGTGCCGGTCGTGGGAGATGATCACCATGGTGCTGTTGCGCGCATTGAGCACGCCTTCCAGCCAGCGGATAGTGTTGATATCCAGGTTGTTGGTGGGCTCGTCGAGCAGCATGATATCCGGGTCGGCGAACAGCGCCTGCGCCAGCAGCACGCGCAGTTTCCAGCCAGGCGCCACCGCGCTCATGGGACCTGCGTGCTGTTCCAGCGGAATATCCAGACCCAGCAACAGCTCGCCGGCGCGCGCCTCCGCAGTGTAACCGTCCAGCTCCGCGAAGTGCACCTCCAGATCAGCGACCTGCATGCCCTCCTCTGCGCTCATCTCCGGCAGCGCATAGATACGGTCGCGCTCCTGCTTGACCCGCCAGAGCTCGGCATGGCCCATGACGACGGTATCCAGCACGCTGCAGTGCTCGAAGGCGAACTGATCCTGGCGCAGCTTGCCGACGCGCTCATTGGCATCGACGCTGACATTGCCCGCGCTCGGCTCGAGGTCGCCGCCCAGGATCTTCATCAGGGTGGATTTGCCGCAGCCGTTGGCACCGATCAGACCATAGCGGTTGCCATTGCCGAATTTGACCGAGATGTTTTCGAACAGCGGCCTGGAGCCGAACTGCATGGTGATGTTGGCAGTGGTAATCAAGAGACTTCTTCCACAATCAGAGGGTTAACGAGGGCACGGGGCTGGAACCTGCGGGCCGGACGCCGCTCCGTCCGGCCAGGAAACCGGATACGGAAATACGTACAGCGGAGGAGACGAATCGTGCGAGGGCGGCATTATCGCACATCCGCCATGGCCCTGCGAGCCATACACCCGGCTCGGCCGCCCGACCGCGCCGGGCCCAGGCGCACGGTGCAGTCAGGCCCCGCGCCTCGCGAACCAGATAATATGCCGCGCGCCCGTCGATCCATGCCCGCGCACGCGCACCTCCTCCACCACGAAGCCCACCTTTTGCAGCCGCTGGGAAAACGCCGGATCCGGACCGGCCGACCACACCGCCAACACTCCCCGGGGGCGCAGTGCCGCATAGGCCGCGTTCAACCCGGGCATGCTGTACAGCCAGTCGTTTTCCTTGCGGGTAAGTCCCTCGGGGCCGTTATCGACATCCAGCAGGATCGCGTCGTAGGCCTGCCGGGCGCTCCTCAGAAGGCGGGCGACGTCGCCCTCGTGCACCGTCACCCGCGGATCCTCGAGCGGGTGACCGGCATGCGCCCCAAGCGGCCCCCGGTTCCAGGCCACCACAGCCGGCACCAGTTCGGCCACCACCACCTGCGCCTGTTCACCGACCTGTCGCAGCGCCGCAGCGAGCGTAAAGCCCATGCCCAGGCCGCCAATGAGCAATCGCAGCGTTGAGCACCCCGTCAGCCTCGCGCAGGTCTGCTCGGCCAGCGCATCCTCGGAACCATGCACGCGGCTGTTCATCAGCTCGCCGCGGCCGGCAATCCGGATCGAGAATTCATCCTCCCGCCGGTACAGGCGCAGCTCCCGGGCGTTGCCGGGTACCGGTGCGCTATCGAGCAGAACCCACGGGGTCACAGACGGATCAATCCAGTCACGGCTGCGTCAGAACGCATTTGCTCGCGTCTCGGGCGATAACCGCTTTGTCCCGCAGGCGACGGCATTGCCCTACAACTCGACCAGGTGATCGGGCAACTCGTTGCGGTCACCTTCCCGGGCGGGAAAATGCGTTTCCAGCAACTCGCCGCAGGCCTCGATGGTGCGTACGAAGCCCTCGGCGACCCGACCCTTACGCACCTGCGCCACGAAATCCTGCACCAGCACGGCCCAGGCGCCGGACTCGACCCTGTCGTTGATGCCTTTGTCGGCGATGATCTCCACATAGTGCTCGGCGGTTGACACGAACAGCAACACGCCGGTGCGCTCTTCGGTGCCGTGCAGGTTCTGCAACAGGAACTGCTCCAGCGCGATGCGGTGGGCGCGCTGCTGCTGCACGCTTTTGGGAATCAGGCGGTGCTTGATCGCAGGCAGGCGAAACAGCACGGCGATCAGCACAAAACTGACAACCTGCGTGGTGTAGATGTGGGCGCCCAGCCAGGGCTGGTCGAGGAACTGGTCGAGCGCCGGAATGAGCAACGCGATCAGGGCCGCCCACAGGATGGGGATGTAGAGGTAGTCATCGGCCTCGCGCGCGATCACGGTGACGAATTCGCCGCGGGTTCTGCGCTCGGCCGCCTCGATGGCGGCACGGATGCGCTGCCGGTCCTGGTCGCTCAGAAATGCCATCACCACCCTCCCGAGGCGCCGCCGCCTCCGAAGCCGCCACCGCCGCCGGAAAAACCGCCACCGCCAAAGCCGCCGCCACCGCCGAAAGTCCCGCCACCGAGCCCGCCACCATAGAGACCGCCGTAATAACCACTGCGGCCGCCGCGCCCGGGACCTCCGCCGCCACCACCCATGAAGAAGAGGTGAAACACGATCACCAGCAGTGCCGCCAGCACGCCGAAGATGAGCGACCCCATCAGCAGCCCGACCAGCAGGCCGGTGCCCGTGCCGAGCACGCCGGCCGCGACCAGCCGCGAGCGGAATACGCCGGTGAAGAACTCGCCGAGCGCAATGGCCATGATCACAAAGGTCAGGAAATCCCCGCCACGGTGCTTCGTGGTGCGCTTTTCCGGCAGCGGTTTATAGGTACCGGCGATGGCGGCGAGTATCGCATCGACACCGGCGCGTACACCGGCGTCATAGTCGCCCTGGCGAAAGCGTGGCAACATGAGGGTCTGGATAATGCTGTGCGAGACGGCATCCGTGAGCGTGCCTTCCAGCCCGTAACCCACCTCGATGCGCACCTTGCGTTCCTTGGGCGCGACGATCAGCAGCGCGCCGTTATCGCGTCCGGCCTGGCCGATTTGCCAGTGGCGGGCCAACTGATAGCCGTAGTCATCGATGGCATAACCCTGCAGATCCTTGAGGGTGACCACCACCAGCTGGTTGCTGGTTTCGCGCTCGTGTCGGGCGAGGATGCTCTCAAGCTGGCTTTTTGTCGACGCCGACAAAACGCCAGCGGCGTCGACTACGCGCCCGCTCAGCGCGGGGAACTGCGGTGCGGCATGGGCCGCGGCGCTGAGCAGACACAGCACCAGCAGCAGGGCACGCAAAGGCGTATGGTCATACAAACGGTGCGGCATGGGCCGTGGCTGATCCCCTATTGAAACCTGCGACATAGCTGAACATTCGTAGGTTGGGCTGAGCGTCAGCGAAGCCCAACCTGCGATCTACGATCCACGATCGACTGGTGACGCATTCAGTCGCGTCGGTGCGATGCTAGCGCGGCTGGAACTCGACCTGTGGAACCTGCTGCACTTCCCTGGAGACGCTGAAGTTCTCTTTCGGCGCGGCGTCCGAGTACAGAACGGATTTCCAGATCCGGCCCGGGAAGGTGCGGATTTCCGTGTTGTACTTCTGCACCGCCTGGATGTAGTCGCGGCGTGCCACGGCGATGCGGTTCTCGGTGCCCTCGAGCTGCGACTGCAGGGCGAGGAAATTCTGGTTGGATTTAAGCTCCGGGTAACGTTCGACCACCACCATCAGCCGCGCCAGCGCCGAGCTCAGTTGCGCCTGGTTCTCCTGAAAGGTCTTGAACGCCTCGGGGCTGGTCAACACATTGGCCGGGAGCTGCGTCTGCGCCACCCGCGAACGCGCCTCCACCACCGATGTAAGGACATCCTTTTCCTGTGCGGCGTAACCCTTGACGGTGTTGACCAGGTTCGGCACCAGGTCCGCGCGCCGTTGATACTGGTTGAGCACCTGGCTCCAGGTCGCACTGACCTGTTCGTCGTAGGTGGGGATATTATTGATACCGCAACCACTCAACTGCAGCAGCACCAGGGCCGTTAACAGCCAGCGCAAGCCAATGCTCATGGGGTGTCTCCTATCGCCGTCGTTTCCACGTGGGCGCCATGATACCGGTTGCGGCGATGCCGTGCCATGCAGCAGAAAAGGGGTCGGAGTCATTTTCCCGTATCTGGAAAATGACTCCGACCCCTTTTCTGTTTTTGCCTTTTTTGCTACCCGCCCCAGTCCACGCGCGACCTCAGTGTTCGATCTTGCATTCGTGCACGAGATCGACCTTGTCTTCTTCCTCCATGACGGACTCCAGCCTCACCGTAAAACCCCACAGGCGCGCGATGTGTCTGACGACCTGTTCGGCGGATTCCGCCAGCGGGCGCCGACTGTATTGCGTGTGGCGCAGGGTGAGCGAGCGATCACCGCAGCGATTGACATTGTAAACCTGAATATTCGGTTCGCGGCTGCCCAGGTTGTACTGGTCGGCCAGCGACTGACGAATGTAGCGATAGCCCCGGTCGTCGTGAATATTGGAAATCTCCAGTTGCTCCTGCGCATCGTCGTCCAGTACCGAAAACAGCTTGAATTCACGAATCAGCCTGGGCGACAGGTACTGCGCGATGAAGCTCTCATCCTTGAAGTTGCGCATGGCGAAGTCCAGCGTCTTGATCCAGTCGCTGCCGGCAATGTCGGGAAACCAGTGGCGATCCTCGTCGGTCGGGTGTTCGCAGATGCGGCGCAGGTCACTCATCATGGAAAAACCGAGCGCGTAGGGATTGATACCGCTGTAGAACTTGCTGTTAAACGGCGGCTGGGCGACAACGTTGGTATGCGACTGCAGAAACTCGATCATGAAAGCGTCGTTGACCAGACCCTCATCGTACAGGGTATTGAGAATCGTGTAGTGCCAGAAGGTGGCCCAGCCCTCGTTCATCACCTGCGTCTGGCGCTGCGGATAGAAATACTGTGCGACCTTGCGCACAATACGCACGATTTCGCGTTGCCAGGGTTGCAGCAAGGGTGCGTTCTTCTCGATGAAGTACAGCAGGTTTTCCTGCGGCTCGTCGGGGAAGCGCTGCTCGTCCTGCGCGGACTCGGCAACGTCCCTCACCGGCAGGGTCCGCCACAAGTCGTTGACCTGGAATTGCCGGTATTCCTCGCGCTCCTTCTGGCGCCGGCGCTCCTGATCGGCGGACAGCCTGGAAGGACGTTTGTAGCGATCCACACCGTAGTTCATCAGGGCATGGCAGGAGTCGAGCAACAGTTCCACTTCCTGCTCGCCATAGCGCTGCTCGCATTCGGCAATATAGTTCTTCGCAAACAGCAGGTAGTCCACGATGGCATCGGCATTGGTCCAGGTCTGGAACAGGTAATTTCCCTTGAAGAAGGAATTGTGGCCGTATGCGGCATGGGCTATCACCAGTGCCTGCATGGTCATGCTGTTCTCTTCCATCAGATAGGCGATGCAGGGATTGGAATTAATAACGATCTCGTAGGCCAGGCCCATGTGGCCGCGCTTGTAGCGCTGCTCGACACCCAGGAACTCCTTGCCGAATGACCAGTGATGGTAGTTCACCGGCATGCCGACCGAGGAGTAGGCGTCCATCATCTGCTCGGCGCTGATGACCTCGATCTGGTTGGGGTAGGTATCCAGCCCGTAATTCTGCGCAATCCGGGCAATCTCCCGGTCGTAGCGCCCGATCAGCTCAAACGTCCATTCCGAGCCCTCGGTAATCACGTTTCGGGTCATGTCACACGCTTCCTGAACAGCTCGCGGAACACCGGGTAGATATCCTGTGGATCTTCTATCTGCTGCATCGCGAAGTTGCCGTAAGCACCCGCCACCCGTTCGTATTCCTGCCACAGACTCTGGTGGGCGTCGGGGGTGATTTCCACATAGGCGAAATACTGCAGGCACGGCATGATTTTGCTCATCAACAGGTCACGGCACTTGGTGCTGTCGTTGTCCCAGTTGTCGCCGTCGGATGCCTGGGCCGCATAGATGTTCCACTCTGTGGACGGATAGCGATCGCGTATGATCTCGTGCATGAGTTGCAGCGCACTGGACACCACGGTGCCACCGGTTTCGCGGGAGTGGAAAAACTCCTCTTCGTCAACCTCCTTGGCGGAGGTGTGGTGGCGGACGAATACGACCTCTATATGCTCGTAGTTACGCTTGAGAAACAGGTACAACAGGATGAAAAACCGCTTGGCGATGTCCTTGCGCACGGCATCCATCGAACCCGAGACGTCCATCAGGCAGAACATCAGCGCCTGGGTAGTCGGCTTGGGTTGCTTGATCCGGTTGTTGTAACGCAGATCGAAGGTGTCGATAAACGGAATAGACTCGATGCGCTGTTTGAGGTGGCGCACCTCTTCCTCCAGTTCCAGCGCCCGTGTATCAGGCTCCTCGTCGTCCTCGCCGGTCGCCGGCTGCAACGCCGTCAGTTCGGCGTTGACCTCGCGCAGGCGCTTCATGTGCGGTCCGCGCAGGGCGATGCGCCGCGCCAGGGCACCGCGCAGCGAACGCACGACATTGATATTGGTCGGCACGCCGTCGCTGGTATGGCCGGCACGCACGCTTTTGAAATCCACCAGTTTGGCGAGTTGGGTCTTGACCAGGTCCGGCAGCGCCAGGTCCTCGAAGAACAGTTCCAGGAATTCCTCGCGCGACAACTGAAACGCGAAGTCGTCTTCACCACCGCCGCTGTCGCTGGCCTTACCGCCCTGGCCACCCGCCGCGTCGGGCGGACGTTTGACCCTGTCGCCTTTGACGAAATCGGTGTTGCCCGGGTGCACGGCTTCGCGGCGGCCACCGGTGCCGTGCTGGAAGACGGGCTCTGACATGTCCCTCGCGGGGATGTTGATTTTCTCGCCGTTGTCGATGTCGACGATACTGCGCCCGGACACGGCGTCGGTCACGGCGCGCTTGATCTGCGCCTTGAAGCGGCGGATGAAACGCTGACGATTGACCGCGCTCTTGTTCCTGCCGTTCAGCCGCCTGTCAATAACCTGTGTCAAAACCTCGACCCTCAGGAAGCCTTACGCACGCGCAGGTACCATTCCGACAACAGCCGCACCTGTTTTTCCGTGTAGCCCTTTTCCACCATGCGATCCACGAAATCCTCATGTTTCTTCTGGTCTTCGGCCGAGGCCTTGGCGTTGAAGGAAATCACCGGCAGCAGATCCTCGGTGTTGGAGAACATTTTCTTTTCGATCACGCCACGCAGTTTCTCGTAGCTGGTCCAGGACGGGTTATTGCCCTTGTTGTTGGCCCGTGCGCGCAACACGAAGTTGACGATTTCGTTGCGGAAATCCTTCGGGTTACTGATGCCGGCGGGCTTTTCGATCTTTTCCAGCTCTTCGTTCAGGGACGCGCGGTCGAAGCTCTCACCGGTATCCTGATCGCGGTATTCCTCGTCCTGTATCCAGTAATCGGCATAGGTCACATAGCGGTCGAAGATGTTCTGACCGTATTCGGAGTAGGACTCCAGGTAAGCGGTCTGGATCTCTTTGCCGATGAACTCGGCGTATTCGGAAGCCAGGTAGCCTTTCAGGTAGGAAATGTACTGTTCCTCCAGTTCCGGGGGAAACTGCTCCTGCTCGATCTGCTGCTCCAGCACATATAACAGGTGTACCGGGTTGGCGGCCACCTCCGAATGATCGTGGTTGAACACCTTGGAGAGAATCTTGAACGCAAAACGCGTCGACAGCCCGGTCATGCCCTCGTCGACACCGGCATAGTCGCGGTATTCCTGGTAAGACTTGGCCTTCGGGTCGATGTCCTTGAGGTTTTCACCGTCGTAGATGCGCATCTTGGAAAAGATACTGGAGTTTTCCGGTTCCTTGAGACGCGAGAGCACCGCGAACTGTGCCATCATCTCCAGCGTATCCGGCGCGCAGGGCGCCTCGGCCAGCGAGCTGTGGCGCAGCAGCTTCTGGTAGATCTTCACTTCTTCGGAGGCGCGCAGGCAATACGGCACCTTGACGATATAGATGCGGTCGAGGAAGGCTTCGTTGTTGCGGTTGTTTTTGAACGCCTGCCATTCCGACTCATTCGAGTGGGCCAGGATGATGCCCTCGAAGGGAATAGCCGACAGGCCTTCGGTGCCCATGTAGTTGCCTTCCTGGGTTGCGGTCAGCAGCGGATGCAGCACCTTGATGGGGGCCTTGAACATTTCCACGAACTCCAGCAAGCCCTGGTTGGCGAGGCACAGGCCGCCGGAATAGGCGTAGGCGTCGGAGTCGTCCTGCGAGTACTGCTCGAGCTTGCGGATGTCCACCTTGCCGACCAGCGAGGAAATATCCTGGTTGTTCTCGTCGCCCGGTTCGGTCTTGGCAATGCCGATCTGCTGCAGCACCGACGGGCGCAGTTTCACGACCTTGAACTTGGAAATATCACCGTTGAATTCGTGCAGGCGCTTGATGGCCCAGGGCGACATAATGCCGCTGAGGTAGCGGCGCGGGATACCGTAGTCCTCTTCGAGGATCGGTCCGTCCTCGCTGCGCGAAAACAGTCCCAGGGGCGATTCGTTGATGGGCGAGCCCTTGATTGCGTAGAACGAGCATTGCTCCATGAGCGACTTCAGCTTTTCGGCCAGCGAGGACTTGCCGCCGCCGACCGGGCCAAGCAGATACAGAATCTGTTTCTTTTCCTCCAGACCCTGGGCGGCATGGCGGAAGTAGGAGACGATCTTCTCGATGGTCTCTTCCATGCCGTAGAATTCCCTGAAAGCGGGGTAAATCTTGATGACCTTGTTGGAAAAAAGCCGGCTGAGGCGCGGATCCTGGCGGGTGTCCACCAGCTCCGGTTCGCCGATGGCCATCAGCATGCGTTCGGCTGCGGTGGCGTAAGCAGAAGTGTCGTTCTTGCAGATGTCGAGGTATTCCTGAAGCGTGTACTCTTCCTCCTTCGATTCCGCGTAACGGTTCAGGTACTGATTGAATATGGTCATGGGTCGGCCGCTCCTATAGAGTCCGTCAACAGTATTGGGCCATCCACGACGTCTTGTCCTGCGTCCCTTTCTTTTTCTTGCTCGGCAAGACTTACATCTGGACGCCATCTTCACACAGTTTGTTGCAAACGTTATGCCAGATCAAGACTGGCGGTTAATCTCCTTTGTTAACTAAGCAAAAATGCATTTCCCCAGTAGTTTAGCGCGCCGTCTGAAGAATGTAATGCGTCAAATTAGTGCCACGCGGGTGCCGCGCCCAGGCACGGCGATTAAAACTGCGAGCCGCGCGCAAGCGCCCGGCTTTTGCGTTTGCCTCGCGGGCATACCCAGGCCGCAAGCGAACATCAGGCCGGGAAAGTTCCACGCGCGGCTGTACCGCGAAATTCGCCAGGATTTTTGCTGCAATCGGTGATCGCCAGCGTGCAGCCGGCTGTCGAACAACGGCAACGGCACGCTGCGTGAGAAAGCATCTTTGTTCATTGTAGACTTGAACGGTCGCGTCCGCGCGGCGCATTCCCTGACGGCGGCGTCCCACCTACCCGATTGCGGTGCCCGCGAAACGGATACGTCGCTACCGCGATGTCGTCGTCCTGCGCCCCGTTGGGCACTGGTACCCGGGTTACGGTCACTATCACACCGACAACGACGCCGCTTCAACGCTGGCACAGCGGCCGGTTGTCGGGATTTTCGACACTGCTGACGATGGCTTCGAGCAACTGGTTCAGTTCCGCGAAGCTGATCGCGCCGAGAATCCGGTTCAGGAGCTCGGGCGCCACTTCCACTGACGTCGTACGGCCATCGCTCAGGGTGATGTTGAGACCCGCGGTATAGTTTTCCGCGGCCTCGCCTTCCTCGACCGACAGGTTCTCGGCGTCCTCCAGCAGCTTGTCGTAGTAGGCGTCGAGCGGATCGGTGATGGCATCCGGCAGATCGTCCGCAATCGCCACCACCAGCCCCATGTCGTCGTCACGCGCCTGGTACGGGATCGATTGTTGCTCCAGGCGCATGACGAACTGTTCCAGCGATTGCTGATGGAAGAAAATGTATTCAAGCATGAAGTCGGGCTCTCGTAACCAGTGATTTCCACACCGATTATAATCCCAACCAGCGTGCTCGCCACCGCCGTGCCGGCGATGATTCCGGCGGGGTCCATGATCAGCGCCGGGCGGTCGCGATGACGGCCGAAATTTTTCGGTCCGCGGCCAATGGACGGGCCACCGCTTCACCCGGCGCCGCAACACCGGGTGGACCGCCGGGCGTTGCCCGGCACGAGGCCGTCTAGATCGGACCAATCAGTTCGGCGCGCACGCTGTGACTGGTTACCTTGTTGAGGATATGCACCGAGGATGTCACGTCAGGATCATACTCGACCACCATCAGGTGCGGCCGACGTTCGGTAAAGCGCGCTGAAGCGACACCCTGCTCCGATTCAAGTGCGACTTCAATATGGGTACGACGGGGCTCGGGCAGCGAGTCGTCAACGTGCAGGACGAGCCCTATTCTATGACTGTATTCAGTGGTCATGGCAACTCTCCTCTTCTCCTTCACGGCAAACTCCGGTTTCAGGTAGATGATCTCCGCGGTATCGTTGGGCTTCATACGGTCTCTCCGTGATTCCATGGTCGGTTCAGATAAACAGCGTGCAGCCCGAGCGACTCGCGCTTGCCAGGTAGCTCGCAGCACCGGCAACCTCGATGCCATCCGTCAGCTCTTCCGCCTTGATCCCCATGACCTGCAAGGTCATGCTGCAGGCGATAATGTGTACGCCGTTTTCCCGGGCCAGGGCCAGCAGCTCATCGGCCGAAACCACGTTCTTGTCTTTCATCATCTGCTGTAACATGTTCGCGCCCAGACCCAACATGTTCATTTGCGAAACACCCATGTGACCGGCACCTTTTGGCGTCATGAAATCGATCATCTTTTCCTTGATGTCCTTGCCGGAATAGACGCGCTTCTGCTTGAGAACATTAATACCCCAGAAAGTAAAGAACAGCGTGACGTCCATGCCGAGCGATGCAGCGGTGGTGGCGATAACCAGGCCGGCCAGCGCCTTGTCCTGCTCACCGGAAAAGATCAGCAGCGTTACTTTGTTGGCGTCAGGCGTGGTGCGGTGCAGCTGTTCGAGTTCCTGCTCCAGCAGGGCGACACGCTGTTCCAGTGTGAACTGTTCGATGCCCGGCTGCGTGCGCGGCACCTTCGGGCGTTGTGTCCCGGGTTGTATCTGTGTAGCCATGTGGCACCTCGTCGATGGTTTCGGGGAAACGCAGGCTGATACTCAGCATAAGCCATGCCAGTGGCGCTGACCCGCACAAAGCGTTGGAGCGGCGCGCCGGTACGCGCTCAGGATCGATGCAGGACTCTTGGGAGTGAGAGTTTGCGGGGGTTTCCCCGCTTGCAAAAGCCAGAGTGTCAGTGGTACCGCTCGAGGGCGTAGCCCTTCAAGCCATATTTGTCGATATAACGAAACAGCGTCGCCGGGGACAGGCCCAGCCGCCTGGCCGCCTCCTGGCGATCGCCGCCGACGGCCTCCAGCATACTGACAATATGCTGGCGCTTGAAAGACTCGACGGCCTCGTGCAGGTTTTCCCGGTTGATCCCGGCGCAGCCGTTGAGACCGTCGGGGAGGTGATTAACCTGAATGCTGTCGCCGTCACACAGCAGTACCGCGCGTTCGAGTGTGTGCGCGAGTTCACGCACATTACCGTTCCAGCGGTGTCTGAGCAGACACTGCATCGCACCGCTACTGATACTGATGGCCGGCTTGTCGAGCGCCTGGCCGTAGTGCCTGCAGTAATACTCGGCGAGAACCGGAATATCTTCCGGACGCTCACGCAGTGGCGGAATGGCGATCTGGACAACATTCAACCGGAACAGCAGATCGGGGCGAAACCGGCGATGTGCCACGAGCTCGTCAAGATCGCAGGAGGTGGCGGCAATAACGCGGGTATCGACGTCGACGGGTGTATCCGAACCGACCGGCAGCACTTCGTGCTGTTCCAGTACGCGCAGCAGTTTGGGTTGCGTATATAAGGGGAGCTCGCCGATTTCGTCCAACAGCAGTGTACCGCGGTCGGCCACCCGAAAGGCACCCAACCGTTCCTGGTCCGCGCCGGTGAACGCACCCCGGGCATGGCCGAACAGCTCGCTTTCGACCAGGTCGTCGGGAATGGCAGCGACATTGATGGGAACATAACGCCCTGTTCTGGCCGGCGAACTGTCGTGGATGGTGCGGGCAATCAGTTCCTTGCCGGTGCCGCTTTCACCCGTAATCAGCACCGCGCAGGAGGAGCTGGCAACGCGTTGTGCCAGCGACATGATATCGGAGAACGCCCGACTCCTGGCAACGATCGGCTGATAGTGTGGCACATCCGACTCCCGTTAGTACTTCCATTAGCAATGTGCAAATATCAATTAACCGATAGACGAAGTATAGGAACAATAAGGTGCTTTTCCAGTTACGGATAACACGTACATAGACGTTTGGGCGCTGGACAGGCGCCCGGACTGGACTACAGTTCAGCGTATAGCTCCGCAGGCTGTGGGGAGGCTATGGTTCATACTTTGCCCTGTGCGAAAGGAGACCTGGCTATGCACATTCACGATAAAATCGATCATCTTATGCACTCGCATCGCGACGAAACGGAAGTGCAGCGCTGGCTTTTTTCGCTGACTCCGCTGGGCGTCGCCTTCGCGTTCTTTTTTCTGCTCATCCTGCCCATGGATATCGCCAACAAGGATATGGTCATGGTGACCGGCCTGGCCGCGGGTTTCGCCGGCCTGCAGGGCTACTGGATATTTCGTGGCTGGCAACGGGACGAGGGTTTGACAGTGTTGCTGGGCCTTCTGGGGATTGTGGCCGCCGCGCTGTTTGTCTGGGCCTATGCCGCCGTGCTGGGCGATATTCTCGCGGGCATTTTCCGGGGCTGGGTGAGGAGGTAACTGCGTCGTGATCGGGCGCCGGCGTGCCTGCGCTGATGCCCGGCTATAGTCCCTGCAGCCGTTCGGTCATTGTGGAGCCGCCTTGCCATCACCGGGACGGTGCCGCCGTTACCGCTCGTTCACGCAAAAACCCACGCAGGAATTTCGCCGTGTGCGAACCACTGGCTTTAACGCAGGCCTCCGGCGCGCCCTGAACGACAATCCGTCCACCAGCATCGCCGCCCTCGGGCCCCAGGTCGATGATCCAGTCGGCTTCGGCGACAACATCCAGGTTATGTTCGATGACAATAACACTGTTGCCGGCGTCCACCAGGCGGTGCAGCACATGGATAAGCTGTTCCACATCGGCCATGTGCAGGCCGACGGTGGGTTCGTCCAGTATGTACAGGGTGCCCTTCAAGTCGGGATCCGCCACGATGCTTGATAAAACCGGACCTGACGCCGATTCACCCGGTTTATCGACCCTGGCCTTCGCCAGCTCGGTGACCAGCTTGATACGCTGGGCTTCGCCGCCGCTCAGCGTCGGGCTGGGCTGACCCAGGCTGAGGTAACCGAGACCGACATCGTCGAGCAACGCCAGGGCGCGGTGAATTTTCGGATGGGCATGGAAATAGCCGGCTGCGTCGCGCACGTTCATGGCCAGCAGGTCACCGATGCTCTTGCCCTTGTAGCGTACGCCCAGCGTTTCGGGATTGAAGCGGGCACCGTGACACACCTCGCAGAGCACTTTCACATCCGGCAGGAAACTCATTTCGATCTTCTTGATGCCCTGCCCTTCGCAGGCTTCGCAGCGCCCGCCCTTGACGTTGAAGGAAAAACGCCCGGGGCCGTAGCCGCGCATGCGCGCCTCGGTTGTGGCGGCGAACAGTTTGCGAATGTCGTCCCAAATGCCCACGTAGGTCGCGGGGCAGGAACGCGGCGTCTTGCCGATGGGGGTCTGGTCGACTTCCAGTACGCGCTGCAGCCTGTCGCCACCCTTGATAGCACGGCAGCCGATCAGGTGTTGCGGGGCGGCTTTCT
>Ga0315540_10001141_pt1 | contig 15195 bp, 13 predicted proteins | sample SalMarSW160110MG_FD_203677 | JGI IMG/M metagenome (GOLD analysis project Ga0315540, IMG submission 203677) | Salt marsh sediment microbial communities from the Plum Island Ecosystem LTER, Massachusetts, United States - Salt Marsh Sediment SW1601-10 ... | reverse complement strand
CGCCGCGCCGCCGCCCGCTCCTCGTCCAGCGAGGCGCCGGTGGGGTTCTGGCCGCGCGGGTTGAGAACGACGGCGGCGACTCCTTCGTCCAGCGCCCGGGCGAGCGCCGACGGGATCATCCCCCGCCCGTCGATCGCCACCGGTCGCAGGGCGTAGCCGTTGGCGCGCAGCAGGTGGAGCAGGCCGGCGAAGCCGGGGTCTTCGGCCGCGATCGCGTCGCCGGGTCGCAGCCGCGCCGCGAGCGCCCGCTCGATCCCGTCGAGCGCGCCGCTGACCACCGCGAGCTCGCCGGCCTCGATCCCGTCCCGCTCGAGCTCGGCCCTCACCCGCGCGAGCAGCAGCGGGTCCGCCGGATCGCCGCCGTAGAGCCGGCGCGGCGGCTCGATCCGCCGCAGGGCCGGCGCCAGGTCGGGCAGCAGCGCCGGGTCGGGGTTGCCGCTTGCAAGGTCGCGCACACCCTCGGACATCTGAAAGCCCGACCAGGCGCCGGCGACCGGCGGGCGCCAGCTGACCCGGGTGCCGCTGCGCGCCTGGGTGACGACGAGCCCGCGCGAGCGCAGCTCCTTGAAGGCGGCGGAGACGGTGGTCGGGCTGACGCCGAGCTCCGACGCAAGCGAGCGCATCGGAGGCAGCGACGCGCCCGGCTTCAACTCCCCGGCTTCGATCCCGCGCTCGATGCTGGCGGCGATCTCCGCCGCGCCCTCGCCCGTTATCCGATACTGTGTCAGTTCAGAAGGCAGATTTGTACTGTAACAGTTTGGGGGACGCGATGGCGGCCAGGCCGAGGACGCAGGTGACGCGGATGCCGAGCCGCGCGAGCTACGAGCGCGCGGCGCTCGAGGCGATCCTCGACGAGGCGATCGTCTCCCACCTCGGCAGCGTCGCCCCCGCCGGCCACCCGGTCGTCATCCCCACCCTGCACGCCCGCGACGGCGACCACCTCTACATCCACGGCTCGTCCGCCAGCCCGACCCTGCGCCGCGCCCGCGAGGCGGAGGTCTGCCTCACCGCGACGCTGATCGACGGCCTCGTGCTCGCCCGCTCCGCCGTCCACCACTCGGTCAACTACCGCTCCGTCGTCGTCTTCGGCCGGCCCGAGCCGGTCGAGTCGCCCGACGGGAAGCGCGCCGCGCTGAGGGCCTTCACCGAGAAGCTGGTCCCCGGCCGCTGGGACGACGTGCGCCCGCCGACGGCCCAGGAGCTGAAGGCGACCGGCGTCCTCCGCCTGCCGCTCGACGAGGCCTCGGCCAAGGTCCGCGAGGGCGGGCCGATGGACGACGAGGAGGACTACGAGCTAGCCGTCTGGGCCGGCACGATCGACCTCAGCCTCGCCGCCGGCGAGCCACGCCCCGACGACCGCCTCCTGCCCGGCGTCGAGCGACCGGGCTACCTCTAGTAGCCCGGCGGGTGGCGGGCGATGAAGCCTTCGGGGCTGTCGACCGGCGAGGGGTGCCAGCGCGGGCCGGGGCCGCCGACCGTGTCGAAGGCGAGGCCGGCGATGATCATCCAGGCGTGGCCGGAGTTGGCGTAGACGGTGATCCACTGGCCCGGACCCGGGTCGCCCCAGGTCTCGAGGCCGGTCGAGTCGAGCGGGCTGGAGAGGAAGCCGCCGCCGTTGAGGGCGAAGCTGACCGCGCCCGAGCAGTCGTAGCCGGAGGAGCTGAACGAGCCGTGGCCACCGCCCCAGATGTAGGGGGTGGTGGCGATCGAGTTGGCGGCTTCGATCGCCGCCTGGATCGCCGGCGGGGCGCTGCTCGGCACGCTCGCCTGGCTTTCGGAGATGTATTCGGCGCTCTGCCCCGGGGTCAGCGGCGCCGGCGCGCCGGTCGGCGCCGGCGAGCCGGAGCTGGCGAGCTGTTCTGAGATCGTCGCCAGGTTGTCGCTGAGCGCCGCTTCGCGCGACTCGAGCGTTTCCAGGTCGGCCTGGCGCTGCGCCTGCGCTTCCTTCAGCTGCGCGAAGCGGGCGGCGGCTTCGGCGCTGGCGTCGGCGGCTTCCTTCTCCTTGGCGGCGATCTCGTCGCGCGCTTCCTTCAGCTGCGCCTGGATCGCCGCCATCCGGTCGACCGCGGCCTGCGCTTCGTCGCGCAGCCCCTTGACCCGGTCGGCGACCGAGTCGTCGTAGTCCTGCACGCGGCTGAGGTATTCGGCGCGCACGCTGGCCTGCGACCAGGTCTCCGCTTCGAGCAGCACGCTGACCACGTCCGGGCTGCCTGCCTCGTAGATCGAGACGAGCCGTTCGCGCAGCAGCTCGAGCGCCCGCTGCAGCCGTTCGCGCACGACTTCCAGGTGACGGCGCTCGGCTTCCAGCTTGGCCGTCGCGGCGTCGAGCTCGTCCTGCTTCTTCGTCAGTTCGGCTTCCAGCGCCTGCTGTTCCTGGCGCAGCCGCGAGACTTCGCCCAGCATCGAGTCGATCGCCCGGTTCTGTTCGGCGATCGTCGTCGCCAGCGCGCTCTGGCTCTTGCGCACCTTGCTCAGCTTGCCCTGCGTCGCGTCGAGCTTTTCCCGCAGGGTCTTCGCCGGCGCCCTCGCCACCAGGCAGAGGGCCAGCAGAAGCAGGGCGGCGGGGAGCAGCAGCCACCGGGAAGAGCCGGGGAGGACGCGCATCAGCGTCGCAAGCTAGCGAAGTCGTCTAAAGAATGTGAAGAATTGCTAATAACCTGCAACTCTCGTTGCAGAATCAGCTGCCTTGCAGGAGAAATCGCCCTGGCAGCGAGTGCCGACGGGCCGAAAACGCAACCCCCGGTCGCGTCTTCGGCCCGTCGACGAACTAGGCGAGGAGTTTGGCCTTGGCCTTCTCGTACTCCTCGGGCGAAATCGCGCCTTTCGCCTGCAGAGCGTGCAGTTTGTCCAGCTCGTCGGCGGTCGAGCCCGTATGAGCCTGCTCGCGCACGTAGGAGTCGAAATGCTGCTTCGCCTCCGCCTGCGCTTTGATCGTTCGGTCCCGCATCCCGTTGCCGCGCGCGATCAGGTAGACGAGCGCCGTCAGGAATGGGATCAGGACGAGGAAGATCACCCATACCGCCTTCCACCAGCCGGACAGCTCGTGGTCGCGGAAGAGGTCGGTGAGGATCGTGATCAGGATCCAGATCCAGATCACGAAGAAGAAGATCTCCAGGGCGAGGAGCAGGGCTTCGCCCAGGTTGATATCTGCGAACGGCAGCAAAGGTCGTCCTTTCGGTCAGATGAGGCAGGGGTGGGTTGCGACTAGCTCATTCCGCACGCTAATCGCCGTTCCTGCCTGCAACATCCGTAGTTTCACGCTGCGCGAAGAGCACGGCGGCGACCGCGGTCGCGAGGTTGAGGCTGGAGACGCCGGCGCGCATCGGGATCGCCAGTCGGGCGTCGGCTCCGGCGAGCAGCTCCTTGCTGAGCCCGTATCGCTCGGTGCCGAAGGCGAGGATCGAACGCGGCGGCAGCTTGGCGGGTCGCAGGTCCGCGCCCTCGGGGTCGATCGCGATCAACGGCCGCCCACCCGCCGGCAGCTCGACTGACGAGTGGCGCCTTTCTGCCGCTACGGGGGAGGAAGGCGCCAGGGACGCCACGGGCAGGGCGAAGTGCAGGCCGGCAGCGGCGCGCACCGCGTCCGGGTGCCAGGGATCGTTGGAGCCCGTGGTCAGCACACCTGCCGCGTCCGCCGCGGCGGCGACGCGCACGCAGGCGCCCATGTTGCCCATCGTGCGCGGGTCCTCGAGCAGGACAAGCGGCTGCGGCCGCGGGTCGGCGAGCAGCGCGGCGACGTCGACCTCGGGCCGCCGCGCGAGCGCGACGACCCCGGTGCGCGGCGCCTGCGGCACGAGCTGGGCCATCGCCTCGGCGGACACCGGCGCGGTCCGCTCGGCCAGCGAGCCGGCGAGGTCCGGCGCCAGCTCGGCCGCCAGCTCCTCCAGGCGCCCACCGTCGACCGCGACGGCCTCCAGCACCTCGGCGCCGAAGCGCTGCGCGTGCTTGAGCGCGTGAAAGCCCTCCAGCACCGCCAGCTCACGGTTCCGACGGGCGCCGCGGTAGCGGCGGATCAGCGCCTGCTCGTCTGCATCGCGCACACGGGCATCATGCACGGATCCGGCGCCGCCTACTCCTCCGAGGTCTGAACGACGTTCAGCGCACGGTTGCGAACATCGGGAAGCCCGTCGAGAAACGGCGTCAGGCGGCGACCGATGATCTTGCCGTCCCGCTCGTGCCAGGGCGGGGTCTCGTCCAGGGTCGAGATCTCGCCGTGCCCGCCGGTCGGGCGTCCGTACAGATATCGCGGCTCCTTGCCCGTCCAGAGCACGGCGCGCAGAACGGGGTCGAAGGGGGTCGGATCGATCTCGGCGCCCGCGGCGGCGGCGATCGCTTCCGCCGCCACGTCGGCCTCCTGGGTCGCGATCCCTCCCTGCTTGACGGGGAAGCCGGTCACGTCGCCGGCGGCGTAGACGTCGCGCGCCCCGGCCACGCGGCAGTGCTCGTCGACCAGCAGGAAGCCCTCCGGGTCGGTGGGCAGGCCGTCGATCCGCCGGCCCTCGAGCCGCGGCAGGCTGACCACCGCTTCGGTCGCGATCGGGTCTCCCGGCGCGACGCTGAGCCGCCCGTCCTCGTAGGCGACCGGGTGGACGCCGCCGATCACCTCGATTCCGCGCTCGCGCAGCAGCTCCCCCATCTCGACCCCGACCGCGCGGCCGAACAGCTCCAGCGGCGCGTCCTCCGGCGTGACCACGCGCAGGCGCGCGTCCGTGATCCCGGACTTGGCCAACACCGCGGCGGCGAGCAGCGCCAGCTCGTACAGCGGCAGCGCCCAGCTGTTGCCGCCCGGCATCGTGAAGACGACGTCGCGCAGCATGCCGCTGCGCAGCCGCCGCACGACGCTGCCGAAGCCGCCTTCGTCGGAGACACCCCAGAAGGTGACCGCGCCCGGCACCGCCCAGAGCATGCGCACGCCGGAGGCGACCAGCAGGTGGTCGTAGGGGATCTCCTCGCCGTCGCGCACCGTCGCGGTACGGCTGGCAGCGTCGACGGAGAAGACACCGCCACGGCGGAAGGAGACGCCGATCCGCTCGGCCAGCGTGTCGAGGTCGTAGCGCAGGATGCTGGCGGCGCCGTAGGGCTCGCCGACGGCGAACGGCCGGTAGACGAAGTCGCCGCTCGGCGAGCAGAGCTCGATCGCGAGCCGCTCGCCGGCCAGCTCGCGCAGGGCCAGCGCCGCCTCGAGCGCCGCCACGCCGCCACCGGCGATCAAGACCCGCGGGCGGTCCTCCCGCTCCAGGTTCCCCTGAACGACACTCGTGCTCATCGACCGAGCGTAGGCCCGCACGGCAGCGCATCCATCGGGAGACCCCCACACCGGGCCTGCGGCTTTCTCCCGATGCCGACCCCACCCGCGCGGACCCATGATGCGTGCGATGAGATTGCTGGTCGGCTACGACGGGAGCGCGGGTGGACGCGACGCGCTCGAGCTGGCGCGGGTCCTCGGGTCCGTGGAGGAGAGCAGTGCGTTGATCGTCGCCGTCATGCCCTACACCCCGTTGCCGATCGGCTTCACCGAGCTCGAGCGGGACGCGGCCGAGCAGGCCGAGCCGCTGCTGGGCGAGGCGCGCGAGCGCCTCGACGGCCTCGCGGTCGAGACGCGCGCCTTCGGCGGCGGCTCACCGGCGGGCGTGATCACCGGCGTGGCCGAAGCCGACGGCGCCGACGCGATCGTGCTCGGCTCGCCGCACCGCGGCGCGGTCGGGCGGGCGCTGCTCGGCAGCGTCGCCGAGGGCGTCCTGCACGGCGCTCCCTGCGCGGCGGTCGTCGCCCCGCGCGGCTACGCGGGCAACGGCCACGGGCCGTTCGCGACGATCGCCGTCGCCTACGACGGCACGCCGGAAGCGAAAGCGGCGCTCTCCCGGGCGCGGGCCCTGGCCGAGGAGAGCCGCGCGGCGCTGCGCCTCCTCACCGTCGTCGCGCCGCCGGTCGCCCTGCCCGGCGCCGCCGGCTACGCGCCGGTCAACCCGCCGGATCCCGACAAGGTGATCGCCGAGGGCGTTTCCGCGGCCGGCGTCGCCGTGCCGGTCGACGGCCGGCGACTCGACGGCCCGCCCGCCCAGGCGCTCGCCGAAGCCTGCGAGGACGGCGTCGACCTGCTCGTCGCCGGCTCGCGCGGCTACGGCCCGATGACCCGGCTGCTGCTCGGCTCCGTCTCCTCCCGACTTGTCGCGATCGCCCCCTGCCCTGTCCTCGTCGTCCCCCGTCCCGGAAAGGCCTGAAGCATGAGCCAAGCAACCATCGACGCCGTCCGCGGCTTCGCCGACCTCTCGCGCGAGGACGTCGACTACGCAGGCGGCAAGGGCGCCAACCTCGGCGAGTTGACCGCCGCCGGCTTCCCCGTCCCACCGGGCTTCGTCGTCGGCGCCCCCAGCTACGCCGCCTTCTGCGACGCCGGCGGGCTGCGCGAGCGGATCGAGCGGCGCCTCGCCGCGGTCGACGTCGAGGACACCGCTGCGCTCGAAACGGCCAGCCACGACGTGCGTGCCGAGGTCGAAGCCGAGCCGCTGCCCGAGTGGCTGGCCGAGGCTGTGCGCGAGGCCCACGCGCGCCTCGCCGGCGGCGACGCCGAGATGGCGGTCGCGGTGCGCTCCTCGGCCACCGCCGAGGACACCGAGTCGGCGAGCTTCGCCGGCATGAACGAGACGCTGCTCAACGTGCGCGGCGCCGCCTCGACGCTGGAGGCCGTGCGCCGCTGCTGGGCCTCGCTGTTCGGCGCCCGCACGATCTACTACCGGGCCAAGCGCGGTTTCGGCCAGGCCGACATGGACATCGCGATCGTCGTCCAGCGCCAGATCCCCTCCACCCGGGCCGGCGTCATGTTCACGATCGAACCGGCGTCGGGCGCGCTCGACAGGCTGGTGATCGAGGGCGCCTTCGGCCTCGGCGAGTCAGTCGTCTCGGGCTCGGTCTCGCCCGACCGCTACGTCGTCGGCAAGCAGAACCGCAACGTCATCCGGCGCGAAGTGCGGCGCAAGGAGCTGACGATCGAGCCGACCGAGGACGGCGGCACGCGCACTCGCGAGCTCGGCGAGCACGAGTCCGAGCAGCCGGCGCTGAGCGACGAGGAGGTACAGGAGCTGGCCGAGCTCGGCGTGCGGATCGAAGCGCACTACGGCACGCCGCAGGACACCGAGTGGGCCTTCGACCCCGAGGGCCGGGTGTGGATGCTTCAGTCGCGGCCGGTAACGGCCACCGGCGGCGAGCCGCTGGCAGCACCCGAGCCGGCCGGCGCCGGCGAGGAGCTGGTCCGCGGGCTCGGCGCGGCGCCCGGCGTCGCGGCCGGCCCGGTGCGGGTGATCGCCGCCCTCGGCGGGAGCGCCGAGCTGGCCGACGGCGAGGTGCTCGTCACCCACATGACGGCGCCTGACTGGGTGCCGCTGATGCGCCGCGCGGCGGCGATCGTCACCGACTCCGGTGGGATGACCTGCCACGCGGCGATCGTCTCGCGCGAGCTCGGCATCCCCTGCGTCGTCGGCACCGCCGAGGCGACCAAGGTCCTGCGCGACGGCGAGGTCGTCACGGTCAACGCCGGCGCGGGCACGGTCAGCGAGGGCGACTCGGCGCCGCGTCAGGCCGCGGTGGATGCAGCCCAGGCCGCCGGCGCGAGCGCCGCGCCACTCGTCACCGGCACGAAGCTGCTGGTCAACCTCTCCGAGCCCTCGCAGCTGGAGCGCGCCGCGGCGCTCGACGTCGAGGGCTGCGGCCTGCTGCGGGCCGAGTTGATGGTGGTCGAGGCGCTCGAGGGCGTCCACCCGCTGCAACTGGTCAAGGAGGAACGCAGCGAGGGCTTCGTGGCGAAGATGGCCGAGTCGCTGACCGCCTTCGCCAACGCCTTCGCGCCGCGGCCGATCACCTACCGGACGATCGACTTCCGCACCAACGAGTTCCGCGGCCTGCGCGGCGGCGAGGACTTCGAGCCCGAGGAGGCGAACCCGATGATCGGCTACCGCGGCGCCCTGCGCTACATGCAGCAGCCCGAGCTGCTCGGCCTGGAGCTGGAGGCGATCGGCCGGGTCTGGGACGCCGGCCACGAGAACTTCCACGTGATGGTGCCCTTCGTCCGCACCCCGCGCGAGCTGGTCGCCTGCCGCGCCCAGTTCGAGGCGGCGGGTCTGCTCGAGCGACCCGGCTTCGAGCTCTGGGTGATGGCCGAGGTGCCCTCGGTCCTCTTCCACCTGCCGCGCTACGCGGAGCTCGGCGTTGCCGGCATCTCGATCGGCTCCAACGACCTGACCCAGCTGATGCTCGGCGCCGACCGCGACTCCGAGCTGGTCGCCGAGGTCTTCGACGAGCGCGACCTGGCGGTGACCGAATACATCACGCAGCTGCTGCGGCGGGCAAAGGAGCTCGGGTTGCAGACTTCGATCTGCGGCCAGGCGCCGTCGGTGTATCCCGAGTACGCCGAGCTGCTGGTCCGAGCCGGGATCGACGCGATCTCGGTCAACATGGACGCGGTCGATCGCGCCCGAAGCCTCGTTGCCGCCGCCGAGCAGCGCCTGCTGCTGCGGGCGGCGACCGCCGACCCAGCGGGTGCGTGATGGGTGCGTGCTGCTCGCCGACATCGCCCCGACAAGGCCGGGTTCCCGCGCTCGGTGATCGGGCGGCGCTACTCCGGCTTTCCCGACGAGCGCTGGCTCGATATTGCGCACTTCCACCGCTTCGAGAGGCCGCTGAAGCAGCGCTTCTCGATGTGTGCACGCAAGGGCTTTGACGCGGTCGAGCCCGACAACGTCGCCGGCTGGGAAAAAGAAAACCGCACCGGTTTCAAGATCACCAAGGACGATCAGCTGCGCTTCAATCGCTGGGTCGCCCGTCAGGTCCACGCGCGCGGCATGTCGGTGGCGCTGAAGAACGACGGCCGCCAGGCGCAACCGCTGCTCCACGCCTTCGACTTCGCGGTCGTCGAGCAGTGCTTCCAGTACCACGAATGCGGCTACTACCGGCCGTTCGTCCGCGATGGCAAGGCGGACTTCGAGGCCGAGTACGAACAAAAGCCAAAGCAATACTGCAAGACCGCGCGGGCGATCGGCTTCAGCGCGATCCACAAGTCCTACGACCTCTTTGCCAAGCCCGGGCAGCCCTGCGGAGCCTGAGCGGCACTCAGGATCAGCCTGGAGGCGTAAGGGCGGCGAGCAGGTCGGCCGGTGCGAGGATCGGCGCGCCGCCGACGAGGTCGAGCAGATCGCGGTCGCCGGAGACAAGCATCGCGTTCTGGCTGAAGGCGAGGGCGATCAGGTAGTCGTCGTCGGGATCGGGCGAAGGGAATGGCCCGGGCTCCTCAGGATCTCGCACCATGAGCGCGTCGCCTCGCATGCGGGCGACGTAGTCACCGACGACGTCGAGGCCGACGTAGCGGCGGAACTTGTCGCGGGCGAGCACCTCCTCCAGCTCGCCGAGCAGAAGCGGCGAGGCGACGATCTCGAACGCTCCGGAGCGAGCCTCGCCGAGCAGCTTCGCCGGTGTGCCGGTCGGAGCGATCAGGGCTGAGACGAGGACGCCGGGATCAAGAACCGCCCGCCGCACGCCTCTCTCCGCGCATTGCGTGCAGCTCGGCGTATGCAAGGGGAAGGGCCTCGCCCTCGTCAACCGGCGTCACCCGCGCCCAGATGTCCTCCAGGTCTTCGAGGCCAAGGTCGCGCCGCAACGATTCCTCGATCACCTGTGAGTCGCGCTTGCCCTCGCGCGCGGCCTTGATCTTGACCGCGCGAAACACGTCCTCGTCGAGGGTCACGGTCGTCCTTGTCTTCGGCATAGACGCATCTTAGTGTATTGATGCACAGTCAAGATCGGCCTGACGCCATGGGCCAGTTACACCGCTTCTAGCGGCATGACCATCTCGAGAATGCTTCCAGGCCCCGAGATTGACTACCTGCCGCTCAGAGTTCCCAGTGGCGGCCGACGTGCGAGGCGGCGCGGGAGGTGAGCATCGCCTCCGGGGCGGCGGACTCGGCCTCGCCCTCACCGGCCAGCGCGCGCATCGTCAGCTCGACCGACTCGGCGAGCGCCGGCGGCGAGTAGCCGCCCTCGAGCACAGCGCCGAGCGGCGCGCCCTGGACGCGGGCGAGCTCGCGCAGGTGGCGGGCCATGCGGGCGAAGGAGGCGGACTCGAGCCGGCAGCCGGCGAGCGGATCGTCGACGTGGGCGTCGAAGCCGGCGGAGACGAGGATCAGTTGCGGCCCGAAGGACTGGGCGACGGGGACGACGATGTGCTCGAGCAGCGAGAGCCAGAGGTCCTCCTCGGATCCCGCCGGCACCGGCAGGTTGATCGTGTAACCCTCGCCCTCGCCGGAGCCGAAGTCGGCGATCGAGCCGCCGCCGGGATAGATCCCCTGCTGGTGCAGGCCGACGACGAGCACGTCGCGCCGCTGCCGGAAGGCCTCCACCGTGCCGTTGCCGTGGTGGACGTCCCAGTCGAGGACCATCACTCGCTCGACGCCGAGCTCGCGGATCGCCAGCTCGGCGGCGATCGCGACGTTGTCGAAGAGGCAGAAGCCCATCGCCCGGTCGGGCTCGGCGTGGTGGCCGGAGGGGCGGATCGCGCAGAAGCCGACCTCCTCCTCGCCGGCGAGCAGCTCGCGGGTCATCGCACAGGCGCCGCCCGCCGCGTGCAGGGCGGCGCGGAAGGAGGCGTCGCCGACGTAGGTGTCGGGGTCGATCGCGCCGCCGCCGTTCGTGCTCAGCTCGCGCACCGCCTCGACGTGCTTGCGTGTGTGGATCAGCTCCAGATCGGCCTCACTCGCCGCCGGCGCCTCGCGCCGCTCCCAGCCGAGCCAGTCCGCCGCCGCGAGCCGCCGCTCGATCGCCCGCAGCCGCTCCGGCGTGTCGGGGTGCGACGGGAGGTGCTCGCGCGGGTCGTGCTCTAGGCAGGCCGGGTGGCTGAAGTAGAGCGCCATCGCAGGCGACTGTAGAGGGCTACCATCGAGGGGTGGGTGCCGACTATCCCGCCTCCCGCGAAGCGGACGTCGTGCTGCGGGACGGCTCGACGGTCCACCTGCGGCCGGTGCGCGCCGCCGACGAGGCGGCGCTGCTGGAGCTGTTCGAGGGGCTGAGCACCGACTCGCGCACGTTCCGCTTCTTCTCCGGGGCGAGCGACCTGGCGTCCGCCGCGAAGCAGCTCGCCGAGGTCGACTACGCGCAGCGCTACGGCCTCGTCGCGACCCGCGGCGACGAGCACCCGGTCGGCCACGGGGCCTACGTCGGCGCCGGCCCGGGCCGCGCCGAGGTCGCCTTCGCGATCGCCGACGAGCTGCAGGGACAGGGGCTGGGAACGATCCTGCTCGCCCACCTCGCCGAGGTCGCGCAGGAGAACGGGATCGAGGCCTTCTTCGCCGAGGTGCTGCCGCAGAACCACCGCATGGTCGACGTCTTCCGCGAGAGCGGCTTCCCGACCGAGACCTCCTCCGAACCGGGCTCGATCCACGTCGAGCTGCCGACCTCGCTCGGCGGCGAGGCTTTCGAGCGCTTCGCCGAGCGCGACCGGCTCGCCGCCGAGGCGGCCGTGCGCGGCTTCCTGCGGCCGCGGGCAGTGGCCGTGGTCGGCGCCTCGCGGCGGCGCGAGACGGTCGGCGGCGCGGTCTTCCACAACCTGCTCGAATCGTCCTTCGGCGGCGTCGTCCACCCGGTCAACCCGGCGAGCGACGTGGTCCAGTCGGTGCGCGCCTATCGCAGCGTCGCCGAGCTGCCGGGCGAGATCGACCTCGGCGTGATCGCGGTGCCGCCCGCAGCCGCGGTCGAGGCCGCCGGCGAATGCGCCGAGAAGGGCTGCACGACGCTGGTCGTCCTCTCCGCCGGCTTCGCCGAGGTCGGCCCCGAGGGCGCCGAGGCGCAGCGCCGCCTGGTCGACATCTGCCGCGACGCCGGCATGCGCCTGGTCGGGCCGAACTGCCTCGGCGTGATCCTCAACGAGGAGGGCGGCGGGCTCAACGCCAGCTTCGCCCCGGGCACCCCTCCACCCGGCAACGTCGGCTTCGTCACCCAGAGCGGCGCCCTCGGCCTGGCGTTGATCGACCTCGCCGGCGACCGCGGCCTCGGGGTCTCCTCCTTCGCCTCGATCGGCAACCGGGCCGACATCACCGCCAACGACATGCTCGAGTACTGGGAGGGCGACCCGGACACCGACGTCGCGCTGCTCTACATCGAGTCGTTCAGCGATCCGGCGCGCTTCTCGCGCGTGGCGCGGCGGGCCGGCCGCGAGATGCCGATCGTCGTCGTCAAGAGCGGTCGCTCGGTGGCCGGCGAGCGCGCCACCGGCTCGCACACCGGCGCCCTGCTCTCCGCCTCCGACGTGACCGTCGACGCGCTGTTCGAGCAGGCGGGCGTGATCCGCACCGAGACGCTCGCCGAGCTGCTCGACATCGCCACCCTACTCGGCAGCCAGCCCCTGCCCGCCGGGCCGCGGGTCGGCATCCTGACCAACGCCGGCGGCCCGGGGATCATGTGCGCCGACGCCTGCGACGCGGCCGGGCTCGAGGTGCCCGAGCTGCCCGACGAGGTCCGCGCGGCGCTCGCCGAGCACCTACCGGCGGAGGCCTCGCTGGCCAACCCGGTCGACATGATCGCCACCGCGACGGCCGAGCAGTACCGGCGCTCGATCGCGACGCTCTCCGCCTGGGAGGGCATCGACGCGCTGATCGTGATCTTCATCCGGCCGCTGCTGACTCGGGCCGAGGAGGTCGCCGGCGCGGTCCACGCGGCGCTGGCCGAGAGGGAGCGCGAGATCCCCGTGCAGGCGGTCTTCATGTCGAGCGGCGACCGCGAGACGATGGCCGCGGGCGGCGGCGTCCCGACCTACCTCTATCCGGAGGACGCGGCACGCACCCTCGGCAGGGCGATGAAGCACGTGCGCTGGCGCGGCCGGCCGGCCGAAGAGCCGCCGGAGCTCAGCGATACGCGTCCCGACGAGGCGGCGGCGGTGATCGCGCGGGCGCTGGAGAGTGAGGGCGAGTGGTTGGGGATGGAGGCGGTGGCCGAGCTGCTCGACTGCTACGGGATCGCGACGCCGCCCTGGCGGATCGCCGCCGACCCGGCCGCCGCCGCGCACGCGGCGGAGGGGCTCGGCGGCGCGGTCGCGCTGAAGGCGCAGGGCGAGGCGATCCTGCACAAGAGCGACCTCGGCGCGGTCCGCACCGGGCTCGCCGACCCGACCGCCGTCGCCGGCGCAGCGGTGCAGATGGACGAGGCGCTGGCGCAGGCGGGGCTCGAGCGCGAGAGCTTCCTCGTGCAGGCGATGGCCGAGGACGGCGTCGAGCTGCTGGTCGGGATCGCCGCCGACCCGGCGTTCGGGCCGGTGCTCGCTGTCGGCGCCGGCGGCACCCGCGCCGAGCTGCACCCCGACGTCGCCGTGCGCATCTGCCCCGTCAGCGCCGGCGAAGCGGCCGCGATGATCCGCTCTCTGGCGACCTTCCCGCTGCTCACCGGCTTCCGCGGCGCTCCCGCCGCCGACCTGCCGGCGCTCGAAGACATGCTGCTGCGGGTCAGCGCGATGGTCGACGCCCATCGCGAGATCGCCGAGCTGGACCTCAACCCGGTGATCGCCGGCCAGGCGGGCGCGACCGCCGTCGACGCCCGCATCCGCCTCCGCCCCGCCCCGGCGCCGCGCCCCTGGCCGAGCACCTGGCGTCCGCTGTAGGCATCCGGGGAAACCCGCGTCGGGGGCGGCGGCATTACACCGATGAATCGGCCCAGCGAATCGCACAGACTCGACCAATGACCCCGGAGGAGCCCTGGCAGCAGATCCGCTTCGCCGATCGTCGCGACGCCGGGCGGCAACTGGGCGAGCGGCTGCTCCCCTTCGCCCACGAGAACCCCTTGGTGATCGGCCTTCCGCGCGGCGGCATCCCCGTCGCCCGCGAGGTCGCCCTGGCGCTGCATGCGCCGCTCGACTTCATCGCCGTGCGCAAGCTCGGCGCCCCGCACAACCCCGAGTACGGAATCGGCGCCGTCGCCGAGGGCGGCGCGCGCGTGATCGACCCCGAGGCGATCGCGATCCTCGGACTGCGCAACGGCGTCGTCGACGCCATCGCCGCCCGCGAGACCGCCGAGGTCGAGCGCCGAACCGTGCTCTACCGCGACGACAGCGCGCCGCTCAACGTCGCGGACCACACGGCGATCGTCGTCGACGACGGCGTCGCCACCGGGGTCACCGACACCGCCGCGTTGCGCGCCCTGCGCCGCAGGCGCCCGCGCCGGCTGATCCTTGCCGTGCCGGTCTGCCCGCCCGACTCGGCCCGCCGCCTGGGCGAGGAGGCCGACGAGGTGATCGCGCTGCAACAGCCGCCGAGCTTCTTCGGCGTCGGCCAGTTCTACGAGGACTTCGCGCAGGTTTCCGACGAGGAGGTCGTCTCGGCCCTCTCGGAGTTCGGCCATGCCGCGGTGTGAGGCCCTGACGTCGCATCCCTCCTGGATCGACGACGACTGCTGAGCGTCAGACCATCGCCGTGCGGCGCGCGAACTGGTCGGTCGCTCAAGCCGGGAGGTCGCGGCGCTCGAACAGCAGCGCGCCGAGCGCCGCGACGGCCACGGCGACGGCGAGCAGGCCGACGAAGGAGAGCGGGTCGATTCCGTCTTCGATCGCCCGGCCGTAGTAGCGGAAGACCGAGCCGTAGCGGACCCAGTCGAGGCTCGTGTCGAGGCGGCCGATCAGATCGGCCACGTACATCGCCACGAGGAGACCGGCGACCGAGCCGGTGACGACGCTGGTCCGCAGCGACCAGCCGGTGGCCAGCACGCCGAGGGCGGCGAAGAGCAGTGCCAGCGGCCAGACGTTGGCGAAGCCGGCCAGGGCCAGGCCGAACGAGAGGCCGACGCCGGCGAGCAGGCTGCCGAGCAGGCAGAGCGCGAGGGCGATCGCGAGCACCGCCGCCAGCTCGAGCGCGGCGGCGGCGAAGCCGGCGGCGACGAGGCGGCGACGCGAGACCGGCGCCGAGAGCAGCACGTCGAGGCGACCGCTTTCGGCCGCCCCCGAGAGGCCGCTGGCGACCGACCGCACCGCCAGGTAACCGACCGCCAGCGGCACGATGAAGCCCAGGAGTTCGGCCCCCAGGAACTGTTCGACGGTCGACAGTTCGGTGATCCCGAAGGCTTCGCGCAGGGCCTCCGGGTACTGGCTGATCGTCTTCGCCAGCGCTGCTTCGATCGAGGGGAAGATCGCCACCTCGAAGGCCGCCATCAACCCCAGCGGCAGCCCCCAGGACA
>Ga0315540_10001139_pt1 | contig 15211 bp, 19 predicted proteins | sample SalMarSW160110MG_FD_203677 | JGI IMG/M metagenome (GOLD analysis project Ga0315540, IMG submission 203677) | Salt marsh sediment microbial communities from the Plum Island Ecosystem LTER, Massachusetts, United States - Salt Marsh Sediment SW1601-10 ... | reverse complement strand
AGGCCTGCTACATCCGGCCGGTCGTCTACCTCGGGATGGGCTCGCTCGGTTTGAATCCGACCGGCGTGCCGACTGAGACATCGATCGCCACGTGGCGATGGGGCGCCTATCTGGGGGAGGAAGGACTCCTCAACGGGATCAAAGTGCGTGTGTCCTCGTGGCGGCGCCTGGATCACCAGTCCTTCGTACCGAACGCCAAAGGGACCGGTGGGTACATCAACAGTGTGCTCGCCAAGCGGGAAGCGATCCGGGACGGGTACGACGAGGCGATCCTGCTCAACATGCGAGGGTTTGTCGCGGAGGGCTCCGGGGAGAACCTGTTCGTTGTTCGAAACGGCGTCGTGAGCACACCTCCCGTCTCGGCCGGGATCCTCGACGGCATCACGCGAGCGACGGTCATGGAGATCTTGGCAGACGACGGCTACGAGATCGTCGAACACGAGCTGACTCGCAGCGATCTGTACAACGCAGACGAGATGTTCTTTTCGGGGACCGCCGCCGAGGTGACCCCGATTCGTGAGGTTGACGCCCGCCCGGTCGGGACCGGCAAACCCGGACCCGTCACGAAGCGCGCCCAGGAGCTGTTCAAGGACACCGTGACCGGTCGGCTCGAGCGGTACCGTCACTGGCTGGACTTCGTGTAGGAGGCGGATCCGTGGCCCAACAACCCAACATCGAACTCGCTCGCGGAGACCTGCCCCGTCCCGAGCTCGGTCCGCACGCAACAGCGTGGTTCCAGGACCGACCCGGCGAGATCACCACACCAGATCAGGCCGAGTGGGGCGGTGCTTTCGGCCGCCCGGGCCCCGACACCGGCTGGGCGCTGAAGCTGGTGACGTCCACCGATTTCGATAGGGGAGACCGTCCGGCCGCACTCGAGAAGATCGTGGCGAGCGTGGCCGGTGCCCGGGCCGCCAAGGCCGGGCGAGGACCGACCACCGAGGACGTCGAGGTCGCACTGACGCTCCTCGGGCTTCGCACAGAAGGACTCCCGGATGACGTCGTGGCGATCCTGGCAGACACACGATCTGCCGCCGTCGACCACGCAGCCCATGAACGCGACAAGGGCCGCTCGTTCATCGATTCGGTGCCGATCGATCAGCTGATGGCCACGCCTGCGGACCTCGTGCGGATGCTGCCTGAATGAAGGTCGTCAGGATCCAGACCGGTGACCGCATCGCGTACGGGGTACCGGAGTTCGACGGTATTCGGGTGTATGAAGGTAGCCCGTTCGTCGCGTGGGAACAGACGGATGCAATGGTCTCCTACGAGGACGCGAAGCTGCTGGCCCCGGTGTTTCCGACCAAGGTCGTGTGCGTCGGAAAAAACTACGTCGAGCACGCAGCCGAGCTGAACTCCGAAGTGCCGGCCGAGCCGTTGATCTTCCTGAAGCCGGCCACCGCGGTGATCGGCCCCGGCGCGCCGATCATCTACCCGCGGGCATCGAGCAACGTGCACCACGAGGCGGAGCTCGCAGTGGTGATCGGGAAAGTGGCACACCATGTTCGCGCCGAGGAGGTAGAACGGGTCATTTTCGGGTACACGGCGGCAAACGACGTGACCGCCCGTGATCTCCAGTTCAAAGATGGACAGTGGACGCGGGCCAAAGGGTTCGACACGTTCTGTCCGATCGGTCCTGCGATCGAGACGGAACTCGATCCGGCGGAGGGCCTGTCGGTTCAGGCTCGCGTCAATGGGGAGACGAGGCAGTCTGGGTCGACCGCCGACATGGTGTTCGGCGTACCCGAGATCATCGCGTACATCACCGACGTCATGACGTTGCTGCCGGGCGACGTGATCCTGACGGGCACCCCGCCAGGTGTCGGACCGATGCTGCCGGGTGACAGGGTCGACGTCGAGGTCGAACGGATCGGGATCCTCTCCAATCAGGTGGCTGCGTCGTGACCGTTCGCGTCCGAATCGCCCCGTCACCGACGGGGCTGCTCCACATCGGCAACCTCAGGTCTGCCCTGTTCAACTGGCTGTTCGCCCGCCATGAAGGCGGTACGTTCATATTCAGGATCGACGACACGGACACCGCCCGTTCCCGCCCCGAGTACGAGGCCGACGCGCGCGAGAGCCTCGAGTGGCTCGGCCTCGACTGGGACGAGGGGATCGGCGTCGGTGGGCCGCATGGCACCTACCGGCAGTCCGATCGGTTGGGTCGCTACCTGGAGGTCGCGGAGGAACTGCTGACAGACCAACGGGCCTACTGGTGTTTCTGCACATCCGAGGAACTCGAGGCTCGACGCGAGCGCGCCCGAGCGAAGGGGGGCAGCTCTGGCTATGACGGGACGTGCCGGCTGCTCGACCCGGTGGACGCTGCGGCGACGAAGGCTGCAGGGGAGCCGGCGGCACTTCGTCTGGCTATTCCTCGACCGGGCGAAACCACATTCGTCGACCTCGTTCGGGGCGAGATGCACTTCGATCACGATGCCGTCGACGACTTCGTCCTGTTGCGCTCCGACGGGTCGCCGACCTATCACCTCGCCTCGACCGTCGACGATGTCGACTACCAGATCACGCACGTGGCCCGGGGTGAAGATCTGCTGTCCTCAACCCCCAAGCACATCCTGCTGACGATGGCTCTTGGTGCTCCGGTCGCCACCTACGCTCACCTCCCGCTTCTCTTCGGACCCGATGGCCGGAAGCTGTCGAAACGTCACGGTGACGTGTCGGTGCGTGCCTACCGCGACCAGGGGATCCTGCCGGAAGCGATGTTCAACTACCTGTCGCTGCTCGGCTGGTCGTACGAACCGGACGTGACGGTGTTCACCAAGGAGCAGGCAGTCGATCGATTCACACTGACGGACGTTTCGAAGAATCCAGCGGTGTTCGACCCGGTGAAGCTCGAGTGGATGAACGGTGTGTACATCAGAGAGCTCGAATCATCGGAGTTCGTACGCCGGTCGGTTTCGACCGTCGAAGCGGCGATCGGCCGGACGCTGACTACAGACGAGCGACGGCAATTCGAGCAGCTCGCGCCCGAGGTGCAAGAACGGGTCAAATCGCTGGGTGAGGTCGCTCCCATGGTTCGGTTCCTCTACGAGGTCGACTACGACGAGGAGTCCTGGCGGAAGGTGCTCGGCCACGAGCGAGCGGCGGAGGTGCTCGGTGCAGCAGCGGCGGTGCTGACCGATGTCGCGGTGTGGGAGCACGATTCGATCGAGCAGACCCTGCGCGGCATGCTCGATCACCTCGAGATCGGCGCACGTCGAGGCCTGCAACCGATACGGGTCGCCGTCACGGGGTCATCGATCAGCCCCCCACTGTTCGAGTCACTCGCGGTGCTCGGCAAGGAGGAGTCCCTTCGCAGGCTGCACGACGTGTGCGAACGGCTCTAGGTCGCGCCACCCGGCCGGTCGCCTATCATGCCTCCGTCCGGCCCCGTCGTCCAGCGGCCTAGGACGCCGGCCTTTCAAGCCGGTAACGCCAGTTCGAATCTGGTCGGGGCTACGAAGCGGAACCCCTGCTCAGCGGGGGTTTGCGTTCTTCATGGCCCGATGACTGTTGGGTCTTGGGGCACGTGTGGGGCACGAACGGTTCGGCGGTCTGGGTGTCGGTGCCGTCCATGAGGTGCGCGCACTGATCGATGGTGACCTGGATGGAGGGGTGTTCGCGTTCTCCTGCGGCGATGAAACCACTGGTGCAGGTTTCCGGCCGATAGTCCGTGTGGGGCCGCCTAGCGACCGGTCGTGTTCTCCGCGCGGAGGGGGATCGCTGAGATGGCGGATCCGTCTCGGTACGTGAACCGAACGCCTTCGCAGTGCCCACAGTGCGCTCCCCATTCGACGTAGCTCGGGTGCGGTGCCAATGCAACGGTGGCTATCTCGATCACTGCTCCATGGGAAAGCAGAAGGGCAGAGCCACCTTCGGGAGCTCTTGCGCGATTCCGCGGAACGTGGCGGAGAGCTCAGCACCGCGTTGGGCCATCGCGCCTCCGGGCGCCATCCGCCTATGGAACTCGTCGAAGCTCAGCGGCTGTCAGCGTCCTTGCTCTGTGGATGGCATTCACGTGGATGGCAAGTTGGATACCGAAGCTCAGGGATGATGAGGCAGCCCCTTCAGTCGCGGTTGGCACGATATCCGAGTAGGCGTCGCTCTCCGCGCTCGGGCAAGGGGTCGCGGTTGGACGAGCTGTCGAGGCTGAGTTCGGACGGAGCTATGGGCGTCGTCACAGCTCGATTGCCGGTGGGTCGTGGCCTGCGCGTGGGCTATGAACGGTTTGGGCGATGGTGTCGAGTCGGTCGGCGGTTTGGGTATCGAGGCCGTCCATGAGGTGTCCGTAGCGGTCGATGGTGACTTGGATGGAGGAGTGTCCTAGTCGGGTTTGGATGGTTTTGGGGTGTTCACCTGCGGCGATGAGCCAGGCGGCGTGGGTGTGACGCAGGTCGTGGATCCGACACGGTGGTCCGATGGTGTCGTTGACGGCTTGTCGCCAGATCCGACCGAACGATCCCCTTCGTAGGAGTGCTCCTCGCTCGGTGGTCCAGATCATTCCGTTGATGGGTGGGTGGTGTTTGAGGTGTTGTGCGAGTGTGTCGACCACGATCTTGGGGAGGGTGATGGTGCGTTCCGAGGTGGACGTTTTGGGGGTTCCGAGGTGTGGTGGTTGTCCGGAGGCTTCGATGAGTGCGGTGTGGACGGTGAGGCGACGGCGGAGCAGGTCGATGTCTGACGTGCGGAGGCCGGCGAGTTCTCCCCACCGCAGGCCGGTGTAGGCGGCGACGGTCACCAGTGAGCTGTAGCGGTCGGGGAGCGCGTGGGCGAGGGATGCGACTTGGTTGGGGGTGAGGATCCGCATGTCGGATCGGCGGACCCGAGGCAGACGCAACCCTTGTGCGGGGGAGGAGAGGATGCGCCTGTCCCTGACGGCCTGGTTCAGGGTGAGACGCACCCAGCGCAACGTCTTGGCGACCGTCTCTGGCGCATACCCGGCAGAGGTGAGGTCGGCGATCATCGTGCGGAGGAGTTCGGGGGTGAGCCGCACCAGCGGCACAGTCCCGATGTGGTCGAGGGCTCGTTGGTGGCAGAGCCGGTCGGTTTCGATCGTTCGGGGGCTCAGGTGTGTGCGGGCAGCGAGGAGTTGGGTTGAGTAGTCGCCCCAGGCGATTGTGCCGTGGTTCGGGTCGACCCACTCGCCCCGGTCGATCTTGGCCAGGGTGGCTCGGAGCCATCGTTCGGCGTCGATCTTGCGATCGAAACTCTGCGAGTGGAACGTCCCGTCTGGACCCCGGTAGCGGGCGCGCCATGCTGCCGGCCGGTCGGGACGATGCTCAATCGACCCCCTCACGACTCCACCGACCTTGAGCACATGTGGCGATGCTCCAACGAGCTCGTGGTCACTGCTGCCGGCTTGTTCGGTCGGCTCCGGATCGTGTCGGGTGCCAGCGACGCCAAACGGTCGTCCTCAAGCCTTCCGGTGATCCATGTTTGGATGTCGGTCCAGCGGTAGCGGACGTGCCGGCCGACACGGAACCCTGGCGGCCCTTCACGTCGATGCCGCCACGCGTACAGCGTGGCCACCGGGACACCGAGGTAGTCGGCGAGCTCACCCACCGACAGCAGCCGATCCAGGCCGTCCATGCCCGGATCATCCGATGCCACCCTGTCACCAGAGTGTCATCGCAAGCGTCGATGGTTCCTGCCGCTGTCCCACTGGCTGCGAATCCTGTCATCAGAGTGTCAACAACCCTGTCACAAACCCTCCAACTCGCCGCGAGGCGGCCCCTTGCCCCTACCGGGGCGATCGACGACGGGTCGTACCGGACACATGTGCGACAGTGTTCCGGAGAGATAAGCGACACAACCGAACGAGCTCGTGACCCCGCACAGGCGCTGGAGCCGATCGCAGAGCACACTACGGCCGGGATCACGACCCGAGGGACCCGACTCTGACTGCGAAGTCGTTCAGGCGTCCTCTCAAGCCCTTGCGAGGCCGGCCATCGCAGACGGGTGCACAGCTGCGGACAACGCCCGCACGGTGATTGCAGGATCCAGTCACGATGTGCCGAATCGGCGCTGCAAACCGCAGATGACATCGCAATGACAGGGTCCCAATCCACGATGCTCGCAAAGAAGCCCAGCAGAAAGGAGCACCATGGATCAAGCACACCATCCCTGCCGCCCCGCCGCCGATGTTGCGATTCCAGGCGCGTTCGCGACTCGCGTCGCACCCCCTCCAACACCACACGCACGTGCAACACAGTTGCTGCTGTCTACATGTAGACACAGGAGACGGCGATGAATCTCGATCGCGGCATTCTGGCGAGAGTCGATCGCAGCCTGTTAGCCGGTCTCGGCCAGAACGAGACCTACCGGATGGTGAGGGTTCCGGTATCCGAAGCGAAGTGGTCGATATGGAGGCGATACTGCCAGTCCGCTGGTGTCTCGATGGGGCGTGCGATGGCAGTGTTCATCGACGCGGAGCTAGTGGCGGTATTCGGTGAGGTAGGCGATGATCGGCCGGCGGTGCTCGCGGAGAAAGCGCAAGAAGCGCTGGCGAGACGGGAAGCGGATATCGCTCGCCGCGAGCGAGACGCGAAGGGAGTCGAGAGCCGACTCTCGCAGTGGAGTGATGAACTCCGTCGGAAGGAGAGAGAGCTCGAGGTCCGCGAGTCGCGGATCGAACACGTCGCCTATCTGTCCGCCCAACCACAGGTACCCCGAGGAAAGATTGGGCGCAACGAGCCGTGCCCATGCGGATCCGGGCTCAAGTACAAGCTCTGCCACGGACTGGGCAGCGGGCGGCGGAGAATCGGAGGATGGTGAGGTGCGAGACCGTCCCCTCGCACAGCGCTCTGCGGGCGCGCCTTGCCACGAGCGATGGCCGCCAACGAGAATTAGCTTGACCTTATAGAAGATACAGCTTATAGTGCACTGGTGTGGGAAGTCGAGTACACGGACGAATTCGAGGAGTGGTGGCGAGAACTTACGCAAGAGCAGCAGGAGGCTCTCGACGAGCGGGTGATGCTGCTTGCCGAACATGGTCCGGCGTTGAGGCGTCCAGTTGTAGGGGAGATTACGTCGTCACACCATCCCAACATGAAGGAGCTACGAGTGTCCAGGGCTGGTGCGCTCCGGGTGCTGTTCGCGTTCGATCCTCGACGCCATGCCATCCTCCTGCTTGGCGGCGACAAGTCAGGGGAATGGGAACAGTGGTATCCGACCGCGATCCCCGCAGCAGACGTGCTCTACGACGCCCACCTGCGGGAGCTGCGAGACGAGGCACTGCTCGACGAATGACACTTCGAACCGGACAAGAGAGGTGCTGATGCCTTCAACCAAGAGCTATCGCGACCTTCACGATGAAGTGACGGCCCGTCCAGGTGCCGCGGAGCGGCTGGCTGCGCTTCGCAAGGAAACGCTTGCCGAGATCGGCCTCTACGAGCTCCGCCGTGCACTGGAGCGCTCTCAGACGGAATTGGCCGCCGAACTCGGTATCAGTCAGTCAGCGATCTCGCAGCTCGAGCGCGCGGGGGACGTGAAGCTGTCGACCTTGCGCAACTACCTCGAGCGTTTGGGTGCGCGCCTTGAATTGCTCGCAGTCTTTGAGGACGACGACGCTGAGCACCTCGTTCCTATTCGCGTCGGCGGGAAGCTGGCGTCATGAGGCGACTATTGGCGTGGTCCGGGCGCAGACCACGATGCCTGCAAGAGGGTCGGCCGTCTCGTGTCGGAGATGACGGCCGAACAGCATCGGACTCACGACATCGAGTCTGGTACTCGAATTGGCACTCCACGGGCGGTCGATAGTTCGGAGACGACGTGGCGGATTCGGGATTCACTCGCTACTTGGATAATGAACCCGACTGGTGGCGAGAGGGCTTGCCTGACTACTCGCGGGAGCCAGGAGCGACGTTCCTCGTTCAGGCCCTTCATCTGAGTGACGCGATGAATCACTGCTATCGCCACTTCCCGCGCAAACCAGTCGCGACCGATGAGTATCGGAAAGATGGCCAGGACAGCCTCTACAGGCTGAGCGCAGCGACCCTGGCTGCGATCATGGGCCACTTCGAGATCTTTCAGCGCTTCCTGTTTGCTGGCCTACTTGAGATCACGCGCTTGATGCCGGCTTTCGACATGACGAAGGCGATCAAGAGTCTGACGAACCAGACTCGACTCGAGATCGACCTGCCTAGCCTCGGCGCGTACCGAGGTGCACCTGCCCAGGTCGGGCGCTTGATCGCGGATAGTCTCTCGGGTTGGCACGACCCGGAAGCCGTCAATTCGTACTTCCGCTCGATCGTCCCAAACGTGAACGTATATTCGAACAAGCAGCGAGCGCTCCTAGCGATGCTATGGCAGCTCAGGCACTCGATTGTCCACACAGGAGGATGGCTGACGCTCACCGACGCCCAGAAGGTCGAAGAGCTTGTGCAGTACGGTGGCCAACCCATTCTCCTTGGGGGCCGTGCTGTCGATTCGGTTGTTCGGAGGATGCACCCGCTGGTCAAGGAGTCCGTTGGGCGACTTGAGTCCGAGGTCCGAACGACGCTGCGTGCGGATCTGGACGATGGAGAAGTTCAAGAGGTCGCAGATCTGTTCGCGGTGAGGTCTAGTCGCAACAGTTGGTTCTAGACCACACGCTGGACCGCCTGGGGGCGGGCAGCGCCATCGCCCAGGACGCGCATAGGACGCGTTTTGGTGAGAAACGACGCGAAATGGCCAAAGACAACGAGTAGCAAAGTCCCAGCGTAGGCCCCGTTTCCGCCCGTTTCCCCAGGTGAGCGAAACCCACTGGAAGACCTTCACACGGCAGAGGTCACTGGTTCGATCGATCACGTTGTGTCACTCGTCGGTTTCGCCGGTGGAGGAGGGCCATTCGCTGCCGAAGGTGTGGAGTGTCTCGTTGAAGCATTGGTCGTAGATGTCGGGTTCTTGTTTGATCCAGGGTCCAGGGTCGTGGGTTTCGCGTCGGGGGCGGCGAGACCATGGTCGCGGAGGCATGCGGCGACGGTCTCGTAGAACGTCTGGTCTGGCTCGGTTGTGGAGGGGGTTGGCATCAGCGAGCACTGCCACGATGTCGCGTAGTTGGCGATGAGCGCTTTGATCTCGGTCTGGGTGAGTGTGCGTGGGGCGGGGCTGTGACCGAGTTGTTTGCTCCAGGGCTGTGCGTTCTCGTTCGACTTCGGCGATCCAGGTGCCTTCGGCGGGTGATGTTGGCGCACCCTGGCATGAGGTGCGGTGCGTCTCTTCGTCTAGTGCTCGGGGAATCGGAATCTTGATGCCGCGTGCAACACTTCAGGCTTGTCGTGCGTGTTAGTGGTGTGAGTGTTGACGGGGAGATCTACGCGAGGCACCGCGATGAGCTGACCGGGTTCGCTCGTGTGCTGGTGGGTCGTGCAGACGCGCCGGATGTGGTGTCGACGGTGGTGACCAGGCTGCTGGCATCCGGTCGTTCGCTCAGCGACCTTGACGACCCGAGGTCGTATCTGATGCGTGCCGTACTGAACGAATCCCGCTCGGTACTCCGACGCAGGCGGGAGCCTCCTGTGATCGAGCCCCACAGGGATATCGCCGTCTCAGACGGTCATGTCGCCGCCGCCGTTGCCGGGCTCCCTGCCCAGCAACGTGCCGTCACCTTCCTCGCGTACTGGGAGGAGATGACGAGCAACGAGATCGCGCAGATGCTCGGAACCCGACCGGCGACGGTCAGACGGTATCTGCACCTCGCGAGAGAGAAGCTGAGAGGGGTGCTCGATGACCAGTGACGCACAGATTGCAGATGCCTTCCGTCGTATCTACGGGTACATGATCGACGATACCTCCTCTGCCCCGACCTGGGCTGAGCTAGCCGTGGCTCGAGCACAGGCCGGGGGTTCTCAGAAGATCAGACGCCTGGTGCCGGCGCTCGCCGGCGCGATCGTCATCTTGGTCGCTATTGGTCTGGTGATCGTGCCCGCGCTCCGCCAGCCATCGACGGCGGCGACTGCAAGCCAGCAGTACCTGGATGTGGTGCTCGGCAACGCCGCGACTGTTCATCAGGATCCGACCATCTACCAGCCCGAGATCGGTCCTGCTCCAGCGTTCGACACGTCAACGCTCGGCACTGAAGTTCCGCTCCGCACGGCCAGTGGCACCGATGGAGGCCTGGACGCCGCGCTGCAGTTGCTCCCTTCCAGCCAAGACCACGATCCGGCTTCTGCACGAGGTCCGATCCTGCATATCGGCTCGCTCGACGACGGAGCGCGGCTCCTACTCCTCGGCTTTTCCGACCGTGGCTACGTGTGGGCCATCACCAGCGCGGGGGGTGCTGAGGGAGCCGGAACATTCGACCGCTATGGAGCCATCGGCTCGCTTTCCGACGCTGGTGGGACGCATGGCGCGGTCCGGGTGCCGCTCGAGACGTCAGTCGTCGTGTTCGAACTCAACGACGGCACCGCCCTGTGGCAACGCCCCGTGGCCGGCTACGGGCTGTTCCCCTTCATGCGGTACGGGGAACCGCCCTCCGGCACGATCACCGCTCTTGACGCCACCGGCGCAACCATCGGTCATTGGTTAACGACACCGACACTGGACACCACGATCGTGACCTCCGACATTGAGGACTCCGCGTTGGGTCCGGTGATGGCGACCTGGGTCAATATGCTTGGCCTCAATCAGCAGGACCCGGACATCTGGAGGAGTCGACTGTACGAAGCGTGCACCCTGGGTGTGTGGGACAAATCAGTGGCTGTCGACCTCGCGACCAGGTATATCGACGAGGACGCTTCCACGTCGGTTCGTTCCGAAGCAATGGGCCCACCTTCGGTCGAGAACGCAGCGAATGCCTTGTGGCTCATGGCGACTCAGGTCTGTAGAGACAACTTCCCGGATGAGGCGATTGCCGCGGGTCCGCCGTTTCCCGCGTCCGGATAGACGCCGTGTCTGGGTCTCCGGTCCTTCCAGAGGGCGGCGTGTCACTGGAGCCAGGCGAAGGACACTGCGTGATTGCGGTTCGTTCACTCGCTGACCCGCTCTACGTGAAGGGGGTAGTCGAGTGGATTGACGAGAGCAGCCAGCGGCAGCGGGAGGTCTACGTCAGCTAGCCCGCAGTGGCGAGCCCTATGCGGCGACCAGCCATGTCTCTCAGGGCTCGCGTGTACTTGGAGTTGCGGTCGTTCCTCCGACACCAGGGCCCCCTGTTGCAGGGCGCTTGTCTGTGTATGTACCTTGGCGGCGCAGAGCGTCTGGGATTGGACTGCATGGAGCCATAGCGGGGGTGAGCCTTCCCGCTAGCAGCTGCCCCTCCCTGGCAGCTGCATGATTCTTCAGGTGGGTCCGTACAGAGCACTACACGCGTTCGGCATGTCATTGGTCCGCTGCTTTGAGGCATTGCTGGGATGCGAGGGCGCCGTCGAGTTGCATCCAGTCGGCGACGCCGTAGTCGGTGGGGTTGAGGGTGGTCATCCCGAATCCCAGGGAGGCTGCTGCCTGGTTGGCGGGTACGGCAAGTTGAGCCATGTTTGCCGGCAGTTGCGTCCTTTCGGTCGGGTCGAGCTTCGGAAACGCCCATGTGGCCACCTGACCGTCTTCAGGTCCACCGACGATACGGGCCGAGATGAAGTACCAGGACTCGAGTAGCGGGTCTCGGGATAGGAGCATCTGTGGTTGTTCGAGGTGTGTCCCTTCGGGTAGGCGACTGGTGAAGGTGGCTACGACCCATGAGGCGTCCTCACATCCGCCGGTTGGCGTCGTCGGGGAAGGGCTCCGTACCTCGATTTGGTCGAGGTCGTCCTGGGAGAGTGGGACTCCGGTGATGTGAAGGAGCACTGATTGGTCCGGTGTACAGACCCCAAGCCGATTCGTCTCGAAGGTCTTCACCGCATACCCACGTGCGGTTGTCGCTGTCGGAACGTCGCTCTCGCAGTTCGCCTTCGCTCCTTCGCCCAACAGGATTCCGATAAGGGCGTCTCCGCGCGTAGATCCGTCGAATCTCCCGTCGGGCGAGTCGGTTCCTCGCACAACCATGGGTGCGACCGGGTCGAGCACAAGGAACCCGTCGTCGGTTTCGTGACCGTCGAGCAGCGACGCGAACCGGGCCCGGTCGGCCTCTGAGAACTCCTCAGATCCGCCATCCCAGGCGAGCACAACCCAGGACCCAAACTGGAACGCCAGATAGTTGAGGTCGTCCTGGGCGACCGCGTAGTAGGGGACGGGGTTTCCCGCGGCGTCCGTATAGGTGGTGATGGGCGTTGCATCCCCGAACAGATCGGCAATGGTTCCGTGGCGGACGTCGAGGCTACGACCGCAGCATGTTCCGAAGTCCCAACCGACCTCGGCCGCCGGTGCGAACCCCTCGACCAGGTCGGCGAGCGTGTGCGGCAGGATCACCTCGAGGCGTGTGCCGTCGAGGAACGTCACGGGGAACACCACCCGATCGCCCTCGGTGTAGGAAGGTGGCATGAACGGTGCGGCCTCGCCAATCGCTGGCACCTGAGCGGGCGGTGGTTCGGCGGTTGTCGACGTGACGATCGTTGTTGAGGTCGTCGCAATTGTCGGCGACGACGGCTGGGTTGTCTCAGGTTGCTGCTGTCGAAACACCAACGGCGCCAGAGCGATGAGGGTGAGGGTGAACGCCACTGCTGCAACGACGAGCGGCCTGCGACGAGTGGGTTTCACCGGCTGGTTCGGAAGCGGCGGCATGGACACAGATTCTGTCGTCGCGCGTGCCCGTTCGGCGTGGCGACGGGCAAGTCTGTCGAGTTCGTTCATGAGTCGACCCCCAGGCGCTTCGCGAGAACAGCACGGCCTCGACTCAGATGTACCCTGGCGGTCGACTCTGCACACCCCAGGATCTCTGCGATCTCTGCTGCCGAACGGTCTTCCAGGTAGAACAACACCAACGCCACAGCCTGATTGCGAGAGAGACGTCGAACCTCCCGCCAAAACGCCGCCGTGTCCGCCGGCATCTCTGTCACCTGGTCCGACGACGCAGCCAACCTCCCGACGGCCCGACGCTCCGCATATTGACGCCGCCACCAGGACTTCGCCTTGTTCGACGCGACCCGGCGTGTCCACGCTGCCGGCGAGTCCAGTTCTGCCCAGGAGCCGTAGGCCGCCAGGAACGCCTCCTGGGTGACCTCCTCGGCACGTCCCGGGTCGCCGGTCAGCACATGGGCAAACGCGAGCACCGCCCGGTACTCACTCCGGTAGAAACGTTCGAACGACCCGAACGCTTCACCAGTCACATCTTCCACGGACCACCCCACACGTGCCGTCATGACGACCACTGAGTCGCACCAGAACCGCAAAACGCGTACACGAATCTGGCAGGACCTTGAACGACCCATTCAGCCTCGCAACGCCCAGAGAGTCAAGAGGTTCCATCCAGGACCACCCTGCGAGCCAGACTTCAGGCGATGTCAGCATCGGTTCGGAGACTCAGACCCACCCCTGGGGCACGCCTGGGGCACACGATCACCGGCTGGTCCCGCGCCCGGGCCGCGTCCACAAGACAGTCGAAGTTGACACACAAGTGTTGAAAAGGTTGTGCGTAGTGGCGCCCTGCACCAGCGTCCGGGCCTTGGCGTTGTCGATGCGACGGACCGATCGGTGGGCCAGTTGGTGCGTAGGCTGGTGTCGATGATCCCCCCAGAAGCCAGTTCATCCGATGCCGTGACCGCGGCGGTGTGGGTGTGGATTCAGGATCGTCGTCTGCTTGTTGTTCGTCCCCACAACGTGGATGTGTGGTTCCTGCCCGGTGGTGTGCCGGAATCAGGCGAGTCGCTTGCGGAGGCTGCGGCACGTGAAGTCGACGAAGAGACCGGAGTGACGATTGATGCCGGTCGGCTTCGGGAGCTGATTCGTGTGACGGCTTCGGCTTGGGGGCGACCCGGCAGAGTGAATCTGGTCTGCTTCGTGGGGGATCCGGAGCCTGTACAGCAGCCGGTCCCGCTAGGGGAGATAGCGGAGATCGGGTGGATTGCGTCAGACGGCCGTCGCTACTGTGCCCCGGCTATTCAGATACTTGTGGACCATCTCAAGCAGCAGAAGATGATCAGCTGAGTCAGTGCACACGCCGATTGAGATGGTCCATCGCGGGATTCGCAACGACGATGGAAGACGCGAAATGCCACGACTCGTCGATCCGCACTCATTGCTGGCTCACAGTGCCTGGCCGGGTGGCCCACTCAGACAATCTGTTCCAGGGGTATCCTGGAGATGTGAATGCGAAGGGTCGACGTGGACGCTGGTGGGCTTTGGCCGCGGGTGCTACCGGACTCACGATGACATCCATCTATGTTGGTTTGACCATCTCTCAGGGCGACGGAGAGTGGGGCCGGATATGGCTCTTCGTGCTGCTCGTGGTGCTCGCGTCTGGCTTCGCTTTCGCCGCGGAGGTGGTTGTGGATGTGTCGACGGGCCGCGAACTCCTGGTGATTTCAACGTTGATGTTCGCTGTGATTGGGATCGTGGGTTTCTTCTCCATCGGAGCCCCGTTTCTCGTAGCTGCGGTTGTCGCTGCGGTGGGTTCCACACGCCTCAGCGATGCTCCGACCAACTCGAGACGGGTACGCGGCGGTGGTGTGGGAGTCGCAAAGGAACCGCGGGCCGGTAGGAGCTAGATGTACCCGGATTCTTGGGGCACGGCTGGGGCACATGAAGGTCACAAGAGCCGCGAAACGACGCGAAACGCCACGAACTCTCATCCTCGCGAATCCCCGGGTCATTGCCCGTTTCTGACAATCATCCCAGGTCAGGCGGCGGGGCCCAGAACCCCCTGGGCCGGCCTTTCAAGCCGGTAACGCCAGTTCGAATCTGGTCGGGGCTACGAAGCGGAACCCCTGCTCAGCGGGGGTTTCTGCATGTCCAGAGGCCGATGACGGGTGGGTTTCGGGTCACGTGGGAAACCGCCGGATTGGCGTTGACGTCCACGACCGACACTCTCTCGTGGCGTGACGGGTACACCCGGAAGATCTCGTCGGCGAAACCCTGCCCGATGCTCGAGACGTTGGCGAAGTCCAAGATGATGACCTGGAACATGTCTTTGCCCTGAAGGAGCTCCCGTGCCTGGGATCGGGCGAGGATCTGTGAGCCTTCCAGGCTGGCCGAAATCGCGATCGACGTCACGGCGAACTGGGGGATGTCGTCATCGTCGGCAATGCTGAAGAACTCGAAGAGGCCGGTCAGGGATCGGTCCGTATCATCTCGCAGTTGCCAGGTGACGGTCGTCCCAACGCCCTGCGACGGGTGTAGTTCGACGGTTTGTTCGCCAGCGATGTTGTCC
>Ga0315540_10001137_pt1 | contig 15215 bp, 10 predicted proteins | sample SalMarSW160110MG_FD_203677 | JGI IMG/M metagenome (GOLD analysis project Ga0315540, IMG submission 203677) | Salt marsh sediment microbial communities from the Plum Island Ecosystem LTER, Massachusetts, United States - Salt Marsh Sediment SW1601-10 ... | reverse complement strand
GTGATGCAATGGAACTCTTAAGGCACTATGATTGGCCGGGAAATGTCAGGGAGTTGGAAAATGCCATCGAAAGGGCGGTGGTTCTTTCCAAATCCCGAACCCTCGGCGCTGAAGATCTATCCTTCATTCGACCGCCTGATCTGCAGTTTTCAAAAACCCTGTCGTTACGCGAAATGGAAAAAGCATATATTCAACGGATTCTTGAAGAGAACAACTGGAATGTGACCCAGTCCGCTAAAATTTTGGGAATCAACCGGGTCACACTTCACAAAATGATGAAACGGTATCGTTTGGAAAGGCCTTAAAGGTTGACCTCAAAGCAAATATCCGTCGGTGTGATACCGCTGGGAGATATCCCTGAAATTACTTTGCCGGTTATAGCAGACCATATCAACGGATGTTTCGGACTTACCCCTCATATTCTTTCCTCCTTCGAAATACCTGAAGATGCTTTTGATGAAAGGCGGTTGCAATATAATGCAGCCATCATCATTGAAGCATTTGAGTCCATTGACTTTGGCAATTATGAAAAGATGATCGCTGTTTTGGATCAGGATCTTTTCGTTCCCATTTTTACCCATGTCTTCGGCGAAGCCAGACAGGGAGGAAAATGCGGCCTGGTTTCATTGTATCGATTGGCGAAAAACCCCGACGGTTCCATCCCTCCTGAATCTATCATCCATGAGCGTGCTGCAAAAGTGGCGCTTCATGAACTGGGTCATCTTTTAGATCTGCTGCATTGTGAACATAAAAAGTGTATCATGCACTTTTCGGGAGGTATCCATGAAGTGGATGACATGTTGATGAATCTTTGCGAGTATTGCTCAATTTATCTTCAGGATAAACTTCGATAACGGCGGCGTGGTTATTTGGTTCAGTGCGAAAACGATAGAATGGCTACATAAGATGTAGCCATAAGCAACGTCTTTACAACATTTTGAATTACTAGTATTTTATTCAAAAACCATCGGGACTCTCTTTATAAAGTGTAGCCAAGATTTCCTTTTCTCCTTTCTACATGGAAAGTTCCTCTATAAAAAATTCTTTAACAATGCCGTGGAAAAACAACAATATCAACAGGTAAGCGTTTTAAATACCGTTTTTTCAAACCCTGGCACTCGCATTGCAATAAATAGGGCAAAAAATCAAAATAGGTGTGGCTGTAAATCAAGAATGAGAACGTTACCGATATCGAGCGGGAAATTCATGAAAACATTACCGCTCGTGCGAGAAAGGTCCCTTTAATGAAAAAAAATACCTCCAATTTTAAAAAGAAAAAGGCGGATAAGCCATCCAAAAAATTACCCGTAAAACATCACAATCGCATCGATCAGCCCTTTGATTATGAAGGGGTGGCGGCGGTAGCCGGGCCTGAATATGTTCGACATATGAACCGTGACGGACTGGCCTTAGTCCCGTATGAAGAAGTCAGGAAAAATATTCCGGGTTTTTATTTGCCTCAGGACAAATGTGTCTGGATGAGAGCGGGTGTCATTAATTTCAGACTCTGTGATTATGACTATGATTGCTATAATTGTCCCTTCGACCAGGCAATGATATCGGCCATGGGCGAAGAGATCGCTCCGGGTCAAGAAGAAAGACAGTCGTACTGGCTGAGACATGTGAAAGAAAAATATAGAATCGCTGCAAGACCGTGCATCCACTTTTTATCAGGACGGATAGAGTCTCCTGAGGAATGTCTCGCTAATTATCGCTGTGATCATTGTACGGTTCATGAACTCATGGATAAAGAAACTCAGACTCGAACCTCTGAAAGGCCGGCAAACAAAAACATATCCGGGTTTCAAATGGTTGAGGATTACTACTATCATTTCGGACATTCATGGATACACATTGAAGATGACGGACATGTTAAAGTCGGCATAGACGATTTTACATCCAAGGTTTTAGGGGCGGCGGATGCCATAAATCTCCCTCCCAAAGGCGTGGTTTTGAGACAAGGAGAAATCGGGTGTGTATTGAATCGCGATAATAAAAAAGCCTCCATTCAATCTCCTGTGTCCGGAACCGTTTATACTGTAAATAATAAAGTTTTAAAACAGCCGGCCGTCGCACACGATGATCCATACGAAGACGGCTGGTTGTTCATGCTGACCCCTTCAAACATCAAGTCTGACCTTGAAGGCCTCTATTCCGGCAAGGAGTGTTTTCAGTGGATGGAAAAAGAGAGCCGAAATCTTCATGAACTCTTGGGGCCCGGCTACAAGGATTTGACGGCCACAGGTGGTGAACCGATTGATGATATATTTGGGAATTTTTCCGATATTTCCTGGGATCGGCTGGTAAGGATTTTATTTCGGACAGCGGAAAAGCGTTAAATTATTACGGTAAAGGAGAAGCAGCCATGAAAGACAATGTGATTGAATTTAAGAAAAAAACGTCAGACGAGAAAAAGAACGGCTTTCACGCAAAAAAGCTCATTGCCATCGATCTGCCCTTTGATTACGAAGAAGTGATCTCCATAACCGGGCCCGAATATGTTCGAAACCTTTACCGTGACGGAATAGCTTTCCTTCCGAATGAGGAACTGAAGAAAAATTTCGCGGATATTCTTTTGAGAGCCATTGAAGAGCCAACTTTCACGAAGGTGTCGGGGGTGAAAATTGCTGACAACTATTATCACCATATCGGCCATTCCTGGGTGCAACCATTGCAAGATGGATGGATCAGGATCGGAATCGACGATTTCGCCTCCAAGGTTTTCGGACCGGCGGATCCGATAAATCTTCCGCCCGTGGGAGACTTTTTGATGCAAGGCGAAGTGGGATGGGTTCTGAACCGTAATGATCACGAGGCTCCCATGCAGTCCCCCGTTTCCGGAATCGTATTCGCTGTAAATGATAGAATAAAAGAGCAGCCCGAGATCACACATGATGATCCGTATGGAGATGGCTGGTTATTGCTTTTAAATCCAGTCAGCCTCAAAATCGATATGAAGGCGCTTTATCTGGAGAAAAATTGTTTCCAATGGATCGAAAATGAAATCCGGAATCTTTTAGCGTTTCTTGGGCCCGAGTGTGAAAGGCTGGCAGCTACAGGCGGTAATCTGATTGACGATATCTTCGGACATTTCCCGGAAATCGACTGGGACCGACTGGTGAGGACATTTCTGCGTCCAAAAAACAGCTAACGTGCTGGGGATCGCCCGCTATCTTTTGTTATGAGATGGGGCAATTTCTTTTTTTTCGTTCTCTTATGGCTCATGAAAAAAGATACCAACAAAATAGAAGATGCCCTTTGGGAAATCGAACAGCTTAATTTACGGCTTGCCACCTTAAATGCCATCTCCAAAATCATTAGTAGCAGTTTGAATCTTGATGAGATGCTAAGCAGCACCATTGACAACATCCTCGATATCCCTGAGGTTGACAGTGTCAGCATTTACTTGTTGAATGATGGGGGAAAGATCCTTAATCTGGCTGCCCATAAAGGGCTTTCAGCCAATTTTATAAACAACCCGCTTATGAGATCTCGCAACCCCGGTAACGGACTTCTGGGTCAGGTCTTACTTGATGGTAAACCAAAGTTGATCAATAATACGCTGCAATCCTTTGGCCCCGATGTCGATCTTCTCATTGAAGAAGGCTTTCAGTCCACCGTTTATATACCACTGACAACCAAGGGAGCATCCATTGGCGTGATGTGTGTGTCCGCCTTGAATCCAAACACGTTTTCATCCGAATTTGTCGAATTTTTGACCGTCATCGGCAACCATATCGGTGTTGCGGTTGATAATGCAAACATGCATAAAAATATAAAAGAGGCCTATCAGGACCTAAAAGAGGTCCAGGAACAGATTGTTTGGACGGAAAAACTGGCCTCTTTAGGCAAATTGGCTGCCACCATCGCCCATGAAATAAACAATCCACTCGCCGGGGTTTTAAACTATATCCGATTGATCATAAAGCAGCTTTCACGGAATAATTTTTCTCATGAAAAACTCGAGGATATTTTCCGATATTTGAAAATTATGGAATCTGAGACCGCCCGGTGCACAGAAATCGTTAAAGACCTTCTGGCATTTGCCCGTCGGACTAAAATTACCATGGAGAGTAACAGTATTGAAGACATTATCAATAAAACCCTGAATCTCATTTCCCATGAACTGGAAATGAAAGAACTTCAAGTAAAAAAAAATATTGCGCAGAATCTCCCAAAAGTTAAATGCGATTTTAAACAGATCCAACAGGTTCTTTTAAACCTCATGTATAATGCGTCGGAAGCAATGCCGAACGGAGGTACGCTAACCATAACAGCCGCTAAAGCCAACGGAGCTCAAGCGCTTTTAGAAGTAGCAATTTCTGATACAGGCTGTGGCATTTCTGAACAAGATATGGAACATATTTTTGAGCCTTTTTTTACGACCAAAGAAGAGGGAAAAGGCGTCGGTCTTGGCCTTTCCGTGGTTTATGGTATCATCGCCAGACACAATGGTACCATTGCAGTGGAAAGTGGGCCCGGAAAGGGAAGCACTTTTACGGTCCGGTTGTCATGCAGCTGATGGTAAGGCAGAAATCAAGAAGCAGTCATAACATTGCGGATTCGATCTTATCTCTGAAAGCCTTGGTAATGGACAAATTCAGATCAAATCGCAAGTCCTGTTCCGATAGACCCATAGCAAGCCCAAGCAACTGGGGAAGATAAAGTATGGTCATGTGCATATCTTCTTTGGATATTGCCGATATTTTTTTCTGATATGCCTCCAGATTCATCTGGCACATCGGACAAACCGTAACGATTACGTCAGCTCCCCGAGCCGCTCTTAATATAGCGGTGACAAGTTCCAATGCCACTTCGGGTTTGGTGGTCATGTGGGATGCGCCGCAACATCTTCCCCCCATGTTCCAAGGATGAATCTTTGCCCCTACAGCTTCTATAAGCGGTTCCATGGAGCGGGGCTCCTCAGGATCATCAAAAATAGGGTACGGCCTAAGACATTGGCATCCATAATAGGGTGCAATTTTCAAATCGATAAAAGGGTTTTTCACCCGGGAAACGATTTCTCCAGGACCGACATCACGGGCAACGACATCGAGCAGATGCCGGACCCGCATCTGACCGTGATAGTGCAGATTTTTTTCTTTTAATATGGTGTTAATTTTATCAAGAAGCGCCGGGTCTTTTCGGCTCTTTTTCTCAACCTTTTTCAAGTTCAGGTAGCACGCGCTGCATGGAACGAGAATTTCTTTGGTCCCGTCCATCTTTTCGGCCATTGCCAGGTTATACGCCGGCAAAGCCAAGGAGAGAAGATGGCTGGTGGCCTCCGCAGCACTGGCACCGCAACAGGTCCAGTCCTCAAGTTCCAACAGGTCCACTCCCAGACCTTGCATAAATGCACGGGTGGAGGCGTCGTATTCAAGGGCCGTCCCCTCCAGAGAACAACCCGGATAATATAGGTACTTCATATTTACTCTCCAAAATAAAATCGTATTACGATTTTATAAAACGCGGCTTCGCCGCTGCAAAAGGTATTCTATGAATTCTGCTCTAACGCTTCAACCTTACGAAAGATCGACTCTAGAGCCCCGTTTCCTTTTGAAGGAATCTCAAAAGAGACTTTTCCTTTGCCAATGAGCTTCATCCCCAACGGGGCAAACTGAAGTGGCATGAAAGGGTTTTTCATGGAAAGAAAATAGAGCGTCATGAACTCCATCTCCCTGACCCGACCATGACGGCGCACACTCTCCATAAAGCTTTGGTAAAATCGGATACTTTTCTTATAGGACGCCAGATTCTCTTTTGCAGCGATCTGCTTGAGAGCGCTCATCGTCTCGGTCAGCGGAAGCCCTCGGGGACATCGCAGTGTGCAGTAATAGCAGACGGAGCATAGGGAAAAGGTCTTGCTGTGAAAAATTGTCTCCTTTTCCCCCATAAGTACATTGTACCACAGCTGACGCGGCGTAAGATCCATGGCAAAGGCGTTGGGGCAGGAACCGGTGCAGGTACCGCATTGGATGCAGGCACTTACCATATCCCGGATGGCGGCCAAAGAATCGATGACAGGTTCGGGTACGGTTGTTGAAACCTGTTCGATTTCTATTATCTCCGTTGGGTTCATGGCTCCCCCCTTCTTATTGATGATTGTTGATTGAATGTATTTTGCCAATTTTCCTAAAAAACGAGGAAAATAGACTCTGACAACCCAGCCTGAGCTGCATCGACTTAAAACAATTCCCAAAATCGACAATCATCAATCCTAAGCTGTTCCTTCAAGCGCCGAATCGATGACGTCGAACATTTGCTGGCCTAAAAATCCGGCAAGGGTCGACGCGCTGTTCGGGCAAACCGTAGCGCATGATCCGCATCCCTGGCACATGGCAGCATTGACCAGAACTTTTTCCAGTTCCGGATCGACCATACGAGCACCATATGGACAGGCTTCGATACACCGCTCACACAGGCTGCAAAGGCTGTGACGGACCTCTGCCACCACTTTTCCGGCAGGCATCCGTTTATAGGAAAGAATCCTTAATGCTCTCTGGGCCGCAGCTTCGGCGGTGGCGATCGATTCCGTGATGTTGCGGGGAGAATGCGCCAGGCCGCAGGCAAAAATTCCTTCTTTAAGTGAATCGACAGGTCTCCATTTCGATTCCGCCTCCTCAAAAAAACCGTCCCGATCCAGTCTCGCTCCAAAGGATTCCGCCAGATCTTTGGGTAATTTGGGTACAATACCGGTGGCAAGGACAACAAGGTCAGCATAAATTCGGACCTTTTGTCTGAGAATCGGTTCAAAGACGATCACTTCAACAGATCCGTCCGTAGAAGTCACCTGCGGTTTTTCAGCCAAATCGTACTGGATGAAAATGACACCTGACTTTCGGGCTTGAGTGTAATAGGACTCGGTAAAACCATAGGTCATCATGTCCCGATATAGAATGTAGACATTAATTTCCGGATTCATTTCCTTGAAATTCAGTGCGTGTTTTAAGGCCGTGGTACAGCAGATGCGGCTGCAATAATTCCTTGGTTCCTCTCTGGAATCGACACATTGAATCATGACCATCGACTCGAGTCGACTCGGATCAATGGTATGATCATGTATTTTTTTCTCCAGTTCCTTTTGGGTGACAATTGCCTCGCTTGTGCCGTAGTTATAGGATGTCGTGTCAGCTTCCACGCCTCCGGTAGCAAGGATGGTCACGCCATGTTCCAGAGTGAAAGCACCCTCTTCTTTGTCCTCGACAGTGGTATAAAAATGCCCTACCTGACCGTAGGAAGCACGTACCCGGCTATTGGTGTGCACCCGAATGAGCGGGTGTTTTTCCACCTTCAACAGCGTTTCGTCCAAGACAGTCTTTGTTGTGTTGCCTTCCAGAGTTCGTTGTAACCAGTTAAGGTTGCCACCCAATATCTCTTCCTGCTCGATCAGATCGACCTGAAAGCCGTGATCTGCGATGGCAAGGGCCGAGGACATTCCGGCAATTCCGCCGCCCACTACCAGGGCCTGCTGAAGAATCTTTTGGATGGCCACAGGATCCGGATCAGCCCATTTAAGCCGGGCAAGCCCCGTTTCCAAAACAGCCAGCAATTCACTGTTGATTTTTGATATCTCATTCGCAGACAACCTTTCAGATTTAAGCTTTGAGATTTGGGCCGTAAGCATTAAATCAACCACTTCTATAAGAACAGGATTCAGCCCCACCCGCTGTCCCAGTTCTTTGATTTTTTTGGCATACACATAGGGAAGACACGATCCGATCAGAATCCGGTTCGGTTTGTGTTTTTCCACCCGTTCAACAAGGTTTTCCCATCCCGTGACCGTACAGGTTTGCTCAAGAAACTCGACATGGTCTACAGCGGGGTCGACCTTGAGACATCGAACAAGCTGTTGCGTGTCGAGAAGCTTCGAAAACAGATCACCGCAGGTACAGACAGCAATCAAAATTCTAGGCGGTTCCTGGGAAATATCCGGAAATGGCTCGACAGGTGTAATTTCAGGGCTAAGGCTGCCTCCGGCAGCATGAATGATGCGGGATGCAGACAAAGCGGCGGCAGAAGCCTGAATGACAGATTCACTGATGTCCTTAAGACCGGAGAAGGAGCCTCCCAATACGATCCCTTCCTTACTTGTTCGCGTGAATGAAAAGGGTTCGGTCTGACCGAACCCCCATTGATTGAGCGGCATCTCCACCATTTCAGCCAGAGCTGTTGTACCCAAAGCCGGCCTTTGGCCCACGGAGAGCACAACCATGTCAAAAATCTCTTCTAAATGAATGCCGGAAGAATCAATATGACTGATAATGAGATCGCCGCTGTTTTCATCATATAAAACGGAATGGACACGACCCTTTTCAAATCGAACACCGTGCACGGTTTCCGCCCGGTCACGGTACCGCTGGAAGGATTTGCCGAAGGTCCGCATATCCATATAAAAGATGGCTGCCTCCAGCGCCCCTCCGGCCCTTTCCTTTGCCACAAGGGCTTCTTTAATCGCATGCATGCAGCAGATGGACGAACAATAGTCGGCATCGATCTGGATGTCTCGCGATCCCACACACTGAAGCCAGGCCACTTTACGCAGCGGTTTATTGTCGGAAAGCCGCACCAGGCGGCCCTGATTCGGTCCTGTCCCGCTTAAAATCCTTTCGAACTCAAGGCTTGTTACCACATTCGGATATATGCCGTACCCATACGTATTCCTGCTTGCGGCAGGATCGAAATAGGATGTTCCGCCGCAAAGAACCAGGGCGCCGACCTCCATGGGGGGTTCTTTGCTCGCTTCGAGATCCTGATATGTTCGGATGATCATAGGAATAAGGGTGTCGGGATCAAACGGTTTGAGGAGATAGTCCAGCGCCCCTATTTTCATGGCTTCCACTGCGGTCTCTACCGTAGCATAGGCCGTCATCATGACAACACTAAGGTCAGGGAAAATCTCTTTGGCCTTCTTAAGGAGTTCCACACCGTCCATTCCCGGCATCTTAATGTCAGCGAGCATCAGTTCGTATGCTTGTTTTGACAAATGGTTCAAGGCTTCCTGACCCGATGCAGCCATATCGACGCTAAAACCTTCATCTTCCAGCCAGGCCCTAAGGGAATCGCGCATGATCAATTCGTCGTCCACCACCAGAATTCGGAAATCTTTGCGGGCGCCTTCTAAAAGTTTGATGGCGCCGGTAGGACATACTGCTTCACATTCCCCACACCGACTGCAAACATTCATATCGATAATATACGTGTTGGGAATCGCATGCGGAACCGGAAGGTAGATGGCCTTTCGCCCGGACAGGCCGGCATTAAAGGTGTCCGGAACCTCTATTGGACAAACCGTCACGCACTCACCGCAACCGACACAACGGGCAGGATCAACAAGGTTCGGTTTCCGGCGAAGTGATACCTGAAAGTTGCCCGGTTCGCCTTCCACGGAGACAAGTTCGGTGGACAAACGGATGTCGATGTTTTCTTGGAAAAGCCCTTTGCGAAGGCAATACTGGGACGATGAATCCCGATCCACCATTGGAAGCATCTTACACATGCCGCAGCGATCGGTGGGGAACTGATAATCGAGCTGGCTGAGAACCCCTCCGATGTGCGGTGACTGGTCAATGAGGGCCACACCATAGCCGAATTCCGCCAGATCCAGGGCAGCCCGGATACCGCTGATTCCAGCCCCTACCACCAGTGCCTTACCGATTTTTTTCTTCATAATAAGCTTCCCTCTACAAATACAATTTGGACTTGCTTATAATTCGACCGTTGTGTCGGATCTTACAGTCTAAATCCTTACCATCATAAGTTTTCCCGTGTGCCCGTCTCCCGGTGCGCCCGTGATGTCCGAAATAAACCATGCGGGCCAACGAGCTAACCGGCAAACCGTCAACACCTCCTGTCAACTTAAATTTCTTGTCCTGAATATCCTGTTAATCCTGTCAAACTACTTTTCCGATGCCAACCACCTCGGTCAGTTCGTCCTCACGAAATATTGACAGCGGAGGTTCTTCCTCAATGCTTCTGCCTGCTTCGTACCCAAAAGCTTCTTGGGCACGGTAAGAAACGGTTCGAAACATCTCCATCACCGGAATGTTATTGGGACAGGCATTCGTGCATTGACCGCACCCGACACACGCCATGCTCATGTGGGCCATTCGGGTAATGTGGTAAAAGATGGTGTCGGTGGGCATTTTGATGACACCCTTGCGATTGGCCCATCTAAGGTACTGAACCGGTTCATGGTTAAAGACATCTGTCACAAAAACACATTCCTTACAGTAACAGACCGGACAGGCAACCCTGCAGTTGTAGCAATTTACACACTCGGCAAAATAGGTGTTCAGTTTCTCCAGGCTGTTTGTGGCCTCGGCGGTCTCGGCAAATATTTTATCGCGATAGGCGGTTCGTTCAGCGACCAGAGATTCAACGGCTGCAAGACGTTCCGGTGGTTCCTGTGTGTCGGAAAGATCAAGATTCTCATAAAGCGCCTCTCCCGTAGCCGTCCGGGCTTGTATCAAGAGCTGATTGTCGGTATCGACCCCGAAAAGCCCGATTAAAATATCCGCACCATTGGGTACCGGGTTTTCGCAGGCCTTGCAGGCTGGTGCCAGATCAAATCCTTCCGGGGCCCCCTTTTTTCCTGATAAAACGTTTTTATAAAATCTTGAAGTGAATTCACCTTCTTGTCCGGCAATCTGATGATAATCTCCATTTCTGAAAGCACCTATGCAGTCGATTCCGACCACCACCACCTCTTCGATTCGGCCTTGCTTGAGTTTCACGAGTTCGACAAACGCACGTATCTCGCAGGGACGCAGTACCACCGCAACTTTTGCGCCCATAGGCTTACGTGTGAGCCGGGAAACGATTTTGGCCGCATTCAAGGGAAAAACCGGTGCCAAAGGGTCGGTGCCGTTCAAATGTTTAGGCTCCGTTACCAGGGTCGGCATTACAACGTTTTTATTATTCAAATGTTGGGGAACCAGTATGGCACTGATGTCTTCCAACTGGAGGATGGATTGAAAAAAATCCCTTAGAGCTGTCAACAGGTCGCCGTCTTTTACATTGATTTTCGCTGTTTTCACTTTTCGGTTTCCTCCAAATTTGTCATCCAGCATCGGTCATCTGAATAAATAACAGATGATGGTCAAATTATCATTGTTGCCTTGGCCTCACTGGGACCCAGCGTTTTGATCTGTGTCACCATTTCATGAATGGTCTCGGCGAACTGAATGCCGTCACTGGCGCCGATCCAGGTCAACCTGAGCCGCTCCTCACCAAAGCCAAATCGGGAAAGGATCTCTTTGAGAAGCTTGATCCGCCTCCGGGCCTTGAAATTTCCGTTGATATAATGACAATCTCCGGGGTGACATCCACTGATCAGAACTGCATCAGCTCCCTCAAGCAGGGCTTTGATCACATATTTGGGATCAACCATGCCGGTGCACATGACCCGAATCAACCTCACATTGGCAGGATATCCCAATCTGGCAGTCCCGGCCAAATCCGCGGCGGTGTATGTACACCAGTTACAAACAAAGGCGATGATCGTGGGTTCGAAGTCGGCCATGATCTCCTCTCCTGGTATTTGGTACTTAATGTTTGGTGTTTGGTACAAGTGACAAAATACTAAATACCAAACACGATTTTACATTCCAACGGCATGCAGCGAATCAATGATCCCTTCAAGTTCCGCAAATATCTGCTCCTCGCTAAAATGTTTAACCTGTGCCGCGCCGCTTGGACAAAATCCTGCACAACTTCCACATCCTTTGCAAAGAGTTTCATTGACCACTGAGACGCCGGTTCGGGCATTATACGCTATGGCAGTATACGGACAGAGCTCGATGCAGGTCCGGCACCCGGCACATATGTTCGGGTCGATCCAAGATACAATAGGCGCAATTTCGACCTCTCCCAGCGTAGCCAATGACAGCGCCTTAACAGCGGCACCGGAAGCCTGGGAAACTGTATCCGGAATATCTTTGGGGCCCTGACAGGCTCCGGCAATGAAGACCCCGTCGGTAGCCGTATTCAATGGCCCCAGTTTGGGGTGTTCTTCCAGAAAGAACCCATCCGCACCCTGGTTGACGCCAAAGATTCTGCCCAATTCGTGAGCATCACTGCGAGCCTGCATGGCAACACACAAAACCACCATATCCACCGGAATCCGCAAACGTCGTCCCAAAAGCGTGTCTTCTGCAATTGCAATGAGTTTTCCCTCTTCCTCCGGTTTGGCGGCCTGATCGGTAATCTCTGCCACCTTTCCCCGGATGAACCGGGTCCCCTCTTCCTGACACCTTTTGTAAAATTCCTCGTAGCCTTTGCCGAAACATCGCATGTCAATGTAAAAGTTATAAACCCGGGTGTCGTGACCTACCTTTTCATGAATAAGATGGGCATATTTTAGAGCGTACATGCAGCAGACCCTGGAGCAGTATTCGTGATAGTTCACATCCCGACTGCCGATGCAGTGTAAAATGGCAACGCTTTTTGGCGTTCGAGTAAAATTCTTGTTTTCGTCTTTGACAAAGATCTCGCCGCCGGTGGGCCCCGTTGCATTGCTCAGACGCTCGAATTCAAGAGAAGTAAAGACATTGGGATATTTGCCATAGCCAAATTGCTTCATTGGTGCCGGATCCATAATGTCGTATCCGGTGGCAATGATAATACTCCCAACTTTTACCTCCAGCTCTTCTGCCTGAATGTTGTGATCTATGGCCTCGGCCTCGCAGACCTTAACACATTCCATGCATTCAGAGCAGACACCGCAATTAAGACAACGATCAGCTTCTTGTCGGGCAGCACTTTCTGAATATCCGAGGTCCACTTCGTCAAAGCAAGCTGTACTCATTTTGGCGTCCAAATGTTCCGGATGAGCCCGGGCTTTCTGGCCAATTCCTTCCGGAATTCTTTGCCAATCGGTGCCAGGTTTTTTCCGGGCCTTGAGCTGTTGAGTGTAAAGTTCCAGATTTTCACCGCTGATGTAGCGATGAATTGCCTCAACAGCCTTGTGACCCGCGGCCACCGCCTGTATTACGTTGTCCGGACCGGTAACAGCATCGCCTCCGGCAAAAACATAGGGAATACTGGTTTGCATTGTTTGGGGATTTACATTCAGTGTGTCTCGTTGAGACCATTTCAAGTCAGGTATCCGTGTTGCCCAGGATGTGTCAATTTTCTGGCCAATAGCCGGAATCACCGCATCACAAGGAATTATGAATTCGGAACCCTCCATTGGAACCGGTCGGCGCCTTCCGCTGTCATCCGGCGGTCCGAGTTCGGTTCGGATACATTCGAAGCCGTCCACCCTACCCTCTTTTGCAAGAATCCCGACTGGTGCGGTGAGAAAGGAAAAGCGAATCTCTTCCTTTCTAGCGCCTTCGATCTCTTCTGCATAGGCCGGCATTTCCTGTTCTGATCGACGATACACGACAGTGACTTCTTGGGCCCCCAGACGTTTTACAACCCTTGCAGCGTCAATCGCCACGTTGCCGCCGCCGATGACCACAACCCGTTTGCCGGGGCACGTTTTATCGCCCAGATTTACTTCCCTTAAAAAACGAACCGCATCGACAACGTGCTGGATGCCCCTTTCGCCGGGGATTTGCATATCCAAAGAATTATGAGCACCAATTCCAAGGAATACAGCGGCAAATCCCTCTTCTTTTAAATCTTCAAATGTGAGATCAATTCCGAATCTGATACCGGTGCGGGTTTTAACACCCTGTTTGAGAATGTGGTCTATCTCCTGATCCAGAACTGCCTGTGGAAGCCGATAATCCGGAATTCCGACCCTAAGCATTCCGCCTAAAACCTCAAGTGCTTCAAAGATGGTCACCTGGTAGCCCTTTAACCGCAAGTAGTATGCGACGGTCAGACCCGACGGGCCGGATCCGATCACGGCCACTTTTCCTGTGCGTTCTTCGATGTTGGGCGGCTCGATCGCTTTTAAATTCACTTGGTCGGCAGCAAAACGTTTCAAATCCCTTATGGCAACTGCCTCATCCAACTCCTTCCTTCGGCATTCAGATTCACAAGGATGCGGACAGATGCGACCCAGGACCCTCGGCAGCGGCACCCTCTCCATGATGAGTCGCGTTGCCTCCTGATATTTGCCCTGGCCAACAAGCTGCACATAGCCTTGAATATTGACGCCTGCGGGGCAGGCGGTTACGCAAGGCGGCCGGTCTTTTTTGTCGATACAAAAGGTAATGGGCACGGCCTGTGGAAAAGCCCTATATATGGCCTTTCGATTATTCAGGCCCACATCCCATTCACTGGGGACCGATACAGGGCAAACAGTAGCGCATTCACCGCATCCGGTACAGACACCTTCTTTTACATATCGAGGTTTGCGACGGATTTTAACGGTGTAGTTGCCGATGTATCCAGAAACTTTCTTTACCTCACTGTACGAATGCAATTTGATGTTTGCATTCTGGGCCACCTCAACCATTTTGGGGGTTCCGATACAGGCGGCACAATCTAGTGTGGGAAAGGTTTTATCAAACTGAAGCATATGGCCGCCAATAGTCGGGTCTTTTTCCACGAGATATACCGTATAGCCGGCTTTGGCGACATCCAAGGCTGCCTGCATGCCGGCAATTCCGCCGCCGACAACCAGGACATCCGGATGAACTTTGGATTTGCGGGATTCAAGTCTTTTATGAAAGTTAACCCGATTGACGGCTGCAGCGGCAAGGGTCTTTGCCTTACGAGTGGCAACTATGGGATCTTCGGTGACCCAGGAAACTTGTTCGCGAACCGAAGCCATCTGGAAAAAATAAGGATTGAGCCCGGCCCGTCGACAGGCACCCTGAAAGGTTTTCTCGTGAAGTCTTGGGGAACAGGAGGCCACAACAACCCGGTTAAGATCGAATTCTTTAATGTCCTTTTCGATCATCTCTTGTCCGGGATCCGAACACATAAACTTATAGTCTCTTGCAACAACGACATTCCTCAGTGAACGGACATAATTTGCGACATCTTCTACACGGACTTTTCCGGCAATATTGATTCCACAATGGCAGATATAAAAACCTATCCTGACGGACATGTATGCTCCCTTCTTTGATTAAAATCTTAAAAGACCTGAATCCTGCAAAATTCCGGTAAGAACTGCACTTAGACTCGGTTAGATTCCTGTTCGCAAAAAGGTCTTCACCAACTGATCCCACTCGAGTTTCGGAAAATGACCGATTACATCGCGAATCGGCTCCGCACCCGTAGCTGCCAGCCGTTCATATTCCGGCCCCATTAGA
>Ga0315540_10001136_pt1 | contig 15224 bp, 16 predicted proteins | sample SalMarSW160110MG_FD_203677 | JGI IMG/M metagenome (GOLD analysis project Ga0315540, IMG submission 203677) | Salt marsh sediment microbial communities from the Plum Island Ecosystem LTER, Massachusetts, United States - Salt Marsh Sediment SW1601-10 ... | reverse complement strand
CCGGCCGCGCCATCCTCGCGCATCAGCTCGCGCAGCGCGCCGCTGGCGCTGGAGGCGTCCCACACCCAGCGCGTCATCAGCGGCTGCGCCCGCGGGTCGGCGAAGTGCAGCAGCTCGGCGGCGAAGTCGTGCGCCGCGCCGCGCAGCTTGCGCCGCGCCGCGCGCTCTTCGGGCATCGGCAAGGCGTCGCAGAACGCCTCCAGCGTGGTCTCGCCGGCCCGCAGCTGCGCCACGCGCCCGGCAAAGGCCTCGGCGCCGAGCGACTCGATGGCCGGATAGAGCTTCCTCCGCGCGGTGAACACGGTGCCGAGCAGCGCCTCGACCCCGGCGAGATCGAGCCGCGCCGGCTCCGCCAGCGCGGCGGCGAACAGGCGGTGCTTGGTCTCGAGGCCTTCGACGTAGGCCTGCAGGCCCGCGCCCGCGTCGGCGAGCGACACGAACTCCGAGAAATGCAGCGCGAAGCGCCCGGGGTCGAGCTGCAGCATCTCGCGCCCGGGGCTCAGGCGGCCTTGCGCGCGCGGGTCTCGAGGTCGCCGACCGCGCGCATCGCCATCGCCAGCCCGTGCGAGACGCAGGTGTCGATGTCCTCGGGGCCGAGCGCCGAGCCGCCGACGTAGATCCCGGGCCGGGTGGAGGCGAAGGAGCTGGTGTAGTGCTCGCCGCGATCGACGAAACCGTGGTGCTCGAGCCCGACGCCGAACACCTTGGCGATCTCGGGGTTGTCCTCGTTCGGGTCCATGCCGATGGCGTGCACCACGAGGTCGAACGGAATCACGATCGGGCGCTTGACCAGCGTGTCCTCGCCCTTGACCAGCAGCCTCTTGCCGTCGGGCGCGATGGTCACTTCGGCGATGCGCGCCTTGACGAACTTGGTGCCGAACTCCTCCTGCGACTTCCAGTAGAACTTGTCCTCGTAGAGGCCGAAGGTGCGGATGTCCATGTAGTAGATGTACACGTCCGTCTTGGGCGAAAGCTCCTTGATCTCCATCGCCAGGTTGGTCGACACCGTGCAGCAGATCTTGGAGCACCATTCGCGCCCGATCTGGCGGTCGCGCGAGCCGACGCAGAGCAGGATCGCGACCCGCTCGGGCGCGCGCCCGTCGGAGGGGCAGGCGATCTTGCCCGCGCCCACCATCTGCTCGACCTGGGTCGTGGTGACCACGTCCTCGAAGGTGCCGAAGCCCCACTCGGGCTTGTTGATCGAGTCGAAGTGGGTGAACCCGGTGCCGAGCACGACCGCGCCCGCGTTCACCGTCTCGCCGTTCGAGAGCGTCGCCGTGAAATTGCCGTGCTCGCCATCAAGCTTCGTAACCGTGCTTTGCTCGTGGACGGTGACGAGGGAATTCTTTTCCACTCGCTCGATCATTCTCCCGATGGCGTCCTTTGCCCACTCGCCCGAAGGCACCAGCTTGGCGTAGCCCGAATGGATCGGCGCGCCGCCGAGGCGGTCGGTCTTTTCCACCAGCACGACCTTGCGCCCGATCGAGGCGATGCCGTGCGCGGCGGAGAGTCCCGTCGGCCCGGCGCCGACCACTAGGATGGTGTCGTTCATTTCGGATCAGGCGCTGAGCGCGAGCTCGGGGTTGTAGAGGTATTCGATCTTGCCGGCCTTCACTTCCTCCAGGTAGGCCTCGAATTTCTTCTTCGATTCGCCCCAGGACAGCCCCATCTTCTCGACCACGTCCTCGCAGGGGCTGGCGTGCCACTGCAGCTGGACGATCTTGAACGGGTCGGCGCCGCAGGCCAGCGCCGCGAACTGGATGTCGGCCATGATCGGCATCGTGTACTGCTGCTCGTGGGCGCGCCCGATCCACTGGTTCTTGTCCATGGTCGTCACGCAGCCGGTGTCGATGCCGAGCATGACGTCGGCCTTGGCCTCCTCCTGCGCGACCTTGATCTTGCGCTCGATGGTGAACGAGCGCGTGAACTCGCGCTCCGAGATGATGTGGCGGAAGCCGAAGCCGCAGCAGTCGTACCAGGTCGAGTAGTCGATCACCTGCGCGCCGAGCGCCTCGGCCATCGAGGTGCCGACCGCGGCGCGGTTGCCGCCCAGCACCTCGGGGTCGTAGATCGCGTCCTCGTGCACCATCTTCGAATAGTGGCAGGCCATGTGCACGGTGGTGCGCAGGTGCGAGACGTCGATCTTCTGCAGCTCGCTGGCGATGCGCTTGCGCATCACGTGCACCCACTCGGAGTAGTGCACGATCTCCTCGGGGATCACGATCTTGCCGTCGACCAGGCGCCCGAGCTTGCCGAGGATCTTCTTCACCCGCTCGCGCAGGGTGGCGTTCTCGACCAGGTACTTGCGCACTTCCTTGTAGTTGCCGAACGAGGTGCCGCAATGCACCAGCGGGAAGAAATGCCCCGGTTGGTGACCCAGGCGCTTGCCGGAGACGTAGGCCTGGTGGAAATTGCGCAGGAACACCGCCGCCAGCGACTCGACGTTGCCGATGCCCGAGCCGTGGTAGTTCCACGCCGTGCACGAGGTCTGGTCGGTCTCGTCGAGGTAGTCGCGGCCCGGCTGCATGCCGAGCTGGTTCATGGTCCACAGCAGCGAGGTCGGGTAGCCGGGGATGTTGCCGCACTGGCCGCAGGACTTGTGGTGCCAGAGCTGCATGGTCGGGATCTTCTTGTCCCAGCCGAACAGCGTCTTGACCATCGCCGGCTTGTGCGCTTCCGAAACCCGGTGGACGATGATCTCGCCCTCCTTCTCGAGCTGCCACATGTGCTCGCGCACGTCGTCCATGCGCTCGCCGAGGTCCAGCTCGCGCCGGTCGACGCGCTTCTTGACCCACGCGGTGGCTTTTTCGGCGTCCTCCGCCGAAAGGTCGGTGGGTTGGAAGAACTCTCCGTGTCCCGCGATTCCGCTCATTCCGCCTCCTTCTGCTCTTCGAGCAGTTCCTCGTATTCCTCGCGCTTCTCTTCGATGAAGTCCTCGATGACGTCGAACAGGTTCTCGTCCATCGTTTCGAGCTGCTTCAGCACCCCGGTCATCTCCCAGATGGTGTACATCTCGACCGAGGTCTTGAGCGCCACCTCCCACGCGGTATCGGTGGTCTGCAGCGTCTTCATCGGGATCGCGCGGCGCAATATCTTCAGGTCGCCCTCGACCTTCTGGATGTTCGGACCCCAGTCGGGGAAGTGGTCGGGCTGGATCATGTCCGGCGAAAGCTGGTTGCCGGTGGTGATCAGCTTGAGCATCACGCGCCCGAACGGCCGCAGCACGTCCTTGGCCGACTGCAGGCCGTGGCCGATCGCGACCTCGCGCATGATCGCGACCAGGCCTCCGGGGGAGTTCTTGAACGGGCAGCGCGCGGCGCAGGTCATGCACTGGGCGCAGGCCCAGATCTTCTCCTGCATCGCGTCGTAGACCTGCTCGACGTTCTCGGTCCACAGCAGCTGCACGATCTCACGCGGGCTGTAGTCGTAGAAGTGCGCCGAGGGACAGGTCGCGGTGCAGATGCCGCAGTTGAGGCAGCCGTTGAGCTCGTGCTCGTAGCGGAAATCCTTCTTGATGTCCTCGAAGATCTCCTGCATTTCCGCGTACGTCGCCATGGCCGCTGCGCGCCCCCTCGCCTACTTGCGCTTCATGAAGAAGGTGAATTCCTTGCCTTCGGCAGCGTGCGACAGCAGCTCGTTGCCGGTCTGCTTGGAGAAGGCCTGGAAGTCCTTGACCGAGCCGGGATCGGTGGCGACGATCTTCAGCACCTGTCCGGACTGCAGCTCGGTGAGCGCCTTCTTGGCGCGCAAAATCGGCAGCGGGCAGTTCAAGCCGCGTGCGTCCAGTTCCTTGTCGAAGTCCATCGCCGTAGTCTCCTTAGTGGGTGGTGTTGCGCTTATACCACCTCGATCGAACCCTTCGTTGACCGGCGCAAAAACCCGCCTGGCAGAAGGGTGAATATTAGTATTCGTTAATATACCAGCCCGGCGCGCACGAGCAAGCGGCAGCGCAATAAATTACGACACCACCTGGTAATAAAGATTCTGCGGATGGTTCGCCTGCGCGAAGAAGAACCAGCGCTCCGCCATCAAGCCGGCGAATTGGACGATAAAGGCAAGATTCAGGAATCCTCCAACAAGAAGTGCCGCAGGCAGCACGAAGGCGCCGGCGAGAAACAGCCACTTCAGCTTGCGCAGCGCGCCGGGGCCCCGCCCGTGGAAGAACTCGCGCGTGTTGAACGAGCCGGCGATCGCGCCCTGCGCCTTCTGCGCGATGCGCGGATGCTTGACGCCGATCGCGCTTTGCAGGCTCGAGCGCGCCTTCAGCCGCGCGTTGCGCACCAGCGACGCCCCCCGCGTGGCGAAAGCGAGCAAGGTCCAACATAGGGCTCCTACTGTTGACACGGCGGCAAGCTCGGGCGCCATCCAGCTGGAGTACGCGGCGGCGAGCGTAAACCCGGAAGCGCAGCCGAGCACGAGGTAGTTCACCACCGTGAGCGGGCTGTGCCACTCCTGCAGGAAGGGCAGGCAGGCGTAGATCATCGCGGTGCAGACGAACAGCGCGAGCGCGAGCAGCACGCCCGCGGCGGCGAGGGCGAGGGTCGGCCAGCCGAGCCAGTGCGCGACGCCCCAGGCGAACACCGCCGCCATGAACGCGGGCAGCGCGATCACCTCGCGCGCCAGCCACGACGTGCGCCACTTCGCCGCCGAGCGCCAGGCGCGCTCGGGATGGCCGAGGTGAAAGAACGACGCAGCAAGCCCCGCAGCCAGAAGGATGAGGGTAATTACGGACCCAATGACGAAAAAAACCTTTCCTCCCTCGGCCAACACTTCGACGGCAACCAAAGCGAGGAACAGGCCCTGGCCGGCGCCGATCAGGGTGGTGAGCAGGATCACGGACAGGGCGGGCCGCATGGCTACCAGGTGGTGACGTCGTCGAGCGCCGGGTCCTTGCTCGAGGGCCGCGGCAGCAGGCCATCGACCTTGAGCGGGTTGTCGTGGCGCTCGAGCTCGTCGGGGTGGATGCGGATCTCGGTGCGCCGCCGCGGCAGGTAGTGGTTCGCCGGCTGCGTGCCCCACTCGGGCATCAGCGCGTAGCCGCCCTGCTCGCGGATCGCCTTCGAGGCCGCCGAGTCGGGGTCGTGGATATCACCAAAGATCCGCGCGCTGGTCGGGCAGGCGAGCACGCAGGCAGGCTTCCTTTCCTTTTCCGGCAGCGCCGGGTCGTAGAGGCGGTCGACGCACAGGGTGCACTTCTTCATCACTTTCTGGTGCTCGTCGATCTCGCGCGCACCGTAGGGACAGGCCCAGGAGCAGTACTTGCAGCCGATGCACTTGTCGTAGTCGACCAGCACGATGCCGTCCTCGGCGCGCTTGTACGAGGCGCCGGTCGGGCACACCGGAACGCACGGCGGGTCCTCGCAGTGCAGGCAGGACTTCGGGAAGTGCACCGTCTCGGTGTCGGGGAACTCGCCCACCTCGAAGGTCTGCACCCGGTTGAAGAAGGTCCCGGTCGGATCGGCGCCGTAGGGATTGTCGTCCGACAGGTAGCCCGCCTCGCCCGAGGTGTTCCACTGCTTGCAGCTCGTCACGCAGGCGTGGCAGCCGACGCAGACGTTGAGGTCGATCACCAGCGCGAGCTGCGTCATCGCTCGATCCTCCTGCCGGCGACGTAGGCAAGCCATTTGAGGGGCGCCTTGCGCATCCCTGAAAACGGCTTCATAACTCGAAAGTCCGGCCACACACCCGTTTCCTCAGCCGGGTAAATTCGCACCCTGACGTCGTACCAACCCGCCTGGCCTGTGATCGGGTCCGAGTTCGACACGCGCGCGCCTTCGAGCGGCAGCTCGTCGCTGATCAGGTGGTTGAGGAGGAAACCCTTGCGCGCCTCGTTGGCGTCGGGCGCCAGGTTCCACGCCCCGGGCTGCTTGCCAATCGCGTTCCAGGTCCACACCGTGCCCGGCTCGACCGCCTCGCTCTCGCGGCACAGGCAGCGCAGCTTGCCCCAGGGCGACTCGACCCACATCCAGCCGCCGTCGGCGATGCCCGCCGCGCGCGCGGTGCGCGGATTGACGAACAGGTAATTGTGGCCGTGGATCTGGCGCAGCCAGGCGTTCTGCGAGTCCCACGAGTGGTACATCGCCATCGGCCGCTGGGTGATCGCGGCGAGCGGGTACTTTTCCGGATCGGAGACCTGCGCTTCGAGCGGCGCGTAGTAGAACGGCAGCGGATCGAAATAGGTCGCGACCCGCGCGCGCAGGCGCTCGGGCGGCTGGCGGCCGGGCCACTTGCCTTCGCCCGCGAGGCGAAAGCGCTGCAGAACCTCCGAGTACAGATGGATGATCACCGGGTCGCCCCAGCGCCGGATGCGCATGCGCTGCGCCCACTCCATGTAGCCGCGGTTCCAGTTGCGCATGTACTGGTACGAGTGCGGCAGCGTGTAGTGGAACACGCAGTTGTTCTGCGCGTACATGTCCCATTGCTTCGGGTTCGGCTCGCCGAGCATCGACTTGTCGCCGTCCTCGCCGCGCCAGCCGGCGAGGAAGCCGATCCCCGAGCCGGGCTCGGTCTCGTGGCGAACGATGAAGTCCGGATAGTCCTTGTACTTTCTAGAATTGTCTTTGTTTGTGAATGCGGGGAGTCGCAGGCGACTCCCCAGCTCGATGAGCACCTCCTGGAAGGGCTTGCACTCGCCGAGCGGGGGCACGACCGGCACGCGCACCGAGTCGGCCGGGCCGTCGAACTCGGAGATCGGCCGGTCGAGCATCGACATCACGTCGTGGCGCTCGAGGTAGGTGGTGTCGGGCAGCACCAGGTCGGCGAAGGCGGTCATCTCGGACTGAAAGGCGTCGCACACGGCGATGAACGGAATCCTGTACTCGCCGTCGGCGCCGCGGTCGTTCAGCATCTTGCGCACCTCGACCGTGTTCATGGTCGAGTTCCAGGCCATGTTGGCCATGAAGATGAGCAGCGTATCGATCGGGTAGGGATCGCCGCGCCAGGCGTTGGTGATCACGTTGTGCATCAGCCCGTGCACCGACAGCGGGTGCTCCCAGGAGAAGCCCTTGTCGATGCGCACCGGCTCGCCGTCGTCGTCGACGAACAGGTCCTCGGGCGAGGCCGGCCAGCCGAGCGCGAGGCCGGCGAGCGGCTTGTTCGGCTGCACCCCCTCGGGCCCGGTCGGGGTTTTCGCCGCGGGCGGAATGCCGCGCGGGAACGGCGCCTTGTGGCGGAACCCGCCCGGGCGGTCGATGGTGCCGAGCAGGCTCATCAGGATGGCGAGCGTGCGCACGGTGTGAAAGCCGTTCGAGTGCGCCGCCAGGCCGCGCATGGCGTGGAACGCGACCGGGTTGCCGATGACCGAGGCGTGCTCGTGGCCCCAGCAGTCGGTCCAGGCGATCGGCAGCTCGATCTTCTCGTCGCGCGCGGTGACGCCCATCTCGTGCGCCAGGCGCCGGATGGTCGCCGCCGGAATACCGGTGATGCCCTCGGCCCATTCGGGGGTGTACTCGGCGACGCGTTCGGCGAGCAGCTGGAACGCGGGCCGCACGTGGGTGCCCTCGGGCAGGGTGAAGTCGCCGAACAGGAAAGGGTCGGTATCGGGCGTGTGGGTCAGGCACGGCCCGTTCGAGTGCCGGTCCCACCACAGCTGGTTCTGCGGATAGGCCGGGTTGACCGGGTCGGCGTCCTCGTCGGTCGCCAGCAGCCCGTGCTGCGGCGAGTGCGGATCGGTCACCACCAGCTGGCCGCCGTTGGTGTAGCGGGCGACGAACTCGCGGTCGTACAGCCCTTGAGCGATCAGCTCGTTGGTGAGCGCGAGCAGCAGCGCGCCGTCGGTGCCCGGGCGGATCGGCACCCACTCGTCGGCGATCGCCGAGTAGCCGGTGCGCACCGGGTTGATCGAGACGAAGCGCCCGCCGCGGCGCTTGAACTCCGAGATCGCGATCTTGAGCGGGTTGGAGTGATGGTCCTCGGCGGTGCCGAGCATGACGAACAGCCTGGCGCGCTCGAGATCCGGGCCGCCGAACTCCCAGAACGAGCCGCCGATGGTGTAGATCATTCCGGCGGCCATGTTGACCGAGCAGAAGCCGCCGTGGGCGGCGTAGTTCGGGGTGCCGAACTGGCGCGCGAACAGGCCGCTCAGCGCCTGCATCTGGTCGCGTCCGGTGAAGAGCGCGAATTTCTTCGGATTGGTTGAACGAATCTTTTTCAACCTCTCTTCCAACAGGGAAAAAGCCTCTTCCCAGCTGATCGCCTCGAACTCCCCTGCCCCTCTTTCGCTGCCCTGCTTCCTTTTCAGGGGACGCGTCAGGCGCGCGGGCGAGACCTGCTTCATGATCCCGCTCGAGCCCTTGGCGCAGATCACGCCGCGGTTGAGCGGGTGCTCGGGGTTGCCCTCGATGTAGCGCAGCTCGCCGTCGCGCAGATGCACGCGGATGCCGCAGCGGCAGGCGCACATGTAGCAGGTGGTGGTCTTGACCTCGGTGGTCGGAGAGGTGCTCAATGCGATTGGCCCGTGAGCAGATGGCGCAATTGTCCGCAGCCGCTCGCGAAGGGGCCAACGAGATAATCTGATTTGCCCATAAGAAGGGTCCTCGCACCCTGCTTATGCGCTATCATGCGCGCCGTTCAAGCAAGGACTCCGACATGGACAAGAGCAGCTTCAAGCCCGACACGCGCTACGTGCTCACCGTGTACGACGCCAGGCGCGCGCCGCGCCCGGCCAATGTCTATGTCTACCGCGTGTACGACAAGTTCATGCTCGCGCGCTCGACCAGCGGCGACGGCCTGCTGCGCAAGATCGCCTACGACGACGTCGAGCGCATCGTCGAGCAGGCGGAGGTGCCGGCGCGCGAGCGCTTCGCCCTGCCCGCGGGCATGCTCGACGAGAAGAGCTGGGCCGAGCGCAGCGAGATGCAGGTGTACGCCAGCTCTCCCGCGCGCGGCAAGTAAAGGTCGCGGCGTGAAGGTCTGCATCGTCTCGGACAGCCACGACCGCGCCGACGCGCTGGCGCAGGCGGTGCGCGAGGCGAAGGCGCAAGGCGCCGAGGCGGTAATCCACTGCGGCGACCTGATCGGCGCGCAGACGGTCAAGCCCGCCCTCGCCCTCGGCCTGCCGATACATTTGATCCACGGCAACAATATCGGCGATACCCAGGCGACGCACTTCCAGATGGCGAAGAGCGGCGGGCTGCTTCGCTACCATGGTGCCGACGCGCGCATCGAGCTCGCCGGCCGGCGCGTCTTCGTCGTGCACTACGACGATTACGGCTACGCCATGGCGTGCACCGGCGACTGGGAGCTGGTGTGCTGCGGACACTCGCACAAGGCCGAAGCGCGCAAGGTCGCCAACGTGAAAGGCGGCGACAGCTGGCTGGTCAATCCGGGCACGGTCGCCGGCCTCGCCGCGCCCGCGACCTGGATGCTGGGCGACCTGGCGGCGATGCGCTTCGAGCTGCGCCAGCTCGGGCGCGCATATTCAGCAACTCTATAGGCGCATAGCGAACTCTGAGGCGGGCGCCCTCGGGCGGCGGCTTAAAATCTTTTGCAGAAAAGGCGAGGAGACAACAAGATGTTCACCAGCAATCCGTTCGCCGCACTGTCGGCGTCCATTTCGCCCGCGGTCATGCAGTGGTACGTCATCGTCATGATCGTCCTGGTCGTGGCGGGCACCTTGTTCGAGGTCATGCACAAGGGAAGCGCCAAGTACTTTTTCGAGAACTGGCGCCGGACCAAGCAGAAGAAGGGCGCGAAGCCCGTCGGCGGCGGCGACATGGTTTCGATCGCCGCGCAGTGGGCGGTGGTCGACGTGCTGACCTCGGGCGAGTTCTGCAATCTGCGCCGGCGGATCGCGCACCTGCTCGGCATGTACGGCTTCGTGCTCTACGTGCTCGCCACCGCCGTGATGGTGTTCGATCTTTCGGCGGGCGCGATCTGGGCCACGCTGTGGTGGATCGGCGGCCTGATGGTGTGCGCCGGCGGCTACTGGTTCTGGTTCTTCATCCGCGTCGACGTCGCGGCGGAGGGCCATTCCCCGTTCCGCGTCGTGAAAGCGGACCTGTTCATCCTGTCGATGCTCGCCAGTGCGACGCTCGGCCTGATCTGGGCCGCGGCGGGCGGCGGGGTCGGCATCCTGTTCGCTCTCTACATTCTCGCCACGACCGTGCTGTTCGCGGGCGTGCCGTGGTCGAAGTTCGCGCACATGTTCTTCAAGCCCGCGGCCGCGTTCGAGAAGAGAGTCACCCATGCCAGCGGCACGGCCGAGAACCTGCCGACGCAGAGCCGTGACGACCCCGAACAACAGAAAAGACACTCCATGGAATTGTTGCAAAACGCTCCGATGGACATGGGCCTCGGCATCAAGCGCGAAGCACCCCGCCACTACTAGGAAACAGTATGCCTACCTTCGTCTACATGACGCGGTGCGACGGATGCGGACACTGCGTCGACATCTGTCCCTCGGACATCATGCACATCGATAAGACCTATCGCCGTGCCTACAACATCGAGCCCAACATGTGCTGGGAGTGCTACTCCTGCGTCAAGGCTTGCCCGCAGCATGCGATCGATGTGCGCGGATATGCCGACTTTGCGCCGCTGGGCCACAGCGTTCGCGTCCACCGCGACGAAGAGAAAGGCACGATCGCCTGGAGGATCAAGTTCCGCAACGGCACGGAAAAGAACTTCCTCTCGCCCATCACGACCAAGCCCTGGGGAACGGCGATCCCGCAGCTCGGCAATGTTCCCGGACCCAGCAAGGAAATGCGCGACAGCGAGCTGTTGTACGACGAGCCGAAATTCATCCGCATGGGTGACGGCGACTTGCATACGCTTCAGGCCGCCGGTCTCAAAATGAAGAAGGGTGTCTATTACTAATGGCCTACGAAACGATCATCGAAGACGGTATCGACATTCTGGTGGCCGGTGCAGGCCTTGGCGGCACCGGCGCCGCCTGGGAGGCGAGATTCTGGGGTCAGAACAAGAAGATCGTCATCGCCGAGAAAGCCAACATGGATCGCTCCGGCGCGGTCGCCCAGGGTCTGTATGCGATCAACTGCTACATGGGCACCCGCTGGGGCGAAAACAACCCGGAGGACCATGTCCGCTACGCTCGCATCGACCTGATGGGGCTGTTGCGGGAAGACCTGCAGTTCGACATGGCCCGTCACGTCGACTCCACGGTGCATCAGTTCGAGGAGTGGGGCCTGCCCATCATGAAGGACCCGAAAACCGGGCGCTATCTGCGTGAAGGGCGATGGCAGATCATGATTCACGGCGAGTCCTACAAGCCCATCGTGTCGGAGGCGGCCAAGAAATCGGCGGACAAGGTCTTCAACCGCATCTGCGTCACCCACCTGCTGATGGACGAAAGCAGGGAAAACCGGGTCGCCGGCGCCGTCGGCTTCAACGTGCGCACCGGCAACTACCACGTCTTCAAGGCCAAGACGGTGATCTGCGGCGCGGGCGGCGCCTCCAACATCTTCAAGCCGCGCTCGGTGGGCGAAGGCGCCGGCCGCACCTGGTATGCGCCCTGGTCGTCGGCGTCCGCCTACGGGCTCATGATCGATGCCGGCGCCAAGATGACGCAGATGGAAAATCGCATCGTGCTGGCGCGCTTCAAGGACGGCTATGGCCCGGTCGGCGCCTACTTCCTGCACCTGAAGACCTATACGCAGAACTGCCTGGGCGAAGAGTTCGAGTCCAAATGGTGGCCCGAGCTGCAGAAGATGGTCGGCAAGGAATATCTCGATCCGGATTCCTTTCACCTGACCCATCGGCCGATCCCGACCTGCCTGCGCAACCATGCCTTGATCAGCGAAGTCAATGCCGGCCGCGGTCCCATTCACATGGTGACCATGCGCGCCTTCCAGGATCCTCATCTGGAAGAGGTCGGCTGGGAGAACTTCCTCGGCATGACCGTCGGCCAGGCCGTTGTGTGGGCCGCTACCGACGTGGATCCCAAGAACGAGAATCCCGAGCTGACCACCTCCGAGCCCTACGTGATGGGCTCCCACGCGACTTGCTCGGGTGCCTGGTGCTCGGGTCCCGAGGACCTTTCCCCTCCCGAGTATTTCTGGGGCTACAACCGCATGACGACGATCGAAGGCCTGTTCGGCGCCGGTGACGCGGTCGGCGGCACGCCGCACGCCTTCTCATCGGGGTCGTTCACCGAAGGTCGTCTCGCCGCGAAGGCCGCCTGCAAGTACATCGACGACGGAAAGGCCGAAGGCATCGTCGTGTCGGACGAGCAGATCAACCGCCGCAAGGCGGAGATCTACAAGCCGCTGCAGCACTACAAGACCTACCGCAACGCGATCGTGGCGGGCAGTGTCAACCCGCACTACATCAATCCCGAGCAGGGCCTGGACCGCCTGCAGAAGCTGATGGACGAGTATTGCGGCGGCATGACCGTCAACTACATGACCAACGAGAAGCTCCTGAATATCGGTCTCAAGAAGCTCAAGATCATGGAGGAAGACCTCGAGAGCCTGGCCGCACAGGATATTCACGAGCTGCTGCGTGCGTGGGAATTGAAGCACCGCCATCGCGCCGCAGAGTGCGTCACGCAGCACACGCTGTTCCGCAAGGAGACCCGCTGGCCGGGCTACTACTACCGGGGCGACGCCATGAAGGTGGACGACGAAAACTGGCACGTGCTGACGGTTTCGCGTCGCGACCCGACGACCGGTGAATACACCATGGAGAAGGCGCCCTGTTACCACCTCGTCGGTGCTGACGAGTAGCGCTACTCCGCGGCGAAAGCGCGCGTGAACATTGTCGAGAAGACCGACACGGAGATTCGGGCCATCGCCGATCCCCTGTGGCGCGAGCTGGTGAAGAATTCCAATGAGGGCAAATACGGAGAATTCGCCAGGAATTTCTCCAACTCGCTGGCGCTGGCGATGAATCAAATGGTGGCGGGCCACCAGTTCGCCAACAGCGAACTGGCCAGAAATCTGGCCGAGGACATCGACTATCTCGGCATCATCCGCCGGGGCGAACATGTGACGGTTCTCTACCGGCAGCGGAGCACCAAGAAGGAAGGCGAATGGCTTGGCAGACTCGTCCTCGGCTATGAGAACGGTAAAGTCAGGATTTTCGGTGCATCCATCTTCTGAACGCATCCGCGACGGCAAGTTTGTCGAACTCACCTACAAGGTGACCGACAAGAAGTCGGCGCATGTTCTCACCAGGGTCGAATTCCCGTTGAGCTATGTTCACGGACACAATGAGATCCTGGCGCCTTTCGTCCACAAGCAACTCGAGGGCAGGTCCGCCGGCGACGTCATCGAGGTGCCGATCGACGGCAAGCAGATCTTCGGCCCCAGAGACGAATCGCTGGTCTTTACCGATCAGATCGAGAACGTTCCCGAGGAATATCGGCAAGTCGGCACCTCCATCCTCATGGAGAACAACAAGGGGCAGACCCACAGCTTTATGGTGACGCGGATCGACGACAAGACGCTGACGGTCGACGGCAACAATCCTCTTTGCGGCAGAGAGGTCGTGTTCACGCTCGAGATATTGACTGTGCGAGACGCAACGGATGAAGAAAAGAGAGCAGGCCAGGCGATCGTTGCGGGCCCGGACATCGACCCGTCGCTGATGAAACCTTTACAATCCTGACTGCGCGACAAATCGAGGTGACATATGAGCGAGGAGAAGAAACCCACCACCACCAAGGTTCCTGACGGCCATGCGCGGTTTGTGACAACGCGCCAGAAGCCAGCGAACGAAAAGGGGTTTGTCGGTTACGAAACCGTCTGGGAACCGTTCCAGAAGGAAGCCGAATACAAGACGCCGAAGCAGCCGTAGGCGTTCCGAAGCGGCGAGTGGACGCTGTGGAAGGCGCCAGTCTACCATATCATCGACTGACGGGACCGGCTCGGGCCCCTCGGCGAGGAGGAGGGACATGGCAGCTGCAGGCGAAGCGCCGGAGGAAGGCCGCTACAAGGTCCCGGCGCTGCTCGTGCTGTCGGAGATCGCCTCCAGCCTGACCACCGACGCGACGCTCGACGAGCTCGTCGCCCGCTATCTCTCCACCATGGTGCGCGTCTCCGGCGCGCTGGCCGGCACCGTGCGCCTGCTGACCCCCGACGGCCGCCAGCTGAGGCTGGTCAGCTCGGTCGGCCTGCCGCCCGAGATGGTCGAGCGCGAGCGCCTGGTGCCGAGAGACTGCGGCGTGTGCGGCGAATCGCTCGACGGCGCCCGCGCCACCTGGTCGGGCGAGCCGCGGGTCTGCCGCGGCCTGAACCCCGGCGCCTTCGTCCCCGGCTGCGGCGAGGTGATTGCGGTGCCGCTGCAGCACCGCGGCGAGATGCTCGGCGTCTACAACCTGTTCCTCGCCCAGGGCCGGCAGATCTCCGACGACGTGCGCCTGCTGTTCGGCGCCATCAGCGAGCACCTCGGCATGGCGCTCGAGAATGCCCGCCTGGCGCGCGAGAACGCGCGCGTGACCCTGGTCAACGAGCGCCAGCTGCTCGCCAACCAGGTGCACGACTCGGTGGCGCAGACCCTCGCCTACACGCGCATGCGCGCCGCGGCCCTGCGCGAGGCGCAGAAAAACGGCGACCCGACGCGCGCCGAGCGCTACCTGGCCGAGATGGAGGACGCGGTCGAGGCGGCCTACGGCGAGCTGCGCGAGCTGATCGGGCGCTTCCGCCAGCCGATGGACCCGCGCGGGCCGGTCGCCGCGCTGCAAGCCGCGCTCGACGCCTTCGCCAAGCGCAGCAGCGCGAGCGTGAGCTTCGAGGTGCGCGCCCCGGAGCCGGAGCTGAGCGCCGAGGACGAGATGCACGTGTTCCACATCGTGCAGGAAGCGCTGGCGAACGTGCAAAAGCACGCGCGGGCGAAGACCGTGCGGCTCTCGCTCGAGCTCGCCGACGGCGTCTGCCGGGTGTGCGTCGAGGACGACGGCGCCGGCTTCGCGCCCGGCGCCGGCGACCGCTACGAGCACTTCGGGCTGGCGATCATGCGCGAGCGCGCCAAGCGCCTCGGCGGCGAGCTGCGGATCGAGTCCCCGCCGGGCGGCGGCGCGCGCCTCACCCTGTCGTTCCCGGCGCGCGCCAAGTAGCGTGAAACCCGTCAGGGTGATCCTGGTCGACGACCACCCGCTGTTCCGCAAGGGGCTTGCGGAGCTGTTCGAGCACGACGGCAGGATCAGCGTGCTCGGCGTCGCCGCCTCGCTCGCGGAGGCGCGCCCGCTGCTGGCCCAGCAGCCCGACGTGCTGGTCATGGACCTCAACCTCCCCGGGCAAGACGGAATCGAATCGATCCGGCTCCTG
>Ga0315540_10001132_pt1 | contig 15255 bp, 13 predicted proteins | sample SalMarSW160110MG_FD_203677 | JGI IMG/M metagenome (GOLD analysis project Ga0315540, IMG submission 203677) | Salt marsh sediment microbial communities from the Plum Island Ecosystem LTER, Massachusetts, United States - Salt Marsh Sediment SW1601-10 ... | reverse complement strand
CGATTCGATAGCGCCTGAGTTCGCGCGCGAACTCAGGCGCGCCGCGTAGACCGCCGGCGGCACCCCGCCCAGCTCCTACTTTGGCCGTTGTTGGTTGTAGTCCCGGCGCCAGTCCTCGATGACCACGCGAGCATGCGCCAGGCTCGTAAACCAGTGCTCGTTCAGGCATTCGTCACGGAATCTGCCGTTGAAGGATTCCACGTAGGCGTTCTGGTTCGGCTTGCCGGGCTCGATGAAGCGCAGGGCCACATTGTTCTGGTGTGCCCAGATCGCCATCGCTCGGCCGCAGAACTCCTTGCCGTTGTTTGAGCGAATCACCTTGGGCAATCCACGTTCTCCTTTGATGGCCTCCAGCACTCTGGCCACATGCAGTCCCGAGATCGCCCTGTCCGGGGTGAGGGCTACCGCCTCCTGGGTGGCATCGTCCACCACCGCCATGCATTTCAGCGACCGGCCGCCGGCCAGCCGGTCAAACACGAACTCCATGCTCCAGACCTCGTTCGCCTTACCGGGTCTGATTAGCGGCTGGCGATTCTCAGGGGTCACCTTCTTTCTCTTTCGCTTATGCACCATCAGGTTCTCCTGCGGGTACAGGCACCTGACCCGTTTGATGTTCACTCGCCAGCCCTGCTGGCACAGCCGCAGATGCAGCATCCGGTAGCCGTGGCGCCGATGCCGATGCGCAAGTGCCAGGAGATCCTGACGCAGTTGCGCATTGCGATCGTCCTTCGCTTCGTAGCGACGAACGCTCGGGCTCATCCCCGCGAGCCTCAACGCCCTGCGCTCGCTCATGACTCGCCCCTGAGTAAACCGCACCAGCTCGCGCCTGGCTGGAACGGTTACCACTTTCGCCGCAGCGCCTCGCGGCTCACTTGCGCTTCGAAGAGTGTCTCGGCCAGGAGCTTCTTCAGCCGCGCGTTCTCCGTCTCCAGGTGCCTCAGCTTCTTCGCATCCGGCGCCGACATCCCGTCGAACTTCGCCTTCCACTGGTAGTGGCTCGCCTCCGAAAACCCGTGCCGACGGCACAGATCCTTCACCGCCAGACCCGCCTCAGCTTCCCGCAGAAACCCAATGATCTGTTCTTCCGAATAGCGCTTCTTCATACGCCCGATCTCCTTTGGTTGAAATCGGGCTCCAAAGCATAACGCTACCCAAATCAGGGATCACGTCGCGGCAAGCCGCGCTCGGGGGCCGCGTGACGAGCTGCCGGGCCTATAGTTCTCGTCGGAAGAGGCGCACGTGGTCGTCTGCCACAATATGACGATTGACCGGCTTGGGTTATGTCGCCGGAGGTGCTAGATTGCCCTTGTTTGTGTAGGGGGCTGGCTCGGCGTATGTCGAGCCGCGTACAAGCTTCAAGCAGGGAGATGGGCTGGGATGCCGGGGGCTTCCAAAGGACTGATTCGTCCGTACAGCGCAACCCTAGTGGAGTTCAACCGGGGGGTCGATGCCCTATGGTTGATCTCAGCACTTTGGCTCGCATGTTGGCTGCTGGATTTGTCGTGGGGCCGTGAGGATACCCTGGCTACCGTCGTTGCCCTGATCGCTTTCACCCTTGCCGCCAACCATCTGCAGCTATATCGCTCGTGGCGGGTAGCACCCCTGCGAGACGAACTGGTAAGCATGTGGCTGTGCTGGAGTCTTGCCATGGTCGCGGTGGCATTTGCCTCCTACGCTGCACACCCCGTGTTTTCGATTCAGCGCCCGACCTTCCTGCTCTGGTTTTGCTTGGGCCTGATGATCCTCACCGCCACCCGATCCACGATCCGCTTGACGCTTAGGGAGGCACGACGGCGTGGTCGGAATTTCCGCCGCGCGGCGATCATTGGTGCTACAGATGTGGGCCGACGTGCCGACCACAACATCCGGCATACCACTTGGATGGGGCTACGCAGCATTGGCTTTTTCGACGATCGGTGTCCGAAGAACGGCCGGAAGCCACCGGACGGCATTGAGATCCAAGGCAGCGTGGCTGATTTGGAGCGCTTGGCGACTGCCGGGGAGGTAGACATCGTCTATGTGGCTCTACCGATGCGGGCGGAGCTTCGCATCAAAAGCATCATTGAGCGGTTCAGCGACACGACCGTTTCTGTGCACTATGTTCCTGATTTTTCAGACTTCGATCTCCTCTCCGCGCGCTGGGATGTGCTCGGCAATATTCCGATTGTCAGCATAGTCAACACCCCCATCCAGGGCGTCAACGCGGCGCTCAAGCGTGCCACGGATCTGATTGTTTCGCTCATAGCTCTCGCGTTGCTCGGTCTGCCTATGCTGGGAATTGGTGTCGCCATCAAGCTGACATCCCCGGGCCCGGTGATTTTCCGCCAGCGTCGTTACGGGCTGGACGGAAAGGAGTTTGAGATGTGGAAGTTCCGTACCATGACGGTCTGTGAGGATGGTTCGGCATTCGTACAAGCAGTGCGCGGTGATTCTAGGGTCACGCGTATAGGGGCCTTCCTGCGCCGCACGTCCTTGGACGAGCTGCCGCAATTCGTCAACGTGTTGCAGGGCCGCATGTCGGTCGTCGGACCCCGGCCTCATCCCGTTGCCCTGAATGAACAGCACCGGCGCATGATCGGCCGTTACATGCTCCGCCACAAGGTGCGCCCCGGGATCACAGGTTGGGCACAGGTGAGTGGATTCCGGGGCGAAACCGATACACCCGAGAAGATGCAGCAGCGAATCGCATATGACCTGGAGTACATAGACCGCTGGTCACTGTGGCTGGATATGCGCATCATTGCGATGACGCTGCAAAAGGGCTTTGTGAATGCCAACGCGTATTGACCGTGATTGATACGCGAATTTGTGACCGGCCAGATCTTGTCGATTTTTTTGACACTGGAACGGGGCCATCTGCCAGGACGAAACATAAGTAGTTAATCTGAAACAGAGTTTTTGTTTAGGCCCGGCTCTTGCTTCTGCTGCGGAGATGTCGATCGAATAACAAAGTCAAAGTTGCGTGCGGCGGTTTGTGGATCGGTTCCGCGTTGACAGATGGCGATGGGAGCGCAGTCACCGCTGGTATCCGCACGGTTGACCAAGGAGGGAGGAAAAATGACCAAGAAGTGGCTGATAAGTCTTTCTCTGGGAGTCGCGAGCTTACTAGCGGTCGGCACGGCCAACGCCCTGGTGATCCCCAACCCGGCGCCGGGAGCATTCGGCCCCGACGTGGGTGGAAGCGGGCGCTACGTACCGGGCTCGACGCTGATTAGCGTCGAAGTGCTGGATACGGGCGCGACCCTTGGGTTCACCGGCAGTGAATTTGGATTCTATTTCGCGAACAACGCCAGCACGCTAGTCCCGATTTTTCAAACCTCGGACCAGAACCCGGACCCCGGCGGACCAGGTGACACGCCGCAAACCGCATTCATCGATTTGACCGCCGGGAATGTCTATGACGGCGACCAAGGTGTCTTGCAGAACACGTTTACGCCCGGTACTGGCCCGATCGGGTTCTATCTCACTATTGACCCGACTCTGCAGGGCGTATTTGGAGTCACCAGCATATATACCGAGCCCAGTTTGAATCCCGGTGGCGAAGACATGTCGGCCGCGTTCCCAATTCTTGATCCTAGCGTGACCAACGGCCTGCTGCTTGGCTTCGCCGCCGTTGATCCGAATGGGGCAGGCAACTCGACTGTCTTGGGCTACTCGGCCGCGGTCGGCGTGACAGTGCCGGAACCGGGTACGCTGGCGTTACTTGGAGTGGGCCTGCTCGGGTTTGCTGCGCGACGTCGCATACGGCGGTAAGCTTGAGAAGCCGTTAGGGCCCCCTGCGCGGGGGCTTTTTCTTGCTTGCGATAGTGCAAGGATGGCATCGGCATCTCAGGGGAGATTTCCGCTACGGCTCGGAAGCCCTTAGGAAATGATTCCCTGCGTGAACATCTCCTCGATGGAGAACGGATGACCTGCCAAAGTTCTTTGATCCAATCGTAGCCTGAGAGAATGGCTCTTGGCCACAAGCGAGGAGCCGAGGCAGAAGAGCAGATCTAGAGAAGATGGTCGCGAAACCGACAAGGCTTCGGTTACCTAGGTCGCCAAGAAGCACAAGGTCAGCAAGCAGACGCTCTATACGTGGAGAAAGCGCTTCGGCACGCTGGAGCGGGTAGACGTGAAGCGCGTTCGCCAGCTCGAGATCGAGAACGCGAAGTTCAAGCGTATCGATGCCGAGCGCGATCGGCTTCCGCTGGGGCGATGGAGCGTCTGGCGATCGACGTGGCTGGGTCGATTTGTTCCCGCCGCGTGATCGACGTGCGCGCCCGCTTGATCTCGGCGGAGGGCGCGCTGCGGTTCTTTCGCTCGAACAACGGCCCGGACTCAGTCAGTCCGCGATACTCATCCGGCTGCGCCATGCTGGGGCCAATCTTGCGCTGCTGCGATGCTTCGCCCCGGACTTGGATTTGCTCGGATAAGCGCAGTAAGACGAGCCTTGCTAAGAAACGCAAGATCCCCAACCGGAAATTCGACTACGCGGTGGAAGTGCTTAACCCTCAGTCACTACGGACCTCTTAATGCTCCCGCCCTGGCAGTTTCGCGCTTGACCGCAAAATATATATCAAATATACATGGGAAGGGATGCGAAAAACGCGGACCATACGCAGCAGGTGTCGGCAGCTCTCTCGCCAGTAGGGAGCGTCGGCCCGCTAGGAGATAAAGCGATGTCAAGAGCTTCGTCATTGCCATCCGATCGCTCGTTTGGCGGGACGTTTGTCGCGGTCTTTTTTCTGATGGCGGGCTGGGCCGTCTGGACTGATCGCCTGATGCCCGCAGGTGCTTACGCAGCGCTGGGCGCGGTTACGCTCATGGTTACGCTGACGCGTCCTTCACTGCTGCATCCGATGAATCGTGCCTGGATGAAAGTCGGTTCAATGCTTCATACTATCGTGAATCCCATCGTTCTCGGCGCCATTTATTTTGTCGTCATTACGCCGGTTGGTGTCGCAATGCGGATGGCCCGTCGCGACGTGCTTCGCCGGCGCATGGAGCCGGATATCCTGACATATTGGATCGAGCGCGAGCCGCCTGGTCCTGCACCTGATTCGCTCCCTCATCAGTTCTAAGACATATGGACTTCCTCCGAGAGTTATTCCACTTTCTAAGAGCACGCAAGAAGTATTGGCTCCTGCCGCTTATCATCGTAATGCTCATATTCGGCGGCCTGCTGTTACTTGCCCAAGGATCTGCGCTCGCGCCGTTTATTTATACGCTCTTCTGAGCGCGACGCCATGAAGATTCTTGGCATCTCGGCTTTCTATCACGATGCCGCAGCGGCGATTACTGTGGACGGCGACATCATTGCTGCTGCCCAGGAAGAACGATTTACGCGCAAGAAGCATGACGCGAGCTTTCCTGCAAGTGCGATCCGCTTTTGCCTGGAATACGCGCGCGTGCACCCTGGCGAGCTCGATCACGTGGCCTTCTACGACAAACCTTTTTTGAAATTTGAGCGACTGCTGGAAACGTATCTTGCTTTCGCGCCGCGGGGCTTCGATTCGTTCCGGCGTGCACTGCCCCTTTGGCTGAAGGAAAAGCTCTTTCAGAAGAGCCAGCTCGTGAACCAGCTCGCGGATACGCTCGGCGGCAGCGTGGATTGGCGCGCCAAACTGCTCTTCTCCGAGCACCATCTAAGCCATGCGGCAAGTGCGTTCTATCCATCGCCGTTCGAAAGTGCTGCAGTGCTGACCATGGATGGAGTCGGCGAATGGACGACCACTTCTCTCGCTGCTGGCAACGGTCATGAGCTAGAAGTGGTTCGCGAAATTCATTTTCCGCATTCTATTGGGTTGCTTTACTCCGCTTTCACCTACTACACAGGATTCAAGGTCAACTCCGGCGAATACAAAGTTATGGGACTCGCGCCCTACGGGGAACCGAAGTACGCCTCTCGCATAAAGGAGCATCTGATCGACATCAAGGAGGACGGAACTTTCCGCTTGAATCTGGACTACTTCGATTATTGCACCGGCGTCACCATGACGAACGTCGCTTTTGACCGGCTGTTCGGGGCGCCCGCGCGCAAACCGGAGTGCCGTTTAACCCAGCGCGAGATGGACCTCGCAGCCTCAATTCAGGCCGTTACTGAGGAAGTGATGCTCAAGCTCACACGGTCCGTGGCACGCGAAACCGGGGAGAAGAACTTGTGTCTTGCTGGTGGCGTCGCACTGAACTGCGTCGCGAATGGCAAGATCCTACGCGAGCGCTATTTTGACCGCATGTGGCTGCAGCCAGCGGCTGGCGATGCCGGCGGTGCAATCGGTGCAGCGTTGGCGGGATATCACCTGCACGGCCGGCGTCCTCGCACGCGGCGGACTGACCGCGATGCAATGCGTGGAAGCTTCCTCGGGCCCGAGTACAAGCAGCAAGACATCGAGGCGCGGCTAACGAGCGCAGGTGCTGTGTTCGAGGTTTTGAACGACGAGGCGTTGATGGAAACCTGCGCTCGCACACTGGCAGACGGCAAGGCTCTCGGTTGGCACCAAGGACGCATGGAATTTGGGCCCCGAGCGTTGGGTGCGCGGTCCATCCTTGGTGATGCGCGCTCGCCCGTCATGCAGCGCACTTTGAACCTCAAGGTGAAGTATCGTGAGTCCTTCAGGCCATTTGCTCCTTCAGTACTGCGAGAAGATCTGGCCGCGTGGTTCGATCTGGATGAGGATAGCCCTTACATGTTGCTGGTCGCGGACGTGCGTGATGTGCATCGCCTGGCGATGACCGAAGAGCAGCAGCGCCTTTTCGGCATAGAAAAGCTAAACGTGCCGCGTTCAGCAATTCCGGCGGTAACGCACGTGGATTACTCTGCGCGTATACAAACGGTCGATGAGGATACTAACCCGCGTTACTATCGACTCCTTAAGCGATTCAAGAACCTCACCGGATGTCCAGTGCTGGTTAACACAAGCTTCAATGTGCGTGGTGAGCCAATAGTATGCACGCCCGAAGACAGCTTTCGTTGCTTCATGGGCACTGAAGTCGAAGCATTGGCGGTCGGCAACTGTTTCCTGCTCAAAGAACGTCAAGACCCGTCCCTGCTCACGCGATACGAGGACGTGTTTGAGCCCGACTGAGATAGGTTGCTGGTTTCCTATTTTCGGTAGTTGAGTCGTTTTCGGGGCGCAACACTCGCCTTCGTCTTGCACACAATTCGGGTGGCACGATCCCCATCAGGACTGGGAGTCGCTGGTACTCAATCGCCGGGACTCCTGCTCCATATCGGCGTGAACCATTTCTTTCACCAGTTCGCGGAAGCTATACGTTGGAATCCAACCGAGCTCGTGCCGCGCCTTGGAGGAATCGCCAATGAGCAGTTCGACCTCAGCTGGCCGATAGAAGCGCTCATCAACTCTTACAAAATCTCTATAGTCCAACCCCACTTCAGCGAAGGCCAGTTCGCAGAATTCCCGAACGCTATGCGTTTCTCCGGTAGCAGCAACATAGTCATCAGGGTTGTCGTTTTGCAGCATGCTATGCATGATGCGGACATAGTCCACCGCGTGGCCCCAGTCACGCCGCGCATCGAGGTTCCCCAATCGTAATTCCGTCGCCAGTCCGAGTTTGATCCGCGCGACGTTGCTGGTTATCTTTCGGCTCACGAATTCATGGCCGCGACGGGGTGATTCGTGATTGAAAAGTATCCCGCTACAACAATGCATTCCATGCGCCTCGCGGTAGTTACGCACCAACTCGAATCCGGCGACTTTGCTTATTCCGTATGGGCTGCGGGGATAGAAAGGTGTTGTTTCGCGCTGCGGCGCCTCGCGCACCTTGCCGAACATTTCGCTCGAACCAGCGAAGTAGAAGCGGCATTGGGGACGTAATTCACGTAGCGCTGCAAGTACAAAGTGCGTCCCATTGATGTTGATGTTCATCGTCGAGAAGCCATCCGCGAAGCTTTCTGCGACGAAGCTTTGTGCGGCCAGATGGTAGCACTCGTCGAAGGAAATCCGGCTAATGACATGGAAGATACTAGGGTAGCTTTCAAGGCTGGCCGGGTGAAGATTGATCGCGTCCCGCAAGTGCTTAATCCGACTGAATCGTTGATCTGGATCTTCCATGGCTACGCGCCGCACCAAGCCGTGAACTTCATAACCTTTGCTCAACAAATGCTCAGCTAGATAACTGCCATCCTGGCCGGTAATCCCCGTGATGAGTGCTATCTTCTGCATTTCATTTCTCCCCGATTCTTCTGTGGCGAATTAGACACGGCGACAGAAGTATTGCCGCCTTACTCCAGTATGACGTCGCCGAATCACTGTCCGGAAACGACAATGCGCAAATGGGACATTTCGTATGCAGAAGTCAGGAGGATTGCTGTTCTCGAAGGACTCTAGCGCGGCAAGGGGTCGCGGTCGAACTATTGCTTGCACCGGCTGTTGCTGGTCACGAACAGGAAAAGTTGCAGCGCAGTGGCCCAATTCCTTCGGTGAGGCTTCCCCCCATTGGGCGGTGCGAGATACAGCGCTTTGAGGATGTCGGCACCGGGATCTGCGTTAGGGCGGATGCCCGGGGCGACAGCGCGCCTGATTCTCGGTGATGGTGGCGTCTGGGCCGAGAACTGCGCCACGAGTCTAGCGAGTTCGGTCATGCGCAGGTGCGCTGCCATTTCTGTTCTGCTCTCCCGCCGCCTACGGCGTTCCGGTCGAGTGGCTCTGTATGAGCGACCGACGCTTCACGGCCCACGATCGACGTCCGGTCATGTTCGCCGCCCTCGTCGCGACGGTCGCCAAGCGCCTTACCTACTGGCACGAACCTAACCGGGTGCCGCGCAGACTATGCGGCGTTATAGAACACCGTGTTGAATGCCGCGCTAATCGACCTCGCTGTCAACCGGTCGCCGATTCGAGCCAGGTCGCTACGACTCGTGAATCTCGTACCTGCCACTCCGCTCGTATTCGAGTTACTCCTTTGGTCAATCCCTTGACGCTCACCCCCCAGACTTGCAGTGCGGCCTGAAGTTCTTTGGCAGCCTTTGGGCCGAGCTGAAAGCAGTAGTTTCGAATCTCGTGATGCCTGAACCCGGAAGGATTCTTCGGGTTGCCGGCCTCTTGCCATGCCGGGATGTCGTATGTCAGCGCCGCAGTCACCGGCGAAAGGATTTCCTCAATGGAACTGCCGTGGGCGTGCTCACATTCGACGTAGGTTTGTAGGTCATTCCAAAACGATTCGAAATCGGGCGTCGACTCGACTATGCCGCGATCGCGCAGCAATCCGCGAATGGCGTGCATCGCGATGCGGCAGATCTCTGGCCAACTGAAGAAGGACGCAATAGTTCGATACTTGTAGATTAGGTTGTCGCCGATCTCGCCGTCCACCAAGCGCTGGAAGTTCTCCTCGGAGGAATAGTAGGCGGCGCATTCTTCGGGTGAGGCGAAGAGTTCATTGGTCGTCTCCTGGACGAATTGGTCCAACAACAACTTGGCGCTGCTTGTGTCGGACTCCAAAGAATCCAACATCGCGTCAAGGATATCTGAACGGCGGATCCCATGCTGCTCCGCGAAGACAATCGCGTCTTCGAACCACGAATTGTTCCAGAACACACTGAACGCGAACCCATACTTTCGAGCGCGGATATAGTCTTCAAAGTTCATATCCTCGTTGGCGATCACGATCTCGTCCATGTCGAAGACCTTATTTCCGCCATACTGACCGAACTGCTTGGGCAGGACGCGAAAACGAGATTCGAACTTGAATTTCTCACGTGATTCGACGGTTTCGAGCTCGGTACCTTTGAGAAGCATCGCCTGGAAATTGTGTAGCTCGTGTGTACGCGCGTTCACCAGGCCGCGAATGGCGGAGAGATGAGTCTCCAGCGTCTCGCCTGGAAGCCCCAAAATCAGGTCGGATACCGATCGCATTCCTCGTCCCTGGACATGGGACATGACATCGGCATAGGCTTCCTGGCTGATGTTCGAGCGCTTGATGTACTTGAGCGTCTTGGCGTTCGTGGACTGTAGCGCCTGTCGGAAGGACATTGCGCTGTTGACGCTGTCCAGCGCGCGAATGATTCGGTCCGGGCGGTTCTTTCCCGTCGAGGCGGAGATGAACTTCGGCCATGCGTACGTGGCCTGAACCTTGGCGATGTGGCCCGAAATCTCAATGTCCCGTTCAAACATGCCGTAGTTCGGGTCGGCAATCACCAGTGTCCCCATCGTCGGCGAAAGGGATCTGATACGTGATCCGATGTAATCGAGTTCCTCAAACAGACGCTCTTGGGAAAAGTTGTGCACCTTTGTGTACCAGCGAGATCCCTGGACACAAAAGGTACAGGTGAACGGACAGCCCCTATTAGTTTCGATCATCGGTGCAAGTTTGCCATCGAAGAATTCATCCAGAATTCCTGTCATGAATGCCGATGGAATTTCGTCGACTTCCCGGTGCCGGTCGCGAATAGGCTGGATGGTCACGCTGCCGTCGGGCTTGCGCTGGATCGAGGACGGAATCGTGGTTTCTGCCAGACGCGCGAGCGAGCTTCCGCTCTCGAGAAATTGGCGAACAATTTCCGCTGCTAGGAAATCCGCTTCCCCAAGCACATACATGTCGATCGCGGGTTGCGTTCGGACGAAATCGAGCTGGCGCGATTCTTCGTTGGGAATATTTGGCCCGCCCATGATAACGAGGGTGGACGGACGCAACTTTTTCGCCAGTGTGGCGAACAGGCAACTCAGGCGCTCGTTCCAGACATAGTTGCTAAGCATCAGGACGTCGGGGGGGGCCTCTTGCATCGCCGCCCAAAGACGATCCGGATAGGCGAACAAGCGCGACTTGACACCGGGCAAATCGCGGTCCATGACCGCCTTCATGTAAGCGACGCCGAGCGGCATCGCGTCGACGTTCACATGCCCGGAATAGTTGTACCGCAGATCAGCCAGATACACCTGGGGTTCCATGGCTCACTCCCAACACACGTGCTGCAATTAGATGAACAGCCGAAAATCACCCAGATAGGCTATCCGGATTACATGCAATCGATCTCGTGCTTCGTTCTGAAAAGGAATGACGAAGGCTACCGTCGCTGTTCAGAACTTTCCTGACAGCGCTCGCGCGGCCGAATTACTCACGCCGCTAAAGGCACCTTGCCGTTTTGAACCAATTGTTGCAACTTTCCGTTTTGAACCAATTCTTCCATGTCCAGTTGATCCTTGAACGTGTCCATGGATTTGAAGAACCCGTCATTCTGGTATGCGTAGGCTAGCCCTTTTCTTGCCAGTGCCGGAAGAACGTCGCGTTCAAGGTTCTCGCCCTCCCAATGGTCAAAAACGCTGCGGTCGAAGACGAAGAATCCCGCGTTGATCCAATACTCCCTAAGGGTCGGCTTTTCTCGAAAGGCTTCGACCTGACCGTCGGGTGCCACGTCCAGGAGTCCGTACTGCGAAACCAGTGGCACCGTTGTAACTGTCGCTACGCCGCGATGACTCTGGTGGAATTCCTGCAGCCCTCGAAGGGAAATATTCGCAAGACCGTCGGCGTAGGTCGCCATGAAAGTGTCGCCCAGCAGGTGGGCGCATTTTGCGATTCGGCCCCCAGTGTCCGTGTCGACGCCAGTAGATACGAGTTCGACGTTCCAGTCCAACATCTTGCGGTCGAAGTAGTCCCGGATGACCTCTTCACGATATCCCAAGGAGAGGACGAAGTCGTTGTATCCCTGTTGCGCGTAGAGGCGCATGAGATGCATGACTACCGGCTGCCCGTTCACGGGAAGCATGGGTTTTGGCAGATGCTCCGTGAAAGGGTACGCGCGGGTGCCCTTCCCGCCGCAGAGAATTACAACTTTCATGATTTGTCGCCCCTCTTGGCCATCGTGAAAAAATTCACCTTTCCCCCAACCAATTGCAACTTAACGCCTGCGCGCTCAATTGACAAGCCTAGACAAGCGTGCGGTATGCGGCCAATTTGTCAAAATTCTTAAGTGCCGCGCGACGACGTCACTGCGAAATCTTGTGCATATCCCTGACCCAGCTGAAACCGACCGTGAACGAAATCGGGATGATCTGCTTGACGTACTGATCCACGAATTGTCCCACCCGGGAAATGGTAGTCTTGGGCACGAATACTATGTCGTACGGCTGGAGGGTAAAATTTCCACCGTCCCGGGCGCCTTCACCGTCTTGTGCGAGATTGAGAGTCATGAAAAGCGGCTCTTTCCCTGGCACGTTGCGCAAGACCACGACGTTTCGAATTTCAGCCGAATTCTTGAAGCCGCCTGCGGTGAAGATGGCTCTGAATACGGTTGGGTTCTCGAAGGTCGTGATCGCGCCGGGCGAGTTTACTTCACCGCCCACATAGATCTTCTGTCCCGCAAACTCGCGCACGACCACGGCGATCTCGAGAGCCCGCTGATGCGGCGCATAGAGTTTGAGCAGCGATTCGCGCAATTGATCGGGCGTAAGCCCGGCGGCCTGGACGTCGCCCACCAGCTGCAACGTGATTTTACCGTCCGGTCGAACCCGAGACCGATCGCTTAGTTTGTCGTTGTAGTAGAACTTGACGTCAAGGACGTCGCCGGGATGGATAACATAGGCGCTCGGTCCGCTGGAATCGAGCGCGGATGCCGGCGCACGCTCGACGCCCACCGGTGTCTCAAAGGGCTGCGGCGCCATGCAACCCGCGATAAGCGCGGCGCAGAATGCGAACAGTAAGATTCTTCCGGCCGCTTGAACTCTGCGCATCAGGTCGCTGAGGACTACGAGCATTTTCTTTTGACGATTTCGGGGCTTGGTTAGCTATGCTAACGCAATACAGGCATGCGCGGGTGCCATGCCCCGAGCTCCGCGACGCCAAGGGGTTCCATTGCCTTGCGAGCTTTCGCAAGTTGCCAGTATTCTTGCAACCCTTATGAGAATGTACCGGATCGATTCGCAAGCCGCGAATCCAAGGCGCACCCGAATGATCCCGGGGCAAAGAGCTCATCTGAAATTCGGCTATTCATACATCGAAACGCCGACGAGGTCGACGAGGATGCTATCGCAAGAAGATAGAGCGAATCGCGACCATTGCGATCGTCGACCCGGATTCATGCGGAGACGCCGCTTCCGGGGGTGCTGTTCGAGGCTCTCCATGCGAATCTCAATGTGCCGGCGCAGAGCGTAGGGCGGTGAGGGTTCTACTCGTTCATGAGCGATATCCTCCCGATTTTAGAGGTGGCGGCGAATACGTGGTGCAGGAAACGGCGCGTGAACTCGCTCGCCGTGGCGTTGAAGTCACGGTCTTAACCACGGGTCGGCAGCCGGATTGCGATGAAGACGGAATACGTCTCCTTAGGTTGCCCATTCATCCGTATCGCCTCAATCTGCATGTTGCAGAGGTTACGCGGGCCGCAGCCAACGTCGACCTGATCCAAACGTTTACCTATCACGCCTGCCTGCCGTCGTTCCTGGCGGCGAGGCGTGTCGGCAAGCCTGTCGTGTGCACGGTCCTCGGATTCTTTGGCGACGCCTGGGCAGATCTCAAAGGCCCATTGATCGGCGCGCTCTACAAACGTTGGGAACGGATGCTGCTGCGCTTGCCGTTCGACCGCACAATCTTCCTGAGCGAGTTTTCGCGGGAGGCAGGTTTGGCGATAGGCCTGGAAAGCAAAAGGAGCGCCGTCATCCCTCCCGGGATCTCCCTTGAGCGTTATGCGCCTGCCGCGAAGAAGGACGACTATGCGCTTTTTGTCGGAAAGCTGGAAGCGCGCAAAGGCATTCACGAGGTCATCGCGGTCGCGCGAGCGCTGCCGCAAATAAGTTTCAAGGTGATGGGGTGGGGGCCCGACGAATCGCTGGTGCGCTCGACCGGATTGAGCAACCTCGCTTTCGTGCCGTTCGAGAAGGGGGCGACGCTGTATGATTGCTTCGCGCGCGCTAAGATGTTCGTGTTTCCGTCGAGAGCGGAAACATTTGGATTGGTGATCGCCGAAGCCATGGCTTCAGGATGCGCCATCGTATCGACCGTTCCGTTGGAGTACGAAGGGGCGTACGTTGAGGCGGGGGACGTTGGGCAACTGGTGGCGGCCGTGCGCGACATATGGTCCAAGCCAACCCGCATGCGCGAGATGGGAGAGCGCAATGTTGTGCTCGCGCAGCGATATTCGTGGGCTAGGCATTGCCGTGCACTAACCGAGATTTACGACGAAATTCATGCCTGTCGCGCCTGACGCATGTGTTGTTTGGCAATCCGTACCTGCGTCAGACGCTAACCGCTCTTAGCGCAACAAACGGATGAGATCATCACGGCTCCGGTGCACGGCCAGGAAATTGGGGCCGGTGAAGTCTTCGTGCCGAAATTCGTAGTCGCGGAATTCCACGTAGTTCGGATAGATCTTGCCCAGCGCGTAGCCGTGGACAGTAAGCATGTCGTAGTAGTCTTTGAGCATAAACTTGGTGATGATGCTGCCCGTGCCGTACTCGAACTGAATGACGTCGATGCGTCCCTCGGCGATCATGTCGGCAAAGCCTTGCAGCACCATCCATTCTGCTGCCTCGACGTCGATCTTTAGAAAATCGATGCGTTCGATTGAGCGTTCCCTGCAGTAGTCATCTCCGCGCTGCACGCTGCCGACGTCTTCGACGGAGTCGAATTCGTGCACGACGTCAATCATCGACGCGAGAGTATTGTGCGCGGGAAAGCGCTTAAATCGGACTTCGCCGGCGCGGTTCGACAATCCGAACGCGTTGATAAGGGCGGATTCGATGCCGGCGGTCCTTTTGCGCAGGATGGCCGCGGTCTCGGCGACAAGCTCAAAGCAATGAATCGATGCATCCGGAAAATAGCCTCGCGCCAGCAATGTCCAGTCCCCGACGTTTGCGCCGACATCGAACACGCAACTAGGGTGATCCGCCGCCAGCGCTTCCATCACGAATCGCTCGCCGTTCTCGTTGAAGTTGTAATTGCTCGCGTTCTCATAGCATTCGAGGAATCTGGCGCATTTACGTGCCGCGAATCGGACTAGCGCATTGCGTCGCTTTCTTCCGACAAGTCTGCAGATGATCGGCATACTGTCGCTTCCTGTTTAGCCCTTGTAAATCAGCTCGTACTGTTGTCCACGCGCTTCCCAGGCGTAGCTTTCCGCGTGTGCGCGGCAGCGGGCGCGGGTTTCCGCTTTGCGCGACAATGCGACGCCGGCGAGGATCGCATCGGCGAGGCCTTCGACGTTGTTGGCCTCTTGGCCGGTGGACCTCGGATCGAACAGCACGCCGACTTCGTCGGTCACAAATTCTGGTAAGCCACCGTGGGCCGTGGCGACGACTGGCGTTCCGGACAGCCAGGCTTCGAACATGA